>Ga0209278_1002553_pt1 | contig 10057 bp, 7 predicted proteins | sample JI81BgreenDNA_FD_187504 | JGI IMG/M metagenome (GOLD analysis project Ga0209278, IMG submission 187504) | Wastewater effluent complex algal communities from Wisconsin, to seasonally profile nutrient transformation and Carbon sequestration -... | ecosystem: Engineered > WWTP > Effluent > Algae... | reverse complement strand
GGCGACCGCTGGGCCGAGGCCGCGGCGCAGCGCGTGGCGGGGCAGGCCGCGGCGGTGCAGGGCCGTGGTGCCGACGCGGGCGCCCTGCTGCAGGCCGCGCAGGCGCAGTTCGAGGCCCTGGGCCAGCCGGCGCTGGCGCTCGAGGCCGTGGCCGCGCAGGCCGAACTCGCGCTGGCGCAGGGCGACTTGACCGTGGCCGCGACGCAGGCGCGCGCCGTGCTCGCGGCGCTGGACGGCGGGCTCTCGCTGGAAGGCACCGACGAACCGCTGCGTGTGTGGTGCAGCACCTGGCGCGCGCTGCACGCCGCGGGTGACGCCCGCGCCGCCGAAACGCTGGCGCGGGGCCGCGCTGAGCTGCAGCGCCGCGCCGGGGCCATCACCAGCGCCGCGCGCCGCGCGCACTTCCTGCGCGCCGTGCCCGTGCACCGCGCGCTGCTCGAGGGCGAGATCAGGTCTGGTTGACGATGCGCGGGTCGATCAGGCCGACCTGCCCCGCCGCGTTCTGCACCAGCACGTCGAACTCGTAGGTGTTGCTGTCCTTGTTGTCGTCGCTCAGCTGCAGCAGCGTCGCACCGCTGTGCACGCTGATGGAAAGCCCCGGGAACTGCCCGATGCCGGTGCCGCCCGCGGTGTTGCGCAGCGCGATGCCGGCCAGCACGTAGCCCTGGTAGTTGCCGCTGCCGTCGCACACGGCAAAGCTGAACGAGGGCTTCTTGCCCTTGGCCACCGTGATGCTGGCGCTGCTGGCCAGCATCAGCGCCACCTGCTGCGTCTTGGCGCCTTGGCCGCCGGGCGGCACGGGCAGCGTGAGCGGCGAGCCCGGTGCCGTCTGGCCGCCGAACGTCACCGCGCCGCCGCCGTCGCCGAACATGGCCATGTCGGGTGTGCACAGGCCGCTGCCGACGGGCACGAACTGGCTGGGGTCGGTGAACACGAACGCAAAGACGGGCTGGCCCATGGTGATCCTCCGGGGGTGTGCTGGCAGGGCGTGCGCCGCGGCTCGGTGGCGGCGGTGCACGCCGTCATCGTGCCCGCCGGCACGCCGCGGTTCCCGTGAATAGTGGCGCCGTGCGGGCGGCCGGTGGCACTGGCCCGCGCCGCGGCCCAGCCCCACACTCGCGCGCCATGGAGCGCTTCGACGACCGGCACTTCACGGCCTACTTCAACCGCCTCACGCTGCTGACGCTGGGCGTGCTGATGGCGGTTTCGCTGGCCGTGGTGGGCTACCAGGTGCACAGCCGCAGCAGCCACGAAGACGCCCAGCTCGTGGAGCGCCTGCGCACACGCGCGCTGGCCATCGACAACCTCATCGTCAGCGTCACCGAGCAGGTGCAGCTGCTGCAGGTGGCGGCCGAGGACCACTTTCTCGATCCCCCGTCGGCACGCAGCCTGCTGTTCCGCGCGCTGGCCGCCAGCGGGCCGCAGCGCTACGCGCTCGACCACGTGCCCGCGCCCTACAGCCCCGCGCTGGTGGGCAACCTCACGGGGGCGGGCGAGCTCGACCCGCTGCCGCCCGATCTGGCCGACGAGCTCGAGATGGCGCTCGGCCTCAACAGCCTGCTGCACGGCGTGCAGCGCAACATCCCCGACGCGGCCTGGGTGTACTACACCTCGGCGCGGCGCTTCATCAACATCCACCCCTGGGTGCCGTCGAGCCAGGCCGCGTTCACCGACGCCTTCTACGACAAGCCCTTCTTCCGGCTCGGCCAGCCGCAGCTCAACCCCGAACGTGCCACGCGCTGGACGCCGATGTACGTGGACGCGTATGGCAAGGGCATGATGGTCACGGCCACGAGGCCGGTGTACCGCGGTCCGCAGTTCCTGGGCACGGTGTCCATCGACATCACGCTCGACGAGCTCACGCGGCTGGTGCGCGAACACGCCGAGCCACGCGGCGAGCTCATGATCGTCAACGAGCACGGCGAGCTCATCGCGCACCCCACGGCCACCTCGGCGGGCAGCCCGCGCGTCACGCGTTTTGCCGACGCGCTGCCCGCGCCGCTGCGCCCGCGCATCGAGGGCCTGCTGCAGGCCGGCGCGCTGCAGCCGCAGCGCGCCGAGGGCCACCTGGTGCTGTGGGGCGCGCTGCAGAACGCGCCATGGCGGCTGGTGTTCGTGGCCGAGCAGCCCACGGCGCTGGCCCAGCTGCTCGAGAAGTCGGGCTGGGTGATCCCGGTGCTGCTGGGCGCGCTCACGGCCATGCTGGTGGTGCTGCGTGTGCTGACCTTCCGCGAGTTCATCCAGCCCGCCGAAGGCCTGGTGCGCCACATCCACCGCGAGAGCGAGGGCCTGCCCTCGCCCGTCGGCCGCCACCCGCGGCCCTGGCTGCCGTGGTTCGAGGCCGTGTCCAGCGCCTTCCGCCAGAACCGCGTGCTGCTGCAGGAGCTGCGGCAGGCCAATGCGCAGCTCAGCGAGCTCAACCTCTCGCTGCAGCGCTACACGCCGCGCGTGGTGATGGTGGTCAGCACCGAGGGCGGCTGCGGCGCCACGACCCTGGCCCACCTGATCGCCGACACGCTGGCGCGCAAGGGAGCGCGCAGCGACAAGGGCCGCGCCGGCGTGATGCTGGAGTTTCCGCAGCCCGAGCGCCTGGCCGCCGGCCTGGGCCTGGCCGCGGGCGAGGCCGTGCACGCCCACGCCAATGGCTACGACGTCTGGTGCAGCACGCAGCTGGGCCAGGTGCCCGAGGCCGGTGTGCCCTCGCTGCTGATGGCGCGGCTGCTCGACCGTTATGCCGACATCGTGATCGGCACCCGCCTGCCGGCCGAGCCCGCCGCGCAGGAGGCCCAGCTCGCCGGCCCGCTCGAGCCCCTGCTGCGCTACGCCAAGGCCGTGGTGCTGCTGGTGCCGCCCGCGCAGGCGGAGGCAGCGGCCACGCGCCAGCTGCTGCGGCTGCTGAAGCAGGGCGTGCGGCAGGACAAGGCGCAGGTCTGCGTGATGGCGCGGGCGGCCGCGCCGGATGCCGCACCCGGCGCCGCGATCGCCGGCGCCGACTTCGTCCTGCCCTGGCTGCCCGGCTTCGGCCCCGTCGGCGCGCAGCGCTTCAAGGCACCCGCCGTGGCGCGCGAGCTGCTCGAGCGGCTCGTCGACCGCATGGAGCGCGTGCACCAGATCGCTGCCTTCATCCCCACCACCGTGGGCGTGGACCGCCCGGCCGACACCAGCGCCACCGTGCAGCAGACCCTTGCCTTCTTCACCGCGCGCTTCGGTGGCGCCACCGCCGCGCGCGCGCAGGGCGCCTGGCACAGCGCCAGCGCGGGCATCGTGAGCGAGGAGGTGCACCTGGTGACCAGCCACACCACACAAGACGCGCTGGGCCGCCACCTCGACGAGGTCATCGAACACATGAAGCGCCTCAAGGTGGAGCTGGGCCAGGAGGCCATGGCCATCGAGGTGGACCGCCGGCTCATGCTGCTGTAGCCATGAAGCCCCGCGCCCGACCCCACCGCCCCCGGGCCGCGCCGCGCGCGGCCGAGACGAGGCTGTTCCTCTCGTACCGCCGCAACGACAGCATCGAGCAGACCCACCGCCTCGACGAGGCCCTGGGCCGCGAGTTCCCGGGCCTGCCGGTGTTCATCGACCGGCGCGAGATCCCCGGCGGCGCCGACTTCGAGCGCACCATCGTCGCCAAGCTGCGCACGAGCCGCGTGGTGCTGGTGCTCATCGGCCCAGCCTGGGCCGGCCCGCTGCCCGACGGCCGCCGCCGCATCGACGACGCCCACGACACCGTCCGCCGCGAGTGCGAGCTGGCACTGGCCGGCCTGGAACGCGGCCACCACATCGTGCCCGTGCTCGTGGCCGGCGCCACCATGCCCGCGGCCGATGAGCTGCCCACCAGCCTGCGCGCGCTGGGCAAGCTCAACGCGCTGCCGCTGCGCAGCGGCAACGACCAGCCGGCCGACCTGCGGCGAATCCTGGCGCGGGTGCGGGCCATCGTCGACGACCCGCTGCAGCCACCGGCGCGGCCCTTCGTGCCGCGCGCCTTCGACGGCGAGGACGCCTGGCTCGGCGCGCTGCAGGCCTCGTTCTCGGCCGCGCACCAGACGCTGCAGGCCCTGTTGGCGGCCTGCAGCAGCCAGGTCGACGCGCTGCGCCACCAGGCCGAGTCGCTGCTGGTGTCGCTGCCCCTGGGCCGCGGCGCGCACCCGGCCTGGGCGCTGCTGCGGCACGACGCCAGCAGTGGCCTGAGCCACCTCGACCGCGCCATCGACACCGAGCTCGGCGCGCGCGGCGCGGTGGGCAACCTCACGGGCCGCGGCGAGCTGCGCCGCGCCGAAGGCGCCGCGCGGCTGGAGCTCGAGATGGCGCTGCGCCTGGGCGACGCCTTCAACGCCACGGCGCGTGCGCTGCAGCCCGTGGCCACCGTGGGCTGGGTGTACTACACCTCGCGGCAGCGCTTCATCCACATCCACCCCTGGACGCACTCGCGCGTGGTGGCCTGGAGCCCGCGCCTGCTGAAGATGGACTTCTTCGCGCTTGGCCTGCCCCGCGCCAACCCGGGCCGCCAGGTGTTCTGGACCGCGCCCTACGAAGACCACTACGGCAAGGGCATGATGGTCACGGTGGCCGCACCGGTCTACCGCGGCCGCGCCTTCCTGGGCACCGTGGCCATCGACCTGGGCATCGGCCTGCTCAACGACTTCGTGGCCGCACACCGCCTGGCGCGCGGCCCGGTGTTCGTGGCCGATGCCGGCGGCGCGCTCATCGCCGCACCGGGCCTGCTGGGCCCAAGCGCCCAGGCCGGCCGGCGCTTGGCCGACGCGCTGCCGCCGGCCCTGGCCGCGCGCGCCGACGACCGGCTGTTCCGCCGCGCCGGCACCTGGCTGGTGGGCCGCCACGTGGTGTTGGTGGCGCCCATCGCCGGCACCGGCTGGGCGCTGGTGCACGTGTGCGAGCGCCCTGAGCCGGGCTGACCCGGCCCGCTCAGGCCGCCACGGTGGGGCTGGTCTCGGGGTCGGTGGCCTTCCACTTGCGGTTGAGCGTGGTGCCCGAGACGGTGTAGGTGCGGTTGATGGGCCCGCCCTGCACGTCGTTGAGGATCTCGCCCCACGGGTCCCACACCAGGCCGGTGGCCGCCCAGGCCTGCACGCGCACGTTGCGCACGTCGCCGTCGAGCGGCTGCGTGTGCGAGTAGCCCGCGGTCTTGTTGCCACTTTCCCAGGTCTGGGCCTTGTACACACCGTTGGCGTCGGGCGCGTCCCAGGTGATCCTGAACTTGGCCACGTAGGCGCCGTGGTGCTCGAGCTTGACCGAGGCCGAGTCGTAGACCACGCACTCCTGGTGGTTGTATTCGGTGGTGAAGCCCAGCGTGGCGTGCACGTTGTCCTTGAGGAATCGCACCACGTACGACACCGGCGCGGCCGGCGTGCCGCGGCCGTAGACCTCGCCCTCGCGGATCATGGCCGGCAGCTGGCTCAGGTCGTCGATGCTCTGGATGCGCGTGGAGCCCTCGGCCGCGCCGCCGATGACGATGGCCGTGAAGGTGGATTCGCGCGCGATCTTCTCGTACTTGGCCTTCAGGTCGGCCGACACCGACTTGTCGCCCGTGGCCTGGCGCAGCGCGGCCTCGGCGTCGGCGCGCAGGTGGCTGGAGCTGGTCTCCATCTTGATCAGGATGAGCCGGCCGTAGTCCACCGCGGCCACGTAGGCCGGCGGGTTGTCGGCATCCAGGCCGGCGCGGGCCAGGTCCTCAGGCGTCACGCCCTCGGCGAAGAAGGCGCCGGGGCTGGCCGGCGGGTCCACCACCACCGTGTAGTAGATCTGGCGGAAGTAGGCCACGACGACGTTGCTCTCGCGCGCGCCGTCCACCTTGAGCTTGGCCTGCGCCTCGCCGCTGCTCCACTTGGCCGAGAAGCCGAGGTCGAGCGCGAGCTGCTCCGACGAGTAGGCCTTGCTCACCGTCTGGAACGAGCGCGCCATGTTGGTGTGGCCCTCGGCCTTGGGGCCTTGTTCCCACTGGTTCACCATCTCCTGCATGGCGATGCGCGTCTCGCTGTACGACGGCGCCACGCTGCGCGTGCCTTCGCGGCCCGAGCCCGACATCTCGAGCGACATCACCACGGGCGCGCGCGGCAGCATCACGGGCTCGGGCGTGCCGTCCACGAGCCGGCGGTTGGCGCGCAGCAGCGCACCGGGGTAGACCACGCCGGCCGTGGGCCGCAGGATGGCCATGTCGGTGAGGTCGCGCGCCAGCGAGACCCGCTTGTTGGTGCACAGCACCACGCCCTTGCCGGTGCTGCTGCGGTCGCGCGCGGGCAGCGATTCGATGCTGCCGGCCGCGGGCGACGACAGCAGCAGCCGCGGGTCGTAGGCGAGGCCGCGGATCGCGGCGTCGAGCTCGTGGGTGGCCATGGGGGAGCCTCCTGGTGGGTTGCTGAACGGGGCTTCATCTTTGGAGCGCAGGGCCTGCTGCAGCAAGGCCGCTGGCACTTTTCATGCCCCTAGCTTTCCGGGAACCGGCGCGCTGCCAAAATCCACGTGAGCCGCTTTGACCGGCACCGTGCCCACCAGGAGTTCGCCATGTCCACCGACCCCATCGTCATCGTCTCCGCCGCCCGCACGCCCATCGGTGGCCTGCTGGGTGATTTCGCCGGCCTCGCGGCCTGGGAACTGGGCGCCGTGGCCGTGAAGGCCGCGGTCGAGCGCGCCGGCGTGCCCGGCGACGCCATCGACGAGGTGCTGCTGGGCAACTGCCTCATGGCCGGCCAGGGCCAGGCGCCCGCGCGCCAGGCGGCGCTGAAGGCCGGGCTGCCGCAGAGCGCAGGCGCCGTCACGCTGAGCAAGATGTGCGGCAGCGGCATGCGCGCCATGATGTTCGCGCACGACATGCTGGCCGCGGGCAGCGCGCAGGTGATGGTGGCCGGCGGCATGGAGAGCATGAGCAACGCGCCGCACCTCATGTTCGCGCGCAAGGGCGTGAAGTACGGTGCCGCGCAGCTGTTCGACCACATGGCCATGGACGGCCTGGAAGACGCCTACGAGCGTGGCAAGGCCATGGGCGTGTTTGCCGAAAGCTGCGCCGCCAAGTACGCCTTCACGCGCGAGGCACAAGATGCCTACGCCATCGCCAGCACCACGCGCGCCAAGACGGCCAACGAGGACGGCAGCTTCGACTGGGAGATCGCGCCCGTGGCGCTGCCGGGCAAGGCCGGCGAGACGATCGTGAAGCACGACGAGCAGCCCTTCAAGGCCAAGCTCGACAAGATCCCCACGCTCAAGCCCGCGTTCAAGAAGGACGGCACCATCACCGCCGCCAACGCCAGCAGCATCAGCGACGGCGCCGCCGCGCTGGTGATGGTGCGCGAGAGCACGGCGCGGCAGCTGGGCCTGGCGCCCGTGGCGCGCATCGTGAGCCACGCCGTGCATGCGCAGGCGCCGGAGTGGTTCAGCACCGCGCCGGCCGGGGCCATCGAGAAGGCGCTCAAGAAGGCCGGCTGGGACGCCAAGAGCGTGAACCTCTGGGAAGTGAACGAGGCCTTCGCCGCCGTGACCATGGCCGCGATGGCGGAGTTCCGGCTGCCGCACGAGATCGTCAACGTGCACGGCGGCGCCTGCGCCCTGGGCCACCCCATCGGCGCCAGCGGTGCGCGCATCGTCGTCACGCTGCTGGGCGCGCTGAAGAAGCGCAACCTCAAGCGCGGCGTGGCCGCGCTGTGCATCGGCGGTGGCGAGGCCACGGCGCTGGCGCTCGAGATGCTCTGATGGCCTTGCAGGGCCTGCTGCCTGGCCCGGCCGAGCTGGCGGTGTTTGCCGCCGCGGTGGCGGTGCTCAACGCCACGCCGGGCGTGGACTTCGTTCTCACCGTGGGCCGCACGCTGCAGGGCGGCCTGCGCGCGGGCTTCGCGGCCGCGGCCGGCATCACCGCCGGCTGCGTGGTGCACGCGCTGGCCGCCGCTTTTGGCCTGGCGGCGCTGCTGGCGCTGCACCCGCAGGCGTTCGTGGCCATCCAGTGGGCCGGTGCGGCCTACCTGGTGTGGCTGGGTCTGCAGATGCTGAAGGGCGCGTGGCAGGGCGGCCAGGCCGCGCCCGTGGCCGAGCAGGCCCGGCGCAGCGTGTGGGCCGACTTCCGCACCGGCTTGCTCACCAACGTGCTCAACCCCAAGGTGGCGCTGTTCTTCCTGGCCTTCCTGCCGCCCTTCGTGCCAGCCGACTCGCCGGCCAAGACCGTGTCGTTCCTGCTGCTGGGTGGCTGGTTCGTGCTGCAGGGCGGGCTGTTCATGGCGCTGCTGGTGCTGCTGGCGGCGCGCCTGTCGCGCCTGGGTGCGCCGGGGCCTGCCAAGCGCCTGCTAGAGGCCACCGGCGGCCTGCTGTTCATCGCGCTGGCGCTGCGCGTGCTGAAGGAAAGGCCCGCAGCATGACGGCCCAGGTGTTGATCGTCGGGGCCTCGCGCGGCATCGGCCTGGAGTTCGTGCGCCAGTACCGCGAGGCGGGCGCCGTCGTGACGGCCACGGCGCGCAGCGACGAGGGCCTGGCGCGCATCACCGCGCTCGGCGCACGCGCCCTGCGCGTGGACGTGGCCAGCGCCGCTGGCGCCAGCGCGCTGGCCTGGCCGATCGACGGCGAGGCCTTCGATGTGGCCATCCTCAACGCCGGTGTCTACGGCCCGCGCACCAGCGGCCTGCAGGCGCCCACGCAGGCCGAGTTCGACGCCGTGATGCACACCAACGTGCTGGGCGCCATGCGCGTGCTGCCGCTGCTGGCCGAGGTGCTGGCGCCGGGCGCGCGGCTGGCCGTGGTGTCGTCGCGCATGGGCTCCATGGGCCTGCGCGCCAACCCCTCGGGCTGGCTGTACCGCGCCAGCAAGGCGGCCCTGAACTCCTTGCTGAAGGACACCTCGCTGGCCCTGGCCGGCCGCGCCACCTGCGTGGCCCTGCACCCGGGCTGGGTGCGCACCGACATGGGCGGCGGCGAGGCCGACCTCGACGTGGCCGAGAGCGTGGCCACGATGCGCGCCACGCTCGCGGCGCGGACCCCCGCCGACAACGGCGGCTTCTTCAACCACGACGGCCAGCCCCTGGCCTGGTGATCCTGGTGACCCGACCATGCTGCTTTCCGACGACCACCTCGCCGTGCAGGACGCCGTGCGCAACTTCGTGCAGGCCGAGATCGCCCCGCACGCCGCCGCCTGGGACAAGAGCCACGCCTTCCCCAAGGCCGCGCTGCAGGGCCTGGCCGCGCTGGGCTGCTACGGCGTGGCCGTGCCGGCCGAGCGGGGCGGGGCCGGGCTGGATTACCTCGCGCTCGCCGTCATCCTGGAGGAGATCGCCGCCGGCGACGGCGCCACCAGCACCATCGTCAGCGTCAACAACTGCCCCGTGTGCTCCATCCTCATGGCCTTCGGCAACGCCGAGCAGCAGCAGCGCTTCCTGGTGCCGCTGGCGCGTGGCGAGATGCTCGGCGCCTTCTGCCTGACCGAGCCGCACGTGGGCTCCGAGGCCGGCGGCCTGCGCACCACGGCGCGCCGCGAGGGTGACGAGTACGTGCTCGACGGCGTCAAGCAGTTCATCACCAGCGGCAAGCACGGCGACGTGGCCATCGTCATGGCCGTCACCGACAAGGCCGCGGGCAAGAAGGGCATCAGCGCCTTCCTCGTGCCCACCAGCACGCCCGGCTACACGGTGGCGCGGCTGGAAGACAAAATGGGCCAGCACGCCAGCGACACGGCGCAGATCCGCTTCGAGAACTGCCGCATCCCCGCGGCCAACCGCCTGGGCGACGAGGGCCAGGGCCTGAAGATCGCGCTGTCGGGCCTGGAGGGCGGCCGCATCGGCATCGCCAGCCAGGCCGTGGGCATGGCGCGCGCCGCCTTCGAGGCCGCGCTGCGCTACAGCCACGAGCGCACAAGCTTCGGCCAGACCATCTTCAACCACCAGGCGGTGCAGTTCAAGCTGGCCGACATGGCCACGCAGATCGAGGCCGCGCGGCAGCTGATCCACCACGCCGCCGCGCTCAAGGACGCCGGCCGCCCCTGCCTGAAGGAGGCCGCCATGGCCAAGCTGTACGCCAGCGAGATGGCCGAGCGGGTGTGCTCCGACGCCATCCAGGTGCACGGCGGCTA
>Ga0209278_1002552_pt1 | contig 10058 bp, 8 predicted proteins | sample JI81BgreenDNA_FD_187504 | JGI IMG/M metagenome (GOLD analysis project Ga0209278, IMG submission 187504) | Wastewater effluent complex algal communities from Wisconsin, to seasonally profile nutrient transformation and Carbon sequestration -... | ecosystem: Engineered > WWTP > Effluent > Algae... | reverse complement strand
CACGGCCTGGTCACGCTGCGCGAGGTGCTGGCCGGCGTGCTCGACCGCGAGCCCCTGCCCGTGCAGCACAAGCTGGTGTTCGAGCTCGGCTGGCGCGAGTTCTTCCGCCACGCCTGGGCGCACCAGGGCGACTGCATCCTCGAGTCGCTGCACGAGGGCCCGCGCGCCGACGCGGCCTACGCGCGCACGCTGCCGGCCGACATCCGCGAGGCCCGCACCGGCGTGCCCGTGGTCGACCAGGCCGTGAAGGCGCTCTACGCCACCGGCACGCTGCACAACCACGCGCGCATGTGGCTGGCCAGCTACGTGGTGCACCTGCGCCACGTGCACTGGCGCGCCGGGGCCGACTGGCTGGTGGCCCACCTGCTCGACGGCGACCTGGGCAGCAACCACCTCAGCTGGCAGTGGGTGGCGGGCACGGTCAGCCACAAGCCCTACCTGTTCAATGCCGAGAACGTGGCGCGTTATGCACCCGCGGCGTGGCACAGCGAGGGCACGGTGATCGATCAGCCCTACGAAGCCCTGGACCGCGCCGCCCACGCCGCGCACGCCCTCGCCGGCCCCGGCCCGGCCACGGCGGCGGCCACGGCGGCGGCCACGCCCGAGCCCATGCTGCACGGCACGCCTCCGCCGGGGCTGCACCTGGGCGCGCCCGACACGAGCACGGCCGAGCGCCTGCGCGGGCGCGAGGTCTGGCTCGTGCACCCCTGGGCCATCCGCCCGGCACCGGCCGACGTGCCGGCCGACACCGTGCTGATCGGCCTGTACCTGCAGGAGCACCACGCGGCCTGGCCCTGGCCGGCTGCGCGCTGGCGCTGGGTGGACGACGCCATGGCCGGCGTCGCGCCCGAGCGCTGGTTCTGCAGCACCGCGCAGGCCGCCACGGCGCTCGCCGGCGCGGCGCGTGTGCGCAGCGTGGACGACCCGCACCTCACGCGCTGGCTCAAGCGCATCGCGCGGCTGGACGCGGCGCCGACCCTCTTCCCGCTGGTGGAGCGGCGCTGCAGCAGCTTCTCGCAGTGGTGGACGCGCGCCACGCGCGGCGTGCAGCGCGCCGGGGAGCTGCTGTGAGCAAACGCGCCGAGGCCGACACGCTGACCGTGCTCTACGACGGCGGCTGCCCGCTGTGCCGGCGCGAGATCGCGCACGTGCAGGGCCTGGTACAGCGCCAGGGCGGTGCCGGCCTGTGCTTCGTCGACATCAGCACCGACACCGAGCGAGACACCACCGAGCGGCAGGCCCTGCTCGCCCGCTTCCACGTGCAGCGCGGCGACGGTACGCGGCTCGATGGCGCGGCGGCCTTCGTGGCCATGTGGCAGCGCCTGCCGGGCTGGCGCTGGCTGGCGCGGCTGGCCCGCCTGCCCGGCGTGCTGCCGCTGCTGGAGCTGGCCTACCGCGGCTTCCTGCGCGTGCGGCCGGCGCTGCAGCGCCTGGCGCGGCGCGCCGAACCCACGCCGGGCCTGAGCACGCACCTCGAACGCGAGCTGCGCTCCGACCACGCGGGCGAAACCGGCGCCGTGTTCATCTACCGCGGCATCGCGGCCGTGGCGGCGCGGCGCGGCGACGCGGAACTGCTGGCCTTCGCCCAGCGCCACGGCGAGACCGAGGCCGAGCACCTGCGCCTGGTCGAAGACTGGCTGCCGGCCCACCGCCGCAGCGTGCTGCTGGGGCCGTGGCGGCTGGCCGGCTGGCTCACGGGCGCGCTGCCCGCGCTGGCCGGCCCGCGCGCCGTGCACGCCACCATCGCCGCGGTGGAGACCTTTGTCGACCGCCACTACCAGCAGCAGCTCGACCACATCGCGACGCACGGCGCGCCCGAGGGCCTGCTGCCGCTGCTGCAACGCTGCCAGGCCGACGAGTGCCACCACCGCGACGAGGCCGCCGCCTTGGCCGCAGCCGCCGGCCCCGTGCCGCTGTGGCTGCGCGCCTGGTGCGCCGTGGTGGGCCACGGCTCGGCCGCGGCCGTGGTGCTGGCGCGGCGCGTCTGATTCCCCCCTCTCTCAAAGAACAAGACCATGGCTCTCAATCACATCGCCCTCGTCACCGGCGCCCGCGGCGGCATCGGCCGCGCCCTCGTGGCGCGTCTGCGTGCGCGCGGCCTGCGCGTGGCCGCCGTGGGCCGCGACGCCGCCACGCTGGCCGAGTTGCCGGCCGACACGCACATCGCCACCGACTGCAGCACACCCGATGGCGCGGCCGCGGCCTTCGCCGCCTGCCGCGAGCAGCTGGGCGCCGCGCCCTCGCTGCTGGCCCACGCCGTGGGCAGCACGCTGATCGCGCCGCTGCACCGCACCAAGGCCGAGGCCGCGCGCGAGGTGCTGCGGGTCAACCTCGAAAGCAGCCTGTGGACGCTGCAGGCCTGGATCGCCGCGCTCGAGGGCGCGCCCGGCGCGGCGGTGTTCGCCAGCTCGGTGGTGGCGCGCATCGGCGTGGCCAACCACGAAGCCATCGCGGCGGCCAAGGGCGGTGTCGAGGCCCTGGTGCGCAGCGCCGCGGCCACCTACGCCGCCCAGGGCCTGCGCATCAACGCCGTGGCCCCGGGCATGACCGAGACGCCGATGACGGCCAGCATGCTGAAGCTGCCTGCGATGCGAGAAGGCGCGGGCAAGCAATACCCGCTGGGCGGTGTGCAGACGGCCGACGAGGTGGCGGCGGTCATGGACTTCCTGCTCTCGCCCGAGGCTGCGCGCCTGACCGGGCAGGTGATCGCCGTCGACGGTGGTTTCACCACGGTGCGGCCGCTGGTGAAGTAAGGCCGGGCCATGGCCCGTGCGCTGGTCTGGTTCAAGCGCGACCTGCGCGTGGCGGACCACGCCCCGCTGGCCGCCGCCGCGGCCTGCGACGAGGCGCTGGGCCTGGTCCTCATCGAACCCACCTGGCTGCAGAGCCCGGAGTGCCACCCGCGGCACGTGGCCTACCTTCTGACGTGCGTGGCAGCGCTGCGCGACGAGCTCGCCAAGCGGGGCCTGCCGCTGATGCTGCGCGTGGGCGAGGCCGTGGACGTGCTGGCCCAGCTGCGGCGCGAATGGCGTTTCGACCAGCTGTTCAGCCACGAGGAGACGGGCCCCGGCTGGAGCTACACCCGCGACATCGCCGTGGGCCGCTGGGCCCGCGCCGAAGGCGTGGCCTGGACCGAGTGGCCGCAGACCGGCGTGGTGCGCCGCCTGAAAGACCGCCGCGGCTGGGCCGGCCGCTGGCAGCGGCGCATGGAGGCACCGCTGGTCGCCACACCCGCCGGCTGGCGCGCCGCGCCGGGATTTGCGCCCCGTTCCCTGCCCAGCCTGCCCAGCCTGCACGACCTGGGCGTCGCCCCCGCCCCGCCCACGCCCGAGGCCGGCGAAGCCGCCGCACGGCGGGTGCTGCAGGGCTTCATCGCCGGCCGCGCCCTGGGCTACCGCCGGCACCTCTCCAGCCCGCTCACGGCCGAGGACGGCTGCAGCCGCCTCTCCGAGCACCTGGCCTTCGGCACCGTCTCCATGCGCCAGGTGCACCAGGCCACCGAAGCCGCAATCGCCACCACGCCGCACCGTGAGCTGGCCTACGGCCTGCGCGGCTTTGCCAGCCGCCTGCGCTGGCACTGCCACTTCATGCAGAAGCTCGAGGACGAGCCGCAGATCGAGTTCCGCAACTTCGCGCGCAGCCACGACGGCCTGCGCGCCGGCGACGGCGTGCACGAAGCTGCGGTCGACACCGAGCGCCTGCAGGCCTGGTGCGAGGGCCGCACGGGCTTTCCCATGGTCGACGCCTGCATGCGGCAGCTGGTGGCCACCGGCTGGCTCAACTTCCGCATGCGCGCCATGCTCGTGAGCTTTGCCGCTTACCACCTGGGCCTGCACTGGCGCGAGCCGGGGCTGCACCTCGCGCGCCAGTTCCTCGACTTCGAGCCCGGCATCCACTGGAGCCAGATGCAGATGCAGAGCGGCACCACCGGCATCAACACGCTGCGCATCTACTCACCCGCCAAGCAGCAGGCCGAGCAGGACCCGGAGGGTGTCTACGTGCGCCGCTGGTTGCCCGAGTTCGGCACAGCCGCCTACCCGCGGCCCATCGTCGACGAACGCGCGGCGCTGGCCGAGATCAAGGCGCGCCTCTACGCCCTGCGCCAGACCGGCGAGGCCCGCCACGAGGCCGATGCCATCCAGCACAAACACGGCTCGCGCAAGGCCGGCCTGCCGCCGTCGGCCGGCAAGCCCGCACGCGTGCGCCGCGCGCCCCAGGCCGCGCCCGACGACGCCCAGGGCGAACTCTTCTGATCACAATGCGCCGCATGGTGATGGACAACGACCCCCTCTGGCGCCTGCGCCACGCGCTGGCCGGGCTCGGCGTGGCCCTGCTGCTGTCGGTGTTCATCGCCGCGCTGCTGGGGCGTGTGCTGGGCGACGCCTTCGCCGGCACCTACGGCGCGCGCGTGGCCGTCTACGGCGTGCTCATGCTGCACGTGGTGGTGGGCGCGGGTGTGCTGTTCGTCAAGGTGGCGCAGCACGAGACCCGCCCGCTCACCGCGGGCCGCGCCGCCAAGTGGCTGGCCAGCCTGTGGCTGTGGCCGCTGCTGCTGCTCAGCCGCCGCGGCTGAGCCCCTGAGGCCGGCCACACCAGGGCCGGCGTTCACGATTGGATACGCGCCGGCTTCGGCCCGCGTATTTACCCGCACGGTCTTGCCTCTGTGGGCGGGAGCGGCGCCACCCGCGCCCCCGTAACGAACCACCGCTTCGAGGTAAGACACCATGTCCCAGACCCTGCACCTGGCGCACGCCGGCGCCGAACCGAGCCCGATCGACGCCCAGCGCGCAGCCCGCATCAAGCGCGCCTACACCACGCGCCACTTCGCGCCGGCCGAGCTGCAGACGCTGTGCACCGACCCCGCGGCCCGCCCGCACCCGGGTGACCTGGTGCTGGCCCGCGTCGAGCGCATCGGCAAACACGCGGCGCTGGAGCTCACCCACGGCCGGCGCGCCACGCTGTTCGTGGGCGACGAGGTGCTGGTGGCCTACGCCGCGCGCTATGCGCCCGACCAGTTCGAGGCCGTCGTGCCCGAGTCGCTCGCACCCTGCCACCTGGCGGCCAGCGGCGGCGTGGCGGCCACGGTGGTGTCACGCCGCGCCGGCGTCGTCGCGCCCACCGAGCTGCGCCCGCTGGGCCTGGTGCTGGGCGCCGACGGCGAGCGCCTGAACCTGCGCCGCAAGGCGCTGCCGCGCGCCGGCGGCTTCGGGCCGCGGCCGCTGACGCTGGCCTCGCTCGGCACCTCCATGAACGCCGGCAAGACGACCTCGGCCGCGCACCTCATCCACGGCCTGGCGCAGGCCGGCCTGCGCGTGGGCGCGGCCAAGATCACCGGCACCGGCTCCGGCAACGACCCCGGCCTGCTGCTCGACGCCGGCGCCTGCCGCGTGCTCGACTTCACCGACTGCGGCCACGCCTCCACGGCCGGCCTGGACCTCGAATCGCTGCTCGACGTGCTGCACACCGTGCAGGCGCAGATGCAGGCCCACGCCGTGGACGCGCTGGTGCTCGAGGTGGCCGACGGCCTGCTGCAGCGCGAGACGGCCCTGCTGCTGCGCTCGCCGATGTTCCGCCAGCGTGTCGACGGCTGCCTGTTCAGCAGCGGCGAGGCCCTGGGTGCCGTGGCCGGCGCACGCTGGCTGCTCGACGCCGGGCTGCCCCTGCTCGGGCTGTGCGGCGCGATGACGCGCTCGCCCCTGGCCGCGCGCGAGGCGGGCGATGCCACGGGCCTGCCGGTGTTCGGCCTCGATCAGTTGCGCGACGAGACCACGGTGCGCGGGCTGCTGACCCGTGCCGGCGGCCAGGCCCAGCGCGCACGGGCGGCCTGATGCCCCGCTGGATGTGGGGCCTGGCGCGCCGGTGGCGGCGCCCCGGGCAGCGCCAGCCTGCGCCCGGCGCCCAGGACACGGGCCCCGGCGCCTGGCTGGACGACGACGACACGCCGCGGGCCCAGGCCCACCCGGCGCACGACGACGCCGACGGCACCGATGCCGACGCGCGCGAAGCCGGCGCCGCGCCCGAGGCCGCGCGCCGCCGCGTGCCAGCGCTGGCGCAAGGCCCGCGGCGGGCGCGCCTGGTGGCGCTCGTGGCCGCGGCCCTGGGCCAGGCCGCGTGCGGCCTGGTGGCCGTGCTGGCGGCGCGGCGGGCACTCGACGCCGCCGGCACCGACACCCCCTGGGCGCTGCTGCCCCTGGCCACCACGGCCGTGGCGCTGCTGGGCATCGCGCTGCTGCGCTGGTGGCAGGGTGTGCAGGGCGAGCGCCTGGCGCAGGACCACATCCGCGAGGTGCGGCTGCGCCTCTTCGACACCCTGGCCACCCTGTCGCCGGCGGGCCGTGAGCGGCGCAGCCGTGGCGCGGTGATGCTGCGCTTCATGGGCGACGCGCAGGCGCTGCGCGACTGGGCCGCCGTCGGCGCGCCCGGCCTGGCGGCGGCGCTGATGGCCGGCCTGGCCCTGCTGGCCGGGCTGGCGCTGCTGGCCGCGCCGCTGGCGCTGCTGGCGGCGGCCTGGTTCGGCGCCGCGGCGCTGGGCATGGTCTTCACGCTGCCGCCCCTGGCGCGCCGTGTGCGCGAGGCACGTCTGCGGCAGGCCCACCTGGCCGCGCTGGTGCACGACCGCATCGGCACCGTGCCCGTGATGCAGGCCGCCGCCCAGTCCGGGCGCGAACGCGCACGGCTGGACCGCCGCATCGCCCAGCTCGCCGCGGCTCAGGTGGACACCGCCAGGGCACGTGGCCACCACCGCGCCGTGCTCGACGCTGCGCTCGCCGGGCTGGCGCTCAGCGTGCTCGCGGCCTGGGGCCTGGCGGCCGGCGGCAGCGGCGGCTGGCGCGACGCGCTGCAGGGCGTGGGCGTGCTGGTGGGCGCCCTGGGCCTCATCGGCCTGCTGGCGGCACCGTTGCGCCGCAGCGGCCGCGCGCTCGAGCAGCACGTGGCCGCGAGCGTGGCGCGCGACCGCATCGCCGACTTCCTGGCCGACACCGAGGCCACGCCCCCCGCCCGCAGCGCCGCGCTGCCGCGCCAGCCCGTGCTGCGGCTGGCCGGCCTGCGCCCGGCGGGCCCGGCCGGCCTGCCGCTGGCCGCCGAGGTGCCACACGGCCGCTGCATCGCCGTCGTGGGCGCGCCGGGCAGCGGCAAGACGGCGCTGCTGGAGACCCTCGCCCGCCTGCGCCCACTGGCCGCGGGCGAGGTGGAGCTGGGCGAGCGCCGCCTGGGCGAGATCGGCCTGCGCGAGTTTGCGCAGCGTGTCAGCCACGTCGCCGCCGACGCGCAGCCGCTGCGCGGCAGCGTCGAGGCCAACCTGCGCTACCGGCGCCGCCACGCCACGCCCGAGCAGCTGCAGGCCGCGGCCGCCGCCGCCGGCTGGCCCGGCCCGCTGGACGCCGCCGCCCTGGCGCTGCGCGTGCGCGACGGCGGTGCCAACCTCGGCGGCCGCCAGCGCCGCGCGCTGGTGCTGGCGCGGGCCCTGGTGGGCCGGCCGGCGCTGCTGCTGGTGGACGAGCTCGAGCACCTGCTGGCCGCCGACCTCGAGGCCGCCTTCGCGGCGCTGCGCCAGCAGCACCGCGGCACGCTGATCTTCAGCACCCACGAGCCGCGCCTGGTCGCGCTGGCCGACACGGTGTGGACGCTGGGCGCCACCGCCGGCGCCACCGCCACGCCGCTGCGGCCGCTGCGGCGCGTGGGGGGAACTGCCGCATGAGCGTGCTGTGCGCGGCGCCCGCGCGTGTGCCGGCCGTGGCCGGCGGCGCGTGGTGCGCCCCCTCGATGAGCCTGTCGGCGGCACCGGCGCCATCCGCCGCGGGCGCCACCCCATGCCCGCCGCGGCCCCTGCCGGCCGCAGCGCCCCGGCCCGGCCCCACCCTGCGCTGGATCGAACCCGAGGCCGACGACGAGCCGGCCCTGCTGTTCCAGCCGCCCACGGCCCGCGGCGCGGGCCCGGCGCGGCTGCTGGTCTGCGTGCACGGCTACACCCGGCAGCCGCTGGACCAGCTGCAGGCCTTCGGCCCGCTGGCCGCGGCGCGCGGCCTGGCCCTGGTGCTGCCGCTGTTCGACGAGCGGCACCACCGCCGCTACCAGCAGCTGCGACACCCGCGCCGTGGCACGCGCTCCGACCTGGGCCTGCTGCGCGCCCTGGCACGCCTGGCCGCAGCCGAGGCGCTGGACGACCGGCGGCTGTTCCTCTTCGGCTATTCCGGCGGCGCGCAGTTCGTGCACCGCTTCGCCCTCGTCCACCCAGGCCGCACGGCGGCACTGGCCATCGGCGCGGCCGGCTGGTACAGCTGGCCCGACGAGGCCGTGCCCTGGCCCGCGGGCCTGGGCGGTACCGCGCAGGCCCTGGACCAGGCACCGGACCTCGTGGCCTTCCTGCGCCTGCCGGTGGCGCTGTGGGTGGGCGAGCGCGACAACACCGCCGACGCGCTGCTGCGCAACGAGCCCGGGCTGGCCGAGCTGCAGGGCCACCACCGCCTGGAGCGCGCCCAGCGCTGGGCCGCCGCCGTGCGCGCCGCGGCGCAGGCCCGCGGCCTGCACCAGCCCGCGCCCGTGCACACCCTGCCGCGCGCCGGCCACGACTTCGCCACCTGCCACCGCCGCGGCGACCTCGCCGGCCAGGTGATGGCCTTCTTCGACCGCCACCGCGGCCCCGCCGCCGCGCCCTGAACCCCCGCTCCCCTCCACACCCCATGAACACCCTGCACACCACCCAACGCCTGCGCCAGCGCAGCACCGCCCTGCTGCTGGCCCTGGCCGCCGCCGGCCTGCACAGCGCCACCCAGGCGCAGCCCGCACGCGCGGCCAAGCCCGCCGCCGGCAGCCCGGCTGCCAGCGCACCGGCGCGCCTGCCCACGCTGCCCGAGCTGCCCGAGCTGCCCGAGGCGCTCGACATCAACGCCCGCCTGCAGCTCGACACCAGCCGCTTCGGCGGCGTCACCACACGCGATGGCAGCACCGCCAGCGCCACCTACGTGCGCCGCGCCGAGTTCGGCCTGGGCTGGCGGCTGGCGCCCGAATGGCAGCTCTCGGCCACCGTGGGCTACGAGGACGAGGGCTGGCTGCTCGACAGCGCCGCCCTGCGCTGGCGCCCCCGCGAGGGCCTGAGCCTGCGTGTCGGCCGCATCGACCCCGACGTGGGCCTGGACAACGCCAACAGCTCCAGCTGGACGGCCGCCATAGAGCGCTCGGCCGTGTTCGACCTCGCGCCCGGCGTGGCCGATTCCGAAGAAGGCTTCGGCCTGCGCGCCGACGCCCACGGCCAGGGCTGGCACGCCAGCGCCGGCGTGTACGACAAGCGCAACCGCAAGGCCGTGGTGGGCCGCGCGGTGTGGATGCACACCTGGGGCGGCGCCGGCGTGCTGCAGCTGGGCGGCTCGCTGGCGCTGGCCAGCGGCGACACCGACAACGGCCGCGTGCGCACCCGCCTGGGCCTGCGCGGCGTGACCGAAGAGCCCATCGGCCGCCGCAGCGACCTGGCGCCCGCCGTGGCCCTGCCGCAGGGCTATGACGGCGACACCGTCACCGCGCTGGAGCTGGCGGTGCAGCAAGGCCCCTGGCTGCTGCAGGCCGAGTGGCTGGGCCGCCGCCTCGATGCCGTGGGCGGCGCGCCGGCGCGGCGTGTCTCGGGCCACTCGCTGCAGCTGGCCTGGTCGCCCGACGGCCAGGCCCGCCGCCACGACGAACGCGCCGCGCGCTTTGGCCGGCCCGAGGGCGACGGCCGCCGCCTGGGCCGCTGGGAACTGTTCGCGCGCCTGGACACGCTCGAGGGCGTGGACGGCCTCGATGCGCAGGTGCAGACCCTGGGCGCGAGCTGGTTCCTCGACCGCCACTGGCGCGTCTCGGCCAACGTGGTGAGCAACCGCTCGGCCGACCCCAACGCCGTGGGCGAGCGCAAGGGCAGCGGCTTCGTGCTGCGCGGGCAGGCGGTGTTCTGAAGGCGGGGCAGGCCCGCCGCGCATCACTGCGACTGCAGGATGCGCCGCCCCGCCAGCTGCTGCAGCGGCCGCGCGTTCATCGGGTAGATGCGCGCGAACAGCTCGATCTGCTCGGCCGACATCGACACCGGC
>Ga0209278_1002551_pt1 | contig 10060 bp, 3 predicted proteins | sample JI81BgreenDNA_FD_187504 | JGI IMG/M metagenome (GOLD analysis project Ga0209278, IMG submission 187504) | Wastewater effluent complex algal communities from Wisconsin, to seasonally profile nutrient transformation and Carbon sequestration -... | ecosystem: Engineered > WWTP > Effluent > Algae... | reverse complement strand
GTTGGTCAGCAGGATGTGGGGCGGGTTGGTTTGAATGGCGACTTTGGTGGCGAGATCCTCTTGGCCCGTGTATTTTTCAACGCGGATCGGGTTGTCGGGCACTTGGGCCAAAAACTTATCGAATTCGCCCTTTTGGGAATTAATCAGAGCGTTCATGGGATAGACCAAAATGGCCCGCACGCCCTGAATCTGGGGATTGCGCAACAGGTCGTCGATGATGGGCACCACATAGGTCAGGCTTTTGCCCGAGCCGGTGCCGGTGGTGACGACGTAGGGCTGATTTTGGCGAGCGAGACGAAAGGCCTGTTCCTGGTGGTAGCGAAATCGATAGTTGCGGCTGTAGGCGGGAAAGTAGCGATCGCAGTCGGGGTGCAGCAATCCTTCGGCAATCAAGGCCGACAGGCCCGCCCCGTTCCGATAGGTGGGGTTGAGCTGAATCAGCGGGTCGGGCCAGAGTTCGCCTTTGTCGAGTTCCCGATCGACATATTCCTTTAAGCGGGGGTCGCGGATTTGCAAAAAGCTGTTGCTGTAGGCGCGATAGTCGTCCACGACGCGATTGCGCAGCTCAAAGATATCCAGCACGGGTGCGATCGCCCCGCTGGTTTCGCTTTCGTCGGTGGTGGCCCGATCGCCCCTGTTCCCTGCGGTGAGTAGGGTTTGGAGCTGGGGACTGAGAGTATCGAGTTTGAGAATTTTGCCCCAGTTGTCTAGGGCGGTGGGGTTGGGCACGAGTTCGCGGAGGGCGCTGAGTACCTCCGGCTCTAGCCGATCGACCCCGGTGGCATCCAAAATCGCGCGCCCCTTAGCCAGCATCCCCAAAATCTCGGTGCGATCGTCGTCGTTGGTGGCGGCGATCAGTTCGGTGAGTTGTAGGGTGAAGGCCATGGCGATCGGGGAGGGTGTGAAGGGGCCGTTTTGCGAGCTAGTAACTGTTGTAACGCAAACGAGATCGTTAAAGGGGGATCGCCCCAGACAAGATGCTCAAGCCCCTTGCCCCACCACCGCCGATCGCCCCGTTGATCGTCAAAGTGCAGGTTGGCGCGGTAAAATAGCGATTGAGGGGCGAACGTCGGCTTCATGCCGTGTGTTTAGGTTTTTACCTAAGCCTAGCCCCTCTCAATTTTTCAATCGTTAATGGATTTCCGTCGCTGTACCACTCTCCATAGGGTCTGTGGCGTTGATCGTCTAAATCCATAATCAGGCGATATTTGGGGGCAAGGGGCTTGAAGAATCGATCTTCTTCGCGTTCATAGAAGCGTTGCAGTGCCCACAGGTAGTAATCAATGATTTGTAAGCCTGGACTCTGGGATGGGTAGGTCGATTCGATGGAGATTATCCCGTTGGCGTTAATCTTCCACTTAGATTCAAAGTTTTTTCGAGCTTGGTTAATTGCCTGTTCTAGGGCTTCTTCACGGGCTTCTTTGCCGCGTCGTGCAATAGTGATATTGATGAAGTCTGCTTTGTGGAGTCGGTCTTTGAAAAGGCGCTTAATTAAATCATCGTAAATTGCATTTTGTTGCAATTTTTTATGCAGGTTTTTGAAATTTTCTTGTGCTTTCTTAGCCATTTCAATCTTGCTGCGAATTGCAACATAGATTTTGATATCAAAGGACTGAATTAGCTCGAAAACCTGCTCTCGAATTTCTGAATAGTCATCTTTTGCATGGAATATGACGGCTGTTTTTTGGGCTTGGGGCTGCATGGAGGGTATGTCCTTATAGCGTGGATTATTCATTAGTGTCTGTCGTAATTCCTCTAATGCCCTAGCAACGGCTTTGGGGTCGGCAATTTGGGCGATTCCTACCATAAAATATCGCGAGGCTCCTGGTTGTCCAACGATAATTTGTCCTTTTTTATTGAAAAATGTCAGGTCGCCTGCTTCGTCAACAAAGTAATGCTGCGCTTCCGGATCGATGGTCATGAAAATAAAGGCTCTGTGAGCCTAAATAAACGTTGATCTTACCAATTTTGCGGCACTGACCGTTCCACCGATCGCCCTGCCGATCGCCCCAGACAAGGGGCTTAAGCCCCTTGCCCCACCACCGATGATCGCCCCTACGATCGCCCGAAGAGTCGATCCCAGGCGGCGAGGACGAGGCGTTGGGTGCGGTATTCGCCGAATTGTTTGATTTCGTTGTTTTTGAGGACGCGGAAGGTTTCGCTGGGGAAGTCGGGGCCGTGGAGGTCGGCGGGGTCGAGGATGTAGCGCAGTTCGTCGCGGGTGAGTCCATACAACCGGGCGTAGTAGGCATCGAGTTCGGCGCGGATTTGGGCGCGGCGTTGGGGATGCCACACGAAGGGCGGCAGGGGCAGTTGGTCGCTGTCGGGGTCGATCGCGTCGGGGGCTGGGGTGGGGGTGATGTCGGGGTCGTGGCGGCGGTTGGCTTGCCACTGCTCAACAAACCGGCGGCGCAGGGCGGCGGGGTCGTGGGTTGGGGTGTTGCCTAGCTCTAGTTGGCTGACGGGGGGCGGGTCGATGCCTAGGCCGAGTTGTTCGGTTTGGGTCTGGCGGTTGAGCAGGCTGGGGGCGCTGCTGTCGTCGTGCCACAGGTCTTGGGCGAAGGGTTGCAAGTCCCAAGCGGTGTAGGTGAGTTCAAGGACGCGGGGCGCAATAAATTCGAGGTCGGCTTGGCTATAGCGCTCTGGCGGAATCACTGGCAATTGTCGAGCCGTGAAGAACTTAAGGTGTGTGCCGCCAACTTTCTGCCGCGCAACAAAATCAAAAACCAGAGAATTCAAGTTGCCAACCAAGCCGGAAATCGCTACTGAATCGGCTTTTGGCAGCATTAGCAAAACCGTATCGCCAAATGCAGAAATAGGCAAAACAGATGAAATAAATGTTCGCTCATTGGTAGCGCTTGTAATATCACGCCAACCAATTAACCAACCTTTTTCCCAGCGAGTACCTAGACGTTTTTCGACTTCGGTGCGATCGACCCAATAACGTGGCGTGACGGCATAATTAGGATTTTGTTTTTGCTCATCAGTTGGTCGTAATACAACATTCACCACTAATGTATTTTCTGTTATGCCTTCATAGGTCAAGTGTCGATGGTCGAACTGTGTGAACATTTTTGCTTCATACAACGGCAACCGATCATTGCCCCCTTGATCTAAAAATAAATTACTATCACCGGACATGTGAAGCATTGTCATAAAGGAAACATTCCAAGGATTTTTTCCTGAAGCCTCATTGTCTAGGACAGGAAAAGTTTTATAAATTTTTCCTGTCAGTTTTACGTCTTCACCAGTCCGAAAAATAGGACAGGTCAAAGTGTTAGGATTCATCATTTTTAGATCAGATGGTAAAAGTTGAATTCTTCTTCGCTTGTCACTAATTTGCTTAGAATTAGCCAGAAAAAACAAAAAATTAATTTCTGTATTTATACCACCCGTTAAAGTCATAAGAACAAATCTAAATCGACTATCAACACTTGGAAAAATACTTTCACGATTCTCGAAATCAAAGAATGTAACGAGATTCTGCTTTTGAGTTATGTCTGAAAAGAAAGTAGCTGTCGTGGCATCCGTTGCGATTCCCGTCGGCACAATAATTCCTGCGAATCCAGCTTCAGAAATCAGATCGCGATCAAGCTCAGAAAAAATCGCATAGGTATTAATATCTCCTCGTGAAGTCAGCGGAAAACGTCCCGACTCACGAATGAATTTTCCTTGGGCATCGGCAAAATGTTGCGCCCGTTGCCAAGCCAATGCCAGCGGCGAATCCGCCGGGAGCGCGTTGATTAGCTTCTTACGGGCAGCACTGTTTTTCGCCTCAGCAATGGCCCGATCTTTATTGCCAAAAAACTCCTTTTCCTGAAGCTTAATTCGCTCCCAAGGCGGATTACCCAAAATGCAATCAAAACCACCCGCCTGGAACACCTCAGGAAACTCCAATTCCCAATGGAAAAAACTCAACTCCTGAGCCAATCCATTCGCCCAATGAATCAACCGCGCCAACACCGGTTCCGTCGTCGCCAACTCCCCCAGCGACTCCGCCGCCATCACCCGCCGTAGCAGCCCCGTCGTCGGAACCAGCGCCAACGCCTCAGAATTCTCCGGCGACGGCAACAGCGCAAAAAACGCCGCCGTCCACAGATTCGCCGCCACCCAATCCGACCACCAGGACGCATTGGTTTCGCCCCGCAACTCGTCATAGGCCCGCTTCATGGCCCGCACCGACTCCGACGACCCATCCGGCAACGCCGCAAACGACTCCATCTCCGGGCCATAGTTCGCCCGCGCCGCCGCCTTCGCCGACGACACCAACAAATCCAACTGGTCAGCCTTCGGTGTGCGGAGTCCCTTTAGCTCCTGCTTGTTGCGGGCCTTGATTTGGCTCGCCGTTTTTTTGTCGTCGCCCGTGACCGGCGTAAAGGCGCGATCGGGAATGCCCCCATCCAGATCCGCCACCCGCAACACCCCCACCAGCGAATTGCCCTGCTTAATCCGGTGATCCAAAAAATTCAACGGCAACCCCGCCGACAACCCCTCCAACCACAGGGCCACCTTGCACAAATCCACCGCCAACGGGTTCAAGTCCACGCCATAGATGCAGTGGCGCAAAATCTCCCGCTTTGCCCGTTGGGTCGCGTCCTTGCCCGGTTCCGTTTCCCCCGATCGCACCTGGGCCAACGCCTTGCCCAACCGCCGCACAGCCGCCAACAGGAAATGCCCCGAGCCACAGGCCGGATCGCAGACCTTAATCGACAAAATCGCCGCTTCCTGGGCCGGGCGATCGGCCCCCGCCGCCCCCAGGCGATCGGCCAACACCGGCTCCAGGGCGCTTTGGATCAACTGCCCCACCAACTCCGGCGGCGTGTAATAAGACCCCGTGGTTTTGCGATCGCTCCCCACGACCAAATCAAATTCGTAGATCCCCTCGCGGACGATGATTTGCGGCTGAAAATCGAGCAAGCTTTCGTAAACACTGCCCAACTCCTCCACATCCAACGCACCATAGTTGACCCGGCGCAGGCGATCGCCATCCACATACAGGGACAGCTCCCGCAGCGATCGCAACAAATCATGGTTATCCAGACCGCAACCATCCAAACTCCGCAGGGATTGGGAGCCAAACAAATCGCCATTCAGCGGCGACAGGCCCAACAATTCGCCCCGCCAGTTTTCATCAAACAGCCGAAACGTGACTCGCAAGCCCTGCCACAGATCCTGAAACCCCTCGCGCCGGGTCGTGGGCTGCTCCGCGATCGCCCGTAACCGCTCAATGCTGTAGTAGTCGCGATAGATCCGCGCCTTCTCGGCCGCCGTCGCCGGATCCGCCGCCACCACCAACAAATCCCGCGCCTCCGCCACCATCAAAAACAACAGCCGATAGATCAGCCGCAAAACCTGGCGATAGTAGTCCTCCGCCGTCAGGCCGCCCGCCGTCCACTGGTCGCGCAGGTCTTGGCTTTGGGGATGTTGCAAAAACCCCGTGCCCAGAATTTTTAGCGCCCGTTCCACCCCATCCCGCAGGCGATCGCGCACCCGCCCGCCCTGCTGCACCGACTCCTGGTGATAAAACTCCAGCAAGCAGCGATCGGCATCGTCCATCCCCTGGGGCAGGCGCGATCGGTGGAACAGCCGATAGAACAGGCCAAATTCCGCAAAGCGATCGCCCTCCAGAATTTGCTCCAGGTCAAATTCCACATAGGTCAAGCGCGTCATCAGCGACGAATCGCGCAACAGTCGCCAGCGCAACCCGTTCGTGGCGATCGCCCACAGGTGCTCCGTCCGGTTCAAATACTCCTGCACCAACGCATGGGCCGACAGCCGGGGCGTACCACTCGGCGGCCGCTCCTCCAGCTTCACCCGCGCCCCCACGATATGAATCGGCGGCGCATCGCCCTCATCGGCCCGGTGGGAAATCGCAAAGGTTTGGCCGTCCACCACCTCCGCCTTGGCGGTGTAAACCGGTTGATAGCCCAAGCTCCGCAACAACGGCACGGCCAACAGTTCCCGCGTGATCGAAGTAGCTGGGTCAGTTTCCGGCGATCGCGCCAAGCCCCGCTGAAATGCCGACCAATAGGCCTTGGCATCAGCCCAAGCCATGGCGATTTCATCACTGAGTTTGGTGGTTTTGCTGAAGCCAAACTCCTCGGGAGCTTGGCCCTTGAGCTTGCCCGCCGCCAGATCGGGGGTCAAATCTGCTGCAATCAAGTTGCCTTGAATATCAAGGGCGCGACTCAAAACCGTGGCGCTCATGGAGCTGTCCTCTGGGGCGATCGACTGGGCAATAAACGGGAGTGGGATGGCGGGGGCAAGGGGCTTAAGCCCCTTGTCTGGAGCTACTTCTGGGTCTTAGGACGGCTGCAACACGTACACCCCCAACAAGTCCATGGGCAACTGCGGGGCCACCTTGACCTGACCCTCGCGGGTGATGGCCCGTACCCGGCGATGGGATTGGATCAGGCGTTGCGATCGCTCCTGGGCAATCTGGGTTAGCTCTTCCGCCAGTTCATCCATCTGCCCCAGCAGTTCCGCCAGTTGATATTGCTTCAGGCCGATCGGCAAATTGCCAGCAGGTTCAGCGGTTTGCAGCAGGTCGGTGGCGCGATCGCTATCCAACCAAACCGGCGCGGCGATCGACCCCGTAAACCCTGCCACAAAACATTCCTCAGCCAACAGCGACTCCACACGCGGACTACTGAGCAAATAGCGCGATCGCAACAGGAGCAGCGTCGTCCGTTGGCTCACGGCATTGGTCAGCGTGAAGCCACAGCGGGCCGCTTTCGGGTTGGTCTGATTTTCTAGGGCATCCTCAAACAGATAGCTCGCCAATCCCTCCACTAGCGGGTGGTTGCGCCCCACATACTCCACGCCCTCCGGCACGGGTGTCGTGAAAGCGATTTTCCGCGACTCATTGCCTAGCCGCGCCTGTAACTCCCGGGGAATCGACGGCAACAGCCAGCCCCACTTTTTCTTCTGCAATGAGCTGTTGAACAGTTCGCAGGCCGCCTGCACAAATCGCTCCACATCGGCTTCGCTGCCCAGGACGCGATCGGACTCGATCAGCTCCTGCTCCACTTCGTCCGGTTTGATCGCCCGCTGGGCAAATCGGGTGCGGCTGACTTTTTCGCGTTCCACCGCCCGATCCCAACTTTGGTGAATCCGATCGACCATTGAGTCTTCGTCATCGATCAGATTCAGCAGGGATAGTTGCTGGGCATCGGTTTGGCGATCGAACAGCGACTTAAACACCGCCTCCGACACCGTGGCACTGTCCATCGGCACGGGAACCGTCACGCCCAAGGTCTTGTGAATCGCCACGGCCTTGCGAATCAGCACCTCCAACACCGCCCCATCAACGGGATTGTCTTGGCCATAGATCAAATAGCTTTTGACCACGGGGGCCGTTTGACCGTAGCGATCGATCCGACCTTCCCGCTGTTCCAACCGGTTGGGATTCCAGGGCAAATCGTAGTGAATGGCGGCACTGAACAAGCCCTGTAGGTTAATCCCTTCACTCAGGCAGTCCGTGGCCACCAAGACCCGCTGGGGATACGTCCCTAGCTCCCGTAACCGTTCCTCCCGCTCGTCTTCGGACAGCTCCCCCGTAATCGCCACCACACGGACGGTGCTGCCCCGCTTGGTCTCAAACCGGTTCCGCAGTTCCGCCGCTACATAGTTGGCCGTGGCAATGTAGCGACACCAAATAATCGGATTCAAGCCGTCGGCCAGGAGTGGGGTCACGGTAGCGATCGCCGTTTGCAGTTTGGCATCTTTGCCGCCGCTGATGTCGCGGGCCGCCGCACTAAACTCGCGCAACTTACGGCGATCGGCGGCCTGGTAGGACTGCTGGGCCTGATCGAGGGCGATCGCGGGTTGCCCATCAAGGGTCTGCTCGTGATCGGTCGGATCGTAGGTGTACGCCATCATCAGATCGTTATCGATCTCCAACTCCTCACCAGGGCTGGAGGCTTCGTCAGCCTTTTTCGTTTGCTTTTCGAGGGTGGCGATCGCCGCCGCCGGAGACGACATGACGCAACGAATCAACGCCAACGCCGCCCAGTACCGCCCGCGTCGCTGGGCATAGCTCATCTCTGCCGTTGTGGTTTTGACCAGGCCCCGCGCAAAGGCATAGACCTGATCGAATAACGCTCGATAGTCTTTGCTGAGTTTGTAGGGCGCTTCAAGGGACTCTCGGTTCGGAAACGGCGTGTCATTTCCCAGCCATTGGCGCACATCCGCCCGCCGCCGCTGCACAAAATGCCCCGCCAAGTCGGCCCGCTGCTCCGAGGTCAAGGCATTGAGATCCCAGGTTTCAAACCGGCGGTCGAGCAACCCCAACAACGACAGAAACGCGGCCTCAATACCACTGTGGGGCGTGGCGGTCAGCAAAACCAGATGGCGCTGCGGGGCTTGGGCCATTTCAGCCAACAGTTGGTAGCGCTGCTGTTGGGTGGCGCTCTGGCTGCTCGATCGGGTACAAGTGTGAGCCTCGTCCACAATCACCAAATCGGGGCAATGGGCCAAAAAACTAGCCCGGCGGCGATCGGACTTGACGTAATCCAAACTGACGATGATATGGCGGTAATAGTCAAAAATATGGCGATCACCCCCCGGTAACGCCCGCTCAAGCTGATTCACCGTTCCCGATCGCACGACCACCGCATCAATGTGAAATTTCTCGTGGAGTTCCTGCCGCCATTGATCGCAAAGGTGTGGTGGGCAAAGCACCGCCAGCCGTTTCGCTTCCGCGCGATCAAGCATCTCCCGGGCAATTAACCCCGCCTCGATCGTTTTACCAATCCCCACATCATCCGCAATCAGCAAGCGCACCGTTTCCAATCGCAACGCCATCAGCAGCGGCACGAGCTGATAGGGACGAGGCCGCACCGACAACCGCCCGAGCGATCGAAACGGCCCCGCCCCACTCCGCAAACTCAAGCGAGCCGCATCCATGAGGAGTTGAGCAGCCCGGTGATCTTGGATGGATTCTGGCTGTGGCGTAGGGAACTGGGCCGAGGCGATCGCCTCCAAGGCTAACGGCTGATAGATGCCACAAATCCGCTCTTCATTCCCACTGAGGGGGCGCAAACGAATCAGATCCGCTTGCTCGGAAGGCAGCACCACCCACTGGCGATCGCGACAAGCCACCACCGATCCAGGCGTAGGAACAAAGCGATCAGCCATCCTCAATTACTCCTCGCCTGCCAATACAGTCATCCATAGCCGCTGATTAGGGCCTTTCATCAAATTCTCGAAACCCTGATTCTTGCGTTGCCCGATTGTGGGGGCAAATCGTGGCAGCAAGGGGCTTAAGCCCCTTGTTCTGGGTCATTGGGCTAGGAAAATCAACCCTTTCAACCCCGATTCATCGGATTCGATGACACGCCCTAACCCCTTTCCTAATATTGGGGAAATATTCGGGGGAATATTGCCTGCTTTCAACATCTTCCCTAAGGATCAGTCTTTTGTTATCTAGCAACTCCAATTTTTCTTTTTTCTTTAAATCTGGTTTCTTTAAATCTGGAAATTTGGCTAACCAGCGACTGTTCAAGCTGTTTGATTTCACAGCACCGACTTTGGGCCAAGCGTCAGGAGCGAGAGGACAAAATCCAATTACCGGCTGACAAACCGAGATACAGCGATCGAGATCCTTGGGAAGATGCCGCAAAACGGCTAGCCACCTCCATGGAACCTGATATTGCAGGGTTAATCAACAGTTCTAGACTGGTGATCGCCCTGTTGTTGATCCCCGTTGCCCATGATTTCTGCCACCGAAGCCGAAGCCATCGCCCTCCGCCTTGCCCAGCCGATTCTGGAGCATGAGTCGATCGCCACCGTTGATGCGCTCGATCGGGTGCTGGCGGAACCCGTGCGATCGCGGTTGGATTTTCCCCATTGGGACAACTCCGCGATGGATGGTTACGCCGTGCGCCATGCGGATTTGGGCAGCCTGCCCGTGGAGCTGGCGATCGTCGAAGAAATTCCCGCTGGGTCGGCCCCCCAACAGACCGTGGAGCCGGGCCAGGCGGCCCGCATTTTTACCGGGGCGATGCTGCCACCGGGGGCGGATACGATCGTCATGCAGGAAGACACGGCGGCGGCGGGG
>Ga0209278_1002548_pt1 | contig 10073 bp, 9 predicted proteins | sample JI81BgreenDNA_FD_187504 | JGI IMG/M metagenome (GOLD analysis project Ga0209278, IMG submission 187504) | Wastewater effluent complex algal communities from Wisconsin, to seasonally profile nutrient transformation and Carbon sequestration -... | ecosystem: Engineered > WWTP > Effluent > Algae... | reverse complement strand
CGCCCGGGGCCGCCGTTGGTCAATGCGTCGGCGCGGGTTCGTCGCCGAACATCAGGTTCTCCATCCAGGCGTAGGCGGCCTCGGCCCCCGGCTGGTTGAAGAGCACCATCAGCACCACCCACTTCAGGTCGTCGAGGTCGACATCGTCCTGGTCGAGCGCCATGGCGCGATCGACGGCGAGCTCGCGCTGGTCGGCATTGAGAACGCCGGATTGCTCGAGGAACATCAGGAAACCGACGCCTTCGGCATCGAGCTTGGCGTACTCGGGGGCGGTGTACAGGCGGACTGGGCCGTCGAAACGGGCGCTGGCGACGGCGGGGCGCTGCTCGGCGAGTTCATCCAGCCATTCGAAGGCCTTGTGGATCTCGGCGGGACTGAACCCGGCTTCGAGCAAGCCGTTCTGGAGCGAGTCGCGGTCGCGGACGAGGTCGGCGTCGTCGCTGAAGTAGTGTTCGAACAGATAGAGCAGTACGTCGAGGATCGATTCTTTCATCACACCCTAGCGCCTGCGCTGCTGACCAGCGCGTGTGGGAGGGGCGGAGCCGCGGGGCAGGTACACCCCGTGCTGCTGCGTGAGACGACCATCTAACTCCATGGACAGCAGGATGGGGGCGAGGGTGGCCGTCGTCAATCCCGAACGTTGCAGCAGTTCATCGAATCCCGCGCCTTCCGGGCCGAGGACCCGCCACACCCGCTCCCCCTCGGCCTCCATGGGCGGGCCGGCCTCCAAGGGCGTCGAATCGGGGCGAGAATGCAGCGCTGATCGCAGTCGGCCAATGGCTTCGCTGGTCCCGGCCGACAAGGACTCGAGCACCTGCGCTGGATCGTCGGCCAGCGTGGCGCCATCGCGGATCAGCCGATGGCAGCCGCGGGCCTTCAGGTTCTCGGGCGCCCCGGGCAGGGCGAACACCTCCCGGCCCGTCTCCGCGGCGAGGCGGGCCGTGATCAGCGCTCCGGACCGTTGCGCGGCTTCGATGACGACCGTCGCCAAGGACAGCCCGGCGATGATCCGGTTTCGGCTGGGGAACTGCTCCGGCCGAGCCTGGGTGCCCGGCGGATGCTCGGTCACGACGGCGCCGTGTCGGGCCACGTCGCGCTGCAGTCGACGGTGGGCGGCGGGAAAGCATTGGTCGGGACCGGTCGCGGTGACGGCGATCGTCCCGGGAGCCTCCAGGGTCGCCGCGTGCGCCGCCGCATCGACGCCCGCGGCCAGCCCGCTCGTGACGACGTAGCCGGCGTCGGCGAAGGCGCGGGCCCAGCGGGCCGCACGCTCCCGCCCGGCCGGCGTGGGCGCGCGGCTTCCGACGATGGCGATCTGCGGCCACCAAAGCCGCTCGACCTGGCCGTGGACAAACAGCGCCGTCGGCGGGTTCGCGATGTCTCGGAGCAGGCTCGGATAGTCCGCATCCGACCATCCGACCACTCGGTGCTCGGGGTCGGCCTGGAGCCAGATGCGGACGCGATGCACGAGGGCATCGGCTTCCGGGCTGAAGGCGGCTTCGCGCGCGCCAATGGGCGCGCCGGCGGCCAGCCAATCGGACACCGGGGCCGCGAGCAGCAGGTCCACCGCGCGTGCGGCGCGGCCGCCGGGCTCCTGCCCGCTGGAACCGCGGGATTGCAGGGTGTCCCGGAGCCAGCCGGCATTGCCGGCGGCGTGGAGGAGGCGAAGCAGGGCATCGGTGGCGTCCATGCCCGAAACGATGAAGGCGCCCGTAGGCGCCTTCAGTCGGAAAACCACCCCGGGTGGGGTCTTACTGCGACGCGTCCGGGGCCTTGAGCTTGTCACCGATCTGGGTCGGGCGGAGGCCGTCCATCACCAGGGCGTAGCTCACGCGGTCGAAGGTGCGGAACACCATGACGCGGCCGTTGAACTCGTCCGGCAGCTGCACCTTGTCGCGCGCCGCGGCGATGCGGTTCGCATGCTTCACGTCGTCCGGCACGGCCTCGCCGGGCCGCCAGGTCGAAAAGACGGTGCCGTTCTTCACGCCATCGGCGCTGCCTACCGACAGGGCGACGACCGATTTCGGGCCGCCGGAGAGGCCAGCGTCGGCGATGGCGATCACCGCCGCATGGTCGGGCACCGAGGACGGCGCCTGCGGCAGGAAGCTGTCGTCGTAGGGCTGGGCTTCGGCCGGGATGGCGCGGTCGCCCGCGCGGACGTCGGCGGTGCCATCGACCAGAAGGGCCAGGGCGACGTCGCCTTGGATCTGGGTGATGCGCGCGAGGCTCTGGCGGGTCAGCTCGTAGCCAAGGCTCTCGCCGCGGGCGAGATCGCGGCCCCAGGCGCTGCGGACGTCGCGATAGGTCTCGTCGCCACGGTGGTCCAGCGCGCTCGGGATCGTATTGGTGATGCGGCGCGCCGCCGGCAGACGGAAGTGGTAGGACGGACGCACGATCGTGACCGTGTCGCCCACCGAAGCGCCCTGCAGGCCGCGGACGTAGGCGATCTGCCCGTCGACGCCGCGCAGGTGGCCTTCCTCGATGCTGACGACATGCGGCAGGTCTTCGAACTCAGCGACGACCGAGGTCTGGCGCAGGAAAGCCTCGATGTCGGCCAGCGGCACGGTGGTGATCGCCGGCTCGGAGCGCGGACCCGCCTGCGTCGTCTGCACGACGGCGCGGCCGTCGAGGTAGGCGAGGCTGATCACGTCGCCCGGGTAGATCCGGTGCGGGTTCTCGATCTGCGGGTTGGCCTGCCAGATCTCCGGCCACAGCCAGGGCTTCGACAGGAAGCGGCCGGCGATGTCCCACAGCGTGTCGCCGCGCTGCACCGTGTATGTGGTCGGATGCCCTTCGCGCATCTCGACGGCAGCGGCGTAAGACGCCACCGTCAGCAGCGCGGCTGCGGTGACTGCACAAAGCCGTTTAAACATGGCCGCTATCCCCCTGATTTTCCGCAAGGTTAACACTTGTCACTATAGACCAGATCATCCGCGGCATTGCAATCGGCCAGCGCCGGTTGGGGCGTCGCCGGTAAACTGGCCGGCCAGCGGGCCCGGCCCGCGCCCCTCGCCGAACATCGCCCATGGCCCTCCTGCCGATTCTCCGTTTCCCCGACCCCCGCCTCCGCACCGTCGCCAAGCCGGTCGAGCAGGTCGACGACGCCCTGCGGGCGCTGGTCGACGACATGTTCCAGACCATGTACGACGAGCCGGGCATCGGCCTCGCCGCCACCCAGGTCGACCAGCACATCCGCCTGATCGTCATGGACGTCTCCGACGACAAGTCGAACAAGAAGGTGCTGATCAACCCGGAGATCGTCGCGTCCAGCGGCGTGCAGAACTGCAAGGAAGGCTGCCTGTCGGTGCCGACCGTGTTCGCCGAGGTGAAGCGTGCCGAGACGGTGACCGTGCGCGCGCTCGACCGCGACGGCCAGCCCTACGAGTTCACCTGCAGCGGCCTCGAGGCCGTCTGCGTGCAGCACGAGATGGACCACCTCGACGGCAAGGTCTTCGTCGACTACCTGACGCCGCTGAAGCGCGAGATGGCCATGAAGAAGCTCGCGAAGCTGGCCAAGGCCGAGGGCTGATGGCGCTGCGGATCGTCTTCGCGGGCACGCCGGAGTTCAGCGTGCCCTGCCTCGACGCCGCCGCCGCGCGCGGCGAGGTGGTGGCGGTGTACACCCAGCCCGATCGGCCGTCCGGCCGCGGCCGGGCGCTGGCGGAATCGCCGGTGAAGCAGCGCGCGAAGCAGCTGGGCATCGACGTCTTCCAGCCGGCGACGCTGCGTGACGCCGAAGCGCAGGCGCAGCTCCGCGAGCTCCGGCCCGACCTGATGGTGGTGGTGGCCTACGGGCTGATCCTCCCGCAGGCCGTGCTCGACATCCCGACCCACGGCTGCTGGAACGTGCACGCTTCGCTGCTGCCGCGGTGGCGTGGCGCGGCGCCGATCCAGCGCGCCATCGAGGCGGGGGATACGGGAACCGGCGTCGACCTGATGCGCATGGAGAAGGGCCTCGACACCGGCCCGCTGATGTTGCGCCTGAGCACGCCGATCCGTGACGACGACACCGGAGGCACCTTGCATGACCGCCTTTCGGCGCTCGGCGCAGAGGTGTTGGGCGATGGCCTGAAGCTGCTGCGCGCCGGCATGGTGCCGGTGGCGACGGCGCAACCCGCCGAGGGCGCGACGTATGCCCACAAGCTCGAGAAGGCCGAAGCGAAGCTCGATTGGGCGCAGTCGGCCGTGGTGCTCGCGCGCAAGGTGCGCGCCTTCCACCCGTGGCCCATCGCCGAATGCGAGCTGGCCGGGGAGCGACTGCGCGTCCACGGCGCGGTGCCGCTGTCCGAGGCCGCGGCGCTTGCTCTTGGAGTCGGGCGCCACGCCCCCGGCACCCTGGTCGCTGGCACGAAGGAGGGCCTGACCGTGGCCTGCGGCGAAGGCGCCCTGCGCCTCACGCACGTGCAGCGCGAAGGCGGCAAGCCGCAGCCGGTGGCGGATTTCCTCAACGCGCGGCCGCAGCTGAAAACCGCATGAGCGCGCTTGGCCCCGGCGCCGCGCTGCGCGCCGAGGCGGCACGCGTGCTCGTTGCCGTGCTCGACGACGGGCGTTCGCTCAAGGCCGTGCTTTCAGCAGCCTTGCCGAAGATCGCCGACCCACGCGACCGCGGCCTGCTCGAAGCCATCGTCTTCGCCGCGCTGCGCCATGAGCGCCGCTACAGCGTCGTGCTGTCGCGCTGGCTGGCCCGGCCGCTGCCCGTCGGGAGCGCCAAGGATCGCGCCGTCGCCCGCCTCCTGCTGGTCGGGCTCGCGCAGCTCGACGCGCTCGGCATGGCGCCGCACGCCGCCGTCGGCGCCACCGTCGATGCGGTGAAGCAGCTGGGCCGCGAAGGCCTGGCCGGCCTGTTCAACGCCGTGCTGCGCAAGGCGGTGCGCGAGCCGTGGCCGATCGCGGATTCCCGCGCCGTACGCACCAGCCATCCCGACTGGCTGGTGCGGCGCTTCGAGGCCGATTGGCCCGGGCGCGTCGACGCTTTGCTGGCGGCGAACAACGCCGAAGCGCCGCTGTGGCTGCGCGCGAATGCGCCGCGATTCGCCCGCGCGGCGCTCGCCGCGCGCTGGGGCGACGCCGTCATCGCCAGCGAGCCCGGCGTGGCCCGCGACAGCCTGCGCGTCGTCGAGCGCGCCAACCCCACGCAGCTTCCGGGCTTCGACGAAGGCGCGTTCCACGTGCAGGACCTCGCCGCGCAGCTCGCCGTCGAAGCGCTCGCGCCCGCGCCGGGCCAGCGCGTGCTTGACGCGTGTGCGGCCCCGGGCGGCAAGACGCTGGGCCTGCTCTCGGCCGTTGGCGATACCGGCGACGTGCTGGCGCTCGACGTCGACGCAAAGCGCCTGGAGCGTGTGCGTGCCCTCGTCGCGTCCTTGCAGCCCTCGGCGGCGCGTTTCGAGACGAAGGCCGCGGACGCGGCCGAGCCCGCGGCGTGGCACGACGGCCGCGCCTACGACGCGATCCTGCTCGACGCGCCCTGCTCGGCCACGGGCATCCTGCGGCGCCAGCCCGACATCAAGGCGCATCGGCGCGAGGACGACATCGGCGCGCTGGCGGCGACGCAGGCGCGCCTTCTCGATGCGCTTTGGCCGCTCCTGGCGCCCGGCGGCGTACTGCTTTACGCGACGTGTTCCGTGCTCCGCGAGGAGAACGATCGGCAGGTCGCGGCCTTCCTCGCCCGTCATCCGGACGCTCGGCTGGACCCGCTCGGCGCGCGCTTCGGCCTTGACACGGGCAACGGCACGCAGCGTTTCCCCGGCGATGAGGGCGGCGACGGGTTCTTCTACGCGCGGATCTCGCGCAGCCGCTGATACTTCAGTGCGGCGTATCGCGCGTGCAGGGCGTGGAAGCGCCACGCGCAGGGGCCATCGAACAGGCCGCCGCGCAGCAACAGGTTCTTGAGCAGATAGGCCATCGCCGCCGCCACACCGCGGCCGGGGCTCGCGCGCTTGCCGCGCGCGGCGCGCTCTTCGGCCCAGAGCCGCGCGTAGCGCTGCAGCTTCGCCCAGTACTCGGCTTCCGAGCGCGCGGTGTCGTGCTCCATGCGCACGTGCGACGCCTGCAGGCGCAGGCCGTCGGTGACGAAGCGCTCGTGCACCGGACTTTCCTCGTGGCGGCAGTGCGCGCGGAACAGCCGGTGCACCGGCTCCCGAGCGAAGCTGCCGAAGCGCATCACCGTGCCGAGGAAGTGCGTGCGCCGCGGAAGGGTGAACACATCGGCCGTGTCGGGTGCGCCCGAAGCGAACAGCGCACGCAGCGCGGCCTGCGCGTCGGCCTCCAGCCACTCGTCGGCGTCGAGCAGCAGCACCCAGGGTTGGGTGGCCTGCGCGATCGCGAGGTTCTTCTGCCGGCCGAAGCCGAGCCAGGGCTGGTCCACCACGCGCGCGCCGAGGCGCCGGGCGAGTTCGGGCGTGCCGTCGGTGGACTGCGAATCCACCACGGTCACGTCGCGGCAGACGGCCAGCATCGAGCGCAGGCAGCGTTCGATGCGGTCGGCCTCGTTGAAGGTGATGACGACGCCGGACAGGGGCAGGGGATCGCTCATGCGGCTATTGTAGGCGCCGCTTCCGATCCTGCAGGCGCGTGTCGCGCTCTTCGATGACCCCTTCCGACGCGAACCCGAGCCCGACGGCGCGCCCCTTGCGCGTCATCCATTTCGTCACCGGTGGTTTCTCCGGCGGCGCCACGCAGGTCGCCATCGCGCTCGTCAACGCGGCGCGCATGGAGCCCGGTTTCGAGCCCTTGCTGGTGCTGCGGAAGAAGCGCCGGACGCCGCCCGAGCGCCTCGCCGAACTCGAGGCGAATGGCACGCCGTTCCGCCTCGTGCCGGGCTGGTCGCACGCGGCCACGATCTGGGCGCTGGTGCGCCTGTGCCGCGAGTTCCAACCTGACGTGCTGGTCTGCCACGGGTTTTCGGAGCACTTGTGGGGCCGCTACGCGGGCCTGCTGGCCAAAGTGCCGCACCTCGTCCACGTCGAGCACAACACGCGCGAGCGTTACACCCGGTGGCGTTTGGCGCAGTCGCGCTGGCTGGCGAAGCGCACGGCAAGGATCGTCGGCTGCTCCGAGGGCGTGCGCGAGGTACTGCTGGCCCAGGGCATGCCGGCGGAGCGCACCGTGGCGATCCCCAATGGCATCCGTCTCGAGCCCTTCGCCGCCGCCGAGACCATGGATTTCGCCGCGCGCGTTCCGGGCATCGTCATGGTGGCGCGCTTCTCCAAGCAGAAGGACCACGCCACCCTGTTGCGCGCGGTGGCCTTGCTGCGCGAGCGCGGCCTCTCGCCGCCGGTGCAGTTCGCCGGCGGCGGCAAGTCCCTGCATCGCGCGCCGCTCGAGCGCTTGGCCAAGGACCTCGGCATCGCCTCTCAGGTGGCTTTCCTCGGCGTGGTGCGCGACGTGCCGGCACGCCTGATGGGCCACCGCATCGCCTGTCTGTCGACGCACTACGAAGGCATGCCGCTGGCGCTCATCGAGGGCATGGCCGCGGGCTGCGCCGCGGTGGCCAGCGCGGTTCCCGGGGTCCGGGAGGTGGTCCGCGACGGCGTCGACGGCCGGCTGGTGCCGGAAGGCGACCCCGTGGCCCTCGCCGATGCGCTGGAGACGCTGCTGCGCGACCCCGCCGAAGCGGCGAGGCTGGCCTCCGCCGGCCGGGCCCGGGCGGTGGCGGAGTTCAGCCGCGAGCGAATGAATCGCGATTACGCCGCACTCTGCCGCGCCCTCGTCGGCGTATGATCCGCCCGCAACGACGACGTGCGGGGAGCGCGTGAATATTCTGATCCTTGGGGCGGGCCAAGTCGGCACGTCCGTGGCGTCCGCCCTGGCGTCCGAGAACAACGACATCACCGTCGTCGATACCGACCACCAGCGCCTTCGCGACCTCGCCGAGCGGCTCGACATCCGCACCGTCGTCGGCCACGGCTCGCTGCCCTCGGTGCTCTCGCACGCGGGCGCCGAAGAGGCCGAGCTGCTGGTGGCCGTCACCTCCAGCGACGAGGTGAACCTGCTGGCCTGCCAGATCGCGCAGTCGCGTTTCCGGACGCCGACGCGTGTCGCCCGCCTGCGTGAGTCGGAGTACCTCGAGCTCGGGGCCCTGAAGGACCCGCGCACCTCGCCGGTGACCGCGGCCATCAGCCCCGAGACCCTGGTGGTGCGCCACATCGAGCGCCTGATCGGCTATCCCGGCGCGCTGCAGGTGCTGGATTTCGCCCAGGGACGCGCCCAGCTCGTCGCGGTGCGTGCCATCGAAGGCGGCGCCCTGGTGGGGCATCAGCTGCGCGAGCTCCGCGACCACCTGCCGGCCGGCGCCGACGCCCGCGTGGCGGCGATCTTCCGTCGCGGCAAGCCGGTGAAGCCAGAGGCTTCGACGGTGATCGAGATCGACGACGAAGTGTTCTTCCTCGCCGACCGCCGCCACATCCCGGCTGTGATGGCCGAGCTGCGCCGCATCGAGAAGAAGCCCACGCGCCGCGTGCTGATCGCCGGTGGCGGCAACATCGGCCGGAACCTCGCCAAGGCCCTCGAGAACCGCTATTCGGTGAAGGTGATGGAGCGCTCCCGCGAGCGGGCCCGCTCGATCGCCGAGGACCTGCTGAACTCCATCGTGCTGGTCGGTGATTGCGCCGACGAAGACCTGCTGCGCGAGGAGAACATCGACCAGACCGACATCTATTGCGCGCTGACCAATGACGACGAGGCCAACATCCTCTCGGCGATGCTCGCCAAGCGCCTCGGCTGCCCGCGCGTGCTGGCGCTGATCAACCGCCCGGCCTACGCCGAGCTGGTCGAGGGCGGCAGCATCGATATCGCCGTGAGCCCCCAACAGGTGACGCTCGGTGCCCTGCTCGCGCACATCCGCGAGGGCGCTCCGGCGCAGGTCTATTCGCTGCGTCGCGGCGTGGCCGAGGCCGTGGAGGTCGTTGCCCGCGGCGACCGTCGCAGCTCGCAGGTGATCGGCCGCGGCCTCGAGGAGCTGGCGCTGCCGCCCTCCGCGACCATCGGCGGCATCGTCCGCGGCGACCAGCTGCTGATCGCCCACCACGACGTCGTCGTCGAGGCCGAGGACCACCTGATCGTCTTCGTGATGGACAAGCGCGAGATGCCGCAGGTGACGGCGTTGTTCCAGGCCGGCGCGACGTGGCTCTGAGTCCTTATTCGCTGCTGTCGGAGCGCTCGCGCACCCTGCTGCGCATCTTCGGCGCGATCATCGGCCTCTCGGCGACCATCTCGCTGCCTCCGCTGGTGTTGGCGTGGTGGTGGAACGAGCCCAGCGCCACGGCTTTCCTGGAAAGCTTCCTGGTTGCTGGAATCGCCGGGTTCATCCTGTGGTTCCCAGTGCGCGACGCGCATTACGAGATGCGGCTGCGCGACGGCTTCCTCATCGTCTCCGGGGTCTGGATCATCGCGATCCTGGTGACGGCCCTGCCGTTCATGCTCACCGAGCCCAACCTCAGCTACACCGACGCGGTGTTCGAGGCGGCCTCCGGGCTGACCACCACGGGTGCGACTGTCATCGTCGGCATCGAGGATCTCCCGAAGAGCGTGCAGTTCTATCGCGTCTTGCTCTGCTACTTCGGCGGCATGGGCATCGTCATCCTCGCGGTCGCGATCCTGCCGATGCTGCGCATCGGCGGCATGCAGTTGTTCCGCGCCGAGACCACCGGCCCGCAGAAGGACAGCAAGCTCACGCCGCGGATCGCCGACACGGCCAAGGCGCTCTGGCTGGTCTACACCGGTCTCGTGATGCTCTGCGCGCTGTCGTTCTGGGTCGGCGGGATGACGTTGTTCGATGCCATCTGCCATGCGATGAGCGCGGTGGCCACGGGCGGCTTCGGCAACTACGACGCCAGCTTCGGTTACTGGAACAGCCCGCTGCTGGACAGCATCGCCATCCTCTTCATGTTCCTCGGCGGCCTGAACTTCGGACTGCATTGGTACGCGTGGCGGCGCGCCACGCTGGGGCACTACAAGGCCGATGCGGAGTTCGTCAGCTTCTTCTGGATCTGCGCGGTGGTCAGCGTGCTGGTGGCTCTCGCCATCTGGCTCGGAGGCCGCTTCGAGAGCCCGGTGGAGGCCCTGCGCCATGCGAC
>Ga0209278_1002547_pt1 | contig 10073 bp, 5 predicted proteins | sample JI81BgreenDNA_FD_187504 | JGI IMG/M metagenome (GOLD analysis project Ga0209278, IMG submission 187504) | Wastewater effluent complex algal communities from Wisconsin, to seasonally profile nutrient transformation and Carbon sequestration -... | ecosystem: Engineered > WWTP > Effluent > Algae... | reverse complement strand
ATTCCGGCTCGCAGCTCGGAAGTCTCTTCTTTTATTATAGAACAGTTGCGCGAAAATGCCACAAATAATTTGTTAACTGTGCTGATTTTCGATCAATTTGAAGAGTTTTTCTTTGTTTCGACTTCAGTGGCACAAAGACAACTTTTTTATAATTTTTTGCGTTTGTTTTTGAATTTGCCTTATGTCAAGATAATTCTGTGCTTACGCGAAGATTATTTGCACTACTTACTAGATTGCGATCGCTTCCCAAATCTTGACGCTATTAACAATAATATTCTCGACAAAAGTATCCGCTACCAACTGCGGAGTTTTTCTATCAAAGACGCGCGGGCTGTCATCGGACACTTAACAGAACGGGCGGAATTTTATTTAGAGCCGGCACTGATCGATGCCTTCGTAGAAGATTTAGCAGACGAACTGCAAGAAGTGCGACCAATTGAATTGCAGGTAGTAGGAGCGCAACTGCAAGAAGAAGGTATTACCAGTCTAGCACAATACCAGCAATTGGGGGACAATCCCAAAGCGGAATTAGTGAAACGATCGCTCGAAAGAGTCATCTCTGACTGCGGGCCCGTTAACGAAGACGCAGCTTGGAAAATCTTGTTTTCCCTGACAGATGAAAGAGGCGTAAGACTGATAAAAACCAAACACGAACTCTCGTTAGTTACAGGCCCGCAGCCAGCCGATGCCCGCGAAACCGAATTATCGGCGATCGGCAGAAACCGAATTTCCCTACCGCGACAGTTCGCTGCATACCCTGAAAGCCGACCCAAGAAAACCGACAACCTGGACTTAATTTTAGACATTTTAGTTGGTCACGGTTTGCTATTTTTGCTACGGGAAGCGCCCGAAGACCGCTATCAATTGGTACACGACTATTTAGTGCGACCGATTCGCCAAAGATTCGGCTTAGAAGCGAGACTCCACAAAGCAGAAGCGGACAAAAAAATGAGTCAAGCACAGCTCTACCGAGCCAATACTTTTCTCAAACAACTGCTGGGAGTAGCAGTGATCGGCGTCATGCTGCTCACCAGTTCCACGATCGCAGCCGTAAATTTTTGGTGGCGGGCTGTGGGTCAAAAACAGCTAGCTGTCGCTCAAACTCAGCGAGCCGAAATCAGTACCCTGACAGCAGCTTCGGAAGCACTTTATTTCTCAAATAACAAATTTGACGCCATGATGGAAAGTTTGAGAGCTGGTAAAAAGTGGAAACAGATCGAACACTCCCAACAAATGTATACTCTCAAAGACACCGAAATCCTGATTTCTGCAGCCCTCCAGCAGGCAGTTTATGGAGTCAAAGAACGCAACCGCTTGGAAGGACACGGCGATGTAGTTTGGGGTCTTAGCTTCAGTCCAGACGGCGAGACAATAGCTTCTTCCAGTGTAGATAAAACCGTCAAACTTTGGCGGCGCGACGGCAGTTTGCTGGCAACTTTCAAAGACCACACTAACAGTGTCTCCTGTGTCGCGTTCAGTCCCGACAACAAAACCATAGCGTCGGCAAGTTTAGATAAAACTGTCAAAATTTGGCAAACTGACGGCCGTTTGTTAGCTACTTTCAAAGGGCATACTAATAGCGTTACCAGCGTTGCTTTTAGTTCTGACGGTCAAACGATCGCCACTGGCTCTACTGATAAAACTATCAAACTTTGGAAAACCGACGGCACGCTGCTGCGGACGATCGAACAATTTGCTCCCGTAAATTGGCTAAGCTTCAGCCGCGACGGCAAAATAATCGCTGTGGCGAGCGATGACGGTAGTGTGAAACTGTGGAGTTCTGACGGTAAGTTAATCGCTAATTTATGGCACAGCGAAAACAGACAACCCTCGAAAATTTACACCGTCAGTTTCTCCCCCGATGGTGAAACGATCGCCAGTGCGGGTGAAGATAAAACGGTGAAAATCTGGAGCATCGCTGCACTCAAACACCCACCAACAGAAAATTCCACACAAGCCAAAAAAGGTGAACTGCTAACAACTTTGCGGGGACACAGCAAGTGGGTATTTGGTGTCAGTTTCTCCCCCGATGGTCAAACACTTGCTTCGGGAAGTGCAGACGGGACTGTCAAACTCTGGAATCTTGCTGGTGTTGGCGACAAACGCCCAACCGATGCTAGCAACATTAAACCAGAGAGTCGCTTACTGAGAACTTTTGAGGGACACGCCGATCGAGTTACTCAGGTGAGTTTTAGCCCGGAAGGCAAAACCTTGGCTTCGGCAAGTTTTGACAAAACTATCAGGCTGTGGCGACTCGATGACGTGCCGCTCAAAACCCTCGACGGACACCAAAACCGGGTGCAAGGCGTTACTTTTAGCCCCGACGGCCAAAGGCTGGCTTCTGCTTCTACGGACAACACTATCAAACTCTGGAGCCGCACGGGAGTTTTGCTGGAAACCTTGGAAGGACACACTCAGAGAGTCGCCAGCGTCAGTTTCAGCCCCGACGGCCAGCTACTTGCTTCTGGGAGTTACGACAAAACGGTGAAAGTCTGGAGTTTGACAGAAGATGGCATGAATAATATTCTCCCTTGTCCTTCGGCTCCGCTATTCCCGTGTTCGCCTTCTGTGCTGTTGACTCTCGACGGCCACGCCGACAGCGTGATGAGCGTGAGCTTTAGCCCCGACAGCGAGGTTCTGGCAACGGCTAGCAAGGATAAGACTGTGAAACTCTGGACTAGAAACGGCAGGCTGATTAAGACTTTGACGGGACACACAGGCTGGGTGACTGGGGTGACTTTCAGTCCCGACGGCTCGATGCTGGCTTCTGCAAGCGATGATGGTACTCTCAAACTCTGGAATCGGGACGGTCGTTTGCTAAGAACGTTTGAAGGAGCTCACAACAGTTTTGTGTTGGGGGTTGCTTTTAGCCCTGATGGCAAAATGCTGGCTTCGGCTGGTTACGACAATTCGGTGAAATTGTGGAAGGTAGATGGGACTTTGGTGGCGACGCTGCTGAAGGGTTCTAGCGACAGCGTGACTAGCGTTGCTTTTAGCCCGGATGGTTTGTTGGTGGCTTCGGGTAGTTACGATCATAAGGTGAAACTGTGGAGTCGCAGCGGGACTTTGCTGAAAACTTTGACGGGTCACAAGGATAGTGTGATGAGTGTGAGTTTTAGCCCGGATGGGAAGGTTCTGGCTTCTGCGGGCCGGGATAATCGGGTGATTTTGTGGAATTTGGATCTTGACGATTTGCTGGTGAGGGGCTGTGACTGGGTGGGAGATTATCTGAGAACTAATCCTAATGTGAGCGATCGCGATCGGCGTCTCTGCGACGGGGTGGTGGCAAAACCTCAGTTTTAGCTATTTGATTGTTGGCGGTTGACGGTTACAAATTAAGGATTAAAGTTATGGATGCAGAAGAATTGATCGGACGGTATGCTGCTGGAGAAAGAGACTTTGCAGGTCTTGACCTAAGTGGAATTCTTTTGGGTAGACGTTACGCTGATGAGTTAATCAAACGATATCAAACTGAAGAAAACACCAGAATTGGAGGAGTCAACCTGCGCGGTATAAACCTGAGCGGCACTAATCTGGAAGGGGCTAACCTAGAAGCCGTTGATTTTATGGGGGCCAATTTGAGTGGAGCCAACTTGACTGGAGCTATATTGCAGGTGGGGAGGCTCAATGAAGCTAACCTGAGCGGAGCTAACCTCAGAGAAGTTATCCTTAGCTCGGCTCGACTGCATCAAACTAACTTGAGTGGGGCTATTTTGGAAAGAGCTGTCTCGTATGATGCGGAATTCATAGGGACGATTCTGAAACAAGCAAAGCTCAAGGGGGCTGGTTTAGAGACTTCTAGCTTTATTGACGTTGATTTTACCAGTGCTGATTTAAGAGAGGTAGGTATAGGACCAGCTACCATCAAGCAATGCAACTTTACCAAAGCCAATTGGAATCGAGGGTGTATTCAACGGTGTACGTTTATCGATTGCGATTTTACCAAGGCTAGCTTTAGGAAAGCCGGTGCAATAGAATCGAATTTTATTCGGTGTAATTTTACAGATGCTGAATTGGTGAAAATGTAAGTTTTTGATGCCTGCACGAAAGTTTCTATTTTCTAAATAGCTAGAGAAATAGAAGGTCAGTGAATGTTGAATTTGAACCACTCACTGACCAGAGGAATAAATCCCTAAGTCATTCTTTTATAGCAAGCGCTCAAAAGGAACCTTCTTAATCCGTTCCAGGTGCTAATCCGGCGGGTGCTGGTACTGCCAACTGGGCGGGTATATTCAGGGAGTTATCGCCAAAGTTTAAGTTGAAGGCTCCTGCAAATTCAAATCCCGCCGGCAGCGGTAGGGAGAAGTTTTGTTGGTTGACTGGGGCAATGCTGACGGTTGTGTCTTGCTTTAAGGCACCGGGGGCTATCATTACTGTTGATGTGCCGTCTGTTGAGCTGATGACATTCAATAAGGAAGGCTATCCCAAGTATTTCCAATAGATTCTTGACTGGGAAAGCGGTATTATTAACACTATCAACCGATTACAAATTAAGGGTTAAAGTTATGGATGCTGAAGAATTACTTAGAAGATATGCCAATGGCGAGAGAGACTTTGCTGAGGTTGACTTGAGCAATGCCAATTTGAAGAAAAGCAAGCTTATTGATATCAATCTCACCAAGACCAATTTAACAGATGCTGACTTGAGTGGTGCTGAGTTGATGAATGCTAACTTGAGTGGTGCTAACTTGATTTCTGCTGAGTTGATGAATGCTAACTTGAGTGGTGCTAACTTAAGCGATGCTAACATGGATTGTATTGACTTGAGCGACGCTAATTTGACCGAGGCTAACTTGACCGAGGCTAACTTGGATGGCGCTGAGTTGATTAAGGCTAATTTTAGTGGTGCTAACTTGAAAGGAGCTTGGTTACAAGGGGCTGACTTGACGGGAGCTAATCTAAGTAATGCCTGCTTAGAAAACGCAACTTTGCACTATGCTGACGTGACTGATGCCAACCGAGCGTGGAGCTAATTTGAAAAATGGTTTTTTATCTAGGCTCAACTGCCAAAATACTAACCTCACTGGAGCCGACCTCAGCGATGTAGACCTCGGTGAAGCTGGTTTTCATAAAGCAACTCTAATTGGCGCGAATCTAAGTAATACCAAACTACATCAAACTGGGTTTTGGAATTCCGATCTTACTGGAGCTAACTTTAGTGGTGCAATTATGGATGAAACATCATTTGATGGTTCAAATCTGTGCAATGCTAATCTGATGGGAGCTAGACCCGATCCTGAATATGACGACTCAAATACAATCAATCTGTGCGGAAAATGGGAAGACGCTACTTTGTGCAATACTATAATGCCAGATGGAACGATCCGAAATGATAATTGTACGGATCGATGAATGGAAAACATTACTATAAAACGATTACAAATTAAGGGTAAAAGTTATGAATGCGGAAGAATTAATCGGACGATATGCTGCTGGTGAGAGAGACTTTATTGGCGCTGACTTAAGGAACATCTGTCTGATGGATACTTTTCTAACGGACATCAACTTACGTAGTGCCAATTTAGAAGATTCTTTATTAATGAGAAATTTTCTGATTAATGCCAACTTAACTGGTGCTAACCTGAAAAAAGTTAATCTTTCAGATTCATATTTAATGAATGCTAACTTAATTAATGCCAATCTCAGTGATGCTAATCTCCATCAAGCTGATCTAACAGGTGCTGATTTAACAGGCGCTGATTTAACAGGCGCTGATTTAACCACAGCTCAATTGATTGGTGCTAACTTAATTGATGCTAAGTTAAATAATATTCAAACTAATAAATCGACAATTTTTCATCATACTATTATGCCTTCTGGAAATCGAAAAATGGATTCGGAGCGAGGCTTAAGTGGTGAAGAATTCAAAAGACGCTATGCAGATGGACAGAGAGAATTTACCGGAATAGTCTTACATCGAGTTAACTTAGAAGGTGCTAACCTACCTAATCTGGATCTGTCCTATGCTCATTTCAGTCAAGTTAACTTGCGTAATGCTATTCTGGAACCTTTTAGTTGGGACTCGGCACGAATTATTTATTGCGACCTTAGAGGTTCTAATTTAAAGGGTGGCAATTTTACTAATACCAGGTTTATTCACTCTGATTTAAGAGAGGCGCAACTTTTCGGCGAGGCAACCTGTACCAGTTTTATAGAAGTTAGCTTCCAAGGCGGTGTATTCCTATATCATGGACAGTCACCTCCTTTCTGCTATAACGTTACTTTACCAGATGGGGAATATATGGCTGGATGTAGCGATTGCTATCAAAAAACTACTCATATCAAAAAAGATGGCGAGTTTTAATGTTATGAGGATGGGATTTAAGCAAGGTCGCTAAATATAGTAAGGGTGAAGACCTGTCGCCCTTACCACATCTTAAAATGTTATAAATTGCGTAAATTTTATCCTCATTATTTTTCCCCAAAGCCAACTCAGTAAAACTGCTTCAATCAAAAACTAAAACAGAAAATCTAGACTTTTTCTAAAAGATTTTTTTGTACACTTTTGTCAGTAACATTTGAGAGAAAACTAAAATCAAAAGGTGTATTCGAGCCGGGAATAGGCCTGTTGTTAAGAAGAGTTTGAAGTTGTAGCAAGGTAATTCGCCAAGTTGCCACGTTTCTCCATTGTTCAGGGCTTTCGATGGGTTGACGATTTCCCCCTAAGAGTTGATTTAGAGGATGTTCTTGAGGCCAAGATTCTGGTTCTGAGCGGTTAGGAGTTATAAATGTAAACATAAGTGTTTCAGAGGTAATTTCAGCATTTGGTTTAGGCAAAGCCATAATTGTTTTCCAGGTCCATTCAGGAATCTGAATATTGTTCTCAAAGTTTTGGGGGTTTGTATTCCCTCTGTTAATAAAAATACCATTGTTTGTTAGTTGATTTAAGAGTGCTGGAACATTAGTTTTTTTCTGAGTAGTCCAATTATTTCCTAAAGCACCGGCAATAATATAAAGTTCTTGCCCTTGCTGAACACGATCCTGTACTTTTTGTTCAATATTAAACCAAGCAGAGGCAGTCAATGGATTTGTAGAAAACAATCTATTATTGTCCATAGATTGTGCAATTAAATTAGTCCCCATATAGGTTTCTATGGCATCTTTAGAGTTTCTGTTTCTGTCTCGATCAGGAATTAAATGACCTTTATCCATTCCTACCCAAGGCTGCCGAAATATAGTACCATCAATTTGAGGCAGGTTAGAATTTGCTGAAGTGGGCGACAAAAAAGGATCTGCTATGAACTGGATGTCTGTTCTTGTACTAGATGGTACAGTCCACGATTTATTAACTTGCCAACTCACCCAGTTAGAAAGTTTTGTTTGAGTATTGTAGGATACTACATATCCTGGTTTTTCAATCAGTAAATTTGTTGGTTGTTCTTGAGTTAAATCCCATCTAGCGTTAGTAGGGTTGCCAAGCTTGAGGTGTGGACTCTTGAAAAATACATTATCTATGATAACATTTGCATTGTCATCACCTTCTAGGCTAAACGTCAGCTTAGCTGGTTTTCCTACAGATTTTGCGAAATCTTCGTAAGCCAGTAATTGCAAGGGTAACTGAAAAGTTTCAAATCCTGTTCTTCCAAATCCAATACTATTGATATTCTGGCTATATATTTTTCTGATTTCATCGACATCTTCTTTGTTGGCCTCAGCTACAGTAACGGAATCCTGAGCTAGATTTATTCTCTTTATTGGTATGTTTACTCCTTCTACTTCAAGTTTTACATTGAGTATTCCACTTCTGCTGGGAGCGTGAATATCAAACCGCAAATTTCCCCAATCATTTAGCATAAAGCGATTATGGGAGATGCTTTCACCACCTTTTAACTTCAGAGCATAATTGGGTTGATAATCTTGAGCTTGAGAGTTAATACCTAATAAGCTCAAGTAATTGGAAAAATTGGGAGATTGTTGAGCTATCTCATTCCACTCTACAAGGTTGTTGATAGGTGACACCAAAGTTGATGTGGCACTATTATGAAAAGACCACCCAGGAATTTCCTTAGAGATAGTATTCCGACCAAATTCTTCAGCCCCACTCTTATTAGGAATAAACTGGTCAAAATTCCCATTAAACAGAGTAGGAACCGCATAATCCCCCCGCATACCAGCAGAAAGAGTATTATCAAAACTCACCGGAACGCGCCCAACAGAACTCAACGTCCGTCGGTCTTTACCTCCACCCAAAACAGAATAAAACCAACCCTCACCAACCCCTTCACCATTGCCATTATCATACCAAGGTTTAGCAGCCGGGAAATTCGGATCGAACAATTCGGGTAAACCCATTTTACCCAACATATCGTTAACTGCTTGAGGCTTCTCAGAAGCCTCCACATGAGGATACTGAAGTAAAACTTCCTCCAGGTCTAAATCAACCGTCCCAGCATACCATCCAAATGCTCGCTTGTGCGTCCCTCCTACAAAATCATCCTTAGTAAACCCAATACGACTGTTTTCACGACCTGGTTCCTTCTCACGAGTACCGAGTAAAATCTCTCGGTCTGCCTTCCCTAAAGTAACACCATTAGCTTTAGGAAAATTCAGTCCAGCAGGTTTGGGATTCTTATCCAACTCCTCTTGTGGAAGTTGGCTCAAAGAACGACCATTAGGAGTAGCAGTACCACCATTCGGGTCAGCCACAGTCTGATAATAGTTATCAGCAAACGTAACATTATTCCAAACCTGAATTTTGGGTTCGTAGAAATCGCTGAAATTTGTGCTGATAAAGCCAGGTAATTGTAAATTCAAACTAGGTTGGTAGAAATCGTGCGGGTCAATTGTTGTCATTTGGAGGTCTCGGTCAGCCATAGATTTGCCGCCCGCTTGGGGGAAGAAAGTCCCTAAACGCTGTACAATTTCGCTATTGACAACCGTCCCTCGACTGAAGCCCATGAAATGTAGTGGCGAATTGAACAAATCCCCCTGCTGGCGAATCAGCTTCCCTTCGCTGTTGTACAACCGGTTTAATTGATTGCCTTGATACTCTCCAACCTTACCCCCTAATGCCAGATCCAACTGCACCAGAGAAGCAAATAAAGCATCAGCCGCACCCTCAGAAAAGCCAACGTCAGGAATGACTGATTCTCTGTCCAACGACCATTCTGTTAGCAACACTAACGGTTTGTTCTGGTTGAGGTATTTAATCTCCTTTCCATCTATAACTACCCCGGCTTTTAAGTTATTTGCCAAAGTTGATAAATAATTAGGTTCGCTGGTGTTAAGCCCCTCGGTCAAATTAGTTATCACCCGTCCCTGTATATCTATAGGAATCCAGTTACCTGTAGGCTTGTCGTAGCGCATAATTAACCCGCTGTTTTCCGGTGTATTACCGCTAACAGTGGCAATTTTGTTGGCCATTTGGAAAAAGGAATCAGGAATCCCAGACTGGTTAGGCAAAAGTGTAAAACCATGAGTCAACACGCTGACACTGCTGAAAGGACTGTTGCTATCAGGAGGTAGGGTTTTAAACTGCCCCAAATCTTTGGTCACAGCGCCGCTATTACTCACAGCTTCTACAGCAAAGTTGTAGTTCTGCCCCGCAGTAAGACTCTGAGGTAGCGTGAAGTTAGTGCTAGTATTTGCGGGGTCATTTAAAGGTTGGTTAAGAGGCGTAATCCCGTCATGGCCGTACCACTTGTTAGTATCTTTCTTCCAAGTCGCCGTCAGAATTCGGTTGGGATTGAAATCGTCATAACCGTTCCAAGGCTTAGAAAGAAGTTGACGCTTTTGTGTTTCCGAGAATCCGGGAAGGAGTGCCGAATCTGATAAATTGACAACCTTATCCCGAGGCAATAAGCCCTTCCCTTGCTCGAAGGTACTGACAAAAAGATTAACTTCTTTCACATCCTCCCAACCAGGAGAAAACTGCCATTGAAAAGTCGGAGTCAGGTCACTTGTAGTTGTACCAGGCCCCTTCAAATCCAGCCAATCAGTCGGTGCAGAACTCAAATCCCGTAAATTGCCTCCAGTACCGACTGGTGCGCGTGTTGTCCCCGGCAGCACCCCATAAGTAAACTGATTAGCAGGTCGATTCTCCTTAGTAATCCCATAGTCAGCAGCAATACTAA
>Ga0209278_1002545_pt1 | contig 10085 bp, 9 predicted proteins | sample JI81BgreenDNA_FD_187504 | JGI IMG/M metagenome (GOLD analysis project Ga0209278, IMG submission 187504) | Wastewater effluent complex algal communities from Wisconsin, to seasonally profile nutrient transformation and Carbon sequestration -... | ecosystem: Engineered > WWTP > Effluent > Algae... | reverse complement strand
CCGGCTCTTGCTGACCCCGGCGCTGCGGGTGGTGTCGCAGGTGTCCGGCTTGTCGCCGTTGATCCTGGACGGCCCGCTGCAAGAGCCCGAGGACGCGGCCGCTCTGGCCGTCGTTTCCACCGAACCCGCGCCTGCTGCGGTCGAGCCGGCGGTTGCCGAGGTCGTTGATCCCGCCCTGACCCCCGCCCTCGCCGAAACCCTGTCCGGCGCCGAAGCCGCCTCCGCTCCGCCCGAGGCGATCTGGGCCGAGGCCCATAGCGATGTGGTGCTGGTCGAGGCAGAGTGGGAGGACGAGCTTTGGACCGCGCCGGAGACGCCGCTGGCCGAAAGCGCGCTGGTGGCCGAAGAGGCCGAGGTTGTGGCTCTGATGCCCGCCGATGAGGGGCATGCCGCCGTGCTGGTCGATGAGATCGTGCTGGCGGGGCATTCCGACAGCCGGGTCCAGGAGCCCGTGGTGGAAGCGCCTGTTGATCCTGTCGACGTCGTGGAAGCGGCACAGCCAGCGGCGGCCGAGGACGCTTTGCTCGAAGTCGAGGCGGATGCGGACCTGCCGCAAGAGCCGGCCCTCGACTCCACGACCGAGACAGGGGCCACCCCGTCCGAAGCGCCCCAGCCCGAGGCCGAGCTCTTGCAGGAGGCGGTCTATGCCACCGTTGCCGAGGGTCTTTCGACCGAGTTGATCGATGCCGACGGCACGCCGATTGCGGTGCTGGACGAAGCCGCGTTGCAGGATATCGTGCGGCAGATGATCCGCGAGGAATTGCAGGGCGAGCTTGGCGAGCGCATCACCCGCAATGTCCGCAAGCTGGTCCGGGCCGAAATCAACCGCGCGCTGATTGCCCGCGATCTCGACTGACGCGGCGCCGGCGCGCGAGGGGCGGAAACCGTTGCACTGAAATGTAAAGCGCGCCCGAGAGGGCGCGCTTTGTCTGGTCCGGGTGCGACGGATCAGGCGGCTTCTGCCTGTTCCAGTTCCAGCGCGTGACGACGTTCGGATTCTTCGCGGCTGAGCGCGACAGAGGTCCGGATGCCCTTGGCGACGAATTCCATCAGACCCTTGACCACCCGCTCGTTCGGGTCGATCCCGGCGCAGGAGAGCACCTCACGCCCATCGCGCGAGCGCGCCCAGCGGGCGATCTGGTCAGGGCCGTTGCCGTATTTCTTGTCGTCGGCAATGGCGTCATCCAGTGCGGCCAGGACGACGGCGGCAAAAAGCTTGCGTGCGCGTTGGCCCTGCTCGAAGTTGAAGGCGGTGCTGTCGATGGTGTCACGCATCGGACTTTCCTTTGTTCTTGCTCTTGTCTTTCGCGGCGTTCACGGGTTGTAGCCGTTGGAGCACGATTCGGGCTGAGCGGTTTTGGAATGACGGCTATGCGTCCAGTGCATGGCTTCGCCGCTCCCACTCAGCATCTAGTCGGTCTGCCGGGCAGTCTACAGCGAGATTTAGAGACGCGGTCCAGTATTTCAACCTTTGGTAAAGATTTCGCTGCCCATGCGACCGTTACCCTTCCTCGGCCCAAAGCCGGGCGGTGTCGGCAGTCAGCGGGCCGGTCATCCGGTCAAGCCGCAGATGGGCGATGGCCCGTCCGGCGCTTTGCGTGAAAAGGGTTCCGACCGGTTTGTCGCCCGCCAGGATCTCGGTCCCGACCGGGGCGCTGCCCTCGATCCGCAGGCCGACAAGGCCCTTGCGCAGTTCGGTCTTGTGCTTCATGCGCGCGGTCACTTCCTGACCGACATAGCAGCCCTTGCGGAAATCGACCCCGTGCAGCGGCTCGAACCGGGCTTCGAGGATGTAGCTCTCGTCGGGGACCAGTTCGATCCCGCTTTCGGGAATGACATGGGTCACGCGGATCCGGTCCCAGTCGATCTGCGGCGCCGTGCCGGGCCGGTCGGTGTAAAGCCGCCAGCCCAGGGCCGGATGGCGCGGGTCGGCAAGGGCGCCGTCCGGGGGCGCGCCCAGCCCGCGCAGGACGTGCAGCGCGGACGGTATGATCCGGACATCGGCGCGCAGGCGGTACATCGTCAGACGGCGCAGCGTGTCGGCGGCCAGTTGGCTGGCGATGTCCAGAAGCAGCGGCCCGCCCGGCAGGCGCAGCACGAAGAAGTCGGCCAGGTACTTGCCCTGCGGCGTCAGAAACCCGGCCCAGACGATCCCCGGCCCGCGCTCCAGCGGGCGCAGGTCGTTCGAGACGAGGCCTTGCAGGAAGCTGATCGCGTCCTTGCCATCGAGGGTCCAGAGGGTGCGGTCGGGGGCGGTCTCGCCCGGGATGAGGTCGGTCATGGCGGCAAGATAGGACGCGGGACCGGGCGCGAAAAGGGTCAGTCGCGCAGCTGTGCCTGCTGCAGTTGCGCATAAAGCCCCCCGCGCGCCATCAGGCTGGCATGCGTGCCCTCTTCGATCAGGCGGCCCTGGTCCAGCACCAGGATCTTGTCGGCGTGCTGCACCGTCGAAAGCCGGTGCGCGATGACCAGCGTCGTCCGTCCCGCCTGGGCCCGGGCAAGTGCGGCCGAGACCGCGGCCTCGGTCCGGGTGTCCAGCGCCGAGGTCGCCTCGTCCAGGAGAAGGACCGGCGCGTCGGCCAGCAGCGCCCGGGCAATCGCCACCCGCTGGCGCTGCCCGCCCGACAGCGCCGAGCCGCGCGGGCCGGCCATGGTCTCCAGCCCCTGCGGCAGGCTTTGGACGAAAGCCGCCACCTCGGCATCGGCCAGCACTTCGGCCAGACGGGCGCTGTCGATGCCGTCGCGGCCAAGCAGCAGGTTCTCGCGCAGGGATTCGTCGAAAAGCGCGGAATCCTGCGAGACCGACGCCAGCAGCGCGCGCTGGTCGAAGAGGCTCAGCTCTTGCACATCGACGCCGCCGATCAGGATCCGCCCGGCCTGCGGTTCGATCAGCGCGGCGATCAGCTGGAAGACCGTGGACTTGCCGGCGCCCGAGCCGCCGACCAGCGCGGTCACCTTGCCGGCCTCGGCAGTGAAGCTGAGCTGGTTCAGCACCGGCCGGTCGGGATAGGCGAAGCTGACGCCCTCGAAGCGGATTTCGGGTGCACCCGGGGCCGGGCGGGCGGGGCTGATGGCCGGCCTCTGGCCCGAGGGAAGGGTGTCGAACAGGGTGTAGATGCGTTCGAGGCTGGCTTCCGCCACCTGCCACATGCCGGCAAGGTCGCTCAGCCGCCGGATCGGCTGGAAGGTCAGCGCCATGGCGGTGAAGAAGGCCATGAACTCGCCCGTGGTCCTGGCGCCCGAGGCGACTTCGCTGCCGCCCAGCATCAGCACGGCAAAGAAGCCGAGGCCGGTGATCACATCGACCAACGCCGGCATCGCCGCCCGGCCGATCGCGGTCTTGACCTCGGCCTTGACGATGACGTCGACGATCCGCTCGAACCGGTTGGCCTGATAGGCCTCCATCCGGTTCAGCTTGACGGCCTGGATGCCGTGAAAGATCTCGTCCAGCCGGGTGGCGCGCAGGCCCGCCTGTTCGCGGGTCAGCCTGGCCTTGCGGTGCAGGTAGCGGCGCAGCACGACGGCCGGTAGCAAGAGGAGCGGTGCCCCGACCAGCGCCGCGGCGGTCCACCAGGGGTCGATCATGATAGCCACGACGAAAAGACCGATCAGCGAGACAAGATCGCGCCCGATGCCGCCGATCACCAGCGTTGCCGCGCCCTGGGCGGCCAGCGTGTCGCCCTGCACGCGCTCGATCAGCTTGCCGGGCGACTGTTCCTGGAAGAAGCCCGCGTCCAGCGTCAGCACATGCCGCACGAGGTCGGCCTGCATCCGGCCGGTCGCCCGCTGGTTCACCCGCGCCAGAAGCCAGCGGCCGATGACCGAGGTGACGGCCCGCACCAGAAACAGCGCCAGGATCGCCCCGCCGACCAGCGGCAGCATCCCCGACCCGCCAGGGGCGAAGACCTGATCGAAAAGCGGCTCCAGCATGTAGGACAAGAGCCCCAGCGTCGAGCCTTCGATCATCATGACCAGGAAGGCCAGCAGCATCACCGGCAGGTGCGGCCTGAGGTAGCCGCGCCAGAAACGCCGGAAGATCTCGGCCGAGCGGTAGGGTCGCGGGGGCTGCACGGCGCGGGCGCCTTTCGGTCAGGGTTGCGGCGGGTTTACCGGGAAAGCGCCCCTGCCTCAAGCCGCGCGGATTGACGCTGGCGGCCGGCGGGCCTAGCCATGGCGGCGGAAGCGATGGAGTGAAGACGCATGAGCCTTGCCAACGGTCAGCCCTACCTGGCAATTCCCGGCCCCTCGGTCATCCCCGACCGGGTCCAGCGCGCGATGCACCGGGGCTCGCCCAATATCTATGAGGGGCCGCTGATCGGTATGGTCGCCAGCCTCTGGCCCGACCTGCGCATGGTGGCCGGCACGACGGGTCATGTGGCGATGTATATCGGCAACGGCCATGCGGGGTGGGAAGCGGCGAATGCCAACCTCTTCAACCGTGGCGACAAGGCGCTGGTGCTGGCGGTGGGCCAGTTCGGCCTCAGCTGGGCGGCCAGCGCCCGCGCCATGGGGGTCGAGGTCGAGGTGCTGGACTTTGGCAAATCCTCGCCCGCCGACATGAACCGGGTCGAGGCCGCCTTGCGGGCCGACAGCGGCCACCGGATCAAGGCGGTGCTGACCACCCATGTCGATACCGCGTCGACGATCCGGACCGACATCCCGGCGCTGCGGGCGGCGCTGGATGCGGCGAGGCACCCGGCGCTTCTGGCGGTCGATTGCATCGCCAGCCTCGGCTGCGACGAGTTCCGGATGGACGACTGGGGCGTCGACGTGATGGTGGCCGCCTGCCAGAAGGGGCTGATGACGCCGCCCGGCATCGCCTTCGTCTGGTTCTCCGAGACCGCGCGGCAGCGCTGCGGCACGACGGACCTTGCCTCGCCCTACTGGGCCTGGGGGCCGCGGGCCGAACCCGGGGAGTTCTGGCAGCTTTGGGACGGCACCGCGCCGACGAGCCACCTTTTCGGCCTGCGCGAGGCGCTGGACATGCTGCGCGAAGAGGGGATGGAGCAGGTCTGGCACCGCCACCAGACGCTGGCAAGCGCGGTCTGGGCGGCCTTCGACGCCTGGTCGGCCGGCAACCCTGAGATCGGCATGAACGTCGCCGACCCGGCGCACCGGGGCCGGTCGGTGACGGCGGCGCGTTTCGGCGCCCCGCATGCGACGCGGCTGCGGACCTGGTGCGAGACGAAGGCCGGGGTCACTCTGGGCATCGGTCTGGGCATGGCGCCGTCGACGGACCCGGCCTACCACGGCTTTCTGCGGGTCGCGCATATGGGCCATGTGAACGCCCACATGACGCTTGGCGCGCTGGCGGTGATGGAGGCGGGCCTTTGCGCACTGGACATTCCGCATGGCGCAGGCGCGCTGGCCGCTGCGGCGCAAGTGGTGGCGAAAGGGGCCTGAGCGGCCCCGCAAGACGCCCCGCAAGACGCCCCGTCAGGCCCCGCCGGTTTCGGCCAGGGGCCTGACTACGCCCGCCATCCGCCTCAGCCGCCGTTCTTGGCCAGCCAGTCCTGCATCCATTTGATCTCGGCCTCTTGCGCGGCGATCACCGCTTCGGCCAGTTTGCGGACCTCGGGGTCGGTGCCGTGTTCCAGCACGATCCGGGCCATCTCGACCGCGCCCTGATGATGCGGGATCATGCCCTTGATGAAGTCGACATCGGCGTTGCCGGTGTACTCCATCATCATGTTCTGGTGCATGCGGTCGTTGGCCTCCATGAAGGCCATCGCGGCCGGGCCCTTGTCGCCCATCATGTGGCCTTCATGGCCGGTTGCCTCTTGCGCGAGGACGGGCAGGGGGGCGGCCAGGCTTATGGCCAGGATCAGATGTTTCAGCATCGCTCGGCTCCTTCTTCTGCAAGCGGAGGGGACCATCCGGCCTTCCCGCATGGGAAGGAAACTCATTTCTGTGTGAGCGAAACGCCCGCATGGCGCCTATTGTTACGCGCTTGTGCACACTGGCCGTCGATCTGTGCGGCCGTCGCGGGCTTCTGCCCCTTTTCGGGTCGCGGCCGCGGCGGTATGCTTTTATCAGGGCAGACGAAGCGGGGCAGGCGGTGAAGCAGCAGCGGCGGCATAGGCCAGTGGTGGGGATCATCGGCAACAGCTATCTGATCAACGATAGCTATCCGTCGCATTCCGCCGGGACGATGAACACCGCCGCCGTGGCCGAGGTCGCCGGCGCCATGCCGCTGATCATCCCTTCGGACCCGCGCTACATCGCGGTCGCCGAACTGCTGGAGCTTTGCGACGGCTTTCTCTTGACCGGCGGGCGCCCGAACGTCCACCCCAGCGAATACGGCGAGGAGGAGACCCCCGCCCACGGCGCCTTCGACCGCAGCCGCGACGCGATCACGCTGCCCCTGATCCGCGCCTGTGTCGAGCGTGGCCAGCCCTTTCTGGGCATCTGCCGGGGGTTTCAGGAAGTGAACGTGGCGATGGGCGGCACGCTGCATCCCGAGATCCGCGATCTGCCGGGGCGCAGCAACCACCGGATGCCGCCCGATGGCACGCTGGAGGAATGTTTCGCGCTGCGCCACAGCGTCACCTTCAGCGAGGGCGGGGTCTTCCACCGGCTGATGGGCGCGCGCGAGGTGATGACCAACACGCTGCACGGCCAGGGGATCGCGCGGCCCGGTTGCCGGATCGTGATCGACGGCCACGCCCCGGACGGCACCCCGGAAGCGATCTACGTCAAGGACGCGCCCGGCTTCACCCTGTCGGTCCAGTGGCATCCGGAGTGGAATGCCGGCAACGACCCGGTCTCGCGGCCGCTCTTCCAGGCCTTCGGGCAAGCGGTCGCCGATTGGGCCACGGGCAGCAGACCGGCCGAGGCGCGGCGCTCGGCCTGAATTGACAGGGATCAGGGCGCAGCGGGGCAAGAGGCCTAGACTGCGGGCAGGCTTTCAGGGAGCACTGCCATGTACGTTCTTATCGCCTATGCCACCACGGACGGCCAGACGCGGAAGATTGCCCGGTTCGCGGCGGACCGACTTCTAAGCTCCGGTCATGCTGTCGAGCTTCTGAACCTCGAGGATGCCGGGGGCCTTGATCTGGCCCGCTTCGACGGCGCGGTGCTGGCCGGATCGCTGCACGCGGGCGGCTATCAGACCGCGCTCATCCGTTTTGCGCGGGATCAGGCCGCGGCACTGGCGCTGATGCCGACCCTTTTCCTGGCGGTATCGCTGTCGGCCGCAGGTCAGGATGCCGAGGATTGGGCCGGACTGCGCCAATGCCTGGCCGATTTCGAAGCCGAGACCAACTGGACCCCGGGCCGGGTCGAACATGTCGCGGGGGCGTTCCGGTTTTCGGAATACGACTTCTTCCGGTCCTGGGCGATGCGCCGGATCGCCGAGCAGAAGGGCGAGACGGTCGAGCCGGGCAAGGACAAGGAATACACCGACTGGGCGGCGCTGATCCTGGCGCTGGACGGCTGGATCGCCACGCTTTCGCCCCGGCTCAAAGCTGGCGCAGCTTCAGCCGGGTGATCCGGTTCTCGCGCTTGCCCAGCACCTCGAACCGGAAGCCGTGGAAGCTGAAGACCTGACCCTCGTTCGGGATCATCTGCGCTTCGTGGATCACCAGGCCCGCGACGGTGTTGGCCTCGTCGTCGGGCAGCCGCCAGTCGGTCGCGCGATTGAGGTCGCGGATCGTCATCGCCCCGTCGACCAGCCAGGCGCCATCGCCGGTCGGCGTCAGGCCCGAGTCCTTCTTGACCACGTCGAATTCGTCGGTGATGTCGCCGACGATTTCCTCAAGGATGTCTTCCAGGGTGATCAGGCCCTGCAGGGCGCCGTATTCGTCGACAACCAGCGCGAAATGCGTGCGCCGGGCCAGGAATTCGCGCATCTGTTCGTCAAGGGTGGTGGTCTCGGGCACGAAATAGGGCTTCATCGCGATCTTCTCGATCTGCAGCGCCTCGATCCCGGCGACCGAGCCCTCGTCGCCCCGGATCAGACGGTCCACCTCGCGCAAGAGGTCCTTGGAATGCACCACGCCAAGGATGGTGTCGTCGCTGTCGCGAAAGATCGGCAGGCGCGTGTAGGGCGAGGCAAGGACCCGGCTGATGATCTCGCCGGGGGGCAGGTCGGCGTCGATCATCTCGATCTGGCGGCGATGGCGCATGATCTCGTCGACGGTGCGGTGCGACAGGTCGAGCGCGCCCAGGAGGCGGTCGCGGTCGGCCTTCTCGACCGCGCCGCCGGAATGGCCAAGCACGATCGCCCCGGCGATCTCTTCGCGCAGGGCCAGCAGCTCGCCGTCCGGGTCGGGCCGCACGCCGACCAGCGACAGCGCGCCGCCGGCGGTGGCCCGGCCAAGCCTCGCCAGCGGCGCCAGGATCAGCACCAAGAGCCGCGCCGCCGGTGCGACGCGCAGTGCGACGGGTTCGGGGTAGGCCACGGCCAGCGTCTTCGGCATCAGGTCGGCAAAGACCAGCACCAGCGCCGTCAGGGCCAGCACCGCCAGAGCGACGCCGCCGGTGCCGAAGGCCTGGGTCAAGACCGCAGTGGCAAGGGCCGCCGCAAGCACCGTGGCCAGCGTCTTGCCCAGCAAGAGCGCGCCGATCATGCGTTCGCGGTCGGCCGTCACCTCAAGCGCGGCGCCGGCCCCGCGCGCCCCAAGCCCGCCAAGCGCCTTCAGCTTGTTGCGCGAGGCCGTCGTCAGCGCCGTCAGCGCTGCCGACAGGAAGGCGGACAGCAGCAGGGCAACAAGCGCGGCAAGGGCCAGCCAGAAGGCGGAGGTCAGCCAGAAGGCAGCGTCAGGCGTGTCGGGGGTCATCGGGGCGTTCCGGGCTCAGCTCTTGCGGGACAGGGGATGTCTGGTCAGCACCAGCTCCTTCAGGTGGTCGTCCAGCACATGGGTGTAAATCTCGGTGGTGGCGACATCGGCATGGCCGAGCAGGGTCTGGATCACCCGCAGGTCCGCGCCATGGGCCAGAAGATGCGTCGCGAAGGCGTGGCGCAGGACATGGGGCGTGACGCGAGCCGGCGACAGACCGGCCAGCACGGCCACGTCCTTGACCAGGCTGTGGAAATACTGCCGCGTCAGATGCCCCTCGCGCCCGTCGCCGGGAAAGAGGAAGCGCGAGCCGGGGCGCCCGGCCTTGCGGCCTGCCTCGTCCTCGGCGTCGCGGTGGGCCAGCCAGTCCGCCAGCGCGGCGCGGGCCGGGGCAGAGAGCGGCACCATCCGCTCCTTGTCGCCCTTGCCCCTGACCAGGATCATCCGCGGATCGCCCCGCACCGCCGCGACCGGCAGGCTGACCAGTTCGCTCACCCGCAGGCCCGTGGCATAGAGAAGCTCGAAGAGTGCCGCGTCGCGCAGACGATCCGCCGGCGTGCGCCCGCGAACCCGGGCCGCGTCGATGAGGCGGGTCACTTCCGCCTCGCTCAGGGTCTTCGGCAGGCTCTGCGCCCGGCCCGGCCCGGTCAGCCGCAGCGCGGGATTGTCCTTGCGCCAGCCTTCCTCGAAGGCAAAGCGGTACAGCTGCCGGATCGACGACAGCCGCCGCGCGCGGGTCGCCTTGGAGAGGCCCTGCGCCTCGCAAAAGACCAGGTAATCCTCCACATCCTCGCGGCCCGCGTCCTGCAGCGCAACCTTGCGCCGGACCAGCCAGTCGGCAAAGTCGATGAGGTCCCGCCCGTAGGCTAGCCGGGTGTTGCGGGCGGTGCCCAGTTCGGCGGCGCAGGCGTCGAGAAAGGTCGAGATCCAGCGCCCCGACTCGGGATCGGCCATGGCTCAGCCCCGCCGTTCCAGGATCATCAGCTCCAGCGCGGTCCGCCGCGCCACGCCGTCCAGGCCGACGCTCAGCAGCAGCGACAGACCTTCGGTCACGCCGCGCAGGTCGCCCTGCACGCCCCGCCCGATATTGTCGATGGCGACGACGATGGCCTCGCCCTTGCGATTGCCATCCAGCAGCCCCTGCGCCTCGGTCGAGGGGGCCGGGTCGCGGAAGGCGGCCGATATGGCGCGGCCCAGGCTGTCGGGCGGGACGGCATCCCTGACCTGACCCAGAGCCAGCGCCGCAAGAAACGTCTCCTCGGCCGTCGTCGGGCGGTAGCGCCGGGCCACCGCTTCCGCGGCCGG
>Ga0209278_1002543_pt1 | contig 10090 bp, 9 predicted proteins | sample JI81BgreenDNA_FD_187504 | JGI IMG/M metagenome (GOLD analysis project Ga0209278, IMG submission 187504) | Wastewater effluent complex algal communities from Wisconsin, to seasonally profile nutrient transformation and Carbon sequestration -... | ecosystem: Engineered > WWTP > Effluent > Algae... | reverse complement strand
CCTTCTGCCGTCGGAAAAAAGGAGAGCTGGTTCATCTGGTACTGAAAACCGCCAAGGTAATCGACATCTGCTATTAAGGTGCTTTCTGTACTTGTTACAGAGGTTGCTTTTTTGGCCAACTTTACTCCTAAGGCGTTGTAAATATAGTTAATTATAGAGCCATTTTCAAAATTAATTGTTGTGGGTAGGTTAAGGTGGTTGTATTTGATGCTCAGAATTTTTTTGTTTCTATCTTTAACCATATTACCGTTGAGGTCGTATTCAAAATCTACCCCGTTAAGATTGCCGTCTCTAAATCCGTCTAGCTTTAATGATTGGTCGTAAACCGAGAGTAGTTTATTTGAGTTTGAGGCATAGCCATAAAATAAATTGTCTATTTCAAAGGGTATGCTTTGGTCTGAGCCGTCTTGATATCCGGTGCGGTACATCGTGGTTATGTTTCCGTTGGGGTCGTAGGTTATCATTTCGTTGTAAGAATTGGTAGCCACATTCTCTTTTTGATAAATTGAGTTGGTCAAGCGGTTGAGGTTGTCGTATTGATAACCGTAGTTTCGCTTGATGTTGTCGCTCTCGGTTTTCCAGAAAGTTTCAGAAATGTTTCCGTTATACAAAGGGGTAATCATGTTATTCAAATCATTTTCTACTTCGTTGTAACTGATTTTAAAAGCAAATAAATCGGTAGGGTCGCCACTTGGGGTGAGTTCTTCTACATCATTAATGCTTTTAAGCCAACCGCGGATGTTGTAGCGGTAATCTATTTTTTGGAGGCTTGCTTTAGCTGCTCAACTTTATAGGCACGAGCCAGAGGCATCGCGCTAGCCGTTGTAGCTATTTCTGCCCGCGACGGCGGGGGATTATCAAATAATTATATCCAAAATTATGCTGTCACTAACTCTGATACACTACTACTATCCTTTGCCATTTATACTTAAATCATAAAGCGAATTTTCATCTATATTGACTTTAACATTCCAATAGTAACTGCAACCATCAAGAACTTGAATAATATCATTTGCAACTTTATCATTAGAAAAATTATTTTTCCAGATAAAGTTTATCCATATCACTTTTTGACCATCTTTGTTTATAAATCCAACATACTGACGGATATAATTTTTAAATTTTTTATGAATTTTGGGACATCCTTCAGATTGATTTAACAAATCTACATTTGCACATTTTATCTTATCTTTTAATATTTTTTCTACTAAAAAAACATCCTCTTTAGTGGGAGTATATCTCTTTTTTTGATTCTCAATAGACAAAAGCACAAAATGATTTTCATTAAATATATATCCAGTGAAACCATTTCCTTCAATAAATTCAGGAAAGTTCAAATTCAAAATTAGTAACAACATTAAATATATTTTCATAATTATGGGTAATTTATTGGGTTATTAGATGCATCTAATAGTTTTGGTCCTATAGGTTGGGGACCACTTGCTGTTAGTCGAGTACCATAATGTGTCCGCAAGGGCAATCCTGCTTGTCCTCTAATGATATTTTCGATATAAACTGCTCTCCACTCTGTCTTAAATAAACCTTGATGTGTTCCGTTATAACTGTTAAAATTTCCGGTAGGATATGAGAGGCCCCGATTAGAATCTCTACCATGCGCCATTTCATGCCCCAGCCCTATAAAAGCTGGTCTACTTGTATTACCAGAAGTATTTAAACCACTAGTTGTGGTGTTGGGGTTAAATCCTATTGTACCTCCCGAACCTGTCGTTGGAAGACCAGGCAATCCTGCTAATTCTGGATTATTACCAAAAGATTGTCTTACATTATCTGGTGTGAAACTATTTTCAGAAGATTTTACGACAGTAAAATTATTAGTTGAACTCTCTAATTCATTAATAATAGATGAACCCTCTTGCGTGGAACCAAGTTCTCCTAAAGCTTCAACCGTTTTCTTTAAAAATCCTTTTACTTTTCCAGCATAGGCAGAGCCATCCTTATTTAGTAAATTTCCATTTTCATATCTTAATGTTTCTTTCCCTCCTAATCCTAAAAAACCTTTTCTATGTGTTACAAACAAACTATCTCCTGCAACATCAACATAATAAACGGGATTATTTGCCGCGTAATTATATGGAGTTCTTTCCATGTATTTTTCCGCAAACCTATCAATTCTAAGAAATCTACCAATTGCGGGGTCGTAATTCCTCCAACCAAAATCATACATATTCAATCCCAGTTCATCTTGTAGTTCTTTACCATTGTATTTATATTGATATTCACTTCTCTCCGTAGGTCTTAAAACTACAGTAATGCCGTCAACGTCTTTCTTGTATCTTACTATGTCGGTGTTATAATTGCTGTGTTTTAGTCCAAATGGATAATAATGATTCTCCTCTAAAATCTTTAATTCTGTTCCCGATTGGGTATAACTCAAGCGGATATTTCCTAAATGATCGGTATAATTAAATACATAGTTAAACTTGTTACCATCAACAACACTTACATAACCTTCTGCCGTCGGAAAAAAAGAGAGCTGGTTCATCTGGTACTGAAAACCGCCAAGGTAATCGACATCTGCTATTAAGGTGCTTTCTGTACTTGTTACAGAGGTTGCTTTTTTGGCCAACTTAACTCCTAAGGCGTTGTAAATATAGTTAATTATAGAGCCATTTTCAAAATTAATTGTTGTGGGTAGGTTGAGGTGGTTGTATTTGATACGGCTTGTAATGATAAATGATCTATTTGGTTTGTGATTAAGGGTTTAACGCTCGTGGAAACTATTTAAAACCCCACTTCTGCAATATCCTACTGTGAGAGAAAATACCGCCTGGTTCCTACAGGTTCTTTTGCGTGAGGGACAGGCGTGGAGCTCTTTTTTGTCTTGTTAGGTGGCGGCTTTTGGGCCGCCACCTAACAAGACAAAAAAAAGCGGGAACAGATGGCCCGACCCTGACGAAGCGCTTGTAGTACCGCCCAGTAAAGGCGGTACTACAAGCGATGCGGCTGGGGCACGCCCAAAAAAAAATTTTAGTCCTGAAAATGCTTCTCATTGCTGCTTTTTAGGCTTGTCAAAATAGCTTGAGCACACTATTTTTCAATCAATAAATTGGCCAGTTGACCGTCTCGTTGATACACGTCGTTGTAGAAATGGATGTTGCCCAAACGGTCTACCCATGTGGTGAAATAGCCAATATAAACCGGAACTTCTCGGTTGAGGGTGTACCATTTTTCGGTGCCGCTGTGCATGGCTTCATGGATTTTTTCGGCATTCCACTTGGGGTCGTCTGATAAAATGGCTTGTGCTAACTCCTTAGGTCGTGCTACTCGAATACAGCCGTGGCTAAAGGCTCGACTCTCGCGCTGAAACAGAGTCTTTGAGGGCGTGTCGTGCAGGTAAATATTATTACTGTTCGGAAAAATGAACTTGACCAATCCAAGGGAGTTTCGCTCACCGGGTTTTTGTCTTACGCGACCTTTGTTCCACTCCATATTGTGTTGTGCAAGGTAGTTGGCGTTTTTGGCCATAGCCGGAAGTACTTCGTTTTTAATGATGCTTTCTGGAATATTCCAATACGGACTGAAAACAATGTATTTCATTTTTCCGCTAAAAATAACGGTCTGGTTCATGGCGGTACCAACAACCACATCCGACTGTAATGCAAGCGAATCGTTCTTGATATACCACAGTTTATAGGCCGGAATATTGATGATAATGTATTCTTTTTCTTTTGAAATAGTGGGCGAAATCCAGCGGCAACGCTCCATATTGATTACGATGGTTTTAATGCGGTCGGCCACTGAAATATTCATCGCGCCAAGAGTTTTGGGTCCGATGGTTTTATCGGCTGTAAATCCGTGTCGGGCCTGAAAAACCGCTACTCCTTGAGCCAAACTTTGGTCAAAAACGGCATTGCCCGAATCTTCTTTTATATCACCACTGGTATAGAGTCGTTTTCTAATAGCCACAATCAAATCAGATGTATCTCCGGGTTTTAAGCGCTTGAAATCTTCCGGAACAGCAATCGAATCCCACCCGCCGGAACGGGCTATGGCTTGGTATTTTTCTAAAGCTTTTTTGAGCAAATAATATTGCGGGTTGAGCTGGGTTTCTTTATTGACAAGTCCGGGATTGGCCAATAAAGTGTCGAGATAACGCACATAGGAGGTGGATTCTCGCTCTAAAAACCAACCCATTTCTTGGCGTTTTTTGGTGTCAATGCCTGCCAATACTTTATCGGTATAATAAAAGTATAAGGATGTTAAAAGTAATTCGTTGGTTAAATCAACAGCCGAGTTTTTTGTCCATCGCGTGTGCATTTCGGTTTTGTAGGGCACTTCTTGAAAAACACCTTCGGCAGCTATGGAGTTAATTCTACTGTAGAGCACATCGGCCGTTTCTTTTCGGCCCTTGCTATCGTGCCACAAATAATTAAAAGTGTGTTTGCGGTACACTTCTAATACTTGACTTTGGTATTTTTGCAACTGACTGTAGTGCTTAAAAAAGGGTGCTACTAATGTACTATCAAAGGCTTGTAAAGCGGGGTCGGGCTGGTTTAAAGCCAACTTTAAATCGACCGGAATAGGCACTGGTTTTTTGCATCTATAATTTATCAATGCGATAATTATAATCATCGCAACACTTGTACCAATACTATACTTTCGCTTCATTATCATGTTAACTTTGCTATACGCTGTAAATTTAGTACTTTTACAAAGCCAATTTTTAAAATAAACCATTTTATGAAGCCAATTTGGATATTATTTTTCTTTTTAACGATAGGTTCGTCCATCAATGCCCAAGATAAAAACGATGCTACCACCGAAATACATTTGCTGCTCGACGCCTGGCACGAAGCAGCAGCAGTGGCAGACCTTGAAACCTATTTTAGCAAACTCGCCGACAATGCTATTTTTATAGGTACAGACGCCACTGAAAATTGGACAAAAAAAGAGTTTAGAGCTTATGCAACGCCCTTTTTTGAAGTCGGTAAAGCATGGATATTTAAACCTCTACAAAGAAATATCTACTTTTCGCCAGACGGAAAAACAGCATGGTTTGATGAACTATTAGACACACAAATGAAAATTTGCCGTGGCTCTGGCGTACTTATTCATGTAAATAGACAATGGAAAATAGCCCATTACGTACTTTCAATGACCGTTCCAAATGACAAATCGAGCGAAGTTATTAACCTCAAAACTACTACTGACGATAGTTTGATGGAGCAATTGCGAAAGTAATTGGGCTACAATTAAAACACTGAAATACCGATTGTAAAGCAGCCTATTCGTAGTACAAAACGCTACCATTGCGATAAAATTCACCATAAAAAAATCTACTTTTCACAATGCAAACCACAGGGTCAATCTATACCAATATTGAAAATAAAATTGCCACAGTCGAATTCAGTCACCCCTCAAGCAATTCTTTTCCAAGCGAATTATTACAGCAATTAACGCAGGCTTTAAAAAAAATAGCGCATAACAAAAACGTTTCAGTTATCATTCTAAAAAGTGAGGGCGAAAAAACATTTTGTGCCGGCGCTTCATTCGACGAGTTACTCCAAATTGATGATTTGCCCAAAGGCAAAAATTTTTTTTCGGGATTTGCTAACGTGATTAATGCCATGCGAAAATGTCCCCAACTCATCATCGGACGAATTCAAGGCAAGGCAGTAGGTGGTGGCGTAGGTCTCGCCGCCGCTTGCGATTACGCTTTTGCCACCGAAGCCGCTTCGATCAAATTATCAGAATTAACCATCGGCATCGGGCCTTTTGTCATCGCTCCAGCAGTGGCACGAAAAATGGGTAATGCCGCCCTAGCCGAACTCACTATTGCCGGACACGAGTGGCAAAACGCTTATTGGGCCAAAGAAAAAGGCTTGTACGCCAAAGTATTCGAAACCATTAGTGATATGGATAAAGAAATCGATTTTCTAGCGCAAAAATTAGCCAGTTACAACCCCGAAGCCTTAATCGAAATGAAAACTATTTTATGGGAAAATACCGCACATTGGGACGCATTATTATACGAAAGAGCCGCTATTTCGGGCCAATTGGTTCTTTCAGAATTTACAAAAAATGCACTAGCACAGTTTAAAAAATAATATTTTTCAGGAGCTAATCCGGCTGTTCACGACAAGTCCTCATTTTAAAAGCAATTTTTCCAATGTCTTAAAAGGAGCTTCCGCTGGTCGCTCTTTTAAGCCAGGAAAAATAAGCTTTTAAAATTCCGGGCTTTCTGTTTCCATCCGGGCTAAAAATTCACGTATCGCATGCCATTATATAAAACAATCAAAATCAGTTCTGCCGCTCAAGTCCTCATTTGGCAAATCACCGAGTCGTTTGAAGACCTCTTTGACGCCGTGGTACTCAAAGACATTAGTTTGATTCGCCTCAATAATATGAAATCTCTTTCGCACCAAAAGGGCTTTCTCAGCATCCGAAAATTATTGCAAGAAGTAGGTTATACCGACGAAGATTTGTTTTATGACGAAACAGGAAAACCCAATTTGATTGATGGCAAACACATTTCCATCAGTCATTCATTTGAATTTTCTGCAATTATTATCAGTAATGAAGTGGCAGGAATTGACCTCGAAATGCAACGCGAAAAAATCTGTATCATTGCCGAAAAGTTTATGGAAACCGAGTTTGACTTTCTCCCTACGGCACGAAATCTCGACTTTATTCAGAAAAGCACCGTAATCTGGGGCGTTAAAGAAGCTGTTTTTAAAATCGAAAATCAAGTAGGCATTAGTTTTAAAGACCATATTTCGGTCTTCCCGTTCGAAATATCCGAAGGTAAAACGAGTGCCATTCTCACTTTTGAAAACCAAGTACAAGAATTTTTGGTTCAGTTTGAATTGGTGGAAAATTATGTTATGGTTATTGTTTTTAAAAAATGAGGGCTACAACTAAAGCATTACTTTTGTAGACATGACAACGCACAAATTAAAAATTTACGAAGAGATTGTAGATGCTTTTAAAAGTAAAACCCCACTATTGGCTGTTTTACTAGATCCTGACAAACTTGAAATTTCGGTACTACCAAAAATTGTTCAGCACATCAATCAATCTCCGGCAACCCATATTTTTATTGGCGGAAGCCATGTTATTACTGATGCTATCGAAACTCTAATCGCCGAAATTAAAAACTATACCGCCTTGCCCATTGTTATCTTTCCTGGTCATCCTTCTCAAATTGCCCACAATGCAAACGCGATTTTGTTTCTCACTTTACTTTCCGGACGGAACCCCGATTACTTGATAGAGCACCACGTTCAGGCCGCTCCACTGTTAAAAAAATCAAATTTAGAAGTACTTCCTACGGCTTACTTACTCATCGAAAGTGGTACAATTACCGCCGTTGAACGCGTGAGTAAAACCAAACCCCTATTGCGAACGCAAATCGATACAGTTGTGGCCACTGCTCAAGCCGGCGAACTCATGGGTAATAAACTGATTTACCTCGAAGCGGGAAGCGGAGCCTTACATTCCGTTCCGCCAAAAATGATTCAGAACGTTGTTGATGCGGTAACTATTCCAGTCATTGTGGGTGGAGGAATTCGTTCAAAAGCAGGCATCGAAAATGCGTATGCTGCGGGAGCCACAATGGTTGTTATCGGAACCGCTTTTGAAGAGAATAGCGAATTTTTTAATGAACTAAGGCGATGATAGATTTTTTTTTAGAATCCTATAAGGATAAAATTCTTTGTGATATCATACTCGAAATCATTGTTTTTTTCTTTGGTATTATTAGTGTAGTGTTTGCTAAAAAAGAAAATGTTTTGGTGTATCCTACAGGCTTAGTTGCCACGATTTTATCGACTTATTTATTATACAAAGTAGGATATTTTGCCGACATGACCATTAATGCTTATTTTTCATTAATGAGTATTTACGGTTGGATCAATTGGTCGAAAACTAACGATGACGTCGCAGTGTACCAAATTAGTCGTACCAACACAAAGCAAAAAACAACCGGAATAATTTTGTTTTTGGTTACGATAGTGATCATGTACGGCGTTTACCGTTTTTTTGAACGCCCTATTTTACCAGAAAATTACATCGACATACTTACCTCTGGACTATTTTTTGTAGCCATGTGGCTAATGGCGCTTAAAAAAATCGAAAACTGGACGCTATGGATTATTGGCGATTTAATTTGTATACCTCTTTATGGCTATCGCGGTTTGGGTATTTTGTCGGTACAATTTATTATCTTTACCCTACTTGCAGTGTTGGCCTACATCGAATGGCGAAAAATTATGAAAAACGTGAGTTAGATAGGAGAAGTAGATATTACATATTGATTGAAAAACCCTAAACAATTACTACCAGATAAACTTTATAAAATTTAGTGTATACTTTATGTATTTAGTGTAATAACTTACTTTTTTTTTTGAAACACAAAAGCCACCATCCCGATAATAAGCGCGATTTCAAAAGCTAAAAAGCGTTTCAATAACAAATTAGTATAAATCGAACTCAGGTTAAAAATAAAAGTCATAACGAAACAAAACAAAATGGATAAAGAAATCATTTTATCAGAACTTAATTTCAAAGCCGTACGAAGCAGTGGCGCTGGCGGACAAAACGTAAACAAAGTTTCATCAAAAGTAGTGCTAAATTTTGATGTAGAAAACTCAAACGGTTTATCTGATGAGGAGAAAGCATTGGTACTTGATAAACTTACCACCCGACTCACCAAAGAACAAATATTGATTTTAAATTGCGACGAAGACCGAAGTCAATTTAAAAACAAAGCCTTGGTTACCAAGCGATTATTTGATTTAATCACCCAAAGTTTGCACATCGATAAAGTGCGAAAACCCACTAAAGTTCCCAAATCCGTCATCCGAAAAAGATTAAAAGATAAGAAAACAATCTCGGAGGTAAAAAAGAATCGAAGAAGGCCTGAGTTTTAGATTTCAATTTTTTTTCCGTTCATAATGAATAACGTTTAACCTCTCTCTTGTATAAATCCAAACGAGTAGTTCTATATTAAAACCCATTTTATGCCACTTGAAAAGTAAATTAAACCCATTGCATCTTATTGCAAACGCATAGTTTCCTGTTGAATTGGTAAGTAAGCACAGATAGCAATTGAACGCGAGCGGATACATTGTTTAAGTAATCATTTCAAATCTTATTTTGAGGTGCTATTTGTCGTATTATTATAAAAACCATAGGCTGTTTGAGTACTAAATCCGCTACCATAATCCGTAGTATTTTCAATCTGATGCAAGCCTCGTTCTGACTTCATAAAAGTCTCTAAAGTCATTTGCATTAATAAATTGGTGCCGTTTTAGACCCAAGAGCTTGCTCGAAAAGGCGAAGCAAATTTGAGCGTGTGTAAAGTCCATACTTGTAAATTATAATTGTTCGTAATTTTAAAATTACAAAAAATTCTTTACACACTTTTTTTGTACAGTATCGTATAATGAGGCCTTAACCGAATTTTACACACTTTTTAGTACCTTACAGGTAAAAAAGATAAAACCCGTTGATTAGACAACGGGTTTTACTAAAGAAAGGCAGCGATCTACTCTCCCACAAAATGCAGTACCATCGACGCTGGCGGGCTTAACTTCTCTGTTCGGGATGGGAAGAGGTGAGCCCCGCCGCAATAACCACCTTAAGATTTTCATTTCCTGCGAAGACAGGAATCTTATTAAATAAGTCCTTTCCTTGGTAGAAAAGATTCCTGTTTTAACAGGAATAAATATCTTAACATACTGAGATAAAGAAATTTTAATTGTTGTAGAAAGTGTTTTTACCTCTCTTGTTCTTTGTCTCCCCTCCAAAGGAGGGGGTTAGAGGGAGGCCAATAAGCTTATGGGTTATTAGTACTACTCGACTATGACATTACTGCCTTTACATCTATAGCCTATCAACGTGGTCATCTTCCACGACCCTTTAAAGAAATCTCATCTTGTGGTGGGTTTCGCGCTTATATGCTTTCAGCGCTTATCCCTTCCAAACGTAGCTACTCTGCGATGCTCCTGGCGGAACAACAGATACACCAGAGGTTTGTCCAATTCGGTCCTCTCGTACTAGAATCAGATCCACTCAAATTTCTAACGCCCACAGTAGATAGAGACCGAACTGTCTCACGACGTTCTGA
>Ga0209278_1002541_pt1 | contig 10095 bp, 8 predicted proteins | sample JI81BgreenDNA_FD_187504 | JGI IMG/M metagenome (GOLD analysis project Ga0209278, IMG submission 187504) | Wastewater effluent complex algal communities from Wisconsin, to seasonally profile nutrient transformation and Carbon sequestration -... | ecosystem: Engineered > WWTP > Effluent > Algae... | reverse complement strand
ATCAGCGTATTCAGTATTTTATGAATCATGCTGACAAGATGCAAGAAAAGCAGTTTGTATCACTGATGCAAGCTGGTAAAAATACTGAATGGGGTAAAAATTATGAATATGCTAGTATCAAAAACTTTGAACAATACAGCAAAAAAGTTCCTATTTCCTCTTATGAAGATTTTGTACCTTACATCAGCAGAATGATGAAAGGTGAGCAGAATATTTTGTGGAATACTCCTATTCATTGGTTTTCAAAATCTTCTGGAACAACAGATGCTCGTAGTAAATTTATTCCTGTTTCGAGGGAATCGTTGCATACTTGCCATTTTAGAGGAGGTAAAGACCTGATTGCCTTATACATAGAAAACCGTCCAAATACTAAATTTGTACTTGGTAAGGGTTTAGGCATTGGAGGAACTTTTCAAGAAAGTTCTGAAACAAAAGGCATTTTTTATGGTGATGTTTCGGCTGTTGTTACTCAACAATTGCCTACTTGGGCTCAAAGACTGAGAACTCCCAGTTTAGAGGTAGCTATGCTTACTAAATGGGAAGATAAGATTGAAAGAATGGCAAGAGAAACCATTCCTCAAAATATTACCAGCCTGCTTGGTGTTCCTACATGGATGATTGTGGTTTTACAAAGAGTTCTTGAAATTACAGGCAAGAAACATATTTTAGAGGTTTGGGAGAATTTAGAAACCTTTTTTCATGGTGCTGTTTCATTCCAACCATACAGACATCTGTTCAATCAGCTTGCCCCAGGAATAGACTATATGGAAGTTTATAATGCCTCTGAAGGATTTTTTGGTTTACAAGATGATTTGTCAAGAGATGATATGCTTCTGATGCTCGATTATGGAGTATTTTATGAGTTTGTAGAAATGGATGAATGGGATAATCCTTATCCTAAAACAAAAACCATTTCGGAAGTAGAGTTAGACACCAATTATGCCATGATTATCTCTACAAATGGAGGATTATGGCGTTATAAAATTGGAGATACAGTGAAGTTTACTTCCAAAAATCCTTATCGTATTAAGATTAGTGGAAGAACTAAGCATTTTATCAATGCTTTTGGTGAAGAATTGATGGTCGAAAATGCTGATGTAGCCATAGCCAAAGCATGTAACGAAACAGGAGCTACCATCGTAGATTTTACGGCATGTCCCGTTTATATAGATGGCTCAAACAAAGGTGGGCATGAGTGGGTAATTGAGTTTGAAAAAGAACCTTCTGATTTAGAAATATTTACGCATATTTTAGATAATACACTCAGAGAAGTTAATTCTGATTATGATGCCAAACGCTACCATAATATAGCTTTACAAATGCCTATTATTCATAGTGTTGCAAGAGACACTTTCCATAACTGGCTCAAAAAGAAAGGCAAATTAGGCGGACAACACAAAGTTCCTCGTTTGGCAAATTCCAGAGAGTATGTAGATGATATTTTAGGATTTAAAACAGCATAAAAAAAGCCCTGAACTCAGGGCTTTTAATTTATTTTTTCTCTTCTTTCTTTACTTCTTCTTTTTTCTCTCCTTCTTTCTTACCATCCTCTTTTTTAGTGTGTTCAGCTAACATTTTTTCATGTTCAGTTTTCAATTGAGCATGTTCTTCTTCCATTTTTTTATGTTCTGCAAGCATTTGGTCATGCTCCGTTTTCATAGCCTCATGCTCTTTTTTCAAATCTTCATCTTTAATTTCTCCTTTTGCATGTTTATCTTCTAATTCTTTATGTTTAGTAATCAATTCTTCATGCTTTTTCATTACTTCAGCATGTTGCTTCAAAATTTCATCATGTTTTGCTTCCATAGCAGTATGAAGGCTATCAGCTTTTCCTTCAGTTGCTTTTTGGTGTGCATCTACCATAGTTTTGTGTTCTTCTTCCATTTTAGAATGAGCATCCTCCATAGTTTTATGCTCTGTTTCCATTTTGGTATGGTCATCTGTTAATTGCTTATGCAACTCTTCATTAGGCTTATTACAAGCATATAATACAGCAGCAGAAATGATAATAGCAGCTATTTTTTTCATGATTAGATAAAGGTTTAATTTTCAGGGTGCAAAATTATGCATTTTTGTATAAAAAGAAAATTTTGCTACAAAATAATTTCTACCTCCATTTGTCCTTCTGAATGAGTAAAATGATGATTGTTAGGAGCTACTTTCTTGATTAATTCAATAATCCCAGTATTAGAATAAAGCATTGTACCATAGAGTCTTATGAGTCCATAACGTTTTGCTTCTTCAAAAAGAAGTTGCAACAAATATCTGCCTATTCCTTTTCCCTGAAAACTGTCCTGTAAAACAATTGCAAATTCGGCTTGTGTATCTGTTTCATGGGCTTGCATGTATCGGGCTACCCCTACAAACGATTCTATGTTATTTTCGTATGTATAGGCAACAATAGCCAGACCTTTATTTTCTATTTTACAAAGCTTTTCTGCATATTCATAAACTTTATTTTCTGGGATTCCGTCTGTTACCATCTGAAAACGCAAATATCTTGTTTCCTGTGAAAGATGATAATAAAACTCTACCATAGGAATAATATCGGATTCATTAAGTTTTCTAAAATATATTTTTTCCTCTTGCTTGGTTTTAAAAGAAGGGAAATATTGTCCTAAGATTTTCATAGATGTAAAGTAAAATAGTAACTCTATCAAATTTACATATAAAACACCTAAAAAGTTTAGAATAAGGCTATTAATTTATTTATTTATATTCTTTTTTTTCCACTTTTGGATTTAAGAAAGGTTATGTTTGTTTTATTCCATGTTTTTTCGTTATATTAGGTTGTTATTTAAAATAGAACTTCTATGAAAAAACTACTTTTAACATGCATGATAAGTTTCATTTTTGCAAATGTGTATGGTCAAGAAACAGCCACAAAAAATTCTAATGCTGTAGAAGGCAAAATCACAGCATTAAGTATGCAATCTTTGACTGCTAAATTAGATGTCCCTTATACAAGTGGCTCCTTGAAAGGCAAAACAATAAAGATCATTAAAAAATTTAATTTATCAGATACCTTTGGACCTAAAGTTTCTGGACAAGGCACCATGGGACTTGGAGAAGGCATCATTAGTAGCCATCAAGGCAATGTTGTAGTTGTAAAAGTAACCAAATATAGCTCTACAAAAGTAGAAAATGGTGTTACCAAACCTCTAGCCAATATTGGAAATATAGTAGTTTTACAATGGGAATAAAAGTTTCATAAAGTGATTGTTTAAAGTTTTAAAGAAAGGATTACGGAAAAAGAATTATAAACTTTTTCTTTTATCCTTTTTCTTTTCAATCAAACTAATCAAATAATTTTAAATTAAAAACACAAGTCTAATGCTTTTTCCTCCTCCTCTATCCGAAGGTAGTAAAATTGGTATTGTTTCACCTGCATCTGTGGTCGATTCTATTAAAATTGAACAAGGCATTGCTTTGCTCAAAGAATGGGGCTTTGAAGTAGTTTTGGGTGAACACACCTTTTCTGAACATTATCAGTTTGCTGGAACACCTGAACAGCGTTTATCAGATTTACAACGTTTTATTGATGATGATTCAATTGATGCTATTATCTGTGCAAGAGGGGGTTATGGCGTTGTTCAATTCATTGATGATGTTGATTTTACTCGGCTTATCCAACGTCCCAAATGGATTGTGGGTTATAGTGATGTAACTGTTTTGCATTGTGCTTTACAAAAAATGCAAATAGCCAGTTTACATGCCCCTATGCTCAAAGGTATTGAAGATATTTCCCATGAAAGCAGAAAATATTTTTTAAATATTTTAACAGGTGAGTCTGCACATTATGCTGTTATTCCAAACATTATCAATAGATTAGGAAAAGCCAAAGGAAAACTGATAGGTGGAAATATTGCTCTTCTACACAATCAGATTGGTACATCAACAGACTTTGATACAGAAGGTAAAATTCTATTTTTAGAAGATGTGTATGAGCCTCTCTACAACATAGACCGAATGATGAGACATTTAGATAGAGCAGGAAAACTCAAAAATTTAGCAGGTTTGATGATTGGAGATATTTCAAGAATTAAATCTGAAACCCCTCCTTTTGATAAAAATGCAGAACAGATTATTTTAGATTTGGTTAAAAAATATAATTATCCTGTATGTTTTGGCTTTCCGTGTGGGCATGAGGATCAAAACTACCCACTTATCTGTGGTGCTGAAGCTCATTTAGAAGTCTCTGAACACCATGTTTCATTAAAGTTTGGTTATACATAAAAAAAGAGGTTTTCACCTCTTTTTTATCCCTGATTATTTCGTAATTCTTCAACTGTTTTTCGTAATGTAATAATTTCTTTATCTTTTTCTTGGATAGCAAATGACATAGAAGCTTCTTTATTTTTAAGTTTTTCCAAAGCTACTCTTACTTCTTCATATTGGCGTTCTAATTTGCTTTGTGTTTCATAGGCAATGTCCAATGCAGACTGTAACTGGCTTTTTTGTTCATTGAGCATTCTTTCTTGCCTTGACATCTCTCCTACTTTTTTCTCATACTCTATCGAAAGTTTTTGATAAGCCTCACTTGCTTCTTTTTCTCTTTTTTCAAGTACTTCTTGTGTAGAAGCCAGCTCTTCAACATTTTGCCTCATTTCCTCTTCTTGAGCCTGCATTTTTTGAGCATATTCTTGGGCATTAGAAAGCAAACTTTTTGTTTGTTCATTGATACGAATGGTCGCAATAGTAGCTGCCACACTTTCTGCAATACGTTTAATAAAGTCTATTTCATATTCTTGAAGAACTCTGAAAGAAGCCAATTCAATTACTCCATATATTTTTTGTTCACTGATAAGAGGCACTATGAGCAAGTTTCTGGGTACAGCTTCTCCTAAACCCGATGTGATTTGGATATAATCTTCAGGTACTTCTGTCAGATAAATACTTGCTTTTTCCAAAACAGCCTGAGCCAATAGTCCATCATCTAAATCTAAAATATGTTCTTCAAATCTTTGTCTGTCATAAGCATAAGCAGCATCTCGTTTTAAATATGGTTTTCCTGAGTTTTCTTTTTCGTATAAAGAATAAAAACCTAATTGATTCAGATCTAAGTATTTAATGAGATTATACGTAATTTGATAAGCAAATTCTTCAAAATTATCAAATTGTGTACGCAAAATATCATTGAATAATGCTACACCATTATTTGTCCAGCTTCTTCTTTCACTATCGTCATCCACTCGTTTCAAATTATCTCTCATGCTTAACAATGCAAAAGCCAGTTTATCTTGCTCACTTTTGGGTTTTAATTTAACATCCAACTGATAATCGCCAATAGCTGTTGCAAACTCTGTGGATTGTTTCAAACTATCTGCCAAATCGTTGATATCTGTTGCTAAAACTCCCAATTCATCTTTTCGTTTAAAATGCAGTTTCACGTAAAAATCTCCTTGGGTAATTCTTCGGATAGCCTTCGCTATTTGTCTGATAGGTCGAACAACTGTTCCCGAAAATTGCCAATATACAAACAAGAAAATAGCTAAATAACCGATAAAAATAAGGGTTACCTGTGTTGAGTTTCTTTTTTTGATGATATAAAAATCTTCCCAAATCAAATCTGTAAGTTCTGTATTTTGCGTAAAAAGACTAATGGTATTATCTTGTACATAATTCATGGCAAGTCTTCTATTTTGGTTTGCCACACGTCTTACACTATAAGTTGTTTGTCCTGCTGCCACAGTACTATCAATTTGACTTACCTCCTGAGCTTGTATAAGTATTGTCAAAAGATTTTCTCTATAAGTTTTCCAAAGTTGCTTAATCTCATTCAATTTCGATTGAGGTTTTTTTGAAATGGCATCTACCTCTATTTTTTTATTCAAAATATCAACCGTTCCTCCTCTTTCAAGCAAATCAATGTTTGACTGATACTCATTAATGGCTATTTCAAGCTCTTTTTTATTGCTTTCATTTCCTTGAAATACCATAAAAGCCAAGAAGCCAAATTTTTGGGCAATAATTTCGTTCCGTTGTGCTACTTCTACCCCTGAAGCACTATCAGCTAAATTATTTTCTTCAATATTAACCATTATATAGTTGAGAACTGTAAGCAAAAGTACAATTCCCAAGAAAATCAGTAGTTTAATTTGTAAATTTAGTGATTGAACACGAGTAATAATATTTCTTTTCTCCATCAGAATATGATTTTCAAACAAAACGTTTTCAATTTAAGACAAAATTCGTAATTTTAGCAACAAAAAAAAGCATCTTTCATAAGCTAAGTATTCTTTTTTTATTGGAAATAAGCTTTTTTGCTTTGTTTTTCAAATATTTATATCATTAACTATGTTTTTTTATGAAAAAACTAAACTTTTTATTTTTTAGTATTATTTTATTTTTTCTGAGTTTTTCAGCTTCCGCTCAACAAGCTAAAAATCAGTGGGTAGTAGGTACTTGGAAGGTCGTAAAACTAGAAATTCCTCATTATGAACAGCTTATTGCGAAGGCTACTCCCGAAAAGAAAAAACAATATGAAGATGAGTTAAAACTTATAGCTCAATCAGGTTCCTTTCAGTTCAAAGCAGATGGGACGTATTACATACAATTTTCGGGTAGTCAGGAAAGCGGAAAATGGAAATTAAACCAATATGCCTCAAAACTCATTAAAGAAGAAAAAATGCCTAATGGACAATTCATGAAGCCTGAAGAGATTGGTATTGAATCACTTACTCAAAAAACAATGATTCTTCTCAACGATTATGAAGGGGGCGAAATTATTCGATTGACACTTAGAAAATAACTATTCTTTCACTTTATCAAACATTATTTTACTTTGAAATCACCAGAAACTATTTTAATTACAGGCTCAAACGGTCTATTGGGACAAAAACTAGTTCATTTATTATCAGAACAAGATACTTATAATTGGGTGGCTACAGCCAGAGGCTCAAATAGAATTGATAGTGCAAAACCTTTTCAGTTTGCTTCCATGGATACCACCAATCCCAACCAAATCAATGAAGTTTTTGAGAAATACAAACCAAGTATTGTGATTCATACAGCAGCCATGACACAAGTAGATGATTGTGAAAAGGATCATGATGCCTGTACGCTTCAGAATGTAACAGCCGTTCAGTATTTAGCAGAAGCATCAGCTCATCACAAAGCCTTTTTTATTCATCTTTCTACTGATTTTATATTTGATGGCGAAGCTGGACCCTATGATGAAGAAGCCCAAGCCAAACCTCTGAGCTTTTATGGTGAAAGCAAACTAAAAGCTGAGGAAATTATCAAAAATATGCAAAACTTAGATTGGGCTATTGCAAGAACTGTTTTGGTGTATGGAATTGCTCAAGACATGAGCCGAAGCAATATTATTTTGTGGGTGAAAAAGTCTCTAGAAGAGGGTAAAAATATTAAAGTAGTAGATGACCAGTGGCGTAGCCCTACCCTTGCCGAAGATCTTGCCATGGGTTGTTTCTTAATTGCTTGCCACAAAGCCAAAGGGATTTTTAATATTTCGGGTAAAGATATACTGACGCCCTATCAAATGGCTCTTAAAACAGCCGATTTCTTTGGTTTGGATAAAAATTTGATAGAAAAAGCCGATTCTACTACCTTCACTCAGCCTGCTAAAAGACCTCCCAAAACAGGTTTTATCATTGATAAAGCTAAAAATGTATTGGGCTATAATCCTCATAGTTTTGAAGAAGGGATAGCCATTTTGGCAAATCAGTTATCATTGATTACTCAATAACTCATAACTTTTTTCTGATGTGTAGTCTATTTAATTATCTTCGAATTACTTTTTTTATCCTTTTATGGCTTCCCTATCCAGCTTTTTCGCAGGTACAAGATTACCTCAAAAGTGGAAAAGCTCAATTTCACGAAAAAAAATACATTGAAGCTATCGTAGATTTTTCAGAAGTAATTCGATTAGACCCTCAGAACGATGATGCCTATTATTTTAGAGCTTTGGCATATACCAAAATGCAAAATTATCAAAAAGCTCTTTTAGATATTCAGCAGGCTATTCATCTCCAGAAAAACAAGGCTATTTATTACACAGAAAGAGGTACACTTTATTTTGAACTCAAAAATTATGAAAAAGCTGTTCAAGATTTAAGTCAAGCTATTTTTTTAGAACCTGAAAAAGCCCATTTTTATAGTTTTCGGGCTTTGGTTCGTTTGGCTCTCCAAGATTATGAAGGAGCCCTACAAGACAGCGAAAAATCCTTAAAAATTGATAGTACACTCACCCAAAGCTATGCAGAACAAGGAATTGCCCTTGCCATGCTCAATTATAAACAAGAATCGCAAGTATGTTTTGACAAGTTTTTACAAGGCAATCAAGCTGAGAAGTATTATACTTTGGCTCATAATAGCCTACATTATGGTCATAGAAACAAAGTCTTGTTAGGGAAATCTGAATATTGGGCATTGAAGGCTGTACAACTCCAAGATAATTACAAACATAATTATCTGTATGCTTGTATTTTAGATGCTCAAAACAAGAAATTAAATGCTTTAGATGTATGCCAAAAGGCTATCAGTTTGGCAAAAAAAGAAAATATAGATTATTCGGATGCTGAAAAACTACTCGAAAAAATAAATTTGGGCAATGTAGATGATATTCCTCCTGTTATTACGCTTGTTTCGCCTGTGGTAGTTCGTGGGGGTATTGTGGTAAGCAGACAAGATGAAGTGAGCATTATTGGGCGTGTAACAGACGAAAGTGGTGTAAAAGATGTATTTATCAACGGAAATCCTGCCAGAGTACTCCCAAACGGCGATTTTAATGGAATTGCTATTCTCAAAAAAGATACAAAATTTTTAACCATTGAAGCCACTGACCAAAAAGGAAATACAGAAAAAATTAATTACAACATCATTTGGCAACTCGATAACGCCATTTCTGAAAAAAGATTCAAAAATGTGGGTAAATCGTATGCTCTTATTTTTGCAACCAACCAGTATGAATATTGGAATAACCTCTCAAACCCTATTCCTGATGCCGAATCTGTTGCCAAAGACCTCAAAGATTTGTATGGTTATGAAATAGATTTAGTTCTGAATCCTACTCAAAATCAGACAATTCTAAAACTAAAAGAATATTTACAGAAGAAATTTCAACCCAATGACCAACTCCTGATTTTCTTTGCAGGGCATGGACAATTTGATGAGACATTTGGTGAAGGTTATGTAGTTGCTAAAGATTCAAGACTTGATGACGAAGCCAAATCGTCTTATTTATCGTATGCTACGCTTAGAACCTACATCAATAATATGCAATCTAAGCATATTCTGTTGATGATGGATGTTTGTTTTGGAGGTACTTTTGACCCACAATTGGCTTCTAAAAATTTACGTGGCAACGAAACACCCGTAAAACCCAATGATGATGAAATTGAGGCTTTTATCAATAGAAAACTTCAATCCAAAACTCGTAGGTATATTACTTCTGGTGGGAAAGAATATGTTTCAGACGGTTCCCCAGGGCAACACTCTCCTTTTGTACGAAAATTTTTAGAAGCTCTCAGAAGCTATGGCGGAAAAGACAGAGTAATGACCATTGCTGAAATTCTTACCTATCTTGAAACCATTACACCACAGCCTCATCATGGAGAATTTGGTTCCAACGAACCTGGTAGCGATTTTTTAATGATTGGAAAGTAACTTTAAAATAATTCAAGTATTTCACAATGAATAAAGCTTTCTATTTTTATAAAAGTGTGTTGGGCTGAAAATTCAGCAGGGGCGGGCAGCCTTTGTGCGTAGAAGCATTTAATTTTCTTGATTATTCTTTTGTCTTGATACAAAAGAATAATCAAATTTTAAAAATCTTAATAATAAAATATTTATACATTTTTTCACTTATCATTTCAAACCTTATAGGTTTTCTAAAAATATGAACAACACATTCAAAGACGCAATTTTACAAGGTATTCCTCAGGAATTACCATCTATACAACCTTATGATACACAGGCGAATCATGCACCCAAAAGAAAAGACATTTTAAGTGCTGAAGAAAAAAAACTGGCTCTTAGAAACGCTTTGCGTTACTTTCCTGCCACCCAGCATGCCATATTAGCCAAAGAATTTGCCGAAGAGTTAGAAAAATATGGAAGAGTGTATATGTATCG
>Ga0209278_1002540_pt1 | contig 10096 bp, 8 predicted proteins | sample JI81BgreenDNA_FD_187504 | JGI IMG/M metagenome (GOLD analysis project Ga0209278, IMG submission 187504) | Wastewater effluent complex algal communities from Wisconsin, to seasonally profile nutrient transformation and Carbon sequestration -... | ecosystem: Engineered > WWTP > Effluent > Algae... | reverse complement strand
ACCCCGGCGCCTGCCGAGGGCGCGCTGCGCCTGAGGGTCAATTCGCAGATCCTCACCGATGTCTGGGCGCGGCAGGAAAATCGGGTCAACCTCGGCAACGGCACCAGTGTCGACACCCTCATCTTTCACGGCGGCGACGCGCCTGCCGAGGGCGATTTGCCGCGCTAGACTTAGGCCCGGCGGCGCTCGGTAAGGGTGTCGGTGTGGGTCGCAAAGCGGGCCGTGAGATCGCCGAGCAGCGCCGGCTTGCCATAGCGGTAGCCCTGGACATGGCGGCAGCCGATGCCGCGCAGGAAGGTCTCCTGCTCCTCGGTCTCCACCCCTTCGACGACCACCCTGAGGCCCAGCGAGTGGCCCATCTGCACGATTGCCTGAATGATCAGGCGTGACTGGTGATCCTCACCGATCCCGGCGATGAAATCGCGGTCGATCTTGACCTTGTGGATCGGGAAGGCGCGCAGGTGGGTGAGCGAGGAAAAGCCCGTCCCGAAATCATCAAGGCAGATCGTGAAGCCGCATTCATCGAGCATCGCGAGGCTGGCGTGGAGATTGCCGCCGGCATCGAGCAGCATCGTCTCGGTCACTTCGATGGTGATGTTGTTCGGCGTGAGCGCGCTGTCGTCGATCACGTCGATCATGTGCCGCACGAAATCGCCGCGCCGCAAATCCGCATCGGACAGGTTCAGGCCGATCCGCGTGTCAGGGCCGAACAAGGCGAGGATCGCGGGGCCGTCGGCAATCACGCAGTCGAGCATGACCCGGCTGACCCGGCGTGACAATTCGGGATCGAGCAGCGCGGAGAAGACCTGACTCGCCGCGATCAGATCGCCGTTCTCGTCGCGCAGCCGCAGCAGCGCCTCGACCGACACCACCCGGCCCGTCTCAAGCTCGACAATCGGCTGGTAGGCGGCGGTCGCCCGCCCGGCGTTCAGCGCGCCGCGCAGCTGGGCAATCGCCCGCTGGCGCTCGGACTGGCGCGCTTCGATCTGGCGATCCCACCACACCACCGCGCCGCGCCCGGCTTCCTTGCCGCGGTACAGCGCGAGGTCGGCGCGCCGCATGATCTCTTCGCTGCTGGCCCGGCTGGTCATGCGCGCCACCCCGCAGGTCGCCCCGATGCGCAGCAGCGAATTGCCCAGCGGCGGCATATTGCTGAGGTCGATCAGCAGATCATCCATCAGCCGGGTGACGTCGCGCTGCGACATGGTCGGGGGGAACAGCAGCGCGAATTCATCCCCGCCCCAGCGCGCGAGGAACACGCCCGGCGCGGTCTTGAGCTTGAGCTGTTCGGCGATGGTTTCCAGCACCCGGTCGCCCACCAGATGGCCGAGCGTGTCGTTGACATCCTTGAACCCGTCGAGATCGAGCAGTGCGATCGTCACCGGCTCGCTTTCCACCCGCTGCATCGCCTGCGCAAGCCGCCGGTCGAAGCTCGCGCGGTTGTAGAGCCCGGTCAGCCGGTCGCGTTCCGCGGCGCGCTTGAGCGCGACATTGCGCAGGTGCTCCTCGGTGCAGTCGAGGATGATCCCGGCGACGCAATCGGGCTTGCCGTCGACATCGACCCGCTCGCCCACCACCCGGATCCGCCGCGCCTCGCCATCGCGGCGGTGGATCGTGGTCTCGAACATGAACGGCTTGCCGCCCTCGATGGTGTCGTCCATCGCCTTGCTGACCATCGCGCGATCCTGCGGCTGGTAGAGCTGCACGACATCGCGCACGTCGATCGAAAGGCCCGGCTCCAGCCCGGAAATGGCATAGACCTGATCCGACCAGTGCAGCTGCCGCGTTTCGAGATCGACCCACCAGCTGCCGACATTGACCGCGCGTTCGGCCTGCCGGAAGATCTGGCTCGATTGCTGGAGCGCGGCGTTGGCAAGGCTGAGCGCGCGGGTGCTGGCGTGGAGCGCGATGCTCTTTTCCGCCAGCTCCGCCAGCATCGCCAGGGGCGCGATCAGTTCGGGGCTGAAGGCGTCAGGCTCGGGCGAGATCACGCACAGCGCGCCGATCACTACCCCGTCATCGGTGCGGATCGGGACGCCGAGATAGGAGCGGATGAAGGGCGCGCCGGTGACCAGCGGATTGTTGCTGAGGCGCGGGTCGGCCTGGGCGTCCTCGATCAGCAGCGGCCCTTCACCCAGCACGCAGACGGCGCAGAACGAATCGTCGATCGGGGTTTCATCAAGATCAGTGCCCGTGCGGCCCAGAAACCACTGGCGCTCCTTCTCCACCACCGAAAGCAGCGCAATCGGCCCGCCGGCCATGGTCGCGGCCAGCAGGGTGATGCGCGAAAACAGATCCCGGTCTGGAATCGCCTCAAGCCCGAGACTGCGGATCGCGTCGAGGCGGATATCACTTGGCACGCCCGCCCTTTGCAGCCCAAGCCCTTAAAAAAGCGTGGCTGTCAGCCAAGGTAATCGTGGCAGACTGATTTTTTCCGGCCTTTGGGCGAGGGCGCGGCTGGCAGGGTTGCGCGGTTGGGCCTTACTCTGCCGCCTCGAACCCGATGCGCTCGGCGGCCGCGCCCGACATGATGAAGCCGATCGGGCGCTCGGTCTCTTCCTGAAGGTGGGCAATGAGGCTCGCGGTGCGGGCGAGGAACGAAATGCCCTTCAGCGCCGCCAGCGGGAAGCCTGCATCGAGCATCACCGCAGGGATCGCGCCGTTGACGTTGATCGGCAGAGAGCGGCCAATCGCCTCGGGCAGGACGCTTTCGATCGTGCGCAGCATGGCGATATGCTGGCCCTCCATCCCGTGCTCTCTGGCGAGCGCCAGCAGGCGGTGCGCGCGGGGATCGCCGCCCGAATGCTGGGGATGGCCGAAGCCGGGGATCGCCTTCTTCTTGGCCCGCAGCGCCTTGATGGCTGCCGTTGCAGTGGCGGTGGGATCACCGCCCTCGGCGTCGGTCACAAGCTGCGCGTAGAACCGGCCCGCGACTTCGGCGCTGCCCAGCACCACGCTGCCGCAGCCCAGCAGCCCGGCGGCAACCGCGCCGTGGAAGGCTTCGGGCGCGGCGGCATAGGTCATGCGGGTGGCGACGACGGAGGGCACGAGGCCGTGTTCGGCGATGGCGCACAGCACCGCATCGGCCAGCGCCTTCTGCGGCGGCGTGGGCATGGTGCCCGTCACCAGCAGCCAGAAATAGCTCGTGAAGTCGACATGGCCGATCACCTCGGAACACAGGTCGAGCCCTCGCACGGTGATGCTGGTGGCATCGGAGGTGCAGATCGAAGTGACGGCGTTGTCCTGCTTGCCGATGCGCATGAATCTTCCTTTTCGATATTCGAAGTTGATTTCGGTATGCGAAGAATATAGTATCATATCGGCAGGCTGGCAAGATCGTCAGGCAAGCAGATGGGATGTGTTGGATGACCGCAAGACCCCTACAGGGCGTGACCGTGCTCGAGATGGGCACCTTCATCACCGGGCCGGCTGCCGGGATGCTGCTGGCCGATCTCGGCGCGGATGTCATCAAGGTCGAGCAGCCGGGCACGGGCGATCCGTTTCGCAGCTTCAAGGGCGAACTCTATTCGCCGCACTTCCAGACATACAACCGCAACAAGCGTTCAATCACGATCGACCCCAAGAAGGAAAGCGATCTTTTGGTGCTCGACCGGCTGGTCGAGGATGCGGACGTCTTCATCCAGAATTTCCGTCCGGGCGTGGCAGACCGGTTGAAGGTCGACGCCAAGCGCCTCCAGAGCATCAATCCGGCGCTGGTCTATGCCTCGATCTCCGGCTTCGGCAGCGAGGGGCCGGAGCGCGATCGTCCCGCCTTCGATACTGTCGCGCAGGCGGCATCGGGCTTCCTCAGGCTGCTGGTCAACCCCGAACACCCCCGCGTCGTCGGGCCGGCCATCGCCGATGCGATGACGGGTTTCTACACCGCGCTGGGGATCCTCGCCGCGCTCAACGAACGGCACGTGACGGGTAAGGGCCGGGTGGTCGAAACCTCGATGTTCGAGGCGATGTGCCACTTCAATCTCGACGATTTCACCCACCTGTTCTCGGCCGACCAGGTGATGGGCCCCTATTCGCGCCCGCACGTCTCGCAGAGCTATGTGTTCCAGTGCGCTGACGGCAAGTGGCTGGCGCTGCATATGTCCTCGCCGCCCAAGTTCTGGGAGAATCTGGCCACCGCGGTGGGCGTCCCCGATATGCTGGAGCGCCCGGAATTCGCCAGCCGCGAGGCCCGGATCGCGCATTACGAGGATGTCGTCGCTTTCCTCGCGCCGATCTTCGCCACCAAGCCCCGGGCCGAATGGGCCGAGACGCTGACCCGGCTCGAAGTCCCCAATTCGCCCGTCTATGACACCACCGAGGTGCTCCAGACCGAGCAGGCGAGAGTTCTGGGGCTCGAAGTCACCGATCCCGATGGGCCCAAGGGCGCGTTCCGCACCATACGCTTCCCTGTGTCCTTCGACGGCGCACGGATGGACTCTGTCACCGCGCCGCCCCTATTGGGGGCAGACGATGCGGCGATCCGCCGCTCCATCGAAAGGCCGGTGCATGGGATCCGCAGGGGCTGAAGCCGCGACGACGAGTAAAGACCCGGAGTTCCTCTCGACCCTCGAACGCGGATTGCGCGTGCTCAAGGCCTTCGACGAGGATCACCCGGAAATGACCTTGTCCGAAGTTGCCGCCAAGACCGGGCTGCCCCCCGCCGTGGCGCGGCGCTGCCTGATCACGCTGGTGGAGCTGGGCTATGTCGGCCAGCACGAACGCAAGTTCCTGCTGCGCCCGGCGGTGCTGACGATCGGGTCGGCGTTCCTCGCCTCGATGCAGATCGAACAGGTGGTGCTGCCGCCCTTGCAATCCCTGCGCGACCAGACCGGCGACAGCGCCAGCCTCGCCGTGCTGTCGGGCACCGATATTCTCTACGTCGCCCATGTCTCGACCGACCGGCGGTTCCGGGTGGCAGCGGGGGTGGGCACGCGCTTTCCGTTCCACGCGACGTCGCTGGGCAAGGCGATTGCGGCGCATCTGCCTGCCGACGAACTGGCCGAACTGACCGCCAGCGCCCCGTTCCAGCGTTTTACCGAGCGCACCGTCACCGAGGGCAGCGCGCTGGCCGAACGGCTGCGGCTGATCGCCGAGCGGGGCTATGATTCGGCGCTCGACGAACTCGATTACGGGATCGTCTCGGTCGCGGTGCCGATCTTCGGGCGCGACAAGCGCGTGATTGCGAGCATCAACTGCTCCACCTCCACCACCCGCATCTCGCAGGACGAGCTGGTGCGCACCCGCTTGCCCCTGCTGCGCCGCGCCGCCGGCGAGATCGAGGCGGCGCTCAGGCGCTGGCCCGCGCTGGAAGCCTCGCTGCGCCCGTAAGGGGGCAGGCAAGGCGCCTGCCTGCCCGGTGTAGGGCAGCAGGGGCGCCAATTGCGGGGCGATTGCGCATCGCACAGCGCCGTGACGGCTGCGCAAAACCCGCGATGAGACGACAAGAAGCGCATTAGCCGCGTGCAAGGGCGCGGTGCGCTCTGCTGCGCGTTTTTGCCCGCCCAAGTCCTACGCCGACTGCCGCTGCGCCGCTCTCAGGCCGCCCCGGCACCGGGTTTGCGTTGCCTCTGCGCCACAGGTCGCATATTTCGCATATCGAAGTTGACTTCGCATTGCGAAGTTCTTAATCTGGCAATCGGGAGGGATCGCCACAAGAGCGACGCGTATTCGCGCGCACAGGGGAGAGAATTATGACGTTTTCGGGCATGAGCCGCGCCGCTCGCACTGCCGCCAGCACCACCGCGCTCGCCATCGCCACGCTCGCCGCCACGCCGCTCGCGGCGCAGGAGGCTCCGGCGGACGAGACGGTTGCGGAAGAAGGCATCGTCGTGACCGCCTTGCGCCGCAGCGAGACCTTGCAGGATACGCCGGTTGCGGTGACCGCGTTCGATTCGCAGACGATCGAAAACGCCGGGATCGAGCGCCCGGCCGATTTCATCGCGCTGACCCCCAACGTGAACCTCGTCGAGACGCAGAACGCGGGCAACGCCTTCGTCATCATCCGCGGCATCACCCAGAACCGCAATTCCGAACCCTCGGTCGCGGTGATCGTCGACGGGGTGCAGCAGGTGAACCCGGCGCAGTTCAACCAGGATCTGTTCGACATTGCGCAGATCGAAGTGCTCAAAGGCCCGCAGGGCGGCCTTTACGGGCGCAACGCCATCGGCGGCGCGATCATCATTTCGACCAAGAAGCCGACCGACGAATTCTCCGGCAACTTCACCGCCGGGATCGACAACGGCTTTGGCTATTTCCTGCGCGGCGGGGTGAGCGGCCCGCTGGCCGAAGGGGTCAAGTTCCGCATCGCCGGATCGTGGTATGACACCGACGGTTTCATCCCCAACACCTTCCTCGGCGAAGATGCCGACCCGGTGCAGGACTTCTCCCTGCGCGGCAATCTGCTGATCGAGGCCAGCGACCAGCTGACCTTCGATGTGCGCGCCAGCGTCAACCAGCTGCGCACGCAGGGGCTCTATTACAACATCGTGGGTGACGTGAACACGATCGCGGATGTCGAGGTCAACAACCCCGGCCAGAACGACCGCGACATCTACAACGTCGCCTTGAAGGTCGAGTATCAGGGCGACAACGCGGTGTTCACCTCGGTCTCGTCCTACGACACGCTGAAGGAAGTGCTGACCGGCGACGCCTTCGACTTCAAGCCGATCCCGGACAGCTTCTTCTTCAACCTGTTCGAGGCGATCTTCGGCCCGGGCAACGGGTTCGACCTCAACCAGAGCCAGTATCTGAACGTCAAGGCGTTCAGCCAGGAAGTGCGTCTCGCCTCGCCCGAGGATGGCCGCGCTTTCAACTGGATGGCGGGCGCCTATCTGATCGATACCGACCGCTTCATTTCCACCGGCAACATGATCGACACCGGCAACGGGGTCTTCCCGGTGTTCCGCTCGCCCTCGACCAACCCGCTGAACCCGCAGTTCAGCTTCCTCTCGGACGGGCAGGACAACTTCGCCTGGGCGGTGTTCCTGAATGCGGGGTATGAATTCTCGCCCGAATTCCGGGTCGATGGTTCCTTGCGCTATGACCGTGATCGCCGCCGCCAGACCACGCTGACCCCGCAGGCCTTCCTGCCGGTGGTGCCCGGCGTGCCGCAGGCGCAGAGCGGCGAGGTGCGCACCGCGGTGTTCAGCGACTGGCAGCCCAAGCTGACCCTGACCTATGAACCGACCCCCGATCTCACGATCTATGGCGGTTATTCGCGCGGCTTCCGGTCGGGCGGGTTCAACCAGACCGGCGTGGGCGCGGAGGCGGTCAACAACGCCATCGTCGGCGTGGGCGATCTGTTCCAGGCCGAAACCGCCGACACCTTCGAGATCGGTGCCAAGGCCCAGCTCGGCCCGGTGCGGCTCGCGGGCGCGGCCTATACGACCAAGTCGAAGAATTCCTACTTCTTCGTCTTCCTCGCCCAGTCCTCGACCCAGAACCTCGGCAACATCCCCGAGACCCGGATCAACGGTTTCGAACTTGAAGCGACCGCCGAGGTGCTGCCTGATTTCGACATCAACGCCGCGATCGGCGTGACCGACAGCGAGATCAAGGCCTTCCCCGATGCCACCGTGATCGGCAACGAGGCGCCGCAGATCTCGCGCTACACGATCAACCTTGGCGCGCAGTATGCCGGGACGATCAGCGACGGTGTCGATGCGCTGGTGCGGCTCGATTACCGCCGGATCGGCAAGACCTGGTGGGAGCCGTTCAACACCACCGTGCGCCAGCCCGTCGATCTGGTCGATGCCCGCGTCGGGGTGAAGCTCGACAGCGGCGTATCGGTCACCGCCTTCGCGCAGAACCTGTTCGACGAGACCTACAACGCCGAATTCTCGCCCGGCGGCTTCGTGTTCCGGGCGCGTCCGGCCCGCTACGGGATCGAATTCGGCTACAAGTTCTGAAGGATGACACGATGACCAAGGTGCTGGTGCTCTACTATTCGAGCTATGGCCATATCGAGGCGATGGCAGCGGCTGTGGCCGAGGGCGCAGCCAGCGTCCCCGGCACCGAGGTGACCGTGAAGCGTGTGCCCGAACTGGTGCCCGATGCGGTCGCCAAGGGTGCGGGGATCAAGCTCGATCAGGCGGCTCCCCTTGCCGACCCGAACGAGTTGGCCGATTATGACGCGATCATCTTCGGCACCCCCACCCGCTTCGGCAACATGGCAGCGCAGATGCGCAACTTCCTCGACCAGACCGGCGGGCTGTGGTTTGCCAAGGCGCTGGTGGGGAAGGTGGGGAGCGTGTTCGTCTCCACCGCCAGCCAGCACGGCGGGCAGGAGACGACCATCACCTCGTTCCACACCACGCTGCTGCATCACGGCATGGTAATCGTCGGCCTGCCCTATACCTTCGAAGGCAATGCCGAGATGGGCGAGATCAGCGGCGGCACCCCCTATGGCGCGAGCACATTGGCGGGTAATGACGGCAGCCGGATGCCGAGCGACAACGAGCTGGCCGGCGCGCGCTTCCAGGGCGCGCACGTGGCGCAGATTGCCGCAAAGCTCGCCGCCTGACTTTGGGATTTGAGGGAGACAGCACGATGACGAAGATTCTGGCAAACCGCCTGCACCACACCGCCTATGTGACCAAGGATCTGGAGGCCACCCGCGCCTTCTATGAAGACGTGCTCGGCTTCCCCTTGATGGCGACCTATTGCGAAAAGGACGAGCTGTTCGGCAAGGAACGCACCTATTGCCACGTCTTCTTCGAACTGGCCGATGGTTCCGCGCTTGCCTTCTTCCAGTTCGCCGATCCCGAGGATCAGGCCGAATTCGGCCCCGACATTCCGTCCAGCCCCTTCATCCACATCGCGCTGCACGTCGACAAGGACGGGCAGGACGAACTCGCCCGCCGCATCGCCGCCGCCGGGATCGTCGAGCCGCAGACCTATGTGCTCGAACACGGCTATTGCCGCTCGCTCTATGTCACCGATCCCAACGGGATGATCCTCGAATTCACCCATGACGACGAGCGCGCCGCGCCGCTCGATGCCGAGCGCCGCGCCAGCGCCCACGCCGAACTCAAGCGCTGGCTGGCGGGCGAACACCACAACAACAACCCCTTCCGCGCCGAAGAAGCGGCGTGAGGCACGGGGGGACGCGCCTGCCCATGCTTGCCGCGCGCGTCCCTTCCCTGGCCGAACTGTCCTATGGCGAAGTCGCCGTGGCGGGCGGCACCCTTCCGATCGCGATGGCGGGGGAGGGCGCGCCTGTCATCCTGCTCCATGGCTGGACGCTCGATCACCGAATGTGGGCGCCGCAGGTCGAAGGACTGGCCGCAGACGCCTTCCTCGTCATGCCCGACCGGCGCGGCTGCGGGCGCGCCACCGCGCCCAGCGATCTGGCGCGCGAGGCCGATGATGTCATCGCCATCGCCGATTTCCTGGGGTTCGAGCGGTTCGCCCTCGTCGGCCTGTCGCAGGGCGCGGTGGTGGCGCTCGATGTCGCGCGCAAGTTCGCCTCGCGCCTGACCGGTCTGGTGGTCTCGGGCGCCCCGCTGCCCGCGCTGGTCGAGCGGCAGGAGGTGATCGATCTCGACCACTTCCGCGCGCTTGCCGCTGCCGGTGATCTCGAGCGGCTGCGTGCCGAATGGTCGCGCCATCCGCTGATGGAGACCCACACGCCTGCCGCGCGCGCGCTGATGCTCGACATCCTCGCCGATTACGACGGGCGCGATCTGCTCAATCCCAGCCCCGTCCCCGGCTTCCCGCGCGAGGCGGCGGCGCTGCTCGCCATGCCGGTGCTGGCGATGACCGGTGCGCACGACACGCTGTGGCGGCGCGAATGTGCGCGGGTGCTGGCGAGCCTCGCTCCGCGCGCGCGGCACCTCGAGATTCCCGCCGCCGGCCACCTTGCCAATGCCGACAACGGGCCAGCCTTCAACGCCGCGCTCGTCCAGTTCCTTCAGCCAAAGGCTAGCCGATGACCACCATCTTCCGCACCACCCATGTCGGCAGCCTGCCGCGCCCCGAAGCCCTGCTCGACCTTGTCTTCGCGCGCGAGGGCGGCGAAACCGTGTCGGAGGCCGATTTCGACGCGGCGGTGGAAGAGGCCACGGCCTATGTCATCCGCCGCCAGATCGAGGCGGGC
>Ga0209278_1002538_pt1 | contig 10103 bp, 9 predicted proteins | sample JI81BgreenDNA_FD_187504 | JGI IMG/M metagenome (GOLD analysis project Ga0209278, IMG submission 187504) | Wastewater effluent complex algal communities from Wisconsin, to seasonally profile nutrient transformation and Carbon sequestration -... | ecosystem: Engineered > WWTP > Effluent > Algae... | reverse complement strand
CGAAGGTCGCGCCGAAACCGTGAGCAGCAGCAACAACCTGACGCAGCTGGTGCCCAATCTGGTGACAGCGATGTTCACCAACTTCCCCGGCAACAGCGGCGAGACGGTGCGGGTGCGCTTCGATCCTGCCAAGCCGGAAAAGCCGCCGACGGTGAAACCGATCCGCTGAAACGTACGCCGAAGACATGAAAGGGGCGCCGGTGTGAAGCCGGCGCCCTTTTTCGTGTCTGCGATGCGTCAGTTGCGCGGTGTTTCCTCGTTGTAGCCCATGCGGTTGGTGCGGTCCTGCGCCCAGGCATCCACCTGGCGGCTGTTGCAGCCGGCCATGCCGCCGGGCCCGACCACGCTGCAGCTGCCGATGCTGCCGCCGGCCCCGCCGGTGCCGCTGCCCAGCAGCAGGGCACGGTTCTGGGTGAGAACGCTCTGCCGTGTCTGGGCTTTGCGCAGCGGTTCTGGAATGCGGTAGACTTCCGATTCAGGCAGCCGGGCGCAGACGACGATTTCATCAGCCGATGCCGGCTTGGGGCATTCCTCGTTGCCGAACACCGTCACCAGCCGCTGGCGGGGCTGGCTGCCATCGCCCGATGGCAGGTCGCTGGGCTTCAGCATGGTGGGGCGCGGCGGGGCTGTGGTGGGCACGGGCGGCCGTTGCTGGGCCTGTGCCGGCAGCAGGGCGGCCGGCAGCGCCGAAGCCAGGGCAAGAAGGGCAAGCAGGCGGCGCATCGGTCACGGCTCCGGATGATGTATCGTCTTGCAGGATAGGCGGATTTCACCGGCCTGGGAACTGCCAATCCGGTGGCGACGATGATCCGCCGGCCGTGTCCGTAGCCTGAACGAAAAGGCCCCGCGCCGGGAGGCGGCGCGGGGCTTTTCTGTTGGTGCGACTGGCGCCTCAGTTGGTGGCGGCGGCCTGCATGGCTTCCAGCCGGGCAATGGCGCCCTCGTCACCGGCGGTGCGCGCGGCAGCCAGCTCATTGGCCACAGCGGTCACGTCGATTTCCGAAACCGGGGTGGCCCTTTCGGCAAGGATGGTCAGGCCCGTTTCGGTCACTTCGGCAAAGCCGCCATCGATGAAGAAACGCTGGGTGGCCGGGCCGCCATCGGTTTCATGGATGGCAATCGCGCCGGGGCGGATGGTGGACATCATCGGCGCATGGCCGGGCAGCACGCCGAAGTCCCCTTCGGCGCCGGGCACGACCACCATCGCCACCTTGGCCTTGGCCAGGCGGCGTTCCGGCGAGACGAGTTCGAAGTCGAGCAGGTCTGCCATGGCTTATGCCGCGTCCGCGGCCAGCTTCTTGGCCTTGGCGATCGCGTCCTCGATGGTGCCCACCATGTAGAAGGCGGCTTCCGGCAGATGATCATATTCGCCGGCCACGATGCCCTTGAAGCCCTTGATCGTGTCTTCCACGGCCACGAACACGCCCGGCGTGCCGGTGAAGATTTCGGCAACGTGGAACGGCTGCGACAGGAAACGCTGGATCTTGCGGGCACGGCTGACGACCAGCTTGTCCTCTTCCGACAGTTCATCCATGCCCAGAATGGCGATGATGTCCTGCAGGCTCTTGTACTTCTGCAGCACTTCCTGAACCTGGCGGGCCACGCCGTAATGTTCTTCGCCCACCACGCGCGGTTCCAGCACGCGGCTGGTCGAATCCAGCGGGTCGACGGCCGGGTAGATGCCCAGCTCGGCGATCTGGCGCGACAGCACGGTGGTGGCATCAAGGTGCGCGAACGAGGTCGCCGGCGCCGGGTCGGTCAAGTCGTCGGCCGGCACGTAGATGGCCTGCACCGAGGTGATCGAGCCCTTGTTGGTGGAGGTGATGCGCTCCTGCAAGGCGCCCATGTCGGTCGCCAGCGTCGGCTGATAGCCCACGGCCGAAGGAATGCGGCCCAGCAGTGCCGACACTTCCGAGCCGGCCTGGGTGAAGCGGAAGATGTTGTCCACGAAGAACAGCACGTCCTGGCCTTCGACGTCGCGGAAATATTCCGCAATCGTCAGGCCCGAAAGCGCGACGCGGGCGCGGGCGCCGGGCGGCTCGTTCATCTGGCCATAAACGAGGGCCACCTTGGAGCCTTCGGAGATGGCGTTGCCATCCGCGTCCGACGCGATGACGCCGGCTTCGAGGAATTCGTGATACAGATCGTTGCCTTCGCGGGTGCGCTCACCCACGCCGGCGAACACCGAGGTGCCGCCGTGGCCCTTGGCGATGTTGTTGATCAGTTCCTGGATCAGCACGGTCTTGCCGACGCCGGCGCCGCCGAACAGGCCGATCTTGCCGCCCTTGGCATAGGGCGCCAGCAGGTCGATCACCTTGATGCCGGTGACAAGGATGCTGGCTTCGGTCGACTGGTCGACGAATTCCGGGGCCGGGGCATGGATCGGCGCGGTGTTGGTCTGATCGATGGGCCCACGCTCGTCGATCGGCTCGCCGATGACGTTCATGATGCGGCCCAGCGTGGCCGGGCCCACCGGCACGCGGATCTGGCTGCCGGTGTCGACCACTTCCTGGCCGCGCACGAGGCCGTCGGTCGCGTCCATGGCGATGGTGCGCACGGCGTTTTCGCCAAGGTGCTGGGCGACTTCCAGAACGAGGCGGACATCGCCGACCCTGGTTTCGAGGGCCGACAGAATGGCCGGCAGTTCGCCTTCGAAGGTCACGTCGACAACGGCGCCGATGACCTGGCTGATGCGCCCGACATTGTTGGTGGTGTTGGCCATGTGGCGTGCTCCTTAAAGGGCTTCAGCGCCCGAGATGATCTCGATCAGTTCCTTGGTGATCGCGGCCTGTCTCGTGCGGTTGTAGGTGATGGTGAGGCGGTTGATCATGTCGCCGGCGTTGCGGGTGGCGTTGTCCATCGCGGTCATGCGGCTGCCCTGTTCGGATGCGGCATTTTCCAAGAGCGCGCGGAACACCTGCACGGCGAGGTTCTTCGGCAGCAGATCGGCGAGGATGGCTTCCTCGTCCGGTTCATATTCCACGCTGGCATCGGCCGCCGCAGCGCCGCCGGCCGGAAGCGCGGCAGGGATGATCTGCAGGCGCGTCGGCTCCTGGTTCAGGGCCGAACGGAAGGTGGAGAAGAACAGGTGAGCGACATCGAACTCGCCCGCCTCGAAGCGGGCGACGACATCATCAGCCACCACCTTGGCATCGGCAAAGGCCACCTGCTTGATGTGCGTCATGTCGACGGTGCCGACAATCAGCTCCTTGTGCGTGCGGGCAAACGGCGCGCGTGCCTTCTTGCCGACGAACAGCAGCTTCACCGTCTTGCCCTGGGCCAGCAGCTCTTCCATCGTGCGGCGGGCCAGCTTGGCGATGTTGCTGTTGAAACCCCCGGCAAGGCCGCGTTCCGACGAGCAGATCACCAGCAGGTGCACCTTGTCGTTGCCGGTGCCGGCCAGCAGGCGCGGGCTTTCCGGGCCCACGGTCACGCGGCTGGCCAGCGACGCCATCACCGCGGCCATCCGCTCCGAATAGGGGCGGGCGGCCTCGGCGGCTTCCTGGGCGCGCCGCAGCTTGGCGGCGGCCACCATCTTCATCGCCTTGGTGATCTTCTGTGTCGATTTCACCGAGGTGATGCGGTTTTTCAGGGACTTGAGGCTGGGCACGCCGCCGGTTCCTTACGCGAAGGTCTTGGCGAAGGCGCCGATCAGGTCCTTGAGCTTCGCGGTGGTGTCGGCGCTCAGGTCCTTCTTGTCGCGGATGTCGGCCAGCACATCGGCATGGGCCGACTTCACGTGGCTCAGCAGCGAGGCTTCGAAGCGGGTCACGGCTTCGGCCGGGATGGCATCGAGATAGCCGTTCACGCCGGCGAAGATCGACACCACCTGCTCTTCGAACGGCATCGGCTTGAACTGGCCCTGCTTCAGCAGTTCGGTCAGGCGCTTGCCGCGGTTCAGCAGCTTCTGCGTGGAGGCATCGAGGTCCGAACCGAACTGGGCGAAGGCCGCCATTTCGCGATACTGGGCCAGTTCCAGCTTGATGGAGCCGGCGACCTTCTTCATCGCCTTGGTCTGCGCGGCGGAACCGACGCGCGACACCGACAGGCCGACGTTGATGGCCGGGCGGACGCCCTGATAGAAGAGCTCGGTTTCGAGGAAGATCTGGCCATCGGTGATCGAGATCACGTTGGTCGGGATGTAGGCCGACACGTCGCCCGCCTGGGTTTCGATGATCGGCAGCGCGGTCAGCGAGCCATTGCCGTTGGCGTCGTTCATCTTGGCGGCGCGTTCCAGCAGGCGGCTGTGCAGGTAGAACACGTCACCCGGATAGGCTTCGCGGCCCGGCGGGCGGCGCAGCAGCAGCGACATCTGGCGATAGGCAACGGCCTGCTTGGACAGATCGTCATACACGATCACGGCATGCATGCCGTTGTCGCGGAAAAACTCGCCCATGGTGCAGCCGGTGTAGGGCGCCAGGAACTGCAGCGGGGCCGGTTCCGACGCGGTGGCGGCGACCACGATCGAATATTCCATCGCGCCATTTTCTTCGAGCTGGCGGACGATCTGGGCCACGGTGGAACGCTTCTGGCCGACGGCGACATAGATGCAATACAGCTTCTTCGATTCGTCGTCGCCGGCGTTGATGCCCTTCTGGTTGATGAAGGTGTCGATGGCGACAGCGGTCTTGCCGGTCTGGCGGTCACCGATGATCAGCTCGCGCTGGCCACGGCCGACGGGGACGAGAGCGTCGAGCGCCTTCAGGCCGGTCTGCATCGGTTCGTGCACGCTCTTGCGCGGGATGATGCCCGGCGCCTTCACTTCCACGCGGCGGCGTTCGGTGGCCACGATCGGGCCCTTGCCGTCGATCGGGTTGCCAAGGCCATCGACCACGCGGCCGAGCAGGCCACGGCCCACCGGCACATCGACGATGGTGCCGGTGCGCTTGACGGTGTCGCCTTCCTTGATGGCGCTGTCGCTGCCGAAGATCACGATACCAACGTTGTCGGTTTCCAGGTTCAGGGCCATGCCCTTGATGCCGCCGGGAAATTCAACCATTTCGCCGGCCTGCACATTGTCGAGGCCATGGACGCGGGCGATACCGTCACCCACGCTCAGCACCTGGCCGACTTCCGAGACCTGCGCCTCGGTGCCGAAGTTGGCGATCTGATCCTTGATGATCCGCGAGATTTCGGCGGCGTTGATGTCCATCTTTGGGTCCTTCTTAGGCTTTCAGCGCCTGGCCGAGATTTTCGAGCCGGGTCTTCAACGAGTTATCGATCATGCGGCTGCCGACGCGCACCACGAGGCCGCCCAGGATCGCGGGATCAACGGTCACATCCAGCGCCACGTCGCGGCCGATGCCGGCCTTCAGCTTGGCGGCCAGCGCCTTCTGTTGCGCGGCCGAAAGCTTGTGGGCGCTGGTCACGCGGGCGGTCACCTCACCCTTGCGGGCGGCATTGAGCGCCGCGAAATCGCGGATGATGGCGGGCAGCAGCGCGAGACGGCGATTGCCTGCCAGCACGCCGAGGAAATTCTTGGTCAGCTTGTCCACACCCAGGCCTGTCGCAACGCCGGCAACAGCGGCACCCGCAGCGCCGCGACCGACCACCGGCGAGGAAATCAGCGCCTTCAGGTCAGCCGATTCGCCCAGCGCTTGCGCCAGCGCGTTCAGGCTGGCTTCCACCTTGGCCAGTGCCTTGCCTTCGATGGCAAGATCGAACAGGGCACGGGCATAACGGCCGGAAAGGCCGGTGGGCATGCCAGAAAAACCTGGGCTTGAGGAAATCTGTGCGTCCAAGGCTTCAGCCCCGCTTTGGTTCGGATATGACAAAAGGGCGCGGCAGACGATGCCCGCCACTGGCGCGGCGCGGCTAGCATGGGGGCTGCGATGTTGCAAGGCAGCATCGCTGTTTGCCTGCTGCTATTTGCGGGGCATCGCCATCGGCAATGCGGCAAACCCCACCTGCCCGGCCAGGCCAAGCAGGCCCGCCGGCGCCAGCAGCCCGGCCAGATACTGCTCTGCCGTGCGCCCGAACGCCAGCGACAGTGCCAGTTCCGCCAGCATCAGCCAGACGAACGCCGTGCCGCCCATCACCGCCCGCGCCGCCATGGCCAGCGCCCGCCGCGTCAGCAAGCGCCGGCACCACCACCAACTGATGCCCAGCATGATCGGCAACTCCACCGCCACCGCCGGCACTTCGCCCAAGGCTGGGGCCAGCCACAGGGTGCGGATGGTGCCGAGCAGGAAGCCGGCCGCGAACACGCCGGCGAAATAACGCAAGCCAAGAGTGAGGGCGGTCATGGCGGGATCATGCCACAGCCCCAGACAAGGAACAGCCAGAAACGCCGCCGACGGCCAGGGTTGCAGACCCTGGGCCCGTTCGATTCAGAGCGCTCCCGCTCCACAGGCGTGCTGGCGTCCTCGCCATTCTCCTGCATTGAACCGAACAAGCGCTTCTTTATCGACCTCAGCTTTGCCCGCTGGCAGCCTTCTCCTTGCGAATGCGGTCCCCTCGTCGCCAGAGACCGACAACAAGCAGCACGACCGGCAAGGAGGCCACGCCGACCCAGAAACCCTGCCAGAACCCACGCTCGCGTGTAAGCGTGGCGTAATGGCTGGCGGACAGGCGATAGCGTTCCAGGGAGTCGGCGCGCGCAAAAATCGTCTCGCCGGCCGACAGATCATCAACCTGCATGATCATCCATAACCCGCCATAATCGAACAATTCGACCCGCGCGCGAATGGGAAAATCCCTGCCGAACAGGCAGGAGGACCGTGTCGTCGGCCGCACTGCACAGGCGATCTGGCGATAGTCTCCGTCCTTCATGGTGAGCTGCAGTTTGCGCCCCCGCGGATCCGGCCGGGTGATGGTGCCTTCGCGCCAGAAGGTCTGCGCCTGCACCGCCCTGTCGTGGATATCGCTCCACTGGGACGAGGGCGTGTACCAGCCAATCAAGCCGCTCAGCAGCGGCCAACCGATCAGGACATGGAGCATCCAGCGGCGGCAGAATTTCAGCACCCGATGGATCGATTTCAGGATCGAGGACATTGGTGCCGCAGACTGCATCATGTGCTCCTTCAGTCACGTGCGCAGACTGCATGGACCTTCTTGAGGGTCAATCCGGGAACGATGCCGCACTGGTGTTCGCCAAAACTTGGCGGCCAATGGTCCGCGCCCCTTGCCCTTGGCCGGCCGATGTGGCCAAGGGGGCGCAGCACCCTGAAGGCACTGATCGCATCACCCATGCCCTGGCTGTTCAACATCTTCCTTGCCATTCACGTCGGTGCCGGCGTGGTGGCGCTCACCAGTTTCTGGGGGGCGGTTGTCACCCGCAAGGGCGGGCCGGCGCACCGGCGTTGGGGCTTCGTGTTTTCGGCCGCCATCTACACGGCGGCGGCGCAGGCGCTGGGCATGGGCGGGCTGTCCCTGGTGTGGCCGCTGGCCATGCACCCGCAACTCACCGATGAAGTCCTCTATCGCGGCATGTTCGGCACCATGATGGTCTATCTGGGGCTGCTGGCGATTTCGATGACGCGCTATGGCCTGGTGATGGTGACCAACCGGCGCAACCATCCGGGCAATCGCCACTGGTCGATGCTGATGGTGCAGGGGGTGACGATGCTGGCCGCGGGCATCTGCCTGGTGCACGGGCTGTACCTGCTGGATCGCAACGGCCCGGTGATGGAGCCGGTTCTGATGGTGATGGTCTCGCTGCTGGGCTTTGGCACCACCATCACCTATTTCCGCTACATCTTCGCCGCGCCCTCAAGCCCGCGCGCCTATATCCCGGAACATTTCAAGGCGATGGTGGCCACCGGCATCGCGGCCTACACCGCCTTCCTGAGTGTTGGCCTGATCGAGATGTTCCCCACCCACGCCTTCAACCCGGTGATCTGGGCCATTCCCAGCATCTTCGGCATGGCGATCATCATCCATTATCTGCGCCAGTATCGCCCGGCCACGAAGCCGCAGCCGGCGGAATAGTCAGCCTGGCGCTTTGGCCGCCAGCGCGGCATCCAGCGCGGCAAATGTCTCGTCGATGCCCTTCAGATGGGGGCGTTCGGCGGCGACGATGGCGCGAAAGGCTTCGCGCCTGATGCCGGCCAGCGTCTCGTCGGTTGGCCGGGCACGATCGGGCAGGCTGGAGACGACAAGGTCGATCACCCGTTCCGCGCCGTGCAGGCGGCCCCACAGATAGTCATGCTCGCGATAGGCGCGGCTGAAAAAGGCGCCAAAGGCCCGGAACAGCGCGCCCTTCAGCTGCCGGCCGCCCACGTGCGCCAGCGCCAGGCAGTCATCGGGGCTCACCCGGTCCACCTTGATCTCGTCCAGCTCGTCCAGGCCGCCATCGGCGATCAGCGGCAGGATGGCGATATCGAAGAAGGGAAAGCCCAGATAGGCCGACAGCAGATCACGCCGCAGCCGGCGCGGCAGCGCACTGCCCAAAAGGCTGACAAGCGCGGCATCGCTGGCCTCGTCCAGCGCCTTCAGGTCCAGCGCCCCGGCCATCGCGGCCAGCGCGGCGGCGGGCTGATGCGCGGCATCGGCGCAGGCCGCACAGGCAGTGCCGTCCAGGTGGCTGGCCTGCCCGCGCACCAGGTGCGGTGCCAATATGCCGTGCAGCCCGGCCTTCACATGGCCCAGCAGCTCGGCCGTTTTCTCATCGGCGGCAGCCACCGCCATGTTCACCCGGCGGATGACGAAGCGCAGGCGGCGGATGCGATAATCCAGATCAAACTGGCGCAGGAACAGCACATGGGCCGATGCCGCGCCGTCGCGCGCCAATGCATCTTCCGGCACGCCCAGCTTGTGTGCCCGGATATGCTGCCACAGCGCCTGGCCAATGGCCTCCGCATTGCCGCCGCCGGCGCTTGCCATGCGCTGCGCCAGTCCATCGACCACCGTGGCCAGCTTCAATCGGCCATAGGCGCCATAGGCAAAGCCGGACTGGCGGGCGGCCTCGCTGTTCATGCGGCTGCGCCAATCCGCCAACCGGGCCTGCGTGGGCGAGAACAGCAGCAGCCGCATGCCGATGGCGGCATCGATGGCGGCGTCCACCTGGGGCATCATGCCGATCACGATATGGCGCAGCCGCCGTGCGCGGGCCGAAATCGCCTCGATGCTCATCAGGCTGTCGCGAATCGGCTGCTGGCGCGGGATGTCGGCAAGGCTGCGCAGGATGGTGGCGAAGAAGCCCGGCGCTTGGGCGCCGCCCTCGATCGGTTCGCGGGCGCCGGGCTTGGGATCAAGATAGACGAAGCGGCGATCAACCTCGCGGGTGGCCGGCCGCCGGGCCAGCGCCGCCAGCGCCGGGCCGAAGGGCCGGTTGTCGAGCACGGCGCCGTCGATCAGGTCCACGGCCTGCGGGGCTTCGCGGCCGGGGAACAACCGGGCCAGGAACGCGCCGCGTCCCGGCCACTCTTGCCCGCGCTGGTGCAGCAGGGCATCGATTTCGGCCACGCGCGCCGGCGGAAACGCGCCGGGGAAGCTGGCCGTGGCGCGCGCCGCAAACACCAGTTCCGGGGTTTCGCCCAGCGTTCGCGCACCATCATTGCCGGCGCTGGCAAAACCGATCACCAGCCGGTGTTCGGGCTCGATCACCTCGGGCGGGCTGTGGATGGCAAGACGCTGCGGGGCGCCGTGATAATCCGTCACCGTCACGAACAGATCGAAGGGGTGCAGTGGTGGCAGCAGCGATGGCGTGCGTTCCCCCTTTTCCATCGCATCGCAGGCATCGGCGAGCAGGCCGGAAAAGGCCAGCCCCGAAAACGGCGGCTTGAACCAGCGGCTGCGCATGAAACGGGACAGCTTGCGCTTCACTTCGGTGTGCGCGGCCACCTCGGCCTTGTCTTCCGCTTCCAGGCCGCGCCGGCGCACCCACCAGACCAGCGGGATCGCCCACAGCTTCGAAAGCGGGCGCGAGGCGGCGATGGGATCAAGCAGGGCGTCGCTGTCTGCCCCGTCCAGCCACAGGCTGCGGATGGCCTCCAGGTCCTGCCCCTCCACCAGTGCGCGGGCCAGCAGCACGCCATTGATGCCGCCAGCCGAGGCGCCGGCAATGATGTCGCAGACGATGCGCAGATCAAGGCCGGGAATGGCATCCAGCAGCGCCTGATAGACGATCTCGCTGTCCCGCGCTGGCGGCAGTGCATCCTGAG
>Ga0209278_1002535_pt1 | contig 10107 bp, 3 predicted proteins | sample JI81BgreenDNA_FD_187504 | JGI IMG/M metagenome (GOLD analysis project Ga0209278, IMG submission 187504) | Wastewater effluent complex algal communities from Wisconsin, to seasonally profile nutrient transformation and Carbon sequestration -... | ecosystem: Engineered > WWTP > Effluent > Algae... | reverse complement strand
ATCCGCTGACCAGCGGGAGGTAACCGCCACGTCCTGCGGGCGGAAATCATCACGCGGGGCACACACTCAGGACCAAAACCATGAAGACCACCAAGCAGTTGCTGGGTGCGGTGAGCGCGTTTGCGCTTATCGCGATGACCAGCGCGCCTGTTATGGCCCAAGGGACCAGTGCAGGCTCGATCATCCGAAACGAAGTGTCCGTCAGCTACAATGTCGGCAACATCACCCAGAACGCCGAAATCGCGAGCGACGAGTTCACCGTGGACCAGCGCGTGAACGTCACTGTCGGTTTCATCGGCAGCGCCACCGTTGTGAACCCGGGTCAGGAAGGCGCGGCCATCGCGTTTGACGTCACCAACCTGTCGAACAGCATTGTCGACCTTGATCTGGACGCCGCGCTGCGGAACGGCACGGACGCCAATATCGGCGACTTCCTAATCTACCGCGACACCAATGGCGACCGCATGCTTGATGCCACCGAAGAGGCAGCTGGCCCGATCAGCTTCCTCGATGAAGTCGGCTTTTCGGCCACTGGCGTTACCGTGGCGGTCATCGTTGTGACCGACATCAGCCTCAACGCTGCCAACGCCGACACCTTCGACGTGACCCTCACCGCCAATGCCCACGCGGCTGGCGGCGTCGGGCTGGGCGCCGAGCTGGTGGAATCCGCTGGCAACACCAGCGGCATCGACACGGTGCTGTTCGATGGCCAGGGCGATACCGATCAGGCGCGTGACGGTGCGTTCTCCGACACCGGCACCTACACCGTGGCAGGCGCTGTGGTGACAGTGGCCAAGACGAGCCGCGTGGTCGAAGATCCGGTCAACGGGATCAACAACCCCAAGGCGATCCCGGGCGCGACGGTCGAATATTGCATCACCGTGGCCAATGCCAGCGGCGCTGTGACCGCGACCGACGTGGCCGTGTCCGATGACCTGCCCTTCGATGTGACCTACATCGCCAATTCGACCTTCGTCGATGGCGATGGCAACTGCGCGAACGGCACGCCCGGCGGGTCCGTCAGCCCCGGAACCGGCGATCAAGGCAAAGATCAGGTGCTGGGCGACCTCAGCGACGTTGCTGCTGGCCAGACCCGCTCGCTCTACTTCCGCGTCTTGATCGACTAATCGCGATCGGGATTTAGGTCTTGCGTGTTACCCCCTCCTGGCGCCGCGTTCTGGCGACACTGGCCACTGTGCTGGTGCCGTTCGGCGTGCCTCAGGAGGGGGTAAACGCGCAAGGAGCCGATGGCCCGGCGGTGCGGACAATCACCAACATCGCCGAAGCCACCTGGGATGCTGACGGTTCGCGCCGGCGGGTTGAGAGCAACCCCGTCCGGTTCGACGTCAGCACCGCCCCGCCAACGCCGCCGGTCATCAAGGTGTTCCGGCGCTCGCCGGGTGGCGGCGCGGAACTTGTCTACCGGCCACCCAGCTGCGGCGTGGTCACCGGCCCGTTCCAGCTGAACCGCAGCACTGCAACTGCCAGCACCACTCCCGGCGCAGGCGCCGTTTCGGTGATCAACACCGCTGTCGTCCAGCCAACCAGCCAGCTGCGCGGGGGCGAGCCGCTCTTCTTCGAAGTGACCGCAGCCGGTGCCAATCGCGATCCGAACGCGATCGACAGCCTGACCGTGGTAATCACCTCGGCCGAGGGCGACCGCGAAACCATGACCGTGTTCGAAACCGCCCCGGACAGCGGCGTGTTCAGCGGCGTGGTCGACACCTTGCGCATTCCTCCGGCGCTGGTGCAGGAAGACTGCCGCCTCAGCGTGGGGAAGGATTCACGCATCACCGTGGCCGCGATGAGCCCGGGCAGCGACACCGTTCTGGTTGAGGCCAATGTCACCGTGCTGGTCGATCCCTTCGGCGTGGTGTTCGACAGCGAAACCGGAGAACCGGTGGATGGCGCACGCGTCAGCCTCGTCGATGCCGCCAGCGGTGCGCCTGCCACAGTTTTTGCCGAGGACGGCATCACCCCCTGGCCGTCGAGCATGATTTCCGGTCAGGCCGTCACCGATGGCGCAGGCCGTGTCGTACCGATGGGCCCGGGCGAATTCTGGTTCCCGCTCACCACGCTGGGCCGCTTCCGCCTCGTGGTCGAACCGCCCGCACCCTACACCGCGCCCTCTGTTGCCCCGCGCGAGCTGCTGGCCCGCATCAGCCGCGCTGACGGACGCCCCTATGTGATCCGCGAGGGTTCGTTCGGCGACGCCTTCCTGCTCGACAATCCGATCCCGTTTGAAGTCGACATTCCGCTCGACCGTCCGAGCCTTGATCTGGCGATGACCAAGACCGCGTCGCGCGCCAATGCCGCGCCGGGTGATGTGGTGTTCTACACCGTGACTGTCCGCAACGCCGATCCCGCGCGGATCAAGCGCGGGGTGACGCTCACCGACACGCCTTCGCGCTGGCTGCGGCTTCGCAGCGACACGATCCGCATCAATGGCGCAGCAGCCCCGCAGGCGGTGACAGTCGCGCCCGATGGCCGCACGCTGACTATTGCGCTGGGCGATCTGGCCGCCGGGGCAAGCGCGCGGGTGACTTACGCCATGACCGTGCGCCCCGATGCCCCTCCGGGCCGCGTGCTCAATGATGCCGCCGCGCGCGATGCGCTGGGCCGCCAGTCGCGGGCAAGCGCTGCTGTCGATCTGGTGCGTGACGGGATTGCCGACCGCATGACCATCATCGGCCGTATCACGGCAGGCGCCTGTACGCTGGACGAGGCCGAACGCACAGGCATCGCCGGTATCCGCGTGATGCTGGAAGATGGCAGCTTCGCAATCACGGATGCCGACGGGCGCTATCACTTCGAAGGCGTCGTACCCGGCACCCATGTCGTGCAGGTTTCGAACATGACTCTGCCGGAAGGCGCACGGATGGTCGATTGCTCGGCCTCCACCCGCAATGCGGGCAGTGCCTCGTCGCGCTTTGCCATTGGTCAGGGCGGCAGCCTGGTGGTGGCCGATTTCCATGTCGTTCTGCCCGAAGGCGCGGGCCTTCCGGTGGCCGCTGTGACCCCGGATGCTGCCCCCGCAGAGCCTGCCGGTTCCGCCGAGCCTGCCGCTGCCCCTTCGGATTTCCTCGCGCTGGGTGATGGCGAAGATGGCTTCCTTGCCCCTGAAGCCGACGCCAACCCCCGCGCGCCCGCTGTCCGTGTCGCCGTTCGCCACCGCCGCGGGCAGAGCGTCGAACTGCTGGTCGATGGCAAGCCGGTCGACCCGCTCGCCTTCGATGGCACGCAGAACCCGGAAAAGGGCAAATTCGCTGTCAGCCAGTGGCGCGGTGTGGCGCTGATCAATGACCGCACCGTGATCGAGGCGCGCATCGTCAACAGCTTCGGCGAAGTGACCAAAAGCTTCACGCGCGAGGTGTTCTTCACCCGCATCCCCGCCAAGGTCGAATTCCTGCCCGACCAATCGCAGCTGATTGCCGATGGTCGCACCCGTCCGGTGATCGCGATCCGCGTGCTGGACCGTAATGGCCGCCCGCTGCGCGAGGGGATCTCCGGCAGCTTCACGCTCAACGCCCCCTATGAAAGCGCCGAGCAGATTGATCGCCAGCAGCTTAACCAGCTCACCGGCACAGCCCCGATGGCAGCGCGTTGGGTGGTTGAAGGCGAAGACGGCATCGCCCGGATCGAACTCGCCCCCACCATGGTCAGCGGTTCGCTGCGGCTCGCCTTTGCGTTCGATGATGGCAACATCACACGCCGTCAGGAACTGGATGCATGGATCGAACCGGGTGATGTCGAATGGACCATCGTCGGTCTGGCCGAAGGCACGCTCGGCGCACGCTCGGTCGCCGACAATATGGAACGCGCGGGGCAATTCGACAGCGACTTGGGCGATGATGCGCGCGTCGCGCTCTATGCCAAGGGCCGGGTGCTGGGCAAATATCTGCTCACTCTCGCCTATGACAGCGCCAAGCAGCGCGAAGACAGCCCCGTGCTCGGCGCGATTGATCCGCAGGCCTATTACACCGTGTTCGGCGATGCCTCGGCCCGGCGGTTTGATGCTGCCAGCCGCGAAAAACTGTATGTTCGCGTCGAAACCGCGACATTCTATGCACTTTACGGTGATTTCCAGACCGCCTTCAACCAGACGCGCCTCGCCAATTACAACCGCACCGCGACCGGGGTGAAGGGTGAGGCCCGCGTCGGCCAGATCAAGGCGCAGGGCTTTGCCGCCGAGATCGCCAGCCGGTTCCAGCGTCAGGAAATCCAGGGTCAGGGGATCACCGGTCCCTATAGCCTCGCCAGCCGCCGTATCCTGCCCAATTCGGAACGCGTAACCATCGAAGTGCGCGACCGCTTCCGCCCCGAACTGATCGTTTCGACCCGCGCGCTGACCCGCTTTGCCGACTACGATGTCGATCTATTGTCCGGCACGATCAGCTTTGCCGCGCCTGTTCTGAGCCGCGATGAAAACCTCAACCCGCAATTCATCGTCATCGAATTCGAAACCGATGGCGCGGGCGAGGCCGAGTGGAACGCCGGCGTGCGCGCCGACTGGACCAGCGATGACGGGGCGATCCGCATTGGTGCCAGCGCGATCAGCGACGCCGGCCTTACCGGCCGCGACGGACAGGCCCAGCGCACCGATCTGGGCGCGGTCGATCTGCTCGCCCGCGTCGGCCAGAACACCGAAATCCGCGCCGAACTCGGCCTCAGCCGCCGCGAGGGTGACGCTGCGACCGGCTGGCTGGTCGAAGCCCAGCACCAGACCGGCACGATCGATCTGCTCGCCTATGCCCGCCAGATCGATGCCGACTATGGCATCGGCCAGCAGAACACTGCCGAGCGGGGCCGCCGCAAGGTGGGGGTCGATGGCCGGGTGCTGCTGAGCCAGGAGCTGAGTTTCATCGGCAGCCTGTGGCAGGACGAAGCCCTGACCGACAACGCCCGTCGCCGCGCCGCGCAGGGCCAGCTGGTGCTGACCCGCCAGCGCACCGACCTGCGGCTTGGCCTCACCCATTTCAACGACCGGCTGGTCGATGGCACAAGCGCGGCTTCGACCGTCCTTGAAGCTGGCGCGACCCAGCGCCTGTTCGACAACAAGCTGGAGCTGTCCGCCGGGACCGCCATTGCGCTCGGCAAGGCGGAGAGCCTCGATCTGCCTGCCCGCCACCGCCTTGGCGTGCGTTACGCGATCACGCAGGACGTGCGGCTGGTTGGCACCTATGAACTGGCCGACGGCGAAAACCTCGACGCGCGCCAGCTGCGCGGCGGGATCGAAGTGTCCCCGTGGCAGGGCGGGCAAGTCGTCACCACGCTCGGCGAGGAAACCATCGGCGAAAACGGCACCCGCAGCTTTGCCGCCTTCGGCCTGTCGCAGACGCTCCAGATCAGCCCGGCCCTGACGATCGACGCCACGATCGATGGCAACCGCACGCTTGGCGGCAACCCCGGTGCAGGCGGCATCATCAACCCCGCCCAGCCCCCTGCCAGCGGCGGCCAGATCACCGGCGGACTGTTGTTCGAAGACTTTACCGCCGTCACCTTTGGCGCGGCCTGGCGCAAGGACCGCTGGAGCATCGTTGCCCGCGGCGAAGTGCGCGATGGCGAGACCGCCGACCGCAAGGGCGTCACCTTCGGAGCGATCCGCCAGCTTGGCGAGGGTAGCCTCGTCGGCTCGGGCGCAACCTGGACGCAATCGGTCGCTGCGGGCGGTTCCGAAGCCGAAATTCTCGATGCCAGCATCGCTTTTGCGCATCGTCCCGACGCCTCGCCGCTCGCCATGCTGGGCCGGATCGAATTCCGCAGCGACCAGATCACCGGCGGCGTTGCGGGCGAAATCGGCGGCGCAGGCGGTGCCGGGCGCACCGCACTGGTGGTGGACGGGAATGCGACCTCGCGCCGCCTTGTCGGCAGCCTGTCGAGCAACTTCTCTCCCCGCGGGCAAGAAGACGGTGCCGAGGTCCGCCGCCACGAATTCGCGCTGTTCCTTGGGGCGCGGCACAATTTCGACCAGTTTGAAGGCACCGAGTTTTCCGGCACCTCGGTTCTGGTGGGCGGTGATGCGCGCATCGGGATCGGCGAGCGGATCGAAATCGGGGCCAGCACGACCGTGCGCAGCAACCTGACCGACAGCGTCACCAGCTTCGCTTATGGCCCGACCCTCGGCTTTGTGCCGGTCAAGGGGATGCTGCTCACAGTGGGTTACAATGTCGAAGGCTTCCGTGACGGCGATTTCGGCCCGGCGCGCAACACCGACAAGGGCGCCTTTGCCGCAGTGCGGATGATGATCGATGCCGACAGCTTCGGCTTTCTTGGATTGGGGCGCTAAATGATGTTCGCCGCCCAGATCAGCCGGTTTGCTAACCGCGTGTTTACCACGATTTCCTATGCCAGCCGCATGGTCGCCCACAGGGTTCAATTGCGCCGTCTGCTTGCCGTGCTGCTGCTTGTCTGCGGGCTGGCGTGGAGTCCGGCGGCCCAAGCGCAGAATTGCGGCGAAGCCGCGACCCAGGGCACGGCCCCGGCCAGCTGGCAGACCTATTGCTGGCTCAACCTTAACGAATACAGTGATGCAACCGCGCGGTCAGCTGCGGGCCAGAACCTGAGCTTCACGCTGCCTGACGGGTCGACCCTGTCCTTCAACGCGCGGGTGACCGGTGGCACGACCACCGCCTATAATGCCATCGCAGCGCCTTCGTGGGGCGGGGCAGCGGTAGGCAACTCCGCCTTTATCGGCATTCCCGGACGTCCGGTGCTGTACACGGCTTCGGCAGGAACGCGCACAATTGCCCTGACGAACATCACCGTGACCCCCGCGGCGGGGGGAGCTGCGACGGTCTATTCCTTCGTGGTGGCCGACGCGGAATCCAGCAATGACGGGGAAGCGCTGCGGATCAGCACCAATGGCGGTGCATGGCAATTGCTCGATTCCGTGCCGCCCAGCAGCGGATCGACCTTCCCGCCGATCAGCGGGGTTGGCAGCAGCAATGTGAACATCACCGGCGCGCCCGGCACCGTCGGAGCCTATATCCTCGGCAGCAGCAGCCCGACCAGCGTGACGGTGGAGACACAGGCGGGCGGCTTGCAAGGGGTGATGTTCGCGGTCCGCTTTGCCACGATCCGGCTCCAGAACACGATCATCGGTAGCCGGATCAATACGTCTGACCAGTTCGCCTTCCAGATCGCCAACGCGACGACCGCGGCGACCATCACCGGGGCAACCACCAGCGGAACAGGCCTTGGCCCCTTCTCGACTCCGGCGCTGAACATGTCGGCAGGGATGCCGCTGACGCTGCGCCAGGTGATGGCGGCTGGCAGCGGCAGCACCTTGGCCCAGTACAGCACGACCCTCACTTGCGTGAACACCCGCGGCCCGACGCGCCCGGGCCTGCCGAACAACCTTGCGACGAGCAACGTGAACATCGGCCAGCTGGAGTTCGGGGAATCGCTGGTGTGCACCTTCGTCAATGGCGGCAGACCGCGCCTGCGGTTGCGCAAGCAGATGGGGACGAACGGGCGACAGTTCAGCGGCGACCAGTTTACCGTGCGAATCCGCGATGGCGAAACTGTGGTGGCGTCTTCCACGACCACGGGCTCGGGCGGCACGGTTGGCGCAGGCGACACGACCTTGCTTCAGCTGTCCAGCGGACTGGCCTACACCCTCGATGAAATTGCCGCCGGCACAGCGGTGCTCGGCAATTACACTGCGGCCATCAGCTGCACCAATTCCACCAGCGGATCGACCACTACACTGCCAACCACAGTGGGCGGAACGATCAACCTGCGCCCGGGCGACACGGTCACCTGCGTCATCACCAACACCCGCCGGTCGGCTGCGCTGCTGATTGTCAGCAAAACCAGCGCCGTGGTTTCCGATCCGGTCAACGGCACCGTCAATCCCAAGCTGATCCCCGGCGCCATCGTCGAATATGTCATCAATGTCCGCAATGTCGGAGCGGGGACGGTTACTACCGGCACGATCAACATCACCGACATCATGCCGGCCAACATGGCCTTTGCGACCGGCACGCCGGTGACCTTCGCCAATGGCACCACCGCAAGCGGGCTGAACACCTTCAATGCTTCGACGATGGTGCGCTTTTCTTCGGCGGCGGGCGGGGTTGCGCCCTACACTTACACGCCAGCGGGTGCGTTTGACGCCAATGTGCGCGGCATCCGGATCATCCCGACCGGGACAATGGCCGCAGCCACCGCAAGCACCCAGCCCAGTTTCACCATCCGCTTCAGAGCCCGCGTGCAGTAGCGGGCCGCAAAAACACGACGGCGGCGGACAGGATCGCCCTGCCCGCCGCCGCGCGTTACCGGTTCATGCTATCAGAACGCGAAGCTCAGCCTTGCGTAAAGGAACCGTCCGTTGAAGCCGAAAGGCGAGAAGGACGAGAACGGCAGGAAGTAGTTGTTGACCGACAGGTTGGCCGGATTGCCCGTCACCGGATCGGTCGCCCGTCCGGTCGGGTTGACGGTGGGGTACTGGTCGAACACGTTGTTCGCGCCGACCGCCAGCTCGATCCCTTCGGCAAAGCCTTCCGGACGCAGGCGGAATTCAAGGTCGGTGATCCAGCGCGGTGCGAGCAGCACATCGTTGATCGGCGTCGCACCGGCGGAGAACACCTCGCCGAAGCGGTTGGTGCGCACCGTGGCGCTCAACCAGTTCCATTCGAGATCGGCGCCCAGATTGATGCGGTCACGCGGCTGGCCGCGCTCGATACGCTCGGATTCGAGGCGTCCGAACAGGTCGATCCCCGGCACCTGGGCCAGATCACCCGGCGTGCTGCGCCGTCCGGTGATGTCGATATCGTTCCAGTTGTAGCCCGCCGTGAACGAAAGCGAGGCGCTGTCGCCGATGGTGGTGCGGTAGGTGCCGATCACGTCGAAACCGCGCGTGCGGGTGTCGATCCCGTTGAAGAAGAACCGCGCCGCCGAAATGCTGGTGAAGCCAGCGTCGTTGAGGATCTCGGCGATCCCGCGTCCGGGGTTGCTGCCGGTCGGATTGCCCGCCGCATCGCGGTTGGCCGTCAGGTTGTCGGTCAGCACGATCCGGTCGTCGATGTCGATCTGGTAGTAATCGACGGTGACGTTGAGCCCGTCGACCTTGTCGAACACAGCGCCAGCCGACCACGAGAACGACTTTTCCGCCTTGAGCGGGGTCGCCCCGAGCGCCACGGCAACCGGGTTGTTCACGGGCAGCGTCACCGCATCGACCAGCACGCCGCCGATATTGTTGGTGGCAGCAGCCGCGAAGAACTGCTGCTGGAGCGAGGGCGCGCGGAAACCGGTCGACAAGGCACCGCGCAGGGCGAAGCCATCGACCAGCTCAAGCCGGGTCGCAAGCTTGCCGTTCAGGGTCGAACCGAAGTCGCTGTAATCCTCGAACCGGCCCGCCAGCTGCACGTTGAAGCCGTCACTGATGTCGGTATCGAGTTCCGCATAGAGCGAGACGTTCTCGCGGCTGTTGGGCCGGGTCACGTTGACCCCGCCGATCACCGGCTGGAAGCCCGGGAAGACCTGGCTGCCGGGCGCGGCGAAGGCGGTTGCACCTGCGCCGGTGATGAACGGGTTGTTGGCCCCCACCCGCACCGGACCGGCGACGTAGCTGTTGAGCTCGCCAGCGCCGAGCTGGTATTCCTCGCGGCGCCATTCGGCACCGAAGGACAGGGTCATCTGTTCGATGCCGGAAACTTCCAGTTCGCGGGAGATGCCGAGGTTGGACATCAGCTGGCTGTAGGCGATCGTCCCGGCGTCGAACTCGGTCTGGCTCGCCGCCCCAAGCGAGGCGTTGAGCGAGTTGGTGACGCGGAATTCGGTTTCGTTTTCGCCGTAGGACATCGACAGGTCCCACATCCAGCCGCCGAAGTCGCCTTCAAGCCCGCCGACGATCGCGAAGTCGGTGGTGTCGGTGTTGATCAGCGGCAGGAAGCCATCGGGGAAGATCGCGGTGACGTTGCGGTTGTCGGCAGCGCGGCGATAGAAGCCGGCGGATTCCGCCTGGCGCGTGCCGTAGGTGCTGAAAGCGTAGAATTCGACATTCTCGTCCAGCGGAATGCCCATGTTGACGACGATGTTGAGATCTTCGGTCGCCGGGTCGCCATAGCGGTGATAGCGCCGGTCAAGCGTCAGCTCGCGCGCGTC
>Ga0209278_1002532_pt1 | contig 10122 bp, 7 predicted proteins | sample JI81BgreenDNA_FD_187504 | JGI IMG/M metagenome (GOLD analysis project Ga0209278, IMG submission 187504) | Wastewater effluent complex algal communities from Wisconsin, to seasonally profile nutrient transformation and Carbon sequestration -... | ecosystem: Engineered > WWTP > Effluent > Algae... | reverse complement strand
TATCTCTGGCCCCCAATCCTCCGTGCCGCACAAGGGCAAATCCCGCATGAACTGGATCTCCAACTACGTCCGCCCCAAGATCAACTCGCTCTTCTCCCGCCGCGAAGTGCCCGAGAACCTGTGGACGAAGTGCCCCGAATGCGGGACCATGCTTTTCCACCGCGAACTTGCCGCCAACCTGAACGTCTGCACCTCCTGCGACCACCACATGGCGATCAGCCCGCGCGACCGCTTCGCCGCCCTCTTCGACGGCGGCATCTTCACCGAGGTGAAGGTCCCCGACCCCGTCACCGACCCGCTCCATTTCCGCGATCAGAAGAAATATCCCGAACGCCTCAAGGCCGCGCAAAAGGCCACGGGCGAGAAAGAGGCGATGCTGGTGGCCGAGGGCGAGATCGCCAAGACCCCCATCGTCGCCGTGGCGCAGGATTTCTCCTTCATGGCGGGTTCCATGGGCATGTATGTCGGCAACGCCATCCTCGCCGCCGCCGAACGCGCGGTGAAGATGAAGCGTCCGCTCGTCCTCTTCTCCGCCGCAGGCGGCGCGCGCATGCAGGAAGGCATCCTCTCGCTCATGCAGATGCCCCGCACCACGGTGGCCGTGCAGATGCTGAAAGAGGCGCGCCTTCCCTACATCGTCGTCCTCACCCATCCCACCACGGGCGGCGTGACGGCCTCCTACGCCATGCTGGGCGATGTGCAGATCGCCGAACCGAATGCGCTCATCTGCTTTGCTGGTCCCCGCGTCATCGAACAGACCATCCGCGAAAAACTGCCCGAAGGCTTCCAGCGCGCCGAATACCTGCTCGATCACGGCATGCTCGACCGCGTCACGCACCGCAAGGCCCTGCGCGAGGAACTGGTGACGATCCTCAGGATGCTCACCAACCAGCCCCCGGCGATCAAGGGCGAACTGACCGCCCAACCCGCCGAAGCCTGACGTGACCACGCTTCCCGACGCCCCACTTCTCTCTGACGCCATCCTCGAACGGATGATGACCCTGCATCCCAAGGTCATCGACCTGACCCTCGACCGCGTCCACCGCCTGCTGGGCCTGCTGGGCCACCCCGAACGCGCCATCCCGCCCGCGATCCACATCGCAGGCACCAACGGCAAGGGCAGCACGCAGGCCATGATCCGCGCAGGTCTCGAAGCGGCGGGCAAAAAGGTCCACGCCTATACCTCGCCCCACCTCGCCCGCTTCCATGAACGCATCCGCCTCGCCGGGTCGCTCATCGAAGAACCCGCGCTCGCCGCCCTGCTCGACGAATGCGTGGAACGGAACGGCCCGGACGAAATCACCTTCTTCGAAATCACCACCTGCGCGGCCTTCCTCGCCTTCGCCCGTACCCAAGCCGACTGGACGCTGCTCGAAGTCGGCCTCGGCGGCCGGCTCGATGCCACCAATGTCATCACGCCCCGCCTCTCCATCATCACCCCCGTATCGATGGACCACGAATCCTTCCTCGGCGACACGCTGGCCAAGATCGCCTCCGAAAAGGCGGGCATCATCAAGCGCGGAATCCCGGTCATCCTCGGCCCCCAGACGGCTGAAGGGCTTCAGGTCATGGAAACCACCGCCGCCCGCCTCGGCGCGCCGGTCCTCGCCCATGGCCAACACTGGCAGGCATGGGAAGAACGCGGTCGCCTGATCTATCAGGATGAGAACGGCCTCCTCGACCTCCCCCTCCCCAACCTCCCCGGCCCCCACCAGATCCAGAACGCCGGCGCCGCCATCACCGCGCTGCGCTTCCTCGGCCATGACGAGGCAGCCTGCGAAGCCGCCGTCACCCGCGCCGAATGGCCCGCGCGGATGCAGCGCCTCCGCCGCGGCCCGTTGATCGACGCCGCGCCCAAGGCCGAACTCTGGCTCGACGGCGGCCACAACCCGGCAGGCGGCGAGGCCGTCGCCGCCACCCTCGCCCGCATGCCCGACCGCGAAACCCACCTGATCTGCGGCATGCTCAACACCAAGGACGTGACGGGCTACATGCGCCCCCTCGCGCCCCATGTCGCACGCCTGCACGCGGTCTCCATCCCCGGCGAAAAGAACACCCTTCCGGCCGAAGCCACGCGCGACGCCGCCCGCAGCGCCGGGATCGACGCCACGACCGCCCCTTCCGTGGCCGACGCCGTCGCCACCATCGCTGCACAGAACCCGGAGGCGCGCATCCTCATCTGCGGCTCCCTCTACCTCGCTGGCGCTATCCTGCGCGAAAACGGCTGATCCGAACGGCCCGCATCCCATCTTCCTGACCGATAGACCCGGAGTGACCGGAAAGGCCTCCCGCCCTTTTGCCGAGCCATAATCGACCCGATCCCTGCGACGATGTTCCGCGTCTTGCCCGTGGCTTGCCGACTGACGCATTAATTGTCATTGACGCGGCAATTCGCGACGCAAATGGCTAATGCCAAATTGGATCGGAGCATCACCCTGGACAAGAGGACACCGGACAAGGACCCCGCAGGACTCACCCTAGGCGGAAGACTTCGCTTCCTTGCCAGAGACTCGGCGGTTTACGGCCTCGCGGCGGCCATCAGCCGCTTTGCATCGCTCCTCACCTTTCCGATCGTGGTGCGCCACCTCACACTGTCGGAATATGGCGTGCTCGATATTCTTCAGGTGTTTGGGAGTCTGCTGACGGTGTTCCTGATCCTCGGTCAGGACAGCGCCGTCGCGCGCTATTTCTTCGAGCACAAGGATGTCGAAACGCAAAAAGAGATGATCTCGCAATCCTTGCTCAGTCGACTCGCGGTCGCGGTTTTGATGCTGCCGCTGGTCTGGCTCTCCGGGGATCTCGTGATTTCTGCTTTGGGCATCGATCCGCACTTCCGGACGGCCTTCGACATTCTACTCCTTCAGGCCCCATTCATCGTTCTGCTTAACTTCGCTGTCGTGCTCCTGCGGGTCACTTTTGCGCGCAATCGCTTCATACTCCTTTCCGTCGGCTTCTCTTTCACGCAGGCAGGATGCTGGCTTCTGGCGATCTTCCTTTTTGATGCATCGGTACAGGACATCCTTCTCGCTGGACTGGTTGCCACCGTGCTCTTCGCCGCACTCGGCCTAGTCTTCATCCGCGGTTGGCTGCACCTGACGCTGCGCGTCGATCACACACTGCAGATGCTGCCTTATGCACTTCCCTATGGCGCGATCAGCGCGCTTCGCGCCTTGACCCCGCTGGTCGAGCGCGCCCTCGTGGTCCTGCTCCTTACGGGTGACGCGCTCGGGCTCTATGCCGCAGGAGCAAAGATCACCATGCTCTACGCGCTCTTCGCCTTCGCCTTTCAGGCCGCATGGGAACCCTTCGCTCTGTCCATCAGCAAACGCCCGGATGCCCACGAAACCTACAACCTCGTCCTGAAGATATTCATCCTCCTCGCCTGTATCCTTGTGCTGGTCCTTACTGGCCTCGCCCAACCGATCATCCTTGTCCTCGCAGGTGAGAAATATCTTGGGGCGACGGTTATCATCTTCCCGATGCTGTTCGCTCTGGCACTGGAGTCGATCAGTTGGATCACCGAGATCGGCCTGATCCTGCGCAAGAAAACCAGCCTCAAGCTTGTCGCTTATCTGTTCGGCGCTGCAACCAGCGTGCTCGGCATCTTCCTTCTGGCACCCGACCTTGGACTGGAAGGCGTCGCCGTCGCGGTGCTGTCAGGCAGCATCGTCAAGACCGTCACAGTCACCCTTCTTGCAAGACGGATGCATGATTTGCGCTGGAGTATTGCAGCCTTCGTTGTTCTGCTGCCGACCACGATGCTCCTTGGAACCTGGGTCGGGCATGCCTCAGGGTCCGGTATACCCGCCGCCTTGGGCGCTTGCGGTGCGGCGATCCTGCTGCTCATCGTACTGGCTTATGCGTTGGTCCTGAGTGGAGAGGAACGCGCACGACTGTCCGTCATGCTCCGCCGCGGCCGCCTGCCGCCTCCGGGCTAACCCTGGGACCCGCCGCTGAAAAGCGCCTTGGCATATTCCGCCTCAAGCGCCGCGCGCCACGCCACCACATCGGTGAATGTCGCCGACTTTGCCCTTGCCGCAGCTCCCGCGCTTGCGCGCTGATCAGCCCCCGCCAAAATCGTCATCAGCGCTTGCGCAAGTGCATCAATGTCCTTGGGCGGAACGATGAGGCCACTCGCCTCATCCACATATTCCGGCACACTCCCGACAGCCGTGGCCACCACGGGCAGGCCTGCAGACATCGCCTCCAGAAGGGCAAGCGGAAGCCCCTCCGCATCGGAACTCAGCGCGAAGACATCCGCCGCATGCAGCAAGACAGGCACATCATCCCGCCCGCCCAGAAAGGTTACAGCCCCGTCAAGCTCCAGCCGCTTGGCCTGCTCGGCCAGTGTACCTGCCAGCGGACCATCGCCACAGATCCAAAGCCGCGCATGCGGATAGGAGCGCAGAGCCCGCGCAAATGCCTCCAGAAGGTTGGCAATGTTCTTCGTCGGATGCAGCCGTCCGGTTGAAAGGATCACCACCTCATCCGCACCCACACCAAGCGACCTACGCATATCTGCGCGTCTCTCCCGCAAAGCCGGATCGGATGGCTCGACCACATTGTCGATCGTCACAGTGGGAACCTTGCCGAAGCGGTGGCGGTTCGCCGCTTCGGTGATCTTTCCTACAAAGATCACCCGCCGGACAAACAGCCGAACCGCCATCGTCTCAAGAAAGCGCAGAACCTTACCCCGCAGCCCCTGATCCTGCACGGTATGCGTGTTGTGGATGGTCGCGACGGATGGGCAACCGGCCAGACGCCCGGCAAATCCACCCAGTATCGTGGCATAGGTGAGGTGAAGATGCAGAACATCCGGCCGGAGCCGCCGGATCTCCCGGACAAGATCAAGATAGGTCCTCGGTCTCCACAGCCGGCAGTCCGGCAGAACATGGATCGTCACCTCATCCTTGGACAGGCGAATATGTAACGGGTCTTTGGGAGAGCCGAAGGACAGGATCTCGGTCTTTCGACCCTGCCCTCCCGCCAGACGAAAGACATCCAGCAACCGCTGCGCCCCGCCAATCTGCAGATGGTCAATCACCTGCAACACCCGCAGGTTCCGTCCCGTCTCATCCTTCATCATGCTGCCCCCTTGCCCGGACAGGATTTCCACAGATCACGACCTGTCTCCGCCCACTGCGTCGAAATAGTTCTGCGCGGCCTCCAGATAGCCGAAGCCCGGCAGAACGACCGGGATCGGCCCCTCCGCTCGGTCCAGAAACCCCGCGATCGCTGCCGCCATGGCGGTATCATCACCCACCGCCACCAAGGCCCCGCGCGCGACGCCATGCAAAAGCTCTCTTGGCCCGCTGGGACAGTCGGTCGATACGACCGGAGCGCCACAGGCAAGGGCCTGCACGATCACGTTCGGCGATCCTTCGAACAGCGATGACAGGACGAACACATCGCAATTCGCCATGAAACGATAGGGATTTGCATCAAATCCCGGCATCCAAACCGCATCCGAAACCCCCTGCTGCGCGGTAAGGTCCGTCAACTCGCGGCGAAGCTCCCCTTCCCCAAGGATAAGAAGTCGGCACGGTCGCTCCGCCCGCAAGCGCGCAAAGGCGCGGATCAATGTGGCAAAGTCCTTCTGAGCCGACAAGCGACCGCATCCCAAGATCACCGGCTGCATCTTCGGGGCAAACCATTCATGATCGACGCTCCGCCCTGCCAGATCCGCAAGTTCGGGTGTCAGGGTCGGATTCCGGATCACCCGAAGCAACCCGACCGGCAGGCGCAGCACTACTGCTGCGTCATCGGCTACCCCCTGTGACACCGCCACCACGGCATCCGCCGAAGGATAGAGCCACCGCGCCAGATGCAGGAGCAACCGCCGCTTGCGCGACGCATGGCGCGCCTCGTCCGACAGGTTGTTGCGGATGCTCGGCACGACTTGCACCGTCACGCCTGATAGCTTGCGCGCCACAAGTGCAAGGACTCCCGCCTCCTCCAGCGCCGCATAAATCCGGTCCGGCCGCTCTCGGCGAAGGTATCGCACCAGTCCAGGCAGTGCGTGAACGAGGCGCCTTGATGCCAGATCAACCACTTTGACCTGTGGCGAGATCTCCGCCCGCAAGGGACCAGAGGCATTTCCCACTACGATATCAACGCGGTGGCCAAGCTCGGCAAGACCACGCCCAAGTGTCACAAATGCACGCTCCGCCCCGCCCCCATCGAAGTTTGGCAGGAAAAGCGCAATGTGCCGGCGGACATCACTCATGCATCCAAGGTCTTTCCGATTGTGCTTTCCAAAACATCCTGACCAGCGGGATCAGCCGGAACAAAATTACTGTTCTCAATCGGCTTTACGCTTGTGCTCCGTTAACTATCATCAACAATAAGATCTTTACAGTAGAAGAGGAATTTTGGGATTGGAGCAGCACAAGATCGACCAAACCCCGTTGTCCCGGATTAGGACCTGGATTTGGGCCATTCTGATGTTCGGCTTGATCGGCGCGGCTCTTGGCTATGCGACAAGTGGCACAAATCCGATAAGGTACACCTCGACCGCAAAGGTCCTGATCAGCCCCTATTCCGTTTCAGTGCTCGACTACAAGCCGGCGACGCTGAACCTCTCAGGGGATCAGGTCGTGATCGCAACCCAGATGGAGTTGATGAATTCGCCGCAGGTCCTTGATCGTGTCGCGATGGCAATCCTCGATGCGGTGGCGGGCACGGCATTGGCCGACCAGCTTCCCAAGGATACTGTCGCCCTCCGGAACTTCATCGCCGCGGATCTGAGCATCCGCCGAGTCAATGCAGCAGAGATCATCGAAATCTCCTTCACTGCAACGGATCCCAATTTGGCCGCCCTCGTTTCGAACGAAGTCGTTGCCCAGTTTCTTCTGACCCAAAGAATGGCACGCGCCAGCGAGTTGGACCGTATCGCCAGTGCGCTTGATGCCCGCGTGGAAAGCCTTGCCCGCGATGCCGAAGCTGCCGAAAACGCTGCCAGTCAGGCAAGACTGGCCGCCAATAGATCGGCCGAAATTCAGAATTCGGCTCTGCCTGCCGTCATCGGCAACCTGACCCAAGGACTCGCCGCCTTGGAAGGCCTGATGGATAACGCGGAAAATGCGGATCCAGAACAGTCTATCGCAGAGATGCGCCGGATCATGACAGAGTCGATCGCCCAGTTGCAGGACGTCGCAACATCCATCGACACCTCCGCAGAAGCGCAGCCCGTCGCAGCCGGTCGCCTGCAGACCCTGATCCGGGAAGCCGAGGTCAAGTCCAACCTGCATCGAGAGATGCTGCAACGGTTGCTAGAAGTGCGCGAGCTCGGTGGTTTCCTTTCCGACGATGCGCGACTTGTGGCCCCCGCAGTTCCGCCGACTGCGCCAAGCACGTTCCAGCCCGAGGTCGTGGCAGCACTTGGCTTCATCGCGTTCACGCTCTTCGCCACGCTGATCGCGGTAGTCGTACGATCGCTTTCGCGACCGGGCCGCGCTTGGGCCTAGTTGTACCCGGCCTTGCCGTTGCTGCGGGCGATATTGCCGACAAAGACCGGCTTTCCCGCAGCCCCGTTCAGGTCGAACCCGGCCGCACGATTTTCCACCGCAAGATTGTTCAGGATCTGATGCGGGGGCCCGGACCGATTGACGCCAAGCTTGAAGCCGACGCCGTCACCGGCGGGTTCGCTTGTTCCGGGAACATATCCGTTTCGTGAGGCGACAGAATTGCGGATGGTGACGACGGCTTCCGTTTTCCACAGGTCGAAACCGTCATCAGAATTGTCATAGACCCTGCAGCGCGAGACAACATTGCCGTCCTGTGTACGCTTGACCGACGTAATCTGAATTCCGTCCGCATTCCCTCCCGGGACATCCGAAAGCGGATCGAAATTGCCGAAAGCCTCGCAATCTTCCAGCAGATTGTTGCCAGAGGCGCCGCTGACCACGATGCCTGGTCCCTGATGCCGATAGGACCTGACATTGCGCAGGATGTTGTTGCTCGCATTGACAAGATTTATCCCGACCACCCAAGACCCGGCACGGTTCTGTTTGCCTCCCGTCACCGCGATATTGGAAATACGCCACCAATCCGCTTCGATGTTCAAACAATAGACAGTGGAGGTTTTGGTCAGGTCGCTGCAATCAAGGATCGCCTCGCCGCCATCACCCCGAAGGATGATCGGCGCCTCAGGCGTCCCATTGGTGCGGATTGCCACTCCGTAATTCCTCTTCGACTGCAGCTTGTACAGACCGGGGGCCAGAAGAATCGTGTCGCCCGGCCGCACAATGGCCACCGCCGCCGAAATATTGGCCAGCGGCGCCGCAGCAGTGCCGGGATTGCTGTCATTTCCTCTCGCCGGCGAGACATGGATGATCGTCGATCTCTCGGCCAGAGCCTCGCTGCACCCGCTCGGAACCAGACCCACGGCAAGGCATGCGGCAAGCGGCCACATCCCGAACCATGTTCGGAAGGGGGAGCAGTCAACTGTTTTTGGCGGCATCGGCTCAAAATCGCTTTGAAACTTGGACGGCAAGGAAGCCGCGCAGATATCCCACTCCATAGGCCACATGTCCAGCAAGCAGGCTTGGCGGCAGCCAAAGAGACGAGCGCAGTCTCAGCTTTCCCTTCCGAAATGCGTTGATGGCGACCAGACTCCCGACCAATAGATGCGCTCCGAACGCCGCAAGCCCGACCAACGCGGCCCCATGCCAGACAGGCGTCAGCATCAACGCCCCGATCAGAACAAGAACAAATGCGGGTGGAACAAGCTGGCGCAACGATGTCGGTCGCCCGATCCGAGCCGTGGTTGCCGGCTTCGACCTTCCATAGCGATACAGCATAAGTGCGAAAGCACTCAGCTTCGGCCGCGCGACATAGCTGCTCATGATGGACGGATCGAGGAGAATGCGTCCGCCCGACGCTGTCAGTCGGCCATTCAACTCATCATCCTCGCCATAGGGGATATCCGTTGCAAAGCCACCCAACGCGCGCAAAGTCTCCAACCGCCAGCAGCCGAAGGGCACGGTATCCGTCCACTTCCTGTCCTTGGACCCGGTTCGAAAGCTTGAATTCCCGACGCCGAAAGGATGCGACAACGCGAAAGCAATGGCTTCTGCCTCTGGTGTCTTTGCACCCGGAACGGTCCTGATGACACCACCAACATTCTGCGCCCCGGTCTCCAGCAAGGCGGCAACGCAGCGGGTTGCATAATCCTTGGGATAAACCGTATGGGCATCCACCCGCAAAACAATCTCGCAGTCCAGACTGTCCAGCGCGCGATTCATGGCAGGCGCTGGAAGACGCTCCGGATTCTGCAGCAGCCGGATTCGCGCATCCCCCGCTGCCAGTTCCTCAAGAACGTCAGGGGTCGCATCCGTGCTCATTCCATCAACAACAGTCAATGTCATCTGGTCGGCAGGATAGTCAAAGGCTAGAACGGATCCGATGCTTTGGCGGATCATATCCTGTTCGTTGCGACACGGCATCACGACGCCAAGCAGGGGAAACCGATGCCCCGTATTCTTGGCCTCCGTCGGGGACGGAAGCTCTTCCACGTCCTGCCCCATCATCCCATCTTCCGGCTTGCGGGCACCGTCTCGGCCGCGCGGTAAAGGTCAAGATAGGCCGAAACCATGCTGTCGATGGAAAACAGATCTCCCACCCGCGCCCGCGCCGCCGCGCCAAGCGCAGCCCGCGCCGCGGGGGTCATCTGCAGCAGCCGCTCCAACCCCTGCGTCAGGGCTGGCACATCCATCGGCGGAACAACGATCCCCGCATCCCCCAGCAAAAGCGCGCTGTCTCCCACATCCGTCGCCAGGCAGGGAACCTCGCAGGCCATCGCCTCACCCAGCACCATCGGAAAGGCCTCACCGTGGATCGACGGCAGAACCAGCGTATCCAGAGACGCCATGATCCGTTCGGCATCGCGCCTTTCGCCAAGACAACTACAATGCTCGGTCAGCCCAGCCCCGGCCAGCAACGCCATCAGTTCCGGGTTTGCGGCCTCCATGCGCGTGCCTGCCAAAAGCAGATGGGCGGGCTTGCCATTCGCCCTGAGGGCGGCCACGGCCTGTACCAGATTGGCATGCCCCTTCATTTCCGCCCACCGCGCCAGGCAGCCGATCACAAAGCAGTCGCTGCCCAGACCCAGCTCGTCCCGCA
>Ga0209278_1002531_pt1 | contig 10124 bp, 8 predicted proteins | sample JI81BgreenDNA_FD_187504 | JGI IMG/M metagenome (GOLD analysis project Ga0209278, IMG submission 187504) | Wastewater effluent complex algal communities from Wisconsin, to seasonally profile nutrient transformation and Carbon sequestration -... | ecosystem: Engineered > WWTP > Effluent > Algae... | reverse complement strand
TAGAGCCGGACGAGGAAGGCGAAGAACACCACCACGAACAGCACGGCGCTGACGCCGACCACGCCATAGGTGATGAGGTCTCCGGTCGAGGTAGCCAGATTGCCGGTTGCGGCGACGTCACCGGTGGTGGTGGTCAAAGACATTTGCGTTCCCCTTTAACTGTCCAGCCCGAGCAACGGGCTTTCATAGAGCACGCCAAAGAAGGTCTGGCCTTCGCGGCGCACCAGCAGGACGGTGTCACCCGTCCGCAATTCGGTTGCAGCGTCATGGGGTTCGACCATGACGAAATGGGCCTGCCCGTGGACGTCGATCACCTTGGCGCGGGCCGGAGAGCCGGTGCGCGCCGTGCCGATCTGGATTTCGGCATCGCGCCGCACCAGATCGTCGAGATCGATCGCGGTGGTCTCGTCCTTGGGGATCACCGCGCCCAGCGGCCGCATCGCGAGGCTGTTGAGCGGCAGCGCTGCGCCGCCCGCCGCCAGCATCGCCCATCCGGCAGAAAGCGGCGCGCCGAGGAGGTCGGCAATCCAGGCCTGCCCGATCAGGCCGAGGCTGCCGAACATCAGCAGCAGGCTGGCGAGCCAGATCAGCAGCGGCACCCGGCCAAGCCCGAGCAAGGCGGTCAGCGCATCGCCCAGCCCGCCAAGTTCAAGCCCATCGGCGGTATCGGCATCGCCCGCGCCGTCCAGCAGATCGGCCGCGCCCGTGACCTGCACCAGCGCGATCACCGCCAGCATCGCGAGCGCGATCACGAACGGCAGGTTGTGCGGTTCAAGCAGGCTCATGCCGCTGCCCCCGCCCAGTCGAGGCGGACTTCGTATCCCATGGCGGTAAAACTAGGACAAACCGCGAGGGCGTAACAGGAAAATCGGACAGGCCGATGCCGATTTTCAGGCCGGGGTCACCTTCAAGGGCAGGGTCTTGAGGCCGCCCACAAAGGTGCTGCTGGCCCGCGCCGCAGCGCCTGCCGGTTCGACGGCAGCGACCCGATCGAGGATCGCCTCGAACAGGATCTTCATCTCCAGCCGCGCCAGATGCAGGCCGAGGCACTGATGCGCGCCTGCGCCGAACGCAAGGTGGCGGTTGGGCGAGCGGGCCGCGTCGAACCGGCGCGGGTCGGGGAACTGCGCGGGATCGTGGTTGGCCGCGACATAGTTGATCATCAGCCAGTCGCCCGCCTTGATCTGCTGCCCGCCCAGCTCGCAATCCTCGGCTGCTGTGCGCATGAAGTGCTGCACCGGGCTGGTCCAGCGGATCGCTTCCTCGACGATGCCGGGGAGCAGCGAGCGATCGGCGCGCACGCGGGCGTATTGGTCGGGATCGTTCGCCAGAGCCTGCATCGCGCCTGCGGTGCTGGCCGAGGTGGTGTCGTGCCCGGCGGTGGCGACGATGATGTAATAGCCCGCCATGTCGCGCGGCGGGAGCGGCTGGCCATCGACCAGCGCATTGGCGATCACGCTTGCCACATCGTCGGTCGGGTTCTTCCTGCGATCTTCGGCGAGCGCGGCGAAGTAGTCCTCGAAGGTCTTCACGGCGCCTGCGACGATCTGGACGACCTGTTCGGGGGTCATCTGATCCATGCCAGTGCCCGACAAGTCCTTGTCCTGCCCGCCGAACAGCTGCTGGGTGAGCATCTGCATCCGGAATTCATCCTCAGGCGGCACGCCGAGGATCTGCATGACGACGCGCAAGGGATAGGGGCCGGAGACTTCCTTGACGAAGTCCACTTCGCGTCCAGAGGTTTTGGCTTGTTCCAGCATCCGGTCGACCGTCCGCGCCGCCAGCGCCCGCAATTCGCCTTCCAGCTTGGCGAGGTTTCGCGGCATGAACCATTCCTGGGTCAGCTTGCGGTATTTGGGATGCACCGGCGCGTCGAACACCACCAGCGAATCGACCAGCATGTTCGAACCCGTCGCCGCGCGGCTGAATTCGATCGCCTGGTTGAAGCTGAACACCACGGGCCTCGGGTTGTTGAGGAAGGCGGTGTTGTCCTTCGAAATGCGCATCACATCGTCATAGCGGGTGACGAGCCAGAAGGGATCGAACAGCCCCGGCGTGTCGGGCTGCACCTTTGCCACCGGGGTGGTCGCACGGATGTGGTCGAAGGTGTCGAGCAGCCCGTCCCATTGCGCATAGCCGTGCGGGTCGATCACCGCGCGGGCGAGGTCGCCCGAAAGGACAGCCTCACTCATGCCGCGGCTTCCTTGGCCTTGGCCGCATATTCATCGCGCAGCTCGCGCTTGTAGAGCTTGCCATTGGCCTCGCGCGGCAAGTCGGCGCGGAAGTCGAACAGCTTGGGCATCTTGATCTTGGAGAGGCTGCCGCTCAGGAATTCGCGCAGCTCCGCCTCCAGCGCCGCCCCAGCCTGCGCCATGTCGCGCGGCTGCACCACCGCGACGACCTTTTCGCCAAGGTCAGGGCAGGGGGCGCCGATCACGGCAGCGTCCATCACCTTGGGGTGGGTGACGAGCAGGTTCTCGATCTCCTGCGGGTAGATGTTGACCCCGCCGCTGATGATCATGTGGCTCTTGCGGTCGGTCAGGAACAGGAAGCCATCCTTGTCCAAATGGCCGATGTCGCCCAGCGTCATCCAGCCCTTGGGATGCATCGCCTCGCGGGTCTTGTCAGGATCATTGTGGTAGGTCGGCAGGTTGACGTTCTCGAAGAAGATCAGCCCGTCCTCGTCCGGGCCCAGCTCCTCGCCGTCGGGGCCGCAGACATGAACCTTGCCGTGGACCGCGACCCCGACCGTGCCGGGCTTCATCAGCCAGTGTTCCGACTTCACCAGCGTCATCCCGATCATCTCGGAGCCGGCGTAGTATTCGTTCACGATCGGCCCCCACCAGTCGATCATCTCGCGCTTGATCGGCACAGGGCAGGGCGCGGCGGCGTGGATCGCGCGCTGGTGGCTGGAGAGATCGTATTTCGTGCGCACCGCGGGGTCGAGCCGCAGGAAGCGCACGAAGTGGGTCGGCACCCACTGGCTGTCGGTGACCTTGTAGGTCTCGATTGCCTTCAGCGCCTCTTCGGGATCGAACTTCTCCATCATCACCACCGTGCCACCCAGCCGGTGCACGACCGAACACCAGCCGATCGGCGCGGCGTGGTAGAGCGGGGCGGGGGAGAGATAGACCATGCTGCCATCGGCCGGCATCCCCATGCCCATCGTCGCAAGGCCCAGCAGCGGGACGGGCGCAGCGGGATCGGGGTCTTCGGGCGGCGCGGGGCGGATACCCTTGGGCCGGCCGGTGGTGCCGGACGAATAGAGCATCAGCAGGCCGGCGCTCTGGTCGGGGATCGGTGTGGCAGGCTGGGCCGCCAGCGCAGCCGCGAAATCCTCTGCATCGCCCGAATCCATCACCAGCACGGCAAGGCCGGGGCACTCGGCGCGGATGTCGCCGAGGATGCCGCTGAAATAGCCGCTGGTGATCAGCAGCTTCGCCTGCGCGTCGCGAATGATATAGGCCGCCTCGGGCGCGGTCAGGCGGCTTGAGATGGGCACCAGCATCGTGCCCGCGCGCTGCGAGCCCCAGATCAGGGTGAAGTATTCGATCCGGTTTTCCAGCAGCACCGCAAAGGCATCGCCCGCGCCGATCCCGTGCGCGCGCAGCAGGTGGGCAAAGCGGTTCGATTCCGCGTCCATTTCGCCATAGGTGATCTGCTGGCCCGATCCGGTCATGATGACGGCGGGGTGGTCGGGCCGGGTCGCGGCATAGGCGATCGGGTGCATCGACATATCTTCTCTCTCCCTTGCCGCGCGCGTCTGTGGACGGCTGTCGGCTTGGCCGGGAAAGTTACGCAAGCCGCGCGCCCCCGCAAGCAAAAACGGTACGGGAAATGCTACCCAATTTGTGTGCGGTGACCGGCAATCTGTCACGAGGCCGTCACGCCATCAGCCTAGGCCGCAGACGCAAAAAAAGGCGGCGGGATAACCCGCCGCCCATGTTCGGACACCCTCTCCAATGTCCGGCTCGCTTACAGCGAGCAATCTCGAATAGCCGTGCGGGGGAGGGGGCTTACTCGCCGCCCTGACCGGTCAGGCGTGCATCGCGGGCGTAGGCCAGCTGTGCTTCGCTCTCCACCATATACGGAATCGGATTGACTGCAACCCCATCCACGCGAACTTCATAATGCAGGTGCGGGCCGGTCGAACGGCCGGTCGACCCGACATAGCCGATCAGGTCGCCCTTCTTGACGTTATCGCCCGCGGCAACCGCCAGACGCGACAGGTGGCCGAAGCGGGTCTGCATCGAAGCGCCATGTTCGATGCTGATGTAGAGGCCGTAGCTCGAAAACCAGTCGGCGCGGCTGACGACGCCGTCGGCGGTGGCATAGACCGGGGTGCCGGTCGGCGCGGCGAGATCGATCCCGGCGTGCTGGCGACGGCCGCCGAGCACCGGGTGGGTGCGCATCCCGAAACCGCTGGTCAGCTGCGCGCCTTCGAGCGGCATCCGCGACGGCACCGAAATGCTGCGGGTCGGGACGGGCGAGGAATAGGCGGTCACCATCTCTTCACCCGTGCCGAGCGTCGGGCTGGTGGCTTCCAGCTGCTTCCAGCTCGAGAACAGCGACTTGAAGCGCGCATCGCCGGTGTCGACCACCGGGGTCTCGCCTTCCTTGAGCGGCGCGGTCACATCAACAGCGGTGGTGGTGGTGGTCGTGGCGGTCGCGGTATTGGCGAGGGCCGGAGCAGCGGCGGAAACCAGAATTGCGGAGCAGGCTGTGAAAGCGAGCTTCAACACGTGGCGCACGGCAAAATTCATAATGGACCCGGATCCCGATTGCGGCCCGCCTTTTTCGGAAGGTGGAACCGAAGGTAAATTCCGGCACGTCTGATGCGCGCCTTGGCTGAGCCTTGGTTATCCGGGTGAGTCGTTAATGCGCAATCTCTGCATAGAATCCGCGCGACAAACCGGCTGCAAGACGCGCTGAGTCGTTGAACGGCGGCTTAACGTGCCCCCGAAAGTGCCGTTTTACGAGGCTCTGCCACAGGGATTCGGGCTGCGCGCGCGCCATTTCGGCACAGCGCAGAAAGTGCTTGGTGCCGGCCGCGACGTGGCGAATTTCGTCGTCAAGGATGCGGGCGAGAATTTTCGCGCCATGGGCATCGCCGCTGGCCGCGACCCGCTCGAGCGTTGCTGGCGTGACATCCAGCCCGCGCGCCTCGAGCACCATCGGCACCACGGCGAGGCGTGCTGCGACATCCGCGCGGGTGGCGTGGGCGGCCTCCCACAGGCCGGCGTGTGCGGGCAGGGCGCCGTAATGGCTGCCCATCGACTCGAGCTTGCGGGCGAGCAGCGCGAAATGCATCGCCTCGTCCGCCGCAACGCTGAGGAAGTCATCGACGAATTCGCGGCCCATCCCGGCCCCGAATCGCCCGGCCATGTCGAGCGCCAGATCGATCGCGACGAATTCGATATGGGCAAGGCTGTGCCACAGCGCGATTCGCGCCCGCTCGCTGCCGCCCTTGCCGCGCTTGGGCATCCGATTCGGCGGGAGCAGTTCGGGCGCGTCGGGCCAGGCGGGCTGGTCCGGCATCGCGACGTCGAATTCCCACGCCAGCTTGCCCCGCCGCCAATCACGCGCGAGCTGGCGGGTGGCAAAGCACTTGGCGCGCGGCTCTGCGGTCAGCAGCGCGGCGCGGATGGCGCGGGCAATGGTTTGCATGGAAACCGGCTTACAGCGCCTTGGCCGCTGCCAGCACCTCTTCGGCGTGCCCGGCGACCTTCACCTTGTCCCAGATGCGCGCGATCTTGCCGTCTGCGGCGATCAGATAGGTCGCCCGAACCATGCCCATATAGGTCTTGCCGTACATCTGCTTTTCCGCCCACACGCCGAGCGCGTCCGACAGGCCGCCCTCTTCGGCATCGGTGGCGAGCGGCGCGGTGAGGCCGTGCTTGGCGATGAACTTGGCGTGCTTCTTGGCCGGGTCCTTGCTGACGCCGAGCAACTTGGTGCCCGCTGCCTCGAACTGGTCTTTCAGCGCGGAGAAATCCTTGTTCTCGGTGGTGCAGCCCGGGGTGTCGTCCTTGGGGTAGAAGAAGATCACCAGCTTGGAACCGGCAAAGTCGGACGGTTTCACGCTGCCGCCCTCGGGGGTTTCCATGGCGATATCGGGGATGGCGTCACCGACGCCGGGGAAGTTGCTCATGCGGGGTTCTCCTGTTCGTGTGCGAGAATGTCTGTGCCCAGAATTTGTTTCCACACCTGCGCCACCCTTGCCCGCGCGGCGGCGAAAGCCTCCAGCAGCGCGGCGTAGGAATCGCACCCGCAGGCCCGCGCCAGCGCCCGCGCGCCCGACGGCGGGGGTTCGCGGCCATCGGGGGCGAGCAGGCGCCCAGCGACGAGCATCCGGCTCATCAGGCCATGCGGCTCGGCCAGATCGGCAGGGACAAGGCCTGCGGCCGCAAGGCCCGCCAGCGCCTGTTCGAGATCGGGCGACAGCGCTTCGGGGGCCGTTTCGGCCAGCGGAGAGCCATCGGCGGTTTCGCCCTTCAATTGCAGGTAGTGAACGAGAAACTCGATGTCGACGAGCCCGCCGCGCGCGAGCTTGGCATCGACCGGCCCGGCCTGCGGCTTGTGCTTCGCCATCTCGGCGCGCATCCCCAGCACCGCCTCACGCAAGGCGGCCCTGTCGCGCCGGGCGTGGAGCACCTCGGCCAGCACCGCCTCCAACTGCGCCCGTGCCGCCGCCGAACCATAGAGCACCCGTGCGCGGGCGAGCGCCATGTGCTCCCACGTCCAGGCCGCCTCGCGCTGGTACTTGCCGAAAGCCTCGCAGCTGACCGCCAGCGGGCCTTGATTGCCCTGCGGCCTCAGGCGCGTGTCGACTTCGTAGAGCGCGCCTTGCGCCGTCGGCACCGACAGCGCGGCGCTCACCCGGCTGGCGAGACGGTTGTAGTAGATTGTCCCGCCCAGCGGGCGCGGGCCGTCTGACTGCGCGGCGAAATCGCCGGTGAAGAGGTAGACCAGATCAAGGTCGCTCGCATGGGTCAGCGCCCCGCCTCCCAGCCGCCCGAGGCCGAGAATCAGCAGCTCGCTTGCCCCAATGCGCCCGTGCTTGGCCGCGAATTCGGCCACCGTCGCGTCCGTCGCGAGCTGGAGCGCTGCCTCCGCGGTGCGGGACAGGGCGCGGGCGATGGCGAGCGGATCGGCGAGCCCTTCGATCAGCTGGATCCCGAGCGCGAAGCGGATTTCGCCGGTCACGATGCGGATTGCGTCGAGCAGCGCCTCGTAATCCTCGCGCACCGCCGCGCCGCGCATCCGGGCCATGATCGCAGGCACCTCGCCCGGCAGATCGAGCGCATCGCGGTCGATCAGGGTGTCGAGCAGTTCGGGCTTCCGCGCCAATTCGTCAGACAGGACGGGTGCGAGCGTGAGCGCCGCGACCAGCCGGCGCGTGAGATCGGGCCGCGCGTCGAGCAGGCGGAAGGTCGTGATCGCGGATGGCACGCTCTCGATGATGCGCTCCCAGCGGGTGATCGCGCGCATCGGATCATCGCTGTGCGCGATCGCTTCGAGGAGGGCGGGTGCGAGCCTGTCCCACGCCTCGACCGCCTGGGGTGAGCGGATCGCGGCATGACGCCCGTCGCGCCATGTCTCGATTCGCTCGGCCAGCACTTCGGGCTCGGCAAGCCCCCAATCCCCGAGCTGCCGGGCAAGGCGGCTTGTGGGCATGGCGACAGCGACCGGGGCGGCGGCGCTGCGCCCGATCAGCTCTTCGTAGATGCGCCCGGTGCGCGCGGTAAGGTCGGTCAGCTCCGCCACCAGCGCCGCGCCATCTGCCAGCCCGTCAAGCCGCGCCACGTTGTCCAGCGCCTCGCCCTCGGGCAAGGCATGGGTCTGGCGGTCGTGAACCATCTGCAAGCGGTGCTCGATGGCGCGCAGCCGGTCATAGCCCTCGCCGAGCACCCGCGCATTCTCAGCCTCGATCCAGCCTGCCGCTGCCAGTGCATCGAGGCCTGCGCGCGTGCCCCTGACCCGCAGCGAGACATCGCGCCCGCCGTGGATCAGCTGGTGGGTCTGCGCATAGAACTCGATCTCGCGGATACCGCCGCGTCCGCGCTTCACATCGAAGCCGGGGCCGGGGAGGGGCGGGCCTGCGTGACTGTCGCGGATGCGCATGGTGAGCGCGCTGATCTCCTCGATCGCGCCGAAATCGAGCTGGCTGCGCCACACGAAGGGGCGGATCTGGGCGAGGAACGCCTCGCCTGCGGCAATGTCCCCGGCTGCTGCCCGCGCGCGGGTAAAGGCGGCGCGCTCCCACGCCAGCGCAGCGCCCTGATAATGCGTCAGCGCCGCGCCCACCGGCACGCACAGCGGGTTGATCTCGCTTGCCGGGCGCAGCCTGAGGTCGACCCGCAGGGCATAGCCATCGGCGGTGTTGGCCGCCAGCAGTGCCACCACCCGCCGGGCATAGCGCTGCGCAGCCTCGCCCGGATCATCGCTTGCCCGGCGCGGCAGGCGATCACGATCGAACAGCAGCACGGGGTCGATGTCGGAGGAATAGTTGAGCTCCCCCGCCCCCTGCTTGCCGAGCGCCAGCGCGATGAAGCCATCCGCGCTGTCTTGGTCGGTGCGTTCGGTGATCGCGGTGCGGATCGCTGTGTCGAGCGCGCGGTCGGCGAAGGCGGTCAGTTCGTGGACCACCTGCGCCAGCGGAAAGGCCCCCGCCAGATCGCCCACCGCCAGCGCGGCGGCAAGGGCAAGGCGTTCACGCCGCAGCGCGATCTCTGTGTCGGGGTGCTGGCTCTGCGCGCGCGCCCATGCCAGCGCTGCCGCGCCTTCGCCTGCTTCCAGCAAAGCGGCCAGATCGGGCTGACGATCAAGCGCCCGCGCCAGAAACGGCGAATGGGCCCGCGCCCGGCGCAGCGCGCCCGCCCAGTCTGGTGTGATTGTCTCTCCCATCGCCCGCCTCTCTGGCCGCGCGTACACGCTGCCGCAAGAGGTTGCGCGCGCTTGCGTGCGTGCGGTCGCTCTGCGATGGGCCGCTCCATGACCTACATCATGCCTCCCGAATGGGCTCCGCAGGACTGGCTGTGGATCGGTTTCCCGCATCTCGCCGAGGAATGGCCGGGCTGGCTTGAACTGGCGCAGGAGCAGATGGCGGCCTTTGCCAGCGCCGTTGCCGAGAGCGGCCAGCAGGTGCGTCTGCTGGTGCGCGACGCGGCCAACGAAGCCCGCGCGCGCGCGCTGGTGAGCAGCAAGGTGACGCTCGAGCGCCGCGTCTATGGCGATGTCTGGTTGCGCGATACCGGGCCGCTGGTGGTGACTGATGGCCAGACCCGCATCGCCCGGCGCTTCGGCTTCAATGGCTGGGGCGGGAAGTACCTGATGCCCGGCGACATGGAGATCGGCGAGGCCATCGCGCGCGATGCGGGCCTCACCGTTACCCACACGCCGATGATTCTCGAAGGCGGGGCGGTGGATGGCGATGGCACCGGGCTGGTCGCGACGACCGAGCAATGCCTGCTCAACCCCAACCGCAACCCGCAGATGAATCGCGCCGCAATCGAGGCGGAACTGGCGACGCATCTCGGTTTTAATCGCGTGCTGTGGCTGGGCGACGGCCTGATCAACGATCACACCGACGGGCACGTCGACAATCTCGCGCGATTTGTCGGCCCGAACCGGCTGGTGGTGCCTGACGCGACCGGCAAGGACGATCCCAACGCCGCGATCTACGCCGATGCGGCCGCCCGCGCCGAGGCTTTCGGGGTCGAAGTCGTGCGCATCCCCTCGCCCGGCCGGATCGAGCGCGAGGGCCGGGTCGAACCGGCAAGCTACGTGAACTTCGCCATCACCTCTCATCTGGTGGTCGTGCCGACCTTCGGCTCCCCCTTCGATGCCGACGGGGTCGCCGCGATCGCCGCGCTGTTCCCCGACCGCGAGTGCGTCGGCCTGCCGGGTGAGGCGGTGCTGGCCGGCGGCGGCGGCTTCCACTGTGCCAGCCAGCAGATGCCTGCGCTTTAACGCTTCGTTAGGGATTTGGGGCGAGATTGCGCAGCCATGAACCGCGCACTCGCTCTGGCCCTGCCTTTCGTCCCTTCGGCCCGCTTCGATTCGGTCGAACTGGCGCGGCGCATGATCGTGCTCGGCTGCGGTGCGGCGCTGATCCTTGCCGG
>Ga0209278_1002528_pt1 | contig 10134 bp, 10 predicted proteins | sample JI81BgreenDNA_FD_187504 | JGI IMG/M metagenome (GOLD analysis project Ga0209278, IMG submission 187504) | Wastewater effluent complex algal communities from Wisconsin, to seasonally profile nutrient transformation and Carbon sequestration -... | ecosystem: Engineered > WWTP > Effluent > Algae... | reverse complement strand
GGCTCAGTCGCTAAACCTTGAAGCGCTTGGATTGGTTGGAGATGCAAACTTGCGGGCAAACATGGCGATTGTAGCCCAGGGACTTTTGGTTAAAACTGAAGACGGCAAAACTAAGGGCGATTATCTGCTGGTTGAGTTGTCAATTAAGAACCAATACATCGTCTCCGATAATGCTCAAAGGGCAACGCTTTTAGCCAAGGTTAACGAGCTGATACCCGAATCTAAAGCGAAACAGATTCCTATTTTCTTTACGACCCTGGGCAACGGAAACGTAGGTTTGCTGCCTCATATCGAGAAAGCTTTTATTAAGCTTACGCCACAAGAAAGAGACGAGCCATTAACTTTTGATATCGAGAGATTCAGGCAGTATTTGATTCGGCGGGAGCAAGGAACTGCTACCCAAATAACTCAAACAATAGATGCCGAAAACCACCAAAAACCACACCTCTCTGACTCTGAATATTTACAGCGGGTTTACGATTTAGAGTTTGATTTGGGCAATAAAAAGCCGTCCGATAGTCCGACAGAGGATTCCCCAGAGGATTCCTCAGAGGAAGTGTCCGACGATGACGACGATATCGTCGGACAGCCAGAGGCCTTGTCAGATAAGCTGTCCGGCGAAGTGTCCGGCTTCGTGTGGACTGTCCGACGGTTCGGGCAAATGTTCCCTAACGTGGCTCCTGAGCAATTATTTGTGTCCGTGTCCGATGCTGCTTTATCGGGCGCAAATATCCGCACAATTATCAAGTCAATCCTGAAATGTGGTGAGAAAAACGGCCACCCAACACGCAGCTATACACGGCACGGAAAGACGCTGCTCAAATGGCTGATTGAGAACTACGATGATGGCGAGATTTCACAGTTGCCCAAAATCCAAGAGTTCCTACAAAATGAAAGGGGTAATAACAATGCTCAGTAAGTTATTAATGTTGATTCCTAGCTCTACTCTTGATGCAATTTACGATGCCATCTTTGCAGAGTTAGTCAGACGTGGTGACATCATTTTAGAGAAAGACTTGACGGGTAATGATAGGAATTAATCAAAGGAGAATAACCCATGACAATCAGAACCGAGTATGACCATCCCAGCAACCCGCCAGTAGCGGACGAACTGGCAACTTGCATCGCAATGTTGCAGGGTGCAAAAATTAGGGCCCAAGCGCATATTAGCAACCCGTGGGGACTGAGCTGGCTGGAAGAACCCGAACAACAATTAATTGATTGCGCTAGCGACGCAATTGACTTGGCTGTAGCCAAATTAGAAGCCTTGAGGGAGGCGTTAAAACGATGACTAAACCAACCCGCACTTACATAATTTCAGTCCGTCCGACCTGGGCTTCTGCCTTCTTCCTCTCCCACAATCCTGCATGCGATCGAACTGAGAAAAGGCAAATTTGGAGCCTCTCTAAAAGCGGGCGATAGTATTGCAATTTATGCCACGATGCCAGTTGCTGAAATACTAGGAATAGTCAAGGTTGTGAAGCGCGAATTACTGACCGTCGATCGACTGTGGCAAGAATCTCAGCAAGGGCAACTGGCTAAGGTATCGCGCCAACAATTTAATGCTTACGGGAGCGAGTCAGATTTCTGGTGTTGGGGTTTGGGTTAGTGCAGCCGAACTCTTTCCCAGTCCGATCGCCCTTTCCAAACTTCGGCAGAACTGGGGCCATCGCTGGCAACCACCGCAGCAGATTCAACAATTAACCGACGATCAGATGGCAGCGCTGAACATCACTTACCGAACATCACGAATCTAACCAAACGCTACTGTGTTAAAGCTGATTTAGCAAAAGCCCTCTGGTAATACCGGGGGGCTTTCGCTTTGGAATATGTCGCCGCTGCATAACGACTTGTCTATTTTACCGATCGCCCAAACTCCTGAAGCCGCTATACTGCGGTTAATTGGGGCCAACATCCGTTGCCAATTACCAATTACTAATTACCCATAATTTAAAAAGCCTCCGACCTTGTGCCGGGGGCGTTTTGTTTAGGGACGATCGGCCGTTGGAATTCCCCGCTGCAGATCACATATATTGTCCGCATTGCGCGGTTTTATACGAACTTTACAAATTTCCCTCCAAAATTTCCAGCATTGCAGTCACATCCGCCAGCTCTGCCTTAGATTTCTTCCGCCGCCCCTTCAACTGATTGAGCAAGTCGGCCGGCTCTGGTAGATCGATCGCAGGGGCTGGATTCTGTTCCAGGTCTGCGAGTTGCGATCGGAGTTCGGCAATCTCCAAGCGCAAAGCAGACTCCACAGGGTTAAGCTTCAAGCTATACCCGCGCTCCAATTCCCGAATCTTGTCGCCTTGCTTGAGAATAGTTGCCTTCGCCTCTTCTAGCTCGGCCCTGGCGTCGCTCAGTTGCTGCAGCCAGCGGACTTTCTCAAGCTCGATCGACCTTCCCTCCCGGTGTACCTCTTCCGCAGCTTCCTTGGCTTCTTTCTTGAGTTGGGCGAGTTCTTCCCGATCGGCTGCCAATGTTGCAAGTTGCGCTTGCAGGCTGGAGAGTTGGGCCTCGACTTGCTGGTGATCGGCTGTTACTTCATCTAATTGTTGGTTGGCAGTTGCTAGATTTTTTTGAAGTTCGGCAAGTTCCGATCGCACTTCTGTTAGAGCCTCCACCTTATCCCAGTATTCCTCCTCAATATCTTTACGATCGGCACGTTCTATCTCTAATTGCTCCTTCAAATCTGGCACCTTAAGCCATAAGTCCCCGATCCGCTCATGAAACTTTAACAGTTCCCGGTCTTGCTCTTCTAGTTGCCGCGTCCTTGATCCCAATTCTTTATCCTTAGCCTCTAATTCTTGCCTGAGTGATGGTGGTGGCGATGACTCACTCAGGCACTCAATTTTCCCAGCCGTTCCTCAAAGCTGGCTAACTTCTCTGCTAGCAACTTGTCTAGTAGGGGGGCGATGGTTGATTCTAAATCCCCACCTGTCGGCGCTGCACTAGCAGGTTTCATCCCCGTCGCTGACTCCAGCAACCCCACAACCCAAGAATTGACGCTTAAGCCTTTGGTTTCGGCGGTGGCCTTGATAGCTTCTAGCAAGTCTTCCCGTCCGTCCAGTCTCAAGTTGAGCTGGAGCCTTTTATTTGTAGGGGTTTCGGGCTTATTGGTTTTGCTCGTCATAGTCTTGTCTAGTAATAAACTAGCCACAGTCTAGCATAATGCTATTTAATTGTCTAGTATCACGCTAGCTTAAAATTAGCGCCTCTAGCTTTTTGTCTAGCACGTTAGTCTAGCTTTTTGTCTAGTGTCTCTGCTATAACAAATACTAGATATTAAATGCTCAATATATACTAGACATTATGCTAGTACACAAATAGCTTTTTATCTAGCATCTTAATTGGGCTTTGTGTCTAGTGTTTATGCTATTTGTATACTAGACATCATGCTAGTATTTGTTAGAGCGAAACGGAAACGACACAAACCGCTCGCTACATACGCTCCACAACCAGCACACACAACCAAAGGACGAAGAACAATGACTCTGTTAGCCAACAAGTTCGTTCAAATCGCCTCAAAAATCGACGCCACGAATGCCCAAATCGCAGCGCTACAAGCCAAGCGAGCGCGAGATCCAAGACTATCAGCAACAGTTGCCTGACCCCTACCGAACCCTCCCATCGCTAGCGGTATCTAGTAGATTAGCTAGACAAAATTTTAGCATAAACTCATTAGAAATACTAGACACAAAAACTAGCTTAATTACTAAATGTCTACTAGGCATAGTGCTAGTATTTATCTAGTACAAACAAAACCACCGCCCGAAAAAACTCCGACCGCCCCAGAACCGATCGCCACACCGACGCTACCGCACCAACTACGGAGAGTGCTTACGGCGCCGGCAGATCGCGCCAACAACGCCGGACATCGAGGGACGGCTTAATAAACTTTCGATCCAATCAATCCGCAAGCTGGCATCGGCTCCGGGAACCGACACAAAAGGGACGATCGCAGCAATCGCAGCGAGGTTAAAGGCAATCGTCACAGAGTCCGATCTCCGGGACGCTAGCTAACAGTTGCCCGCCCCCAGCGATGGGAGGGTTCGCTAGCGGTATCTAGTACATAAGCTAGACAGAAATACTAGCATTGACTCAGGAGAAATACTAGACACAAAGGGGTATAGCCGAGATACGGGCAAAATAGGACATGACGTAAAGTTTTGTAAATATAAGACAAACTGACTGGAAGTAGCAAAGCCTGAAATGTTTAGCAGTAAAAGATTTCCACTTTTTTGACCTGTACGAGGGCAGAGTATAACTACTACTCTGCCTTCGCCGACTGAGTGTTGGCATCTTCACGCCTGGCGTTTAGCTTTGCTGTGCAGTTTGGCTGAACTCACCGTTGAAGCCGAACCAAGCCCGAACGGGATATTGAAAAGCGGCATTGTTACAAAACTTTACGTCTTGTCCTATTTTGCGCGTATCTCGCCTATACCCCACAAAAACTAGCTTTATTACTAAAAATTTACTAGACATAATGCTAGTATTCATCTAGTACAAACAAAACCACCGCCCCAGAACCGATCGCCACACCGACGCTACCGCACCAACTACTAAGCCGATCTCCGCCTTGAAACTAATGCTGTCGCTAGTCTCGGTAAAGCGCATCACTTCTGATGTGCCAGTCTGCAACGAAGATCCGGGCGAGCTAGAAATTGCTGGCGAGCGAGCGTCTGGCGAGCGGTGGCGGAGTAACTCCGCCGGTGGTGAAGCTTGGCTGGCGACGGATTCTCTCGCCCTGAGCGGTTATTTTCAATTCCATGCGGCGGTTCTGGCACCGCGACTCAATCCGAAAGCCGACGAAACGATTCCGGCGCGAGTCAAAGAGGCCGAAAATCAAGCGACAGATGCAGGCAAAACTTGGGAAACTAAAACACAGAGCCGCTTAGACACCACAGCCCCGCCCAAAATGGACGGGGCGCATTTTGACCCTCCTGCCATCGTAAACTTGGATTTTTAGAGCCTGCTGATATTTTAGGCGATGGATGGGATTTGGAGTACAGGCATTTTATTGTTCTCTGTTGGGCTGGAAACCTGACGGGTTTCCGAAATTCGTTAATGCGCGCTGTGGGACTTGATGCAAAGTAGTACGGATCAACCCTAGAGTTGAGCATTATACCCAAGTGGATAAAACCTAGGCGGGATAAAGGTTTGACGCCTTGACTGAAAGAATCAGGGAGTTAATTGATAATCAACGCCTGAAACTCTTGCTCCGTGACGGCTTGAGGAGTGAAATATTTTGTCGGCTTCTAGGGTTCGGCAGAATACTTTATAGGTGAAGTGGAGACGATGAACAACTACCCGGCAATAACGCGGTGATATTCAACCGAAGCTGCCTTGTACATCGCTCTCATTCGCTCCGTCTCCCAGCCTCATCTATAAGCCTAGAAGTCAATTCGCACTCCCAGACTACTGTCGCTTGTTGGCAGTTCAACGCTTGTTCCGAATCGACAACAGCTCCACAGCGAGCCGCTTTCTTTCCTCTCCTCGGCGGTCATATTTAGCCACAATTGCAGGCGAAGAATGCCCCGCCAGCTCCGCCACAGTCACGATATCAACTCCAGCATCTAGCAAATCCGAGCAAAAAGTCCGGCGGAAATCGTGAGGAGAAAACGACTCCACCCCCGCCTCTATTGCCCGCTTTTGCAAAATCACTAATACCGCCTGGGGTGTTAGCGGTCTGATATGTATCCGACCCATCTTCCAGGCCGGACACAACAACGCTCCCGCTTCCAGACCCCGAACCACGAGCCAATCTTCCACCACCTCCACAGCATCCCCAGGAAGGTACACCGTGCGGTCTTTGTTCCCCTTACCGCCTCGTACCTTCATAGCACCCGTGCGAGCATTAAAGTCCCTCAATTCCAGCTTCACCACCTCAGCCCGGCGCAAACCCACCCGCAGAATCGCCAGCAGAGCCGCATCGCGAGCGCCTGCCTGAGTCGGGTCATTGTGGCACACCTCAAACAGAGTGGCAATTTCATCAGCGCTCAAGGCCCGCCCCCTGAGTTTGTCAGATGTCCTAATTTTAGGCAAATCGATCGCCTTGGCATAGTCAGTCGCGCTCATCAAATCCAGTCGCAGTGATTCTTTCAACACCCGCTTCAGAGCACACATCATCTTTTTAGCAGTAGCCGGAGAGTGCTGTGCCATCAATGCCCCTTGCACCGCAGCCGTGTGCTGGTAGCGCAGCGTTGCCCAATTCAGCGTCATCGCGTCGCACTGCCCCTCCGTCAGCAAAGACGCGATCGCATCAAGAGACTGCCGCATCGTCGGCTGTGAGCCGGGTGCCAACAGAGAAAGGTACACCGCCACCGGGTGACAAGTCAGCGGCAGAGGCTGTGGCAACAAGAGCGTTAAATCTGAGGTAACAGCGTTCAAAGGACGACCTATGAAATTGTCAGAACAGCGATTCTAGGAATTCCTCTTAATTGTCGGACAATTAGTGCAATCACAACAAAAAAAGTTTGACTGGCCCCTAGAAATTGCTGCAAGTGCGGGAGCATCAACAGATGCTGCCGTTTCTCCTTCAATTTTTGTTGAAGAGTGGAGCTTTTAAAGGAATTAATTAAGAGGGAGTTTAAGTAGGTAGGCGGAATTAAACTCAACTATGTAACTGTATGTAAACAGGGCTGACTTAGCCATGCTTAGGGAATTGGGATACTTTACAATCGTTTACATAATTGCGTTTTACAGCGCCTACTTAACTTAACGCGCCCGAAAAAGAAGTCGAATTTGCTTTCTCTGACCGTGCAACCTTCACCCTGAATAACATTATCCGCCATTCAACCTTGACCCTATACGATTGAGTTATCTAGGGAGAGCAGGCAGCCGTGCGATCGCGGATATCCTAACTGAGGGTGGTGCGATCGCCTCAAGAAAGCCAAGGCATTTGTTGAGCTATCAGCAGGTAGCACGGAGATCGCAGTTAACGGAACGCTATGCCCCAGCGCGACATCGCTTCAGTTGCCTGAAAAGCCAGTTATGGGATATTCATCTAAACAGCTAAAGGTATAATACGTTTAACTGTTTAACCAATTACCGCAAGCTAGCGATTGATCGTTTGATCGTTACCCAAAAGAGCAATCGCCCCAGTTGACTTTGGGTCTAACCAGTCAGACAAAAAACCCCAGATTTTACAGCAAGCAGCAAATTGCAGGTTTATGAAGTACACCCTAGAAACCCGGTTTCATCAAGAAACGGGTTTCGCCTACCTACTTACCTTACTCGTGCTGTAACTGCCAATCTGCGGCTGACCTCAGACTTGCTCATAAACTGTTAAACATTTAATAGGTTTAACAGTTTATGGCTTTAACACTTAAGCATATAAAAGTAAGTGTTAAGCTAAACGATGATTAGACCTTAATAGGATTTTATGTTAAAGGTCGCTATTTTCAATTTCAAAGGCGGTACGGGGAAAAGTACCACAGTTTTAAACTTAGGAGCTTGCCTCGCTGCAAGTAAGTGTCGCGTCCTGCTGCTCGACTTGGATGGGCAGCGCACCCTTAGTTTTGGGTTAGGTCAAGACGGTCAGCAGCCGACAGCTTTAGATTGGCTTCAGGGAGATAACGTAGAGCCATTAAATACAGAGGTAAAAAATCTGTGGCTGATTCCGGGGGATTTGGGACTGTTCCAGTTGCAGTCACCTCATGATTTATTCACCCCAGCCCTCTCTAAGCTGAAGGGGTTTGATGTGTGCCTGATGGACTGTTCGCCAGGGCTCTCCTCTGTTTCGGTACAGGCTTTGTTGGCGTGCGATCGCGTGTTGATTCCGACTCTGTGCGAACCGGCTGCCCTCAAAGGGTTGTCGGAAGCGGTGGAATTAATTCGAGGGGAGCAAACAGGAGTGCCAATTGAGGTGTTACGGACTCGCTATAAGTCGCGCTTGCTGTTGACCCAGGAAGCTGACAGTTTGCTGGTTGAGGCTTCTGTGGAACTGGACTATCGGCTGCTGCATACGGTGATTCCTGACAACATTGCTGTGGCAGAATCCATTGCTCAGCAAAAGCCTGTCACCGCCTATGCTGCCAAGTCCTCCGGTGCTTCATCTTATCGGTTTTTAGCTAAAGAATGCAAAAAATTGTGGAGGTTGTCGTGAACAAACCTAAAAGTAAGATGGGAGGGATGGGAAAGCTGAGCCAGTTTTCCGGAATTAAGCAGTCACCAGCACCAGTAGATATTGAAGCTGATAGGGAACCCGCTCAAGACCCTCCGGTTGAAGCTGCGACTCTGGCTAATTCCAAGGAGAAACTGGTTGCGGTCAATTTTAAAATTACTCGCAACCAGCACGAATGGTTAGCAGATACAGCCAGACTTGTTAGGGACAACAACGCCCAAGCTGTGCCACCAGCAGAACGAGTGTATCCTCAGCATTTGATGGGCGTGGCGATTTCTCTGTTACAACAGGCTGATGTGGACTGGAGCCAAATCAAGAATGTTGAGCAGTTGCGTAAACAGTTAAACCTATTAGACCTTTAGATTTTTTTAGGGAATCGCAATGGCAGAATGGTTTATCTTTCCTATGAAGGATGAGAAATTAAAAACTGAAGGAACAGGCGCGAACAAATATTATGATTAAATTTTCAGCCAGTCCCAGAAAAGTTTGGGCAGTTGCAGAAGCAGAGCGTCTGGCCTACGGTTATTTATTTAATCCGACCTTCGCCACAGAAACCTCACTTATTGAACCCTTACCCCACCAGCGTATTGCAGTTTACAAACATTTACTGCAACATCAGCGACTGCGGTTTCTCCTTGCTGACGATGCCGGTGCTGGTAAAACCATTATGACAGGTCTCTACATTCGCGAAATGCTATCGCGTCGCTTAATTCACCGGGTTCTCATTGTATCACCGGCTGGGTTATTGGGAAACTGGCAACGGGAAATGAACAAATTATTTAGTCTGCCGTTTCGCATTGCCACTGGCAACGAAGCAAAATCTACTAATCCCTTTATTGGTGAAAATAGCAACCTTCTTATTGTTAGCGTTGATACTTTAGTAGGAGAGCGAATGTTTTCGCGTCTGCAAGAGTCGCCAGTAATTCCCTATGATTTAGTAATATTTGACGAAGCTCACAAACTCTCGGCCGATCGCGAACCAGACTTTTATATTCGCAAAATTAAACGCTACCAACTGGCAGAAGCTTTGGTGGGAATTAACGATGATGAAAACTGCCAATTAGAATGGACTTGTCAGCATTTATTGTTACTGACAGCAACCCCTCATCAGGGGAAGGATTTTCCCTACTATTATTTGTGGCGGTTATTAGAGCCAGAAGTATTGTCAACTTATGACGCTTTTAACACTTACCCTCCTGCTTCTCGTCAGCAACATTTTATGCGACGCACCAAAGAGGAAATGGTGCGTTTTGATGGCACTCTCATCTATCCGATGCGAATTTCAGACACTCTGAGTTACGAACTCACTCAAGGTGAAATTAGCGAACAAACTCTCTATGAAAAAACTACTCACTATATTGAAAATTACTATAACCGCGCTCAAATTTTAAATCGGTCTGCGGCTAAATTAGCAATGAGTGTATTTCAGCGAAGGAGCCTAGCCTGATGAGCAAACTGCAAGCACCCGATAAAGAAGCGACGGTCCGGTTTACTGTAGATATGTCCGAAACTCTGCACCGTAAACTGTCGATGTTGGCGGCCAAGACGGGGCGCAAGAAAGTAAACCAGAATGCGAATGCTGCTGGAGGATGGGTTGAAAGAAGTGTCCGGGTAGGGACTCACGCCTTGGAAATCAGAGCGAACTGCGATGAAGATGGAGCGGTTGAAAGAAGTTGATTTAGGCTCCAATAGCTCACGCCCCCACAATCTTATCCTTTACGCGGCAGACGGTAACTCTTCAACTTCTTTCACTCCCAAAAACCGTTCGTTGACAATTTCCCTGTAAGCCTCTAAATCTGGCTGCCAATTTTCCAAAAGTTTGTACAAATGTTGCAGTTTCTCGCCTTCTAATTCCCCTGCAATTTCGTACTGAAAGCTACCAGAAAACAATACTGCGGGAGTTGGTTCTGCATCTTGTAATTGCAGCAAAGCTTCGGCAACGCTCAAGTTGAGTTCTCCCTGTTCTAGAGAGTACACTAAATTAACCGCTGGTTTTACAGGAGCTTTCC
>Ga0209278_1002526_pt1 | contig 10138 bp, 8 predicted proteins | sample JI81BgreenDNA_FD_187504 | JGI IMG/M metagenome (GOLD analysis project Ga0209278, IMG submission 187504) | Wastewater effluent complex algal communities from Wisconsin, to seasonally profile nutrient transformation and Carbon sequestration -... | ecosystem: Engineered > WWTP > Effluent > Algae... | reverse complement strand
ATGTGGCCTGCAGCGGCAGTTAGTGGGTATTATTTGGCCCATCCCGAAGCCAAATACTTTGGTGTAGGTAAAATTGATAAGGACCAAGTAGAGGATTACGCCCAGCGCCGAGGCATTGCCTTGAAAGATGCTGAAAAATGGCTATCGCCAACGTTGAATTACTAAAGGAGAGTGTTTATGAATGGTGTAATTGGCTTAATGACAAATGTTAATCTAAATAAATTGCAGAAAACGAAATAATTCTACCTGCGAAATTGCTGTCTAAAAACTAAACTATGGACAAGCTATTTCATGCAGAATTAACGAACGAAGTGCTTGGGGCAGCTCTCAATGTTCATCGACAAATCGGACCCGGATTGCTGGAGAATGCTTATAAGTTTGCCTTGATGCACGAATTGAATGAAAGAAATTTAAACTATCGAATAGAAGTACCTATTCCTATGATTTACAAGGGGCATAAGTTGGATTGTGGTTTTCGCGCGGACCTCCTCGTAGAAGACAACTTGATTGTTGAGCTCAAAGCGGCTGAGCATATGCATAATCTATTTAAAGCTCAACTGATGACTTATCTGCGTTTATCAGGGAGAAAGGTAGGATTACTCATAAACTTTAATACTGAACTTTTAAAAAATGGAATAATACGATTAGTCATTTAGAATGCTCAGCGCACCCGGTGACCTTCGTGTTTAACGCGTAAGACTACCTCGCACCCTCATTCTCAGTGACCTCCGTGACCTCCGTGTTTACCCGATATGAAGATTACAGAACATATTCATACAGCCAAAGACACCCTTTTCTCGTTTGAAATCCTTCCTCCACTCAAAGGCCAGGACATCAATCAGATTTACGCAGGCATCGAACCCTTGATGGAGTTCAACCCGCCGTTTATCGACGTTACCTACCACCGCGAGGAGTTTATCATGAAACCCCTGCCCGATGGCACCTTCCGGCGTATCACCACCCGCAAACGTCCCGGAACCGTAGCCATATGTGCGGCTATCATGAACAAATTTAAGGTAGATGCCGTGCCGCATCTCATCTGCGGCGGCTTCAACCGCGAGGAAACCGAAAACGCCCTCATCGACCTGCACTTTTTGGGCATCGATAACGTATTGGTGCTCCGCGGCGACAACTTGAAACATGAAACTGTATTTACACCCGACCCCGATGGCAATGCCAATGCACTTGAACTGCTGCTTCAGGTGAAAGAAATGAACCAGGGCAAATACCTCGACGAAGACCTCGTGAATCCGGTAGCTACTAATTTTTGTATAGGCGTTGCCGGGTATCCCGAAAAACACCAGGATGCACCCAACATGAAGTCGGACTTGGCGTGGCTCAAACAAAAAGTGGATGCAGGGGCAGAGTTCATCACTACCCAGATGTTTTTCGACAACAGTGCCTACTTCACCTTCGTAGAAAAATGCCGCAAAGCAGGAATCGATATTCCGATTATTCCCGGCATTAAGCCACTGGCTACCAAAAAACAACTCACTGTACTGCCGAAGGTGTTTCACATCGACATACCTGAAGCTTTGTCGGACGCTGTAGAAAAAGCCAAAGACGACAAGCAGGTGAAAGAAATAGGTATTGAATGGGCCATTCAGCAATGCAAAGAGCTCAAAGCGTTGGGAGCGCCAGTGCTGCATTTTTACACCATGGGCAAAAGCGACGCCACCAAACGCATCGCGAAGGAAGTGTTTTAAAAAGCAAGCAATGGGTTGAACGAAGGCGCCTGCATACAGCTTGGCAACTGGCCAAGGGCAACGCTACAACAAAGTTGGAGAAGCGGCTTTTCTGAAGTACCTTCGTCACCAAACCTCAATACTATGATCGGCTGGATAATCTTTGCAGTACTCGCTTTGGGTGGATTTGTATTCGCACTGACCTATTACACCCGCGAACCGCACTAAAACAAAACCCTGACCTCGGTCGGGGTTTTTGCATAAAAAAGCGGACCTATCTCTCGACGGGTCCGCTAAGCGAAATCTGATCTATGTACAAAAGCTAGTTAAGCTTAAGTTCGATGGAGTAACGCTGACCACTCAATACCGGGTCGCCAGCTTTTTGGATGTCCTCGAAACTGCGGCGTAGTTGCTTTTCGAGCAAGGGAGAGGCCGATTCAATTTCGAGCACTTTAATTTTCCCCAGCGAATCGACGGTAAAATGTACTACCGGTTTTTCGTCAGAGAAGAGGGATACAATACGCGATGGGATGCGCAGGTCGCGGTTGATTTTGTCCCACATCTGTTTTACCGTTTGCGTGGAACTGTTTTTTTCTTCGGCACCGTTGGCACGAAGCTGACCAATGAGGCTGCCGATTACAAGCAAGGTGAGCACTATTTTTTTCATGACGTTTACCGCTTAGGGTCTTTAAGAAGTTGGGTGTAGTTGGGCTACATCATACAAGTCGTACAAAGATCACTTAGGGTTGCATCACTTCAGGTTAAGTTGATGTTAAAGCCTCCTAATGAAATGTTAAATGTTTAAAAATGTGCCCCTAAGCACCATTGGAAAGGTTTTAGGTCGGTTAAAAAAATTTTAAAAAATTCAACCGTCATGCAATCTAATTAGGTCGGGCTAACTAATGAAATAGATAAACATCACAAAATCAGCCTTTAATGAATTTTCTAGCAGTGATTTAGTCATAAGTCGGGGAATAACTGACCTAGGGCCGTCGGCAGGCAGGTCGCACGATTGATTATCTTAACGCAACAAAGTAAGGATATGACGCAACGACTGAGTGGCCAAGTAGCCATCATCACCGGAGGAGCCAGTGGCATTGGCAAGGCAGCAGCACTTAAGTTCGCTCGTGAGGGCGCTTTGGTGGTGGTGTGGGATATGAATGACATCACAGGACAGGAAACCTTAACTGAGTTGGCAGCCATCTCAGCCGGTCACCGCTTCGAGCAGGTAAATACCACCAACTTCGAACAAGTAGAAGCCGCCACAGCAGCGGTTTACGCCGCCTACGGTAAAATAGATATACTGGTGAACAATGCTGGCATCACCCGCGATGCAACCTTGGCCAAGATGACCACCGAACAGTGGCAGCAGGTGATCGACGTGAACCTCACCGGGGTGTTTCATTGCACCAAGGCCATTTCGCCCTACATGGTCGAAAAGGGCAGCGGCCGCATCATCAATACTTCGTCGGTGGTGGGTTTATATGGCAATTTCGGACAAACCAATTACGTGGCCACCAAAGCCGGTGTGATAGGCATGACCAAAACCTGGGCTCGTGAACTGGGGCGTAAGGGTATTTTGGTGAATGCCGTAGCCCCTGGATTTATTGCTACCGACATGGTTGCCGCCATGCCCGAAAAGGTCATTGAGATGATGAAAGCAAAAACGCCACTCAACCGCCTGGGTACACCCGAAGATATCGCCAACATTTACTGTTTCTTGGCTTCAGAAGAAGCCTCCTACATCAGCGGCACCTGCATCAGCGTAGATGGCGCCTTAAGTCTTTGATATGCGTAAAGCCGTCATTACCGGAACGGGTCATCATGTGCCCGAACGAATAGTTCCGAATCAATTTTTCAACGACTTGCTGGGCGAGGACGTGGATAGTTGGCTGCGGCAGAACGTGCACATCGAAAATCGGAGATGGTGCGCCCCCAACGAGTCGACCGCCGACTTATGCGTGGCCGCAGCGCTCAAGGCCCTCGAGGCCGCAGGCCTCCCCGCCGATGCCATCGATTTACTGATAGTAGCCACCGACACCCCCGAATACATCTCCCCGTCGACTGCAGCCGTAGTTCAGGACCGCCTCGGAGCACGTAAGGCGGGCACCTTCGATTTGAATACCGCCTGTGCTGGATTTGTGACGGCACTCGATGTGGCGGCTAAATACATTGTGGCCGACGAGCAGTATGGTCATGTGCTGGTGATTGGCGCCTATGCCATGAGCAAGTACCTGAATATGCACGACAAAAAGACCGTTACCTTGTTTGCCGACGGCGCCGGCGCCGTGGTCGTGTCGGCCCAGCACGATACCCAGCGGGGATTTTTAGCCAGCGAACTCCGCACCGAAGGGCAATATGCCGGCTGGATGGGCATTTATGCCGGTGGTACCCACCAACCGGTTGATGCTGGCGTGGTGGAGCGCAAAGAGCAGCTGCTGCAGTTTGTACATAAGTTCCCCAAAGAGCTCAACCCTACCTACTGGAGTGAGATGACTCGCAACCTCTGCCAACGCATCGGCGCACAACCCGCCGATATCCGGCATTTTTTCATCACCCAAATCAACATCAACAGCATTTGGGCTACGCTCGACATCCTGGGTCTGCCGCACGACCGTGCCACCTACATCATGCAGCAGCATGGATATACCGGCTCGGCAGCCATTCCCATGGCCTTAGATATCGCCGCAAAACAAGGCACCATCCAGCCCGGCGATCTCATCTTTTTAATCGGCAGCGGTGGAGGTCTTGCCTTCGCAGCCGCCGCATTCCGCTTTTAAAATCCTAGTGTATGCAAAGCACCCGCATCTTCACCCCACGCATTACCCAGCATGTGCTGCTGGGCGGACAAGCCGACAAGCCTGCCCTGCTGTTCATCCACGGCAATGCCTCCTCGTCGATTTTCTGGAAACGGATTATCGCGGCCCTCGAAGACGACTATTTCTGCATAGCGCCCGACCTGCGGGGGTATGGCGGCACCGACGACCTCACCATCGACGCTACCCGTGGCTTTGGCGACTTTGTCGACGACCTCCTAGCGCTGCTTACCCAGCTGGGTGTTGACCGCTGCCATGTAGTGGGTCACTCGCTCGGCGGCGGGGTGATTTGGTCGCTGCTCGCGGCAGCACCTGCTCGTTTTTACAGTGCTACCCTCGTGAATCCGGCATCGCCCTTTGGGTTTGGAGGAACGAAAGATGTCGACGGAAACCCGTGTTTCGCCGACTTCGCCGGTTCAGGGGGCGGCATTGTGAATCCCAACTTCGCACAAAAAATCGCCGAGGGCGACCGCAGCAGCGACGACCCGCAAGCCAGTCCGCGCGTGGTGATGAATGCCTTTTACTGGAAGCCACCCTTTGAGCCCGACTGGATGGAGGAGTTGCTCGACGGCTTGCTCACCGAAAAGATTGGCCCTGAACGTTATCCTGGCGATTTTGAAGCCTCTGCCAACTACCCCTTTGTAGCGCCCGGCAAGTGGGGGCCCATCAACGCCTCGTCGCCCAAGTACCTGGGTACTACCGTGGCCGACTTCATTCAACGGTCGGTGGCCGTACCCATTTGGTGGGTGCGTGGCGATGCTGATCTCATCGTGAGCGACCAGTCGTTTTTTGATTTTGGCACCCTTGGCAAGCTGGGGTATATCCCCAATTACCCGGGTGAAGACGTTTACCCTCCGCAGCCCATGGTGAGCCAAACCCGCGCAGTGCTGGAGCAGCGTGCCGCCTTGGGAGGTGAGTATACCGAAACCGTCATGACCGATTGCGGACACAGTCCATTTATTGAGCAAGAAGCCGAGTTTTTGCAGCAATTCCGTCAATTTTTGAAAGGCCGATGATTACCGCCACCTGGATCATGCTGTTGGTGTACATGGGGCTCACGGTAGCTATCGTGGCCCGTGCTGCCTTGAAGGTGAAAAGTTTGTCGGACTATGCCGTGGGCAACGTGCGCTTTTCGCCAACCGCCGTGGGCCTAGCCTTGGCTGCGAGCATGACCAGCGCCGCTACCTTCATCATCAATCCCGGTTTTATAGGCCTCTATGGCATTAGTGGGGTAATTAGTTATGCCGTTATCTTGCCCATTGCCGCCCTCAGCTCCTTGGTCGTGCTCAGCAAGGGCTTCCGCAAATACGGCCAAACGGTAAAAGCATTGAGTTTGGCCCAGTGGATGAGCAGTCGCTACAAAAGTGAAGGTTTTGGTTTGTTTTTCGCTTTTTTGGCCTTGTTGCTCATCACTTTCATCGTGCTGATTGTGGTGGGGCTTACCCAAATTTTAGCGCAGTCGTTGCACGCCGACCCCATGTGGGTGATGTTGGGCGTGGTGGTTTTTGTGTTCGGCTACATGATGTTTGGCGGCGCCAACTCGATGGTGTATACCAATGTGATTCAGGCCGTGCTCATGCTTGTGGTGGCATTTATCCTGCTTGGCAGCGGCTATGAGCACTTCAGCGAAGGGGTACATGGCTTCTTGGCCAAGCTTGAAGCTATCGACCCCAGTTTGGTGGCCACTACCGTACCCAACAGCTTGTTGTTTAGAGATTGGTTTGAGATAGGCTTTGCGCAATTTATGATTGGCATCGCCATCGTTTGTCAGCCCCACATCATCACCAAAGCCTTGCTGCTCAAAGAAGAGCGCGAGGTGAATCGGTTCTTGACAGTAGCCGTGGTCGTGGAGCTCATCTTTTTTTCGGTGGTGTTTACCGGTCTGTACGCCCGACTCATGTTTCCCGACCTCATGCTCAACGGAGCAGCCATCAAACCCGACGCTCTTTTGTCGGCCTATGTGGTGCGTGAGTTCCCCGTTTGGATTGGTTTGGTAGTGGTTTTGGGACTCATCTCGGCTGGTATTTCAACGCTTGAGGGGCTTATCCAGTCGATCAGCACCACCGTTTCGAACGACCTGCTGCCGCCGCTGTTTCCGGCCTTGACCGAATGGTCGGACCGCCGCCGCATTGTACTCAACCGCCTCATCATTGTAGCTATTGGTGTAGTGAGCGCCCTGCTCAGTGCCCGGCAGCTGTTGTCGCCCAGCCTGAGTGTGGCCATTTTTGCGCAGAATGGTGTGTACGCCTACTTTGCCGCCGCCTTCGTGCCAGTATTGTTTGGCATGTTTGTGCCTCGTGCCGACAAAGGTGTGGTGATTCCCGCCTCGCTGGTGGCCCTGCTCATCCATTTTGGCGTGTATTATGGCGAGCTCACGCCCTGGATGCAGGCGGCGGTGAAAAACCCCGCTATTCCTGCCGCCCTGGCCATCAGTGGTAGCGTGCTTACCGCTGCGCTTTTGTATCTTATATCGTCAACCTCAAAAAAGTAAAAGGTGTTATTCGATTGGAGTAGCCGTTGGAAGCAGTACAGTCCCGAGCAGGTGGCCGTGAAAGAAGCCCTTTCCGGGCGGGCCATGACCTATGCCGAACTCGATGCCGCCGCTTGTCGGCTGGCGCAGCTGTTTAGTACCCAGGGCCTGCAAGCCGGCGACCGAGTGGCCGTGCTCAGCGAGTTTTGCCTCGAGTATATCGTGCTGTTTACCGCCGCCCAAAAGACGGGTATCGTATTGGTGCCCCTCAACTACCGACTAGCCCCCCGCGAAATCGACTACCTCTTGGGCGACAGCAACCCCGCCCTGCTGGTGTATGCTCCCAAGTTTACCGACCAGCTCGAACACGCCCCGCAGGCCGCCGGCATCCCGCAGCGCAGCATGGCCCAAATTGGCGCCATCGCCACCGACAGTGCATTTCCTGCCAGCTTTACGGCCGTACCGCTGCACGAAAACGACCCCATCTTCATCCTCTACACCAGTGGCACCACCGGCTTCCCCAAGGGAGCCCTGTACACCCATAAAATGTTGGTGTGGAACAGCCTCAATACTGCCTTGCGCCTGCAAATTACAGGTAGCGACCGCACCCTCATGTGTATGCCGCCCTTCCATACCGGCGGCTGGAACGTGCTCACCACGCCCTTCTTGCACTTTGGCGCCACGGTGGTGCTGCTGCCGCAGTTCGATGCCGACCAGGTGCTGCGGCTGCTCGAAGAAGAACGCATCAGCCTGTTTATGGTGGTGCCTACCATGATCCGCATGCTCGCCGACTCACCGTTGTTTGCGTCGGTACAACTTCACGCCCTGCGCTACTTCATCGTGGGTGGCGAAGCCCTACCCATTGCCGTTATCGAGCGCTGGGCCACAAAGGGAGTGCCCATCCGCCAGGGGTACGGACTCACCGAGGTGGGGCCCAACGTCACCTCCCTGCCCGAAGCCGACGCCATCCGCAAGCGCGGCTCGATTGGTTTTCCCAACTTCTACCTCGAAAGTAAGCTGGTGAACGAAGCCGGCGAAACCGTGGAAGGAGCTGGCGAAGGAGAATTTTGGCTCAAAGGAGAGGTGGTAAGCCCCGGCTATTGGCGCAATCCCGATGCTACGGCCAAAGCCATTGCCGACGGCTGGTTCAAAACCGGCGACCTGCTGCGGCGCGATGAGGAGGGTTATCTGTACGTAATCGACCGTTTGAAGAATATGTACATCAGCGGGGGCGAAAATGTGTATCCCGCCGAGGTAGAGAAATACCTGCTGCAACACCCAGCGGTGCAGGAGGTGGCCGTGATTGGCGTGCCCGACGACAAATGGGGCGAAAGCGGCAAGGCCATCGTGGTGCTCAAGGCCGGCGAAACCGCCACCGACGAGCAGCTACGGGCATTTTGTTTGGGAGGACTGGCCAAGTTTAAGGTGCCCAAACATTACGTTTTTGTGGAGGCCCTCCCCAAAAACGACACCGGCAAAATCGACCGCAAGCAGCTGCGCTGAACTGTGGGTGGCGGAAAAATGAAATGATTCGCGCTACAAATTAACATTCCTGAAATTTTCACGTAATTTGGTTTGCGCGTTAATGCACCTTAATTGTGAATAAAACAACAGGGAAAGTAGTAAAGTCGAAGTGGATTGTGTGGGCACTGCTGCTTTTTCTGGCGCCCACCGCAGCGCTAGCCCAAAATCTGATTCAAAACGGGCAGGCCGATTTGCGGGGCCGTAGTTTCAACGAAGCCGTGCAGCTCGATGGGGAGTGGGGGTTTTACTGGCATCAACTCATCGACCCGAAAACGTTCGACGGCAGCAGCCCCGAGACCATTTACTTCCCGAAACGTTGGCGCGAGCTCGAATACCAGGGCAAAACCTTGCCAGCACGGGGTTATGCATCGTATACCGCGCGCATCCTCATTTCTCCTTCGATGCGTGAGCTGGGGCTCGACATGCCCGATATGTATACCAGCTACCGCTTGTACATCAACGGCAAACTGCTGGTCGAAAACGGTAACCCTGACAGCATTTCGTCGCGCGCGGTGCCACGCTGGGAGCGTAAGATTGTAAACCTGCCCGAATCATTGGGCGACACCCTCGATGTGGTGATCCATGTGGCCAATTTCTGGCATTCGAAAGGCGGGCCCTTCAAGCCCATACGGTTGGGCGATGCCGAGATGCTATCGACCGACCGCCGGCTCGACAATGCCTTTGACCTCGTGCTTTTTGGCTGCTTGCTCATGGGTGGGCTGTTTTTCTTGGGGCTCTTCCGCTTTGGCAATCACGACAAAGTGCTGCTGTTTTTTGCACTTTTTTGCCTTACCTACAGCTACCGCATCATTGGCACCAGCAACTATGTGCTGCATCAAATACTACCAGGTCTGAGTTGGCATGTGGCCGTGGTGCTCGAATATTTTTCGCTCTTCGCCAGTATCGGATTCTTTAGTTTATACACACTTCGGCTGTACCCCAACGAGTCGAACGAGCTCATCATGCGTATAGCCGTAGGCATCAATATGTTGCTGGCCGTGCTGGTGCTCATCACGCCGCCTTCGATTTTTACGATGACCATCAATCCGTTTTTGATATTGATGAGTTTTTTCATCGTATACATGTTTTATGTGTACTTCCGGGCCTACAAAAACAAACGACTAGGTTCGGGTTATGCCTTGCTGAGTACCGCCGTAGTGTTGGCAGTAATGACCCTCATCAATCTGCAGTATTTCGGCATCATCATGCCCGATAAGTTCATCATCTTCATGGGCTATATCGCCTTCTTCTTCCTGCAGTCGCTCATCCTCAGCTACCGCTTTGCCGAGCAGCTGAACAGCGCCCGCCGTGAGGCCGAAACCGCGCTCAAGGTGAAGTCGGAATTCCTCAGCACCATGTCGCACGAGATACGCACCCCGCTCAACTCGGTGATTGGCATGACCCATATCCTGCTGCGGGAGCGGCCACGTACCGACCAGCAAGAGCAACTCAACGTGCTGCTGTTTGCCGCCCGCAACCTGCTGAGCATCGTCAACGACATACTCGACTACAACAAAATAGAAGCCGGCAAGATTACCCTCGAGTCGATACCCGTAGACCTCACCAACCTCTGCCGAAACATATTCTTGGGCTTGCGTGCTCAGGGCATCGAAAAAAACCTGGAGATGAAGCTCGAGCTCCCC
>Ga0209278_1002523_pt1 | contig 10148 bp, 9 predicted proteins | sample JI81BgreenDNA_FD_187504 | JGI IMG/M metagenome (GOLD analysis project Ga0209278, IMG submission 187504) | Wastewater effluent complex algal communities from Wisconsin, to seasonally profile nutrient transformation and Carbon sequestration -... | ecosystem: Engineered > WWTP > Effluent > Algae... | reverse complement strand
GAGGAAGGGTTCAAGCCCGCCGGTCGCGGGAGCGGCGTCTTCCTTGCGGCGGAAACTGAACAGGGCCATGACGGTCTCCTTGAGGGTGGCAGGCTTCGGCGGGGTCATGATGGGCTCAGGCCTTGGCCCAGCCTTCGGCGTCGATCAGCGATTTCAGACGGGCGGTGTCGAACTCGGCCTCGAGCCGCGCCGCTTCGGCGGCGGCGACGGCAGCGGCCTCGCCCTCGATCTGCGAGACCACGGCCTTGCGCCATTCCGCAAGGTAGCTGTCGGTGTCGCGCGCGCCGACTTTCATGGCGCAGCGGTCGATCGCCTGCTCGAACCGTTCGGAGAGTTGCACCTTGGCGGCGCGGCGGCCGGTGCCGACAATGACCTGGGCCGGGATATCGCGCCAGTAGACGATCGTGACAGCGTTCATGGCCCGGGTTCCCTTCGCTTTCCTGCTAGATAATCGCCGACTGCCGACGCCCCATGTCGGTTTCCGACCTGCAACCGCCGTCCAGCGACGCGGCGATCCTAGCCTGCCTCGGCCCTGCTTTGCCACGGGTGCGGTGATGAAAATTTCCCATGTAGATGATGTGCCGGGTTGAAGCTTGGGCAGGGCGCGCCGTCTTGCGCCAGAGCTGTCGGGCGTTTGTCACGCCACTTGCGCCAAGAGCGGTTCACGATTACCTTTTACCCAACCACAGATGGAGGGCGCAAATGACGCCCGAGCGTCCCCGAAGGGCGGACGCGACTGACGCGACGGTTGAGACCTCTCGGGCGATTCCGGGGGCAGTTTCCCGCGCCGATGGGCCGTCCGCCCTGTCAGAGCCGGGCCCGGCACCGCTTTATGCGGCGTTGGACCTGGGAACGAACAGTTGCCGGATGCTGATTGCCCGTCCGCAGGGCAGTCAGTTCACGATTGTCGACAGCTTTTCCAAGTCCGTACAGCTGGGCGTGGGGCTGGAGGCCTCGGGCCGCCTGTCGCGCATCTCGATGGCGCGGACGATCCAGGCGCTGCGGATCTGCGAAAAGAAGATCGACAAGCATGGCGTGCGGCGCATGCGGCTGGTGGCGACCGAGGCCTGCCGGCGCGCCCGCAACGCACGTGAGTTCATCCGCCAGGTGCGGCGCGAAACCGGCCTCGGCCTTGAAATCATCGCCCCCGAGGAAGAGGCGCGGCTGGCGGTGATTTCCTGCGCGCCGCTGGTCAATGCCTCGACCGAGCAGCTCTTGGTGGTGGACATCGGCGGCGGGTCGACCGAACTGGTCTGGATCGACCTGAGCGCGGTGGCGCCTGCCGACCGTGCGAAGGCGATCATGCGGCTGCATATGGGCTTCGACGCGCAAGGCGAGGGCGCCGTGGCCCGGGTGGTGGACTGGATCTCCGTGCCGCTGGGGGTCGCCACGCTGAAGGACCAGTTCATCGATGTCGACGACGACGCCGCGCGCTTCGCGCTGATGAGCTGGTTCTTCGAGGAGAACCTGGCCAGCTTCAGCCCCTACAACGCCGAGAACCCGCGCGAGGGCTTCCAGATCATCGGCACCTCCGGCACGGTGACGACGGTGGCCGCGTCGTTCCTGAACCTCAAACGCTACGACCGGACCAAGGTCGACGGCTTGCAGATGACCTCCGACCAGATCGACCTGGTGATCCGCGAGTATCTGGCGCTTGGGCCGGAAGGGCGGCGCACCGACCCGCGGATCGGGCGCGACCGGCATGCGCTGATCATGTCCGGCGCGGCGATCCTGCAGGCGCTGATGCGGGTTTGGCCGACAGACCGCTTGTCGGTGGCCGACAGGGGCCTTAGGGAGGGGCTTCTTTACGCGCAGATGAGCGTGGATGGCGTGCTGCAAGACGGGCCCTACACATGACGGACAAGCCGAATTCGGGACGGGGTCAGCGCGAGCTGCGGGTGCGGGTGAAGACCGCGAAGGGGCGAAAGCTGTCCTCGACCCTGTGGCTGGAACGGCAGCTGAACGATCCTTACGTCCAGCGCGCCAAGCGCGAGGGCTATCGCGGCCGGGCGGCCTACAAGATCCTGGAGCTGGACGACAAGTACGGGTTCCTGCAGCCGGGCGCCCGGGTCGTCGACCTCGGCTGCGCGCCGGGGGGCTGGTGCCAGGTGGCGGTGGTGCGGGTCAATGCTCTGGGGCAGAACCCGAAGAAGCCTGTGGGCACCGTGCTGGGCGTCGATCTGCAGGAGGTGGAGCCGATTGCCGGGGCCGAGATCCACCAGCTGGATTTCCTGGCCGACGACGCGGACAGACTGGTGAAGGGCTGGCTTGGCGGCCGGGCCGACGTGGTGATGTCCGACATGGCGGCGGCGGCCTCGGGCCACAAGGCGACGGACCATTTGCGGATCGTGGCCCTGGTCGAGGCGGCGCTGGCCTTTGCCTTCGACGTGCTGGAGGATGGCGGCACCTTTGTCGCCAAGGTGCTGGCAGGCGGCGCCGAGAACGAGATGCAGGCCATGCTGAAGCGGAATTTCCGCAAGGTGGCGAATGTGAAGCCGCCGGCCAGCCGGGCCGACAGTTCGGAAAAGTTCGTCGTGGCGATGGGGTTCCGCGGCCGCGAGATCGCGGACGGGGCAGGGGACGCCTAGCGACGCCTCCTTGTGCGCCTTCGGCTTCTCGTCGGTGGGTCAGCGAAGAGCGGCCAGCGATGAGCGGTTCGATAAGATGCCAATGAAAAAGGCGCCCGGAGGCGCCCTGTTTCATCCCTGGGTCCGGCCTCAGCCGCCCCAGCTGCGGACCGGGCCGCAATCCATGTGCACGAAGTTCGAGCGCGAGTACTTGCCGACCCCGCCCGAGGCGCAGGCCGCCGCCGCCTTGGCCATCTGGCCGACCGAGCGCGACTTCAGCCGCAGGTCGGCCGCCTTGCCGACCATGTGCAGCGAGTTCTTGGCCACGCCCTTCGACTTCGACCGCAGCATCGCATTGGTCTTCGGGCACCGGTAGCCCGACAGAAGCATGTAAGGCTCGCTCACGTCCATCAGGCGGTGCGAGGCGGCCATGATGTCGATGGTGCGCATGTCGATGCCGATGGCCTCATCCGACCGCCAGTCACGCATGAAGTGATTGATTTCCTTGGTGACTTCCGGGATATACTCGCCCTCGATCCAGTAGATCGTGTCGATGGACTCCCCGGTGCGGCCCGAGTACATGCGGATCCTGCGGATGTCGCCGGCGCCCTTCAGCAGGCCGAAAGCATTGGTGTAGGTCGGGGCTGCGACAAGTGCCGTCGCCGCGAACGCACCAAGAAGTCCGCGCCGCGAGACGCTGTAAGTTCCGCTGTTCGTCATTCTAACGCCGTCCCCGTGCTGTCTTCGACTGCCGTTCCGCAGCTTTGCAACTTCTTCCCCAAGTGCAGCGTCGTTATTGCACAAGTCGAATCGAAGCCCAAGTGCCGATTGCTTTCGCCCCGGAACACTCAACCGGAATCGGCAAATTTTTGCTGAACGTCCCGGAATTCCGCCAACTGTGCTCGATCTGCATCGGTTTGGCGCGTGACTGTTGCCTGATGCGAGACAATCTTCGCGTCCCGCCGGTCCAGACACGTTTGTGAATGGACAGGAATTGCAGATGTGCGAAAAGATGCCCATAGCGGTCCAAGTGTTTGAGTTCGGGGGCGGAATGACCTTTCCTGCAATGCGCGGCGTGGCCCTGCGGTCGGCCCTTTCCGCAGTGTCCATTGTAACGCTGCTGGCCCTCGCGCCGCAGGCTTTCGCCCAGACCACGGCCTTCACCCAGTCGCTGGCCGCCACCGCCTCGTCCGACGCTGCGGTGGCGGACTGGTATCGCGAGAACAACTACGCCACGCTCTGGACCGGCCCCGAGGATGCCGCGCGCAGGACCGCCTTTCTGGCGGCCATCGCCACGGCCAGCGACCATGGCCTGCCGGTTGCGCGCTATGACGCCAAGGCGTTGACCGCCGCCCTGCGCGACGCGCAGACCGAGGGCGATCGCGGCCGGGTCGAGGTGCGGATGACCCAGGCCTATCTGGCCTGGGCGCATGACCTGACCTCGGGTGCGCTGATCCCGAAAGAGGTGGATGCGGGCATCCTGCGGGAGATCAACGAGATCGAGCCCGCGGTGCTTCTGACCCGACTTGCCAATGGCGACCCTCAGGCGGTGCTGGACTGGCTGTTGCCGAAGTCCACGGCCTATCTGCAGCTGATGAAGGCCAAGCTTGGCCTCGAGGCGAAGATTGCCGCCGGCGGCTGGGGCGAGCCCGTCTCGGCCGAGGCGCTGGCCCCCGGCGATACCGGCCCCGGGGTGATCCAGCTGCGCGACCGGCTGGTGCGCATGGGGTACCTGATGCCGACGGCCTCGGCCAGTTACGACCGGGCGCTCCAGGCCGCGGTCACCGCGTTCCAGCTGAACCACGGGCTGACGGCGGACGGCGCTGCCGGTGCCGGCACCATCGCCGAGATCAACCAGCCGCCGGAAGCCCGGCTCGCCTCGATCATCGTGGCGATGGAGCGCGAGCGCTGGATGCATATCGACCGCTCGGTCAAGCATGTCTGGGTGAACCTGCCCGACTTCCGCGCCCGGATCATGGAGGATGGCAAGACCGTCTTCGAGACCCGCGTGGTGATCGGCAAGGACGTGCCCGACCAGCGCAGCCCCGAATTCTCGGACGAGATGGAGCATATGGTGATCAACCCGTCCTGGGGGGTGCCACGCTCGATCATCGTCAAGGAATACCTGCCGCTCTTGCAGCAGAATCCGAATGCGGTCAGCCACTTGCAGGTGATCGACGGGCGCGGGCGGGTGGTGTCGCGCGGCTCGGTCAACTTTGCGGCCTACAACGCCCGGAACTTCCCCTATGCCCTGCGCCAGCCGCCGTCGGATGGCAATGCCCTGGGCAAGGTGAAGTTCATGTTCCCGAACCCCCACAACATCTATCTGCATGATACGCCGTCGAAATCGCTGTTCGACAAGGAAGTCCGCGCCTACAGCCACGGCTGCATCCGGGTGGCCGACCCCTTCGACCTTGCGCATGAGCTTCTGTCCTGGCAGACCGACAATGCCGAGGCAGAGTTCGAGGCGGCGCTGGAGTCCGGCCGGGAAACCACCGTTAAGCTCAAGGCGACGCTGCCGGTGCATCTGGTCTATTTCACCGCCTATCCCGATGCCAAGGGCCGCATCGGCTATCGCCGCGATGTCTATGGGCGGGATGCGGCGCTGTTCGAAGCGCTGACCGCTGCCGGGGTGGAACTGGCGGGCGTTCAGGGCTAAAGCTCGGCCATTGGCTTTCCGGGGAGCGTGATGGCCCACAAGATCCGCGACATTGCCCGCGCCCTTGCGGCCGAGGCCGAGGGCGACCTTGACCTTGAGGTCACCGGCGCGGCCGAACCGCAGGCGGCGACGGCCAGCGAACTCGCCCTGGCGATGGACCCGCGCTATGGCGAGGGGATCGGCAAGGGCAAGGCCCGGGCCGCGGTCGTCTGGCCCGGGGCGGATTGGCGCGCGATGGGCCTGCAGGCGGCGATCTTCGCGCCGCGCGGCCGGTTGGCCATGGCCGGGCTGACCCGGCTTCTGGACCCCGGTCCCGACCTGCAGCCCGGGGTGCACCCGCTGGCGGTGGTCGATCCCTCGGCCCGCATCGGGGCCGGTGCGGCCATCGGGCCTTTCGTGGTCATCGGCGCCGGGGTCGAGCTTGGCCCCGAGGCCCGGATTGCCAGCCACGTCTCGATTGCCGAGGGCGCGCGGATCGGTCCCGGGGCGCTGATCCTGCAAGGTGCGCGCATCGGGGCGCGGGTCACCATCGGGGCGCGGTTCATCTGCCAGCCGGGCGCGGTGATCGGCGCCGACGGCTTCAGCTTCGTCACGCCCGAGAAATCCGGCGTCGAGGAGATCCGAGAGACGCTGGGCAGTCGCGCCGAAATCAAGGACCAGAGCTGGACCCGCATCCATTCCCTCGGGGCGGTGACCATCGGCGACGATGTGGAAATCGGCGCGAATGTCTGCATCGACCGCGGCACGGTGCGCGACACGACCATCGGGTCGGGAACCAAGCTGGATAACCTCGTGCACATCGGCCACAACGTCCAGATCGGCCGCGACTGCCTGATCTGCGGCCAGGTCGGCATCGCCGGCTCGGCCCGGATCGGCGACCGCGTGGTGCTGGCGGGGCAATGCGGCGTCAACGACAACATCTTCGTCGGCGATGACGTGATCGCGGGCGGGGCGACCAAGATTTTCACCAACGCTCCGGCCGGCCGGGTGCTGCTTGGGTATCCGGCCGTCAAGATGGAGACCCATGTCGAGATGCAGAAGGCCCTGCGCCGCCTGCCGCGTCTGGCGGCCCGGGTGGCGGCGCTGGAAAAGCCCGGCGGCACCGAAAGCGACTGACCATGCAGCGCAGCGACATCGAGACCGAGGTGATCGCGATCCTGGCGCGGCAACTGCTGCTTCCGCCGGACGAGATCGCGCCGGACGCGCGGATCGATGATCTCGGGCTAGACAGCCTTGGCAAGGTCGAGGCGATCTTCGCGCTGGAGGAACGCTTCGACATCTCGGTGCCGTTCAACGCGAACGCGCCCGACCAGCCCGATTTCGACATCTCCACCGTGCCCAGCATCGTTGCCGGAGTGGAACGCCTGATCGCCACGCGGCCCGCATGAGGCGCGTCGTCGTCACCGGGATCGGCACGGTGAACGCCCTGGCCGACACCGTCCCGGGCACCTTCGAGGCCTTTCGCAGCGGCCGGTCGGGCATCGGCCCGCTGAGGTTTCGCGACGTGGACCGGCTGGCCATCCGCATCGGCGCCGAGATCAGCGACTGGAACCCCGAGGCGCGCTTCGACCCGCGCGAGCTTGGCCTTCTGGACCGCGTCACGCAGTATGCCCTGGTCGCCGGCGCCGAGGCCCTGGCCATGGCCGGCATCGCCGAGCCGCTCGGCCCGCGCGGCGGGGTGATCCTTGGCACGGCGGCCGGCGGGCTTGCGACCTGGGAGGACAGCTACCGTGCGGTCTTTTCCGAAGCCCGGAACCGCGTCTCGCCGCTGGTCGTCCCGCGGCTGATGCATAACGCCCCGGCCTCGCATCTTTCGATCCGCCACGGCTTTTCCGGCCCGGTGCTTGCGGTGTCCTCGGCCTGCGCCAGTGCCAACCATGCGATGGGGCTGGCGGTGCAGCAGATCCGGCTCGGGACCGCCGACGTGATGCTGACCGGGGGCGCCGAGGCGATGCTCTGCTTTGGCGGGATCAAGGCCTGGGAGGGGCTGCGGGTGCTGGCGCCCGACGCCTGCCGGCCGTTCTCGCTGGGCCGCAAGGGCATGGTCATCGGCGACGGGGCCGGGGTGCTGGTCTTCGAGGCCGAGGAGCACGCCCGGGCGCGCGGCGCGCGGATCCTGGCCGAAGTGGCCGGCTTCGGGATGACGGCCGACGCCCATGACATCATCGCGCCGAACACCGAAGGGGCGGCCCGGGCGATGCAGCTGGCCCTGCAGGATGCCGACCTTGGCCCGCAGGAGATCGGCTATCTCAATGCCCATGGCACCGGGACCCTGCTGAACGACCGCAGCGAAGCCGCCGCGATCCTGCAGGTCTTCGGGCAGTCGCCGCCGGTCTCCTCGACCAAGGCCGCGCATGGGCACGCCATCGGCGCAACCGGCGCGCTGGAGGCGCTGGCCTGCCTCTTGGCCCTGGGCGAAGGCGTGCTGGCGCCGACGCTGGGCTGCACGCAACAGGACCCCGACTGTCCCGTCGATCTGGTGCAGGGTGCGGCGCGGCAGGGCAGGGTGACCGCGGCGATGAGCAACGCCTTCGCCTTTGGCGGCCTGAACGCCGTGCTGGTCTTCCGCGCCGCGGGCTGAACGCAAAGGGGCCGGTCCTTGCGGACCGGCCCCTGTCAGTGCAACGCCGGTGCGATCAGGGATTGGCGGCGCCTTCGGCCGGGGCAGCCTCGGTCGCGGGGGCGGCTTCGCCCGCAGCGGCCGCAGCGGCGTCGGCGGCATCGTTGGCGGTGGACACGGCGTCGAACCCGGCGGTGAAGCCCTTGAGCGACATGGTCAGCTCGACCTTCTGGTCGGCTGCGACGAAGGGAACGATGGTCAGGACGGCATTCGCCCCGTTCTTCATCTGCGCCACTTCCTCGGCGGTAAAGCCGATCCGCGCCACGCAGCCGATCTGGGTGCAGAAGGTGAACGGATAGGCCTTGGGCTGGGCGGTGTCGATCTGCATCGTCATCCCGGCCGTCAGCAGCGTCTCCAGCGGCGCGATGAAGGTGGCGCCGGCGACCGCCGGGCCTTCCGAGCCCTTGGGCAGGTTGAACATGGTGAACTCGGCAACGGCATTGCCGTCCTTGTCCTTCAGCAACAGGTACAGCTGGCACGGATCGACGCCGGTCTCGGTGCGGACGCAACGCTGCTCCCAGGCTTCGAAATTGGCGGTGACATAGGTGCTGCCGGGGCCGGTGTCGCCCCCGACTTCCTGACCAAGCGCCAGCGTGTCGCCAGTGGCCGGCGCGGCTGCGGCGGCGCCATCCTCGGCCGGGGTCGCCTCGGTGGTGGTCTGCGCAGCAAGCGGAGTGGTGGCGAGCGCAAGAAGAAGCGCCAGCGCGGTGCTCGTGGTCTTTGCCATCTTCGACATGTCCTTTGGTCGGTCGATTTCAGGCGGGTCTCTACCATGCCCTCCGACCCAAGTCAGGTGCGAAAAACCAACCCGGCGCGCTTCTGCCGCGTCGCCGCAGCGGGGCTTGGCGGAAATTGAAAAAGGGCCGGATCGACCGGCCCTTTTCGGATATTGTTTTTGCTCCCTGTCGGACTGGCCGACTTCATGGGTTGGGACGCTACGGCGGATTGTGCAGGCCGTCAACGGGTTCTTTTCGGTGGTTCGCAGAAAAAAAACCGCGCCATTTCAACGGCGCGGCCAGTCGACAGGGAGGAAGTCAGCGCCAGCCCCGGCAGAAGGCCGGGCCTGACGAGATGAGTCTGGCACAACGGGGTTAACACTGTATGTTTGAGCCCGTCAGTGGCTGGGCGGATCGGAAAACCGGGTTCGCCCTATGGTTGTAAGAGGCTCAGGTGGCGGATCAGGCAAGCGCGGCGGACAGCATTTTCGTGGGCGGGGGCGGCGAGGGCTATGCGCTGCCGCAACAACTTCTTCTGAAGTACGGCAACCGGCATGGCCTGATCGCCGGCGCGACCGGCACCGGCAAGACGGTGACGCTGCAGATCCTGGCCGAGGGGTTCTCGGCCGCGGGGGTTCCGGTCTTCCTCTCCGATGTGAAGGGCGATCTTTCGGGCATCGCCGCCGCGGGGTCGGCGGGGCACAAGCTGCACGAGGCTTTCACAAAGCGCGCGGCGACGATCGGGCTCGACTTGCAGTATCGCGCCTTTCCGGTGCTTTTCTGGGACATCTTCGGCCAGAAGGGCCACCCGGTGCGGGCCACGGTCGAGGAAATGGGCCCCTTGCTGCTGTCGCGGCTCCTGGAACTGTCCGAGCCACAGGAGGGCGTGCTGAACGTCGCCTTCCGGTTGTCGGACGAAGAGGGGCTGGCGCTCCTGGACCTCAAGGACCTGCAGGCGCTGCTGACTTTCGTGGCCGAGAATGCCGAGGCGATCTCGGGCCGCTACGGGCTGGTGTCAAAGGAATCCGTCGGCGCGATCCAGCGCCGGCTGCTGGTGCTGGAAAACGAGGGCGGCGCCAGCATGTTCGGCGAACCGGCGCTGGACCTTGCCGATCTGATGACGGTCGACGCGACCGGGGCCGGGCGGATCAGCATCCTGGCGGCGGACCGGCTGATGAATTCGCCCCGGCTTTACGCGACCTTCCTGCTGTGGCTTCTGTCCGAGCTCTTCGAGACCCTGCCCGAGGTGGGCGACCCGGACAAGCCGAAGCTGGTCTTCTTCTTCGACGAGGCGCATCTTCTGTTCACCGACGCGCCCAAGGCCTTGATCGCCAAGGTGGAACAGGTCGCGCGGCTGATCCGGTCCAAGGGTGTCGGGGTCTATTTCATCACGCAGAACCCGGCGGACGTGCCGGACAACATCCTTGGCCAGCTTGGCAACCGGGTACAGCACGCGCTGCGCGCCTTCACTGCCAAGGACCAGAAGGACCTGGCCAAGGCCGCCGAGACCTACCGGCCGAATCCGCGCTTCAAGATCGAGGACGCGATCCGCGATGTCGGCACCGGCGAGGCCGTGACCTCGCTTC
>Ga0209278_1002522_pt1 | contig 10149 bp, 9 predicted proteins | sample JI81BgreenDNA_FD_187504 | JGI IMG/M metagenome (GOLD analysis project Ga0209278, IMG submission 187504) | Wastewater effluent complex algal communities from Wisconsin, to seasonally profile nutrient transformation and Carbon sequestration -... | ecosystem: Engineered > WWTP > Effluent > Algae... | reverse complement strand
GGGGGCATCATAGGCCGCGATCTCGGCCTCGGAGAGCGTGCGCGCGGTGCCCCGGGCGATGATCTTGCCGATCGGGAAAAGCGGGCTGTACTTGGAGAATGCCCGCCAGATGGCAAAGGCGCGCGGCGCATCCTGGCCGGCGGGCAGGCCGCCATTGGACAGGACGACGCCGTTGAACCGCTCGGGCATTTCAGCCACCAGGCGCAGGCCGATCAGCGACCCCCAGTCCTGGCAGGCGAGCGTGATGTTCTTGAGATCGAGCTTCTCGATCCAGCGGCGCATCCAGGCGACATGGCGGGCATAGCTATAGTCGCTCTTGCGCGCGAGCTTGTCCGATTTTCCAAAGCCGATCAGATCGGGTGCGAGCACGCGATAGCCGGCATTGGCGACAGGACCGATCATGAAACGGTAGAGATAGCACCAGCTCGGTTCGCCGTGCATCATCAGTACGACCGGGGCATCGAGAGAGCCCTCGTCGACATAATGCACGCGCAACCTGGTGCCATCGTCCGGATCGGCAATCTCGGCATAATGCGGTGCGAATGGAAAGTCGGGAATTCCTGCAAACCGGCTGTCCGGCGTTCTCAAAACCCGCATAAACCCTCCGCTGCGATCACCTTATGACATAGTGTATGACATATGGTTGGCGTGCGCGCAACCGGGGCAATGTTCAGCCGTCAGGCCTGGCCTGTGCGAAAGGCTTCGCGCACGGCGTCGCTGCGCGAATTCACCTCCAGCTTGCGGTAGATCGATTTGACATGCGTGCCGACGGTGTGCGGCGAAATGCCGAGCGTGCGCGCAGCCTCCTTGTAGCTCTGCCCCTTGGCAAAGGCCTGCAGCAGTTCCGTTTCACGCTGCGACAGCCGGTTTTCCGGATGGACCACAACCGGGCCCAGAGCCTCGGGTTCGGCGCGCAGAAAGCCGAGCAGATAGATGGCCGCTGCCGGGCTGACCGGTGCGCCGCCTTCCAGCGTGGCGGCGATGCCGTCGAGTATGACCTGGGGCGTGCTGTCCTTGAGCAGATAGCCATCCGCGCCCGCCATGATCGCCTTGACCACCGTGTCGCGATCACCAAAAGTGCTGATGATCAGCGCCCTGGCCGATGTCTGCGCCTTGATCCTGGGCACCAGATCATAGCCCAGCCCATCGGGCAGGCCGATATCGAGCAGGAACAGGTCGGGCGACTGTTCGAGCAGCGCGTCGGCGCTGGCGATATCGGGCGCCATCCCCAGAATCTGGTAGCTGGGCTCCATCGCGATGATGCCCTGGAAATACTGGCGCACCATCGGATCGTCCTCGACAATGGCGATGCGCGCTGCGGGGCGTTCGGTTCCGGTCATGCGGTCTTATCCCCCGGAACGGCCGTGATGCGAAGATACCATGATATGGGATGTCATTCGGCAGCCAACGTCTCGCGCAGCGGCAGCGACAGGGTGATCCGCGTGCCCCTGCCGCCTTCACCGGGTTCAACCGCGACATGGCCCTGCACCGATGCGGCGCGCAGCTGCATGTTGGTGAGGCCTCGTCCGGCCTCCCCGGTGGTGGTGATGCCCCTGCCATCGTCGTCAACGGTCAGCACGAGCCCTTCACCCTCGCGCACCGCTCGCACCGCGATGCGCGACCCGCCGGCATGCTTGAGCGCATTGGTCACGGCCTCCTGCAGCACGCGAAAGATCTGCAGCACGTCGCGCGGGCCGAAATCGGCGACGTTGGCAATGGCCGGGTCCTCGTGCCATTCGAAGGCGATCCCGGTTGCCTCGATGCGTGGCTGCACGCGCGCCTTGAAGATGGCCAGCGCGGAGCTGAGCGATTCGCCGACCGAATCCATCGAATCGACCATCAGCCGCATCTCGTCGATCACCGATTGCAGGCCCTCTGCCACCACAGTCGGCTCGGCCACGCCGACGCGCGCGGAAAGCATGATCGACATGAGCTGGCTGCCTAGGCCATCGTGCAGATCGCGCATGATACGGCGGCGTTCCTCGTCGAGCGTCTGCTGGCGGATCAGCGCCTGCTCGCGCTGCGCGGCTTCGGCCAGTTCCGCCTCGCGCTGTTCGACCTTGGCCTGCAGCATGGCGTTGAGCGCGCCCTGCGACTGGAAGAGCCGGAAATTGCGCGCCAGAAATGCTGCGGTCATCGCCAGCAGCAGGAAGACCGAGCTGTTGAGCAGATTGCCTTCGCCCACGCCCCATTGTGGAAACCAGTTGGCAAAGGCGTCGAACACCAGAGCGGTCGCCATCACGGTCAGCAGCGCGCTCTCGATCAGCCTGTCTTCCCTCTGGCTTGCGAAGTGCCAGATCAGCCGGGCGATGACGAGGATCGTCGATCCCATCAGATACCAGATCCAGATCGACGTGGGCATGTCGAAACCCTGCGGCATGGGGACGCGATAGATATGCCAGGCGATCACAGCCATCGCCGCGCCGTAGATCACGAGCATGGCGGGTTGCAATCCGCGTACCGGCCGCCGCGTCCAGCTGTCGATGAAGCACAGCAAGGCTGTCGGGATGAACAGGTAGATCGCAAAGAATGCCAGCATCCGCCCCCAGCCATCGACGGGAGGATCGAGCCAGAGCGCATAGGTCATATAGGCGACGAAGGCCGCGCAGAGCGCGCTGAGCCAGGCCGCAAAGCGCCAGTCATCCGAGCGGAAGATCATGATCGCGGCAAGCAGCCCCAACATCCCGAGCACCGCCGCCGAGAGACCGTAGAAACCGTTGATGAGAAACAGCCGCCGGGCGCTGAACCGTTCAAGCGCGCCGAATTCCGAAATGATCGGCGGATAGATATCGGTATAGGGATAGCCGTTGCGGACGGTGATATAGTTGAGTTGATTGACGCCCGGCCGCAACAGCCCGGCAGGAATACGCGTCAGGAACGTGGTCTGGCCATCGAACGAAACCCTGCCCGGCTGCATTCTGCCACGGGCGTAGAGCGTCGAACCATTGACCGCCATCCGGTAGTTATCGACCTGCAATGTGGAGATGATGCCCAGGCCGTCGGCTGGGACCTTGTCGACCTTGAAGGCGATGCGGACGCTGAATATCGCGGTGTCGCAGCAATGGGTCCAAGGCAACGCGATCGGCTTGTAATCGCCCTTGGCAGCTGCCTCCAGGGTGGGTTCTGCAATGCGGGAAGCGCTGGTTTCGACGATCTCCATCGGCGGCGGAGCCTGGCTTCGGTCGGCATGCAGCAACGGATCGATCAGCTGCCAATAGATCAGTTGCACGCCAATGATCGCCAAGCCGAAAACGGCAAGCTGCCGCCAGTAAGCGCTACGCAAAGCCCCTTGCATCCATTCCCCCCATTTTGTGGGAGCGATGCAACATATTCTTAACCGTGAAAAGGGGTAACGCGAGGGCCACCCCTTTCCGTCGGCGACCCGCGAACGGGCTTTAGATCATCATTGGCTCGCCTGATTTCCAGGACGATATCCGACAGCTTCGCCGAAAAAAATTTCCATCAAGAAATCGAACATAACGTCTCCGTCGATTGCGATCATTTGCCGGCCTGGATGCATTCATGATTGATAGCAACTGGCTGACATTGCGGATGGTATATTGAAGCAGCATTGAAGCAAGTGGAAATGCAAGCGGATGCTTTCAGTAATTTTGCTATTTCGGCTGTTTCGATGCTTGAATGCATGACTGCTGCATACGCCTTGGCAGCGATGGCTTGGCGGGCGTGTTTCTGTCACGAGCCCGGGCCCTGGTGGCGCATAAGGATCTTTGGTGGGGCAGCGGCGCGGATTGATTGCGCGTTGCAATGCTTGCATGAAGCGCAAGACAGATCATCAGATGGGCATCGCCCTTGCCAAGATATCAAGCATCGCATGGCGCGCTATCCGATGCGAACGTTCAGCCCGGCGGCGCGAATGAGGGGGACAAAGATGAAGCACATGCTGTTCTGGCCGCTGGCATGGGCGGCGCTCGCGCCGCTGCCGCTATGGGCGAATGATAGCCAGGCCAGTGTCACCATGGGTGGCCTCGTGCTCGAGCAGAACGAGCAGATCAGCATGGACAGCGAGGACCTGTACCTGTCGCTCGATCGCGTGCGCGTACGCTACACCTATACCAACCATGGCGATAAGCCGGTCACGGTGCTTGTTGCCTTCCCACTTCCCGATGTGCCGCTGGAGGGCAGCGATCCCGAATGGCTGGAGGCGGGCTATCCCGATTGGGATGTGATCGACATGCAGACGCTGGTCGATGGCCAGCCCGCTAAGCTGACACGCATCGATATCGCCAGGGTGAACCGCAAGGACATCGGCAAAAGGCTGAAGGCGCTGGGATGGCCGGCTGTCCATTGGACCGATCCGGATTTCAACGCGCGCCTGAATGCGCTCTCGGCCGATCAGAAGGCTGCGCTGATCGCCGAAGGCCTGCTGACCACCGAATATGTCTTCGAAGGCGATGTCCGGCCCGCCTGGACGGTGTCCACCAGCTTTGTCCGCACGCAGACATTTGCACCTGGCGTGCCGATCATCGTGGAGCACAGCTATGCGCCGATGCAGGGCGGCACCGTGGGTAGCGGACTTGGCCGTGATGCGCGGGTGGCACCGGGCGGAAGGCTGGATCCGCAGAGCGAGTATATCCAGCGCTATTGCGTCGATGATGCCTTCCTGCGCGGCTTCGACCGCAAGCGCTATCTTCCCTCGGGCGAGGAGAACCCGGCGGTTTACCCGATGGAACAATGGATCGGCTATGCGCTCAAGCCCGGTGCCAACTGGAAGGGCCCCATCGGGCGCTTTCACCTGACTATCGACAAGGGCGAGCCCGAGCGGCTGGTCAGCCTGTGCATGGACGGGCTGAGCAAGGTGAGCCCGACCCGGTTCGAGGTCACCAAGACCGATTACGAGCCCGATCGCGATCTCGACCTGCTGTTTGTTTCCATGTCGCGGCTCGAAGGCGAGCCGTGATATCCCATGATATGGGAGCCATCCCGCATGGGATGCCGCGCCTGAAGCGCCGCGTCTAATCCTGCTGCCATCAAACCGCATGGCAACAGGAGAAGACAATGCTCAAGACCCATAACCGCACGAAGCTTCTGATCGGCGCAGGCCTGTCGCTCGCCAATCTGGCGCTGATCGGCGGCATGGCGATTGCCACCATGAACATGCCTGCACAGGCGCAGGGCCAGAACCGCGAGACCATCGTCAAGCCGAACCGCGCGGTGGCCTGCCCGTCGGGCTGGCGCACCCCGGATGGCGACACCTCGCTGTGCGAACCGATGGGCACCACCGCGCCGAAGATCTACGCCAAGAAGGAAAAGGAGACGTGCGCGGACGGCTATTACGAGGTCTACCGCCTGTGGTGCTCCACCAAGCGGCCCTGAGCTTCGCGATCAATCTCACAAGCGCCGCGCGAGCAGCGCAACAAGACCAAGGGAAGTTGATCGCAATGGTCTGTGCGACCCGTGCCATTGCGATCAACCGGGAGCGCGGTACACCCCCCGCGCTCCCAAATTTTTTGGTGCGCACCTGCTGGGGTGCGCACCCATGCAAAGATCGGCAGGCAGGGCAGGGCGGGACGCTGGTTTTGGGCGGATGATCACCCATATCCTCTAAGGCGGTAGCGAAGTCCGGATATGTGGCGAAAGCCGAACGCGGATGTCGCCTCTGCGCAAAAGGGGACAGCCAGTGTCAAGATCGCCGATGCCACGACCGCCGGTTCATGCCGAAAGCCATCAGATCGCGCGGATCGGGTGGCTGCGCGCCGCTGTGCTGGGTGCGAACGATGGCATCGTATCGACCGCGAGCCTCATTCTTGGTGTCGCGGCATCGGGTGCCGATCGCCAGGCGCTGCTCGTGGCGGGGACGGCCGGGCTGGTCGCAGGCGCGATGTCGATGGCCGCTGGCGAATATGTGTCGGTGAGCAGCCAGTCCGACACCGAGGCAGCGGACCTCGCCCGCGAGCGCACCGAACTGGCCGAAGACCCCGAATTCGAACGCGCCGAGCTGGCGGCGATCTATGTCGGTCGTGGTGTCGATCCGGCAACGGCGGATGTGGTCGCGGCGCAGATGATGGCGCATGATGCGCTTGGCAGCCATGCCCGCGACGAGCTGCACATCAACGACATTACCGCCGCGCGCCCGTTGCAGGCCGCGCTCGCATCGGCGCTCACCTTCACCGTCGGGGCGGCTCTGCCCTTGCTGCTTGCGGCGCTGCTGCCGATGGGCTGGATGGTCATCGGCGAGGGTACGGGATCGATCATGTTCCTGGCCCTGCTCGGTGCCATCAGCGCCCGGGCGGGCGGGGCGGCGGTGACTAAGCCTGTGATTCGCGTCGTCTTCTGGGGCGCGCTCGCCATGGCGCTGACCGCCGGCATAGGACGCCTGGTGGGGACAGCGATCTGAAACGCTGATCGGCCCGATCCGGCCGCGGGTGCGGCTCTGCCCTGATCAAGCGCGGAGAACCAGTGCCGGGCTGGCCGCTGCCCGGTGGCCACCCCGGCACCAGCAGGCAGGCTGCATCTGCAAATAGCTACCCTGCCGGGTCAAAACCCCAGCGCTTTTGGCGCTTGCAAAAAAATCTGCATCCAAATGCGGCTGATGGCGCATCCAAGCTACTGAAAACATCACCAGCCGCTTTACGGCATCACAGGGGATAAGATGATGAAGCTGTCCATCCGCCGCGCCTTGCGCTTAGGCTTGCTTGTACCCGCCATTGCGGCCTGCCTGGCCGGTTCGCCTGCCAGCGCGGGGCCGATCAGCACGACCATGCCCGATGGCGCGGCCGGCAGGATCGGCGAGGCGGTGATCAGCCATATCAATGCCGACACGCCCGAGGCCATCCAGCAATGGGCCCCTTCGATCCTGTCTTCATCGCTGGACGCCGAAATGCGGACAGCCATGCTGACCCAGCTTGCTGTTGCGGCGCGCGACAGTGGCGGTGTCGATTTCGTCGATGCGCGCGTGCAGGGACCGCCAGGGATGCTGGTGGTGACCATCAAGGGACGGCGCACCGGACAACGCGCCGCGCTGGTGCTGCTCCCCGATCCGGCCGAGCCGGGCAAGCTTGCCATGGCGGATCTGGTGCCGGTCGATGATCCCGCGCTCTATGAAGGCTGGCCAGAAGGCGAAGCATCGCAGACCGAGATCGCGCGTCTGGCCATGGCGGCGCTGGACCAGCTTGTCCGCAGCAACGACTTTTCCGGCTGCCTCAGCATCTCTGACCAGGGTGCCACCGTCTTCGATCAGTGCCGGGGGCTTGCCGATCGCAGTTTCAATGTGAAGGCGGACAGCCAGACCCGGTTTCACATCGGCTCGATGAACAAGATGTTCACCGCCGTCGCCATTGCGCAGCTGGTGGAGTCAGGCAAGTTGCGCTGGGATACCCGCCTTTCGGAGCTTGTCCCCGAGTATCCGGACCAGGCCGCCGCCGCCAGGATCACGGTGTGGCAGCTTCTGCACCACAGCGCGGGCCTGGGTGATTTTTTCGTCCCGGAATTCTTCCAGAATCGCGAGCGGTTCATCGACCCAGCCGACTATCTCGACCTTATCGCCCGCCAGGCCAAGGCGTTCGAGCCCGGGGAGGGATGGGGGTACAGCAATGCCGGATATGTGCTGCTGGGCCGGATCATCGAGAATGTCTCGGGCGAGGGCTATTTCGATTACATCGCCCGGCATGTCTTTGCGCCCGCAGGCATGACTTCCAGCGGCTTCGACAGCCAGGAGGATGTTACGGACAGGCTGGCGACAGGCTATTTCCGCGAAGGGGCATTCGCCACCCGCTGGAAGGCCAACTGGATGACGCTGCCATTCAAGGGAAGCCCGGCAGGCGGCGGCTATTCGACCAATGCCGATCTGTTGCGATTTGCCGACGCGCTGCGCGAGGGCCGATTGGTCGGGCCCGCGACCGTGCAGCAGATGTTCGCCGATGGCATAGCCGCAGGGCCCGGCACCTATGCCGCCGGCTTTGGCGAGCGGGTTTCGAACGGTCGGCATATCCGCGGTCATGCCGGCGGTGCGCCGGGCATGAGCGCCAATCTGGCGATCATATGGGAAACCGGAGCCGCCGTCGCGGTGACCAGCAACCAGGGCGATATGCCGACGGCGATGCTGCTGAGCGAACGGATCGCCGATCTGCTTGCCGGCCAGGCGCAAAAGCCATGATGTCCTGCCTTGCGCCTTTGCTATTGTTGCATTTTCTCGAGGAGGCCCGCCGATGAACCCCGCGCTGCTGTTCATCCCTGCCGTGGTGATGCTGACGCCCATTGCGATCCTGCTGATCTTCCTGCGCTATCGCGCTTACGTGACCCGGGAGCGCTATCGCACTTTGCTTCAGCTGGCTGACAAGGGCGTGGAGCTGCCGCAGCACCTGCTGACAGAGCCGGCTGCGTTCGACACCGACCGGCGGCGGGGGCTGGTGCTGATTGCTGGCGGCCTTGGGCTAATGGCGATGTTGCTGGCTCTCCCGATCGAGTCTCACGATGGACAGCGGATATCCGCGCTTTGGGGGCTGGGCCTGCTGCCGCTGATGACCGGACTGGGCTATCTGGCGAGCTGGTGGCTCACTCGGCGCGATGACATGCGTGGGTGACGAGAGTGACGCGGCGCGTGACGACCAGGCGCTGGTCGCGCGCGTGCTGTTGGCCGATGACCGCCGGGCGTTCGAACAGCTGTTGCGGCGTCACCAGGGCATGGTCCGCGCGCAGTTGCGCCGACTGGTGCGCGGCAACCTGGCCGAGGCGGATGACCTTGCGCAGGAAACATTCCTGCTGGCGTGGCGCAAATTGGACCAGTTCCGCGGCGAGGCCCGCTTTTCGACCTGGCTGTACCGCATCGCCTATAGCTGCTTTCTCCAGGCCCGCCGCAAGCAACGGGCTGGCGCGGAACACCAGCCCGTTGACCTGCACGAACCGCAGAATTGGCTCGATGAAAGGGCGGACCGGCGTCTCGATGTCGAGCGCGCCGTGCAAAGCCTGTCTGCGCCGGAGCAGGCAGTGCTGCTGCATGTTGCGCAGCTTGGATTGAGCCATGAGGAGGCAGCCTATGTGCTGGGCATGCCGCTGGGTACGGTGAAATCCCATGCGCGGCGCGGCCAGGCCAGGTTGCGCGTGCTGCTGGCGGACTGGAATGTAATCGCTGATAAGGAGTTCGGGCGATGAACGACGAGTTGGATGACGATATCGCGGCCCTGCTGCGCGACGGATTTGGCGGTCCCGTGCCCGACGAGGGCTTTTGCGACCGCGTGATGCAGCAATTGCCTGCCAAGCGACATAATCGCGCATGGCCCACTCTGGTCGGGATAGCCAGCGGTGTTGCAGCATCGGGGATCAGCCTGATGGCGGCACCGGTCATGGCCAGCGCCTGGGACGACTGGCTTGCCGGGCCGTCGGCTCAATCCGTGTTGGCGCTGATGGCGGCAGGACTGGGGCTCAGCATTCTGGCCCTGGCATGGGCGCTTGCAGAGGTACAGGACACGGGCGCTATATCGACTCTGAAAGTCTAGCCAGTCAGAAAGCCGATAGGCGGCTGTGCCTGGTTGCTCGAATGCGCCTCAACCTCTGACCTTAATGTTGAACGGCAACTGCTTGACCAGGCTTGGTTTTCCGAGGTTCCAGCCTTTTGCCGGATCAAGGTACACGCCCGTCATTGCCGGTTTTCGCAGCGGCTGGCGGTTTCCCGGCTTGATTTCGCACAAGCACGACGGCGGCCAGGAGATCTTCCACACGGAACGGCTTTCTGATGACGTGGACGTCGCCCAGAATCTCATCAAGGGCGGCACTATCGGCATAGCCCGTCATGATGATCACCGGCAAATCGGGCTTTGCCAGTTTTACCTGCCGCGCGACTTCGGCGCCGCTCAGGCCAGGCATGGCGAAATCCACCAGTATCAGGTCGGTGTCCGTAGGTTGCGGGCTGGCAATGAAGCGATCGCCATTGTCAAAGACACTGCACGCAATGCCGTGCTGGCCAAGACTGTCGATCAGAAAGGCCCTGACCTGCTCGTCATCGTCGATGACGGCGATATGCAGCCCTGAAAGCTCTTCCATTGAGGAGGCGGATTTCGGTTGTGGTGTTGTCGCGCTGTCATCGTCCGCAGAAGCGCATGGCAGGACGAAGACGACCCGCGTGCCTTCACCCACGGTCGAATAGAGTTGAAGCGTGCCACCGGATTGGGTGGCAACGCCGAATGCCATGCTCAA
>Ga0209278_1002521_pt1 | contig 10150 bp, 9 predicted proteins | sample JI81BgreenDNA_FD_187504 | JGI IMG/M metagenome (GOLD analysis project Ga0209278, IMG submission 187504) | Wastewater effluent complex algal communities from Wisconsin, to seasonally profile nutrient transformation and Carbon sequestration -... | ecosystem: Engineered > WWTP > Effluent > Algae... | reverse complement strand
AAGGGCCGAATCCAGACCGCCCACACCCCGCCCCATCCGCCACGCCGCGCAGCGCTAGAGTCGCACCATGACGACGAACACGCCTTCCGCCGACGGCCTCGCCTGGGCCCAGCGCCTGGTCCGCATGGACACCCGCAGCGACCAGAGCAACCTGCCGCTCATCGAGTGCATCGCCGATCACCTGCGCGCCCTGCAGGTGCCGCTGCGCCTGACTTACGACGACGAGCGCCGCAAGGCCAACCTGTTTGCCACCCTGGGCCCGGCCAGAGCCGGCGGCCTGGTGCTCTCGGGCCACACCGACACCGTGCCCTGGGACGGTCAGGACTGGAGCCTCGACCCCCTGGGCGCCGAGCTGCGCGACGAGCGCCTCTACGGCCGCGGCAGCGCCGACATGAAAGGCTGGATCGGCCTGGTCGTCGCCCAGGCCCGCGCCTGGCTGGAGGCCGACCTGCCCCATCCCATCCACTTTGCGTTCAGCTACGACGAAGAGGTCGGCGGCTTCGGCGCCCTCAACCTCGTGGCCGACCTGCGCGAAGCCGGCATCGCCCCCGCGATGTGCGTGGTGGGCGAGCCCACGTCCATGGTGCCGGCGCTGGCCCACAAGGGCGTGCACCGCTGGCGCTGCCGCGTGCACGGCAAGGCCGCGCACTCGTCACTCACGCCGCAGTCGGTGAACGCCGTGGAAGCCGCGGCCCGCCTGGTGGCCACCATCGCCGACCTCGCCGACGAGCTGCGCGAACAAGGCGCGCGCCACGAGGGCTTCGACGTGCCCTACACCACGGCCGCGGTCTGCCGCTTCGACGGTGGCGTGGCCGACAACATCGTGCCCGAACTGGCGCGTGTGCACTACGAGTTCCGCGACCTGCCCGGCCTGCCCCCCGGTGCCGACGCCGACGCGCTGCAGGCCCGCGTCGAGCAGCGCGCCCGCGCGCTCGAGCCGGCCATGCAGGCGGTGGATTCGACCAGCGGCTTCCGCTTCGAGCGTTTTGCGTCCATGCCGGCCTTCAGCTCGGCACCCGACGAGCCGGCCGTGCGCCTGGCCCAGCGCCTGGCCGCCAGCCGCCAGACCACGCTGGTGGCCTTCGGCACCGAGGCCGGCCTCTTCCAGCGCGCGGGCATGAGCACGGTGGTCTGCGGCCCCGGCAGCATCGGCCAGGCCCACCAGGCCGACGAGTACGTGAGCCTGGAGCAGCTGGCGCGGGCGGAGGCCTTCCTGCGCGGCATCGCCGCGGCGCCGGAGTTCCGCGAGCGCGGCTGAGGCCGCGCCTGGCGAGGTTCAGCGCGCGGCCAGCAACCGCAGCGCCGTGCGGTGCACCAGCGCGCGCCGCACCGCCAGCAGCGGCACGAAGGCCACGAGCGCCCCGCCCAGCACCAGCAGGAAGGGCGCGTCGCGCAGCGGCTCGAGGTAGACCCCGGCCAGCGCCGCCAGCACGCCCAGCGTCACCGCCCAGGCCCAGAGCATGGGCGCCTGCGTGGTGACACGTTCGGCGGCGTCTTCCACCAGACGCGCCTTGTCGCGCGGGGCCAGGGCCTGCAATTCGCGGAACTCGTACCAGGGCAGCACGAAGCAGGGGTCGAGCGGTGAACGCATGGCGGGATCCTCCTCGGCCGAGTATCGCGCGCCGCCGCTGGCGCCGCGGGCGCCGCATGACAGCGAGGCTGAGCCACGTCAAGGGCCGGCAGCGCCGCCCGCGCCTAGCATCGCGCCATGAACACCCGCACCCCCCTCACCACCCTGGCCGCCCTGGCCGCCGCCAGCGTCGCCCTCAGCCTGCTGGCCGGCTGCGCCGTGCAGTGGCGCAACACCGAGCCCGCGCGCCAGGTCGCCCGCGCCGCCGAGCCACCCGGCTCGGCCTACGCCGGCTGGCGTGTCTACCAGCAGCGCTGCGCCAGCTGCCACGGCACGGCGGCCGACGGCGCCGGCGGCGCACCCAACCTGCTGCTGCGCCTGCAGGGCCTGGGGCCGCAGCGCTTCGTGGACCTGGTGCTGCGCCGCTACGAGGCCGACATGCTGCCGCCGGGCCAGGGTTCGCCGCGCGAGGCCCTGGTCGACGACATCGTCGAGCGCCGCCGCGGCGCGCTGGCCATGCCGGCCTGGCAGGGCGAGCCCGTGGTCGACGCGCATGTGATGGACCTCTACGCCTACCTGGCCGCGCGCTCGGAGGGGCGGCTGCCGGCGGGGCGCCCGCCGGCGCGCTGACGCCGGCCAGGCGCCCGCGCCGCCGCGGCCTTCAGGCCGCCACGCGCTGCGGCACGCGGTAGCCGCCGCAGATGTAGGTCTGGTGGTCGTGCGCCGCGCCGTCCACGCAGCGCATCTGCGCCACGACGGCGGGGTCGGTGAGCTCGGGCGCCACCCACCAGTCCTCGACCACGCGGTGGCCCCAGGCGACGTCGGCCACCACGAGCTCGTAGCCCAGCGCGTGCAGGCGCTCGCGGCTCAGGCGTCGCACAGCCTCGCCGCCGGCCGAAAGGTCGTGCTCGAAGGTGATGACGCGGAAGCGCACGTCGTCGTGCGGCAGCTGATCCAGCGCGCGCAGCGTCACCTCGGGCGGGTCGGTGTCGAGCGAGAGGTAGTCGATCACCGGGCCCAGCCCGGCCTCGGCCAGCGCGGCGCGGTAGTCCAGCGTGGTGGCGTCGGCCAGCAGGCAGGGGTTGCGCCGCATGGCGTGGTGGCGCTGCACGTGCGGGGCCGACAGCTCCACCGACAGGCCACGCCAGCCGAACTGCTGCTCCAGCAGCGCGGTGTTGTTGATGAACAGCGGCTCGTGCGCGCCGATGTCGAGGTAGCTGCCACCGCGCAGGCCGTCGAGCACGCACAGCACGAACATGTCCTGGTGCAGCTGGCTGTGGTTGACCTGGATGTCCTCCAGCCCCGGAAAGCGCCGGATCAGCCAGCGCTGCTTGGCCACGTTGTACTGCAGCGGGTTGTAGAAGTCGGGGCGGTAGCTCATGGCGTGGCGGCCTCCAGGGCCGGTTCGGGTTGCGGGTTGGCGCGGTGGCCGGCGCCCGGGAACAGGTGGCCCAGCAGCCGCTCGGCCACCGGCACCCAGCCCATGGCCCGCACGTGCCGCGCCCAGGCCGGCGACTGCAGGCGCTGCGGGCCCTGGCGCACGGTCTCGTCCATGACGGTGAACAGCGCGTCGGCGTCGATGTCCAGCCACTGCCCGCCGTCGAACACCGCGGGCTCGGTGGCGCGGCGCACGCTGGGCACGCGCCGGGCCAGGCCCTCGGGGCAGAAGTCGTCGGTGGGGCCGCCGGCCGTCACGATCACCGGCGTGCCGCAGGCCATGGCCTCCAGCACGGGCAGGTTGAAGCCCTCGGCCCGGTAGGGCGATACATAGGCGTCGGCGCACGCGTACAGCCCGCGCAGCTCGGCCTGGCCGAGGTTGTCCTCGATGAGGAAGATGCTGGCCATGACCTCGGGCGTGAGCAGCCCCGGGTGGGCCCGCGCCACGGCCTGGAACACGGGGTCGGCGCTCAGGCCATAGAGCGTGCGGTGGTTCTTGAGCACCAGCCGCGCCTGCGCGTGGCGCGCGCGCACGCGGGCAAAGGCCACGAGCAGCGTGTCCACGCCCTTGTTCCAACTGGGGATGCCGACGTTGGCAAACACCACGTGCTCGGGCTCGAAGCCGAAGGCCTGGCGCAGCGCCGCGCGTTCGGCGGCGTCGGGCGCGGCAAAGGCGTGGGCGTCCACGCCGTGCGGCACCACCAGCACCTGCTGCTCGGGCAGGCCGTGCCGCACCAGCAGCGCACGCGCCCAGTGCGAGGGCGTGATGACACGGTCGATGTCGCGCAGCAGCTCGGCCGGCCGCGCCAGCCGCGCCGCGACGTAGCTGCGCGGCAGGCCGTACTCGCAGACCATGAAGCTGAACTGCGGCACGCCCTCGGCCCGCGCCAGGCTGATGTCGGCCGGGAAGGCGATGCGGTAGATGGCGTCGGGGCGGCGGCCGTCGGGTGGCGGCAGGGCCGCCAGCTGCGCGCGCGGGGCCGGCGCGAGGCCGGGGTCGTGGCGGGCGGCGTTCCAGTGCGGGCGGAAGAACGGCAGGTCGGCGTGCTGCAGCTCCACACCGCCGAGGGCCATCCAGGCCAGCAGCTGCTGCTGGTTGACCATGGCGAACGAGTGGCTGACGCCGCGCCAGCCCTCCACGCGCAGCAGCGGCGGCATCGGATCAGGCCTCCAGCGGCGCAGCGGGCGCGGCCTGGGTCGCAGCCAGGGCCTCGGCCATCTTCTCGGCCACTTGCTCGGCCGACAGGTGCGCCGGCGGCAGCCCCGCGCACCAGCGGCCCCACAACGCGCCCAGCAGGGCTTCGAAGCGGCGCGTGTAGCCGGCGCTGTCGAACAGCGGCAGGCTCAGGCGGTTGTCCACCAGGTGCGCGCGCAGGCCGGGCAGCACCTCGGGGTCGGTGGCCATGGTCACCAGCGCCGCCTCGTAGTCGGTCACGCTGGCCATGGCCAGGCCTTCCAGCCCGACCGCGGCCAGCACGCTGGCGGCCACGCGCGAGGCAAAGCTCTCGCCGGGCAGCGTGAGCACGGGCACGCCGGCCCACAGCGCGTCGGCGGCCGTGGTGTGGGCGTTGTAGGGCCAGGTGTCGACGAACACGTCGGCCAGCGCCAGGCGCGAGAAGTGCGCCTCGTACGACAGCTGAGGCGCGAACACGATGCGCTCGGGCGCCACGCCGCGTGCGGCGGCCTCGCGCCGCACGTTGTCGTGCAGCTGGCGGTTGGTCTCCTTCAGCCACAGCACGGCGTGCGGCACGCGGCGCAGCACGCGGCACCAGGCGTCGAAGGCCTCGGGCCCGATCTTGTAGGTGTGGTTGAAGGCGCACATCACGAAGGCGCCCTCGGGCAGCCCGGCCTCGGCGCGCGACATCGGCTGCGGCAGCGGGCGCCAGCGGCCGTTGGGCTGGAAGCAGCCGGGCAGCTGCGCGATCTTCTCGCTGAACTGCGCCTCGTGCGCCAGCGGCGCGGTGAAGGCGTCGCCCACGAAGTGGTCGATGTAGCCCGCGCCCGTGGTGCCCGGGTAGCCCAGGAAACCCAGCTGCAGCGGCGCCGGGCGCGAGGCGAACACACCCAGGCGGTGGCCGCGCGTGTGGCCCATCAGGTCGATCGCGATGTCCACGCCGTCGGCGCGCAGGCGGGCCGCGGCCTCGGCGTCGGACAGGCCGCGCAGGTCCACGAAGTGGTCGGCCGTGCGCTGCAGGCGCGCACGCAGCGCGCTGCCGTCGTCGGGGCCGCTGCTGTAGAGCAGCAGCTCGAAGCGTGTGCGGTCCAGGCCCTCGAGCATCTCCACCAGCAGCTGCGCCACCGGGTGCTCGCGGAAGTCGTAGCTCACGAAGCCCACGCGCACGCGGCTGCGCGCGGCGCGCGCGGCGCGCTCGGCGGCGCTGAGCGGCGGCAGCGGCGCGGCGGCCCAGCCGATGGCGGCCGACTCCTGCTCGGCCCCCACGCGCTGCAGCGCCGGCGGCAGCGGCAGCGACAGCGCCGCGAAGGCCGCCGTGATGCGCGCCAGGCCCGGCGGGCTGCCGGCCAGCTCGCTGGCGATGCGGTCGAGGTCGTCCTGGAAGCCGCTCCAGTCGGCGATGTGGCGCTTCTCGAACGACAGGTGGTTCAGCGCCTCGAGGTTGCCCGGGTCCAGCGCCAGCACCGTCTTCATGCACTCGGCCGCCTCGCGCTTGAGGCCCAGGTCGCGGCAGGCGTCGGCCAGCACGGCGTGGCCCTTCAGCAGCGCCGGCTTGCGCGCCAGCGCCTTCATCAGCACCTCGAAGGCCTCGCGCGGGCGTTGCAGCGCCACCAGCATGGAACCGTGGCGCACCATGGCCTCGGGGTCGAGCGTGCCGCCGGCCTCGAGCTCGGCCCAGACCGCGACGCTTTCGGTGTAGCGGTGCTGCTGCGCCAGCGTCTCGCCCAGCATCTGCAGCGCCAGCGCGTGGCCCGGCTGCAGCGCGAGCACGCGGCGCGCCGCGGCCTCGGCACGTTCGTTCGCGCCGGCGCGGCGCTCGGCCTGGGCCAGGTTGAGCCAGTACAGCTCGTCGGACGGCGCCGCCTCGGTGGCGCGCGTGAAGGCGCGCGCGGCCTCGTTCCATTCGCGGCGCGACATGTGCTCGCGGCCGCGCTCCCAGTGGCGGGTGCCGGCGCGGCGCGCGGCGGGCGGGTTCAGGGTGGCGTGCATGGGGCGGCTCCCGGGTTCAGGCCGTGGCCAGCGTGGCCGGCGCGGCGGTGCCCGCGGCCTCGACACGCGGGCGGTGGGCGATGACGTTCAGGCTGATGGGCGTGTCGCCCACCACGAGGTCGGAGGTGTCGGCGAACAGGCCGTGACGGCCCACGCGCTGCACGGCGTCGAAGCCGGCGGCCTGCAAAAAGCCGGTCAGGAACTCGGCGTTCAGGCCCACGAGGTGCACGTCGTGCGCGTCGACATGGCCGCCGAACATCATGCGCATGATCTGGAAGCGCTGGTTCACGTCGAGCCGGTGGCGCTGCAGCAGCAGGTGGGCCAGCACGTCGAGGTCGGGCACCGAGACACGCAGCACGCCGCCGGGCACGAGCACGCGCCGCCACTCCTTGAGTGCCTTCAGCAGCGGGCCGTTGTAGTCGAAATGCTCCAGCACGTGCGAGGCGTAGACCTCGTCGAACGTGCCGTCGGCAAAGCGCGAGAGGTCGATGGCGTCGCCGACATGGTCGACGGCCGGGCCGGGGACCACGTTGAGGATCTCCCAGCCGGGGCGGCGGACCTTGCCGCCGATGTGCAGTTTGCGCTCCATGCAGGCTCCAGGGTGCCGGCAGGGGCAGCGGCACGTGCGCCGGATGGTCGTGCCGCGGGCGGGGCGGCGATGGGCCGAAATGGCGGCCTCGGCCACCGCTGTTCCGACGGCCGCGCCACAAAACCTGCGGCAGGGCCTAAAGGTTTTGCAGGCGGCGACGAAAACGGCTTCAACGCGGCTGCCAGTTCGGGGCCGCGGGGTCCGGACCACAACGGGCCAACGGCGCCAGGGCGGCAACACCCTCGGCAACGGCGGCAGCGGGCGGCCCGGGCGAGTTCCCCGGCGAAGGGGTGTCCTGCAGGCAGGGCACCACGGGCCGGGGCATTGCAGGCAGTCGCCGCGTGTCTCAAAACACGAGGCGGGCGGCTGCTGCTAGGCAAAGCCTAGGGTCCACATCGCTTTATCGGAGATTTCTTCATGGCTCAGACCATCAACACCAACCTGGTCTCTCTCAACGCCCAGCGCAACCTGAGCTCCAGCCAGGGCGCGCTCGCCACCTCGATGCAGCGCCTGAGCTCGGGCCTGCGTGTCAACAGCGCCAAGGACGATGCCGCCGGCCTGGCCATCGCCGAGCGCATGAGCACGCAGGTTCGTGGCATGAACGTCGCCATGCGCAACGCCAACGACGCCATCTCGCTGTCGCAGACGGCCGAAGGTGCCCTGGGCAAGGTCGGCGACCTGTTCCAGCGCATGCGTGAGCTGGCCGTGCAGTCGGCCAACGGCACCAACGACACCGACGACCGCGCCAGCCTCAACGAGGAGTTCGTGCAGCTGGCCCAGGAAGCCACCCGCACGCTGGGCGGCACGCAGTTCAACGGCCAGAACATCCTGGCGAGCACGGACGCGAGCACCTTCCAGATCGGCGCCAACAACGACACGGCCATCGACCGCCTGTCGGTGGAAGGCTTCAACTGGGCCGACGAGACCGACCTGACCGCCGTGCTCGGCAACGCCGTGATCAGCGGCACGGACACGCCCACGCGCCAGATCAGCGACCTGGCCGGCGCACAGGCCGCCATCGACGAGATCGACGACGCCATCAACAACATCAACAGCCAGCGTGCCACCTACGGCGCGGTGCAGAACCGCTTCGAGAACGTGGTCGCCAACCTGATGGTGGCGGTGGAGAACCAGAGCGCCGCGCGCAGCCGCATCATGGATGCCGACTACGCCACCGAGACCGCCAACCTCTCGCGGGCGAGCATCCTGCAGCAGGCCGGCAACGCCATGGTGGCGCAGGCCAACCAGCTGCCGCAGCAGGTGCTGGCGCTGCTGCGCTGACGCACCCGCCGGGGGCCGCGCACGCGGCCCCACGTGCCCCTTCGCGGAGCCCGCCACCCGGCGGGCTCTTGCATTTGCGGGGCCGATTTGGCGGCCGTTGACGGCCCTTTTCGACCGACCCTCACGCCGTGGGCGGCCGTAATCTCCGGCACAGCGTTTCGGTACCTCGGCAGGACGAATCGCCCACCTGAACCGACTGCCGTGCCACCAGGAGAGCCGCCGTGCCCCAGACGATCAACACCAACCTCGTGTCGCTCAATGCCCAGCGCAACCTGAGCACGAGCCAATCCCAGCTGTCCACCTCCATGCAGCGCCTGAGCTCGGGCCTGCGGGTCAACAGCGCCAAGGACGATGCCGCGGGCCTCGCCATCGCCGAGCGCATGAACACCCAGGTGCGTGGCATGAACGTGGCCATGCGCAACGCCAACGACGGCATCTCGATGGCACAGGTGGGCGAAGGCGCGCTGGGCAAGGTCAGCGACCTGTTCCAGCGCATGCGCGAGCTGGCCGTGCAGTCGGCCAACGGCACCAACGACACGCAGGACCGCGAGAGCCTCAACGAGGAGTTCGTGCAGCTCGCTCAGGAGGTGACGCGCACGCTGGGCGGCACGCAGTTCAACGGCCAGAACATCCTGGCTTCGACGGAAGCGAGCACCTTCCAGATCGGCGCCAACAACGACACCGCGCTCGACCGCCTGACGGTCAACAACTTCAACTGGACCGACGTCGCCTCCATCACCACGCTGGTCGGCAACGCCGTCATCACCGGCACCGAGCTGCCCAGCATGCAGATCAGCGAGCTGGCCGGCGCCCAGGACGTGATCACGATGATCGACGACGCGCTGGACGACATCAACCGCCAGCGGGCCGACTTCGGCGCCGTGCAGAACCGCTTCGAGAACGTGATCTCCAACCTGATGGTGGCGGTCGAGAACCAGAGCGCCGCGCGCAGCCGCATCATGGATGCCGACTACGCGGCCGAGACCGCCAACCTCTCGCGCGCGCAGATCCTGCAGCAGGCCGGCAACGCCATGGTGGCCCAGGCCAACCAGCTGCCGCAGCAGGTGCTGAGCCTGCTGCAGCGCTGAAGCCGGCGTCGCCCGCCGACACACCCGGCAACGCCGCGGCCTCAAGTGCCGCGCCAGGCGGCCGATATGGGGCTCTGAGAGGGGGTGAAAACCGCCTGTCGGGGCCCTTGCCGCTTGCGGGCCCGGCAGCGCCTGCCCCTCGCGTGCCCTTGCACAGGAGAACACCATGCCCGCGATCACTTCGTTGGGAATCGGCAGTGGCCTCGACGTCAACACCATGGTCAACCAGCTGGTGGCGGTGGAGAGCCGGCCGCTCACGCAGCTGCAGAGCGAGGCCCGCTCGCTGCAGACCCAGGTATCCAGCTACGGCCAGCTGAGCAGCCTGTTCGGCAGCCTGCAGACGGCGGCCAACAAGCTCACGGGCAACAGCCTGTGGGGGCAGTCGCGCGCCACCAGTGCCGACGAGTCCGTGGCCCAGGTCGTGGGCGGCAGCAACGCCGCGCCCGGCAGCTACAGCATCAGCGTCGGCAGCCTGGCCCGCAACCAGACGGTGGTGGCCGGCAGCGCGCTGGCCTCGTCGTCCGAGCTGGTGGGCAGCGGCACGCTGACGCTGGAGCTCGGCCGCTGGGACCAGCCGCCCATGAACTTCGTGCCCAAGGTGGGGCGTGACCCGGTGAACATCACCGTCACCGCCGACGACACCCTGGCCACGCTGCGCGACAAGATCAACGCCACCGGCGCCGGCGTGACGGCATCGATCGTGACCGACAGCAACGGCGCCCGCCTGTCGCTGCGCTCGGCAGACAGCGGCGCCGAGAACGGCTTCCGCCTGGCCGTGGCCGACGACGACGGCGCCGCCATCGACGACGGCCTGGGCCTGTCGCGCTTTGCCTACGACCCCGCCGCCGGCAGCACCGGCATGGAAGAGCGGCAGAGCGCCGCCAACGCCACGGCGACGGTCAACGGCATCCCGGTGGAATCGGCCACCAACGAGCTGAGCGGCGTGCTCGACGGCCTGACCATCCGCCTGCGCAAGGAGTCCGCGTCCACCGACGTCACCGTGGTCAGCGACCGCGACGCCG
>Ga0209278_1002520_pt1 | contig 10159 bp, 8 predicted proteins | sample JI81BgreenDNA_FD_187504 | JGI IMG/M metagenome (GOLD analysis project Ga0209278, IMG submission 187504) | Wastewater effluent complex algal communities from Wisconsin, to seasonally profile nutrient transformation and Carbon sequestration -... | ecosystem: Engineered > WWTP > Effluent > Algae... | reverse complement strand
CGCAATTCGGAGGCATCGTATTGCGCGATGCCCTTGGCGAAGGGCCGCGCTTCGCCCTCCACCCACACCTCGACGGCATCGCCGGCACGGAACGCGCCGTCAACCGCGCGGACGCCGGCCGGCAGCAGGGACGCGCCGCGCTCCTTCAGTGCGCGCAGGGCTCCGGCATCGACGTGCAGTTGGCCTTGGCTCGCCAGCGCATGGCGCATCCAGTGCGCCTTGGCGCTGGCGGGCGTGGCCGTCGGTTCGAACAGCGTCCCGGGGCACTCGCCGCGCCCGAGGGCTTCGAGGGCCTCGGCCTTGCCGCCGTGCGCGATCACGGTGGGAATGCCGCGGGCCGTCGCCTTCGCGGCGGCCTCCAGTTTGGTGCGCATGCCGCCCGTACCCACCGCCGAGCCGGCGCCGCCGGCCAGGGCGTACACGGCCTCGTCGATGACCGCGACGCGGGCGATGCGTGCGGCCGTCGGCAGCTTGCGTGGGTCGGCGTCGAACAGGCCGTCGATGTCGGAAAGGATCACCAGCAGGTCGGCCTCGACCAGCACGGCGACATGCGCGGCGAGGTTGTCGTTGTCGCCGAGGCGCAGTTCGTCGACGGCCACCGAGTCGTTCTCGTTGATGATCGGCAGCGCGCCGGCGCGCAGCAGTTCGCGCAGGGTGTTCTTGGCGTTGACGAAGCGCCGGCGGTTCTGCAGGTCGTCGAAGGCCAGCAGCACCTGCGCGCAGGGCACGTCGAGCAGCCGCGCCCAAGCCTCGACCATCCTCGGTTGGCCGATTGCGGCGAGCGCCTGCTTGGCCGGCAGCGCCGAGGCGTCGAGGCCACCCAACAGCGCGCGTCCGGCGGCGACCGCACCTGACGACACCAGGACGATCTCGCGGCCGTCGGCCCGGGATTCGGCGATGAAGCGAGCGATGGACAGCAGATGCCGCGTCGAAAGGCGTTGCCCGCCGGGCGCGATGAGGTTGCTGCCAACCTTGAGGACAGCGCGTTTCCAGCGGGGCAGGGCGACGGGCTCGGACACCAGCAGCACTCGGGGCGGGGAAGCCCCGAGTTCACCCGAGCGCGCTGGAGCCGTCAAATCACGGTCGTGCAGGCGCTTCTGCGCGACCGGCCGGCATCACCATCGTCGGGCTCAGAGCAGCTTGGCGAGGATCCCCGCGCCCGCCGCCCACACGGCCAGCGCCGTGCCCAGCGAGGTCAGGAAGAAGTTCAGCAGCGTGCGCGCCACGCGGTTCTTCCACCAGCCGCCGACCGTGCGCGTGTCGTCGCGGAGGGCGAGGAAATCCGCGTAATCGGGCTTGCGCACCCAGGCCTCGACCAGCGCGCTGACCGTGCCCGAACCCAGCGCCGGATGCAGGGGCGTGATCGGCGACGACACGGCCGCCGCGAGGATGCTTAAGGGGTGCCCGCCGGCCGCGAGGCAGCCCAGCGCGCCGCCCGCAGCGGTGATTGCCGCCCACTGCAGCAGCACCATGCCGCCCGTCTCGATGCCGCCCTGGTGCCAGCCCCAAGCGAAACCGCCGAGCAGCAGGCCGACGAGGATGATCGTGAACCACGGCAGGCCGGTGTCCTTTGGCAGGGCCTCGAGCTCCGCGATCTGCATCGCAGGCTCGGCGGTGCCGGTCTCGAGCGCGGCCTTCAGGCCGGCCAGATGCCCCGCGCCGACGACGGCCAGCACGTGCTGGCCCGGATGCGCGGCGCCGGCCTCGCGCAGCTTGGCGGCCATGTAGCGGTCGCGCTCGGCAATCACGGCCTCGAACAGCTCCGGGCTTGAGCCGGCGAACTCGGCAAAGCTGGCCTCCAGTACGTCGCCCTGCTTGAGCTTCTCGATGGCGTCGTCCTCGACCTTCTCGTCGATGATGAGGCTGGTGAACAGGCCAGAGCCCAGCATCGAGCGCTTCCAGAAGCCGAGCCGGCCCCAGGCGCGCTTGAAGGTCAGGCCGATGTCGCGGTCGATCAGCACCATCGGCAGCCCGCGCGCGGTGGCGCCCACGGCGGCGGCTTTCAGCTCGGCGCCGGGCTCGACGCCGAGTTGCTCGGAGAGTCGGCGCTGGTAGGCGGCGAGCGCGAGGTTCGCCGCCAGCAGGCCGGCCTTGCCGGTCTTGATGGCCTGCACGAGGTCGAGCTTGGCCAGCGCGTTCGGATCGGTCAGCGCGCGATGGCGGGCCGGGTCGAGTTCGACGGCAATGACGTCGAAGGCGCCGCTGGCCAGCGCGGCCTCGACGGCGGCCACGCTCTCCTTCGACACGTGCGCGGTGCCGAGGAGGGTATACGTCACGCCGTCGCGCTCGACGCGGGCGATCGGCTGGTCGGCCAATGCAGCCGGCAGTTCGTGGATGTTCAAATCGGATTCCCGTGGAGCGCTTTGCGGATCAATCGCGGAAACGCTTGGTGAGGTCGCCGTAGGCGTCGATGCGACGGTCGCGCAGGAAGGGCCAGATGCGCCGCACGGCTTCGCCGCGGGCGAGGTCGACCTCGCAGAACAGCACTTCAGCGGCATCGCGCGAGGCCTCGGCGAGGACTTCGCCCTGCGGGCCGAACACTGCGCTGGAGCCCCAGAACTGGATGCCCGGGCCGTCGATCGGCGAGGCCTCGAATCCGGTGCGGTTGCAGGTGAGCACGGGCAGGCCGTTGGCCACCGCGTGGCCGCGATGCGAGAGGATCCACGCCATGCGCTGGCGCTCCTTCTCGGCTTGCGCGTCGCGCGGGTCCCAGCCGATGGCCGTGGGGTAGAGCAGCAGGTCGGCGCCGGCCAGCGCCATCAGGCGCGCGGCTTCCGGGTACCACTGGTCCCAGCAAACGAGCACGCCGAGGCGGCCGACCGAGGTGTCGATCGGGGTGAAGCCGAGATCGCCCGGGGTGAAGTAGAACTTCTCGTTGAAGCCCGGGTCGTCGGGGATGTGCATCTTCCGGTACTTGCCGCGGAAGCTGCCGTCGGCGTCGAAGACCACCGCGGTGTTGTGCGCGAGGCCGGGCGCGCGGCGCTCGAACAGCGAGGCCACCAGCACCACGCCGTGCTGCTTCGCGAGCCGCGACAGGCGCTCGGTGCTCGGGCCGGGAATGGCTTCCGCGCGATCGAACTCGTCCACGCTCTGGTGCTGGCAGAAGTACGGGCCGTTGTGCAGTTCCTGCAGCAGCACCAGCTTCGCGCCACCGGCGGCGGCTTCGGCCACGCGCTGCTCGATGCGCGCGAGGTTGGGTTCGGCGTCGCCCTGGTTGAACTCCTGGACGAGGGCGACTTTCAGAATTCGGCTCATGGGCTCACTCAGTGCGTATCGGGCGCGGTGCGCTCAAGCCAGCAGGCCGGCGGGCAGTTGCATGGTGATGCAGTGCAGGCTGCCGTTCTGCCAGATCAGCGGGCGGCAGGGTACGGGCACGATGGCGTGGTTCGGGAAGGCGTTGCCAAGCATCACGGCGGCGGCGGCGTCCATCTTGTCGCCGTAGGCCGGCATCAGCACCGCGCCGTTGATGATCAGGAAGTTCGCGTAGGAGGCCGCGAGGCGGCGGCCCTCGTCGATGATCGGGCGCGCCCAAGGCAGCGGGAACAGGCGGTAGGGCCGGTTGTCGGCCGTGCGCAGCGCCGCGAGCTCGGCGCCCATGGCCTGCAGGCCGGCGTAGTGCGAATCGGCCGGGTCGTCGCAGCCCTGGTAGGTGATGCTGTCGCGCGCGGCGAAGCGGGCGAGGGTGTCGATGTGGGCGTCGGTGTCGTCGCCTTCGAGCGCGCCGTGGTCGAGCCACAGCACGCGGTGTTGCTGCAGGGCGTTCTCGAGCTGCCAGCTGATCTCCTGACGGGTCAGGCCCGGGTGGCGCTCGTGCAGGCAGTGCCAGGTGGTGAGCAGGGTGCCGTCGCCGTCGGTCTCGATGCCGCCGCCCTCGAGCGCGAAATCGATGCGCTGGTGCTTGGCGTCCTTGAACAGGCCCGCCGCGACAAGCTGCGCGATCAGCGCATCGTCCTGCGCGGCGCCGTACTTGCCGCCCCAGCCGGTGAAGCGGAAATCGAGCAGGCGGAAGCCCGCGCCGTCGCGCAGGGTGATCGGGCCGGAATCGCGCAGCCAGGTGTCGTCGTAGGCGGCTTGCACGAAGCGGACGCGGGCGAGGTCGGCGCCGCCGCCCGCCAGCAGGGCGCGTGCATGGGCTTCGAGCGCGGCATCGGCCACGACGATCACGAGGCGCTGGAAGCGCGTCACCGCGACGCCGAGCGCCACGTAGGTGGTCTCGACCTCGGCGAGCCGCTCGGCCCAGTCGGTGCCGGCGTGCGGCCAGGCGATCAGGACGGCGTCCTGAGGTTCCCATTCGGCGGGGAAGCGAAGGCTCATCGGTCTCTCGGGATCGAAGCAAGGCGCGCATTGTCGCGCGCAGAAATGAAAAAAGGCGCGGCCCGAGGCCGCGCCTTGGGTCGACAGCCGCCGGGCTCAGCCGCGGTTCGCGGGCGCCGGGCCCTGTTCCTGCGGGGCGGCCTTGTTGAGCACCGTGTCGACGACGCGCTCGCGTTCGAAGTAGACGGTGAAGTCCGGATACACCCAGCGATGGATCACCGGCCACGCCGCGCTTTGTCCGCCGCGGGGCTCGAGCTTCTGCTGCGGGGCGCCGAACTTGGCTTCGACCTCGGCCATGCTTTGGCCGCGGGCGGGCAGGTTGCCCGCTTCGCTGGCCTGGGCGCGCTCGATCAGCAGGCGGTCGGCTTGGGCCGGGGCGGCGAAGGCCAGCGCAAGGCCGGCGGCGACGAGGAAGGAACGCAGCATGGCGGGTCTCCGGGACGATCGGACGGGGGCGAGGCCGGATTGTGGCATCGCGAACCCCGAAAACAACAACGCCGGCACGGGGCCGGCGTCGCTGGGACCTCAGGGCCGGGCGCGGATCAGCGCTGGCGGGCCTTGAAGCGAGGGTTCGACTTGCAGATCACGAAGACCTTGCCACGGCGGCGCACGACCTTGCAGTCGCGGTGACGGGACTTCGCGGACTTCAGGGACGAAAGGACTTTCATGCGACACCTGTGGGCGAGTAAGGGGAAACGGTCGGTACAACAGCGGAAGCCGGCGAGTATGGGGCACGAGTCGCTTCCGGATCAAGCGATTGGCGCCTCTTGTTCAGCCAAGCCTTGTTTCCGTCCCGGCGGGCGGCGCTTCGCGCGGCGGGCGCCTGCCCTTGCCCTCCCTCTGGAGGCAGACGTCCGGCGTTTCGCGCAGTCGACTTGGGTTGAGCGGGCGATATGCGCCTCGCATCACGCTTTGCTCCCGGGCTTCGTGAACGTTGGGTCAGCGAGCCCTTTGACAATTTGTGACGTGCCCGGGCGGTTTTCGAAGCGACGGGCCGATTTTGAATGGATGTCAGTCGAAGTGTGTCCGATTGCCCGGTTTGCATCTTTTGGCATCCGGAGAGTGCGCTTCACCTGAGGACGCCCACGCACTTGCGAGTGCGGGGGACGGATCGAAGGGACGCCACCCGGAGCGGTGGTGCCGGCACCGGACTGAGGTGCACGGGAGGGCCAGGACGGTCGGGCCACCTCGCTGCGGCGAGGGCCACTTCCGGATCCCGACGATCAACACGGAGCGCGTTGCCCGAGCAACGACCACCGCTCCGGTAGCCAGAACCCCCATTGGCGGCGGTGTCCGCCCGAATCCAACGCAAATGCCTCTGGCCGTGTCGCAACGGCCGGCCAGGGGATTGGCACGCCTGAATCCCGGAGTCCCCCGATGAACGCTTCCCCCACTTTCCGTCGCCTGCCCCTCGCTGCCGCCCTCCTGGCGCTGCCGGTCCTGGCGCAGGCCCAGAGCCTTTCCGCCAGCGGCATCGCCTCGCCGTCGACCAACCTCAACCCGGGCGACTGGGTGCTGATCACCGTCAACACGACCAAGGCGGCCAATCCGACCAGCACTGGCATCACCGTGAAGGCCGATCTGAGTGGATTCCTGCGCAGTACCGCGCAGGACCTCAACGACGCCGGCCAGTACGGCGACGCCGTTGCCGGCGATGGCATTTTCACGTTCCGCGAAAACATCGCGAGCGCCGCCACCCTCGGCACCAAGACCATCGTGGCCACCGTGCGCGATGCACAGGGCCGCAGCACCACGGCCACGTTCAATGCCACGCTCGGTTCGTCGAGCACGGGCGGTGGCACGATCACCCAGCCGGCCGCCACGGTGCCGCTGGCCGTCGTCGGCTCGGCCGCGCCGACCACGGTCGCGCCCGGCAGCGCCACCTTGGTGACGGCCCGCGTCACCGCCGCCACCAATCCGGCCAGCACCAGTATCGGTGTGACGGCGAATCTTTCGGCCCTGGGGGGCAGCAAGAGCCAGCGGCTGCGCGACAACGGCCTGAACGGTGATGCCGTGGCCGGTGACGGCATCTACAGCTTCCGCCAGACCGTGGGCAGCACGATCAGCACCGGTGCCAAGTCGGTGCGCATTCTGGTCAATGACGGCCAGCGGCGTTCCGCCTCGGCCACGACCAGCCTGACCGTCGGCAGCGCCGAAACGAGCGTCTCGCCGTTCGGCAACGCAGCGGCCAGCCCGAGCAGCCTGCTCGCTGGCGAATCCAGCCTGTTGACGGTGCGGGTGACGGCCGGCACCGGCCCCGCCAGCACGGGCCTGACGGTCAGCAGCGATCTGTCGAGCCTCGGCCTCGGCGCCTCGCAGGCCTTCAACGACGCGGGCCAGAACGGCGACGCCGTCGCCGGCGATGGCACCTACAGCTACCGTGCCACGGTGCCGGGGGCGGCGGCCACGGGCACCCGCACCCTGTCGGCGCGAATCGCCGACGCGCAGGGTCGCAGCAGCACGGCAGGCTTCTCGCTGACGGTGAACGCCGCGCCCACGCAGGATCCGCCGGTGACCTCGAGCGGTGCGCCTCAGGCCTGTGCGACGTTCTATCCGGCCGGTTTCGCGCTTCCGCAGGGGCAACTGGTGTCCACCGTTCCGGCGCTCGCCAAGCCGGTGAAGGGCACCTCGTATCGCGATCCGGTGCACGGCACCTGCGGCATCCGCGTCACTGACCATGCCAACGAAGCGCCGTCGACGTTCGCCCGCCACGACTACTCGCGCCGCCAGGCCTTCAACGCCGACAACAGCTACCTCGTGGTGCAGGCGATGAACGGCTTCTGGCACCTCTACAACGCCAACACGATGGCCTTCGTCCGTACCCTGAGCGGCCCGGCGGGTGACGCCGAGCTGCAGTGGCATCCGACCAACCCGAAGGCGCTGTACTACTTCGATACGAACGGCGGCATGGTGCTGCGCCAGCTCGACGTCGATGCCAACACGTCGACGGTGGCGGCGAACTTCACCGGCAAGCTGCCTTGGGCCGATGCCGCCCGCGTCTGGACCAAGTCGGAAGGCACGCCCTCGGCCGACGGCCGCTACTGGTGCCTGATGGCGGAGACCGGCTCGTTCGCCATCCGCGGCGTGTTCGTCTACGACCTGCAGACGCAATCGGTGGTCGGCAGCCGCTCGCTCTCGGCCCGCCCCGACCACACCAGCATGTCCGCCTCCGGCCGCTGGTGCGTCGTCTCCAACCTCGCCGGCAGCGGTGGCACGGTGGCCTGGGATCGCAGCTTCAGCACCTCGCGCCCGCTGCATTCGGGCTCGGAGCACTCGGATCTCGCGCTGAACGCGCAAGGCCAGGACGTGTACGTGGCGGTCGATTACCAGGCCAACGCCGGTGACTTCTTCATGTTCAACATCGACACCAACACCCGCACCAACCTGTTCCCGACCTACCTCTCGGGCTCGGCCACGGCCTACCACGTCTCTGGCCAGGCCTTCGCCAAGCCGGGCTGGGTGCTGGTCTCGACCTACGGCAGCTATGGCTCCAACCAGTGGCTGCACAACAAGCTGTTCGCGGTGGAGCTGAAGTCCGGTGGCCGCATCCTCAACATCGGCCACCACCAGAGCCGCCTCAACGGCTACTTCACCGAGCCGCAGGCTTCGGTCAACCGTGACTTCACCCGCGTGATCTGGGCCTCGAACTTCGGCACCACCAGCGACACCGACATCGACGCCTACATGATGTACCTGCCGCCGAGCCTGATTCCGGCCGCGCAGTAAGCCAGCGTCATCCAGGGAGGGGTGGGGCGGCGGCGTGGAAACACGCCGCCGCTTTTTCGTGGGCGGTGTTCAGCCCCGATCGAAGCGCGCGGCAAGGACGCCAGGCCGCAGCGCGTGCACGCCCAATCCGATCCCGATGCCCAGCGCATTGCGCAGCATGTCGCCGAGGTCGGCGTAGCGGCCCGGAACGAGCATCTGCAGGCCTTCCGTGGCGGCGGCCACCAGCAGGCCCGCCACGGTGACGGTCGCGAGGCGTCGTCCGCGCGACCATCCGCGCGCGAGCAGGTCCTCCGCCCAGAGCAGGGCGAGCAGTGCAAAACCGGGGATATGCGCGAGGTTGAAGAACCGCTGTAGTGCCGGCTCCTCGCGCATCGGGACCAGCAGCAGGGCCAGCCCGACGAGGGAGACACCGATGGCGATCCGATCGAGACGCCGGCGACCGGGGCCGGGCGTCACGCGATCGGACCGGGACGCGTGTCACGCGTCGGCGCGAGGTATTTCGCATCGAGCAGTTCGAGGCGACCGGCCCGGGCGTAGGTGTGGCAGCCGCGTAGCGCGGGCGCCCAGTCTGGTTCGAGCGTGGACAGCGGGGCTTCCTCGTAGACGTCGGGGTCGAGCCGATGGATTTCATTGAAGACGATGCGGTGTCCGTACTCCGCACCGCAGTCCTGCCCGGGACGGATCAGTCGTCCGTCATGCATGAACAGCGGTCCCGCCGGCCGGGCGCGGCGCACGTCGGCGACGACGGGGTTCTGGCGATGCGGCGTCCACGGGCCGAGCGGTCCCGGGGCGTGGAACAGGAAGAGTTCGTTGAATTCGCGACCACCGTCGTCGAAGGGGGTCTCCGCCACGCAGGCGAACAGCCACCAGCGCCCCTCGTGCAACCAGAGCGTGCCGTCCACCGCGCGCCAGCCATCGAGCAGGGTCGCGACGGGGCGCCAGCCTTCGGGGAAGCGTTCGGCACGGAAGGCCTCGATTCGGCGGGACTGCGCGCACTCGACCAGCAGGTGCGGTTCTCCCGCGTGCTCGAAAAGGAACGGGTACGACAGGTGGTTCGCGCCACTCATCACCACGCGATGGGGGCCGGGATCCGCGGCGTCATCGACCGTGACCGCGTGGATCTCGCCGATCGACCGTTCGTAGTCGTAGGCCTCGAAGAACACATGGTCGATGCCGTCGTGACGGATGGGGAAGGGGTCGGCCCAGAACCAGCCGCGGGGCGGCGTCCATCGCTTGAAGTCGTCGGCGCGCGGCTCGGCGGGATCGAGGACCGTGCCGGCGCGGCGGGCGGCGAGCGTCCAACGTTCGCGGCGGCCCAGACGCGGCAGGTGCCGCCACAGGCTGCGCCCGACCAGCCTCGCGCAAAGGCCCAGCGTGGCGAAGGTCCCCGGCGCCCGCGCGAGATCGACAGGCGCTTCCGCCGGCGGCTGGCCTTGCTGCAGCCGACGCAGCGCGCGAAGCAGTTTCGCCGGCGCCTTTTGCAACTGGTACGCGGTGTTGCGCGCGAAGCTCAGCTGCGCGATCGAGACCACGGCCGGGTCGAGCAGCAGGCCGTATCCCGCGCGATCGTCGTGCACCGGGAAGCCGGAGGGCGCGTCGGTGTCACCGCGGAGGAAGGCCGGGAGCAGGTGCATCAGTCCCCACGAAGGCTTGCACGCCTCCGCTGGGATCGACCATGCCGCGCGTCGTGCCAAGGGCCAGAGGTCGATCCGTGCCGGGGAATGCCCGATCGACAGCACGACATCGGGCGTGAAACCGGCCACGGCGGCGTGCAGTGCCTCGGGCGTGGCGGGCGTCGGGGCGTTCGCGAGCCGTGCCGCGAGTTCACGCAGCCGCATGATGGGGCGGAGTTCGCCCAGAAGCCGCTGGTCGAGGGCATGGTAGGCGCGCCACGCAAGGCTGCCGTGGCGCCGGGCGGGCGCATCCGTGGAGCGCAGGACCTGCACATCAAGGAAGTCGGCGTCGAGCAGGCCTGACAGCGCCTCGTCCAGCCATGAAGGCAAACGGGCGCAAGCCAGCACCACGCTCACGCGCAGCCGGGGAAGGCCGGGCTGCAGCGCATAGAGCGGAGAAGGGGGGGCGGCGGATCCTGCCGTCGACGTCATGCGTCCATGTCCTT
>Ga0209278_1002519_pt1 | contig 10162 bp, 7 predicted proteins | sample JI81BgreenDNA_FD_187504 | JGI IMG/M metagenome (GOLD analysis project Ga0209278, IMG submission 187504) | Wastewater effluent complex algal communities from Wisconsin, to seasonally profile nutrient transformation and Carbon sequestration -... | ecosystem: Engineered > WWTP > Effluent > Algae... | reverse complement strand
TCCCACGATGCGCGCCGCCATGCGGCCAAACGGCAGACTTTGCAGCCAGACCGTGCCGTGACCTTGCAGGGTCGCCAGGAACAAGCCCTCGCCGCCGAAGATCATCGATTTCAAATTCCCCGCGCGCTGGATGTCATAGTTGATTGTTTTGGTGAAGCCTACGAGACATCCCGTGTCCACCAGCAATTTCTCGCCTTTCAGCTCCTTGCGGATCACCATGCCGCCGGCGTGCACGAAGGCCATGCCATCACCGCTGAGGCGTTGCAAAATGAATCCCTCACCACCGAAAAATCCGGCACCCAGTTTCTTGTTGAAGGCCATGTCCACCTTGGTGCCCATCGCCGCGCACAAGAACGCATCGCGCTGGCACAACATTTCCCCGCCGATCTGCGAGAGATCCACCGGAATGATGGTGCCGGGATACGGCGATGCGAAAGCCACACTTTTCTTGGCTCCGCTGCGATTGGTGAAATGCGTCATGAACAAGGACTCACCCGTGAGAGCCCGCTTGCCCACTTGCATCAGCTTGCCCATGAAACCGGTGTCCGGCGTGGAGCCATCACCCATCTTCGTTTCAAAGGCGATGCCGTCTTCCATGTAGTTCATCGATCCCGCTTCCGCGATGACGGTTTCGTTCGGGTCCAGCTCGATTTCCACCATCTGCATGCTCTCACCCATGATGGTGAAATCGATCTCATGCGAACGCCGTCCCAGCGAGGGCGGCAGTGGCGGTGGCGGCGGAGATTGCGTGATCGCGAACAACTGCGGCAACACCTTGCCCGCTGGCTGCCACTCCGTCATGCCGGTTTTCCACACAAAGGTATCAGCTTTCAGATTTCCGCTTCCCACCAACTCCGCGAGGTTTTCCTCCGAAGTGGTGCCATTGCTGCCCGAGGGCGTGTGATAGTGCCATTCTGTCATCGCTTCCATTCTACGCTCCGCGTCCCGGCCTTCAATCGGAAAATCATGGCGAAATTCCAATATCCCGCCACCTCGCGCGCCGTGCTTCACATTCCATCATCTTGCCGCTTGCATAATCCTGAAATTTTGCCAAAAACAGCGCACGCACCCATTCTATGAAGCCGCACGATCTTTACAAAGCCGTCGATCCCGCCATCGTGACCCAAATGCTCGATTGGTTCCGGTCGAACGATAAAAACGTTTACAAGCATTGCGTCGCCACCCTGGCCAATGCCCGCAAACTTCGTCCGGTTTACATCGCCAAGAAGTCCATGGCGGATCAATACAAATGGATTCTCCAAACCCTGCAGCTCCGTGCCTCGGACACCTTGGGCGAGCACTTGCTCCAAGCCTGGTTCATGGCCGGCCATCAAGCCATGCTCGGCACCTTTTGTGATGCGCTGGGCATCCTGCACGATGGCAAAGGCTCCATCCACGGCGATCTGCCCAAGGTTCTCGATGACGAGCGTCTGGACGCCGGCATTGCCAAACTGATGCAAGACAACGATGCCAAGATCGTGAGCCTTTACCTGCACGTCTTCAATATGCAGCAAGAAGGGGGCTGGCCGAACTTGAGCGAGCGCCTCGCCAACAATCCGGATCTCGCGTTGGCGTAATCTCAGCGAACACTCCCTCCGTCCCATGTCGGATATCCTCAACGGTCTGCTGCAAGCGGTGGAGGAGCAACTGCGTTCGCCCCAAACGCCCTACGTGAAGGCAACCTACGATCGTTTGCTGGGTCTCGGACTCAGTGAGGCCCAGGTGCGCGAGGAAATCGCCGATTGCCTGGGCCATGAGCTGGACGAAATGCTAGAGAAAAAACGTCCTTTCGATGAAAATCTCTACCGCACCCTGCTCGATGCCCTGCCGTGGCAGGAAGCGCCGCAGTCCGCCAACGACTTGCAGAATTTGTGAACGATGGTTCATTAGAAGAATGAAGATCTTTTGGGCATGGTGCTTGAGCACTGGCATGCTGTTGTCAGGCTTCGCAGCCCGCGCGGCGGCACCTGCCATGGATTGGCCGGCTGACCTTCCCGCAACCAAGCGCCCGTGGTTGGAGAAATGCTTGAAAGCCACGGAAGAGCATCCGCAAGTGCCCTACAAACTCGGTGCGGCCACACCGCAGGAAGGTATGGATTGCTCCGGTGCCGTCACCTATCTGTTAGGATTGGCCGGTGTCACACCGCCCCGCAGCTCCGCCGCGATGTACACATGGCTCGCCCAAACCCCCACCTTCGTCACCGTTCCCGCCGATGCGAAAGATATCAGCCACGCCATCTATCAAAAACTACGCCCCGGCGACCTCATCTTCTGGGCCAAGCAGGATGGCACCGTCAGCCACGTTCATCTGTTTCTGGGAAAGGAAAAATCCGACGGCAGATGGGTGATGATCGGCTCCAGTGAGGGACGATCGTATCGCGGCGTGAAGCGCTCGGGATTCGGCATTGTGGACTTCCGCGTGCCACGCGCAGGCAGCGCCACCCGGATCATCGGCTTCGGTCCCGCGCCTGTGAAGTGAGAGCGTGTGCCGCTTGATGGAGCGCGGATCTTCAGTCCGCTTCAAAAAACAAAGGAGTCAGGAGGCGCAGGCGAGCGGGAGAGCGGGAGAGCGGGAGATTTCCTGTTTGCGAAAAACATTTGATCGTTGAAATGGCAACGATCGGAATGCGCGCATAGGCGTTGTGGGTGAATAGACGGTGGCACCATGCGAGTGAGAGCAATGCTATCCATGCAGCGTTACTACCACCGAGACCTCTTATGGTAATCAAACCTTCACGATGCGATTGTTTTGGCCTCACAAAAGAACGTCATCAGTTTTTTCTCCTTTTCTTCTTTGCTGGAGACAATGGTCTGCGGCGGGTTGATTCGGGGAGTTTGTCGAGGTGATTTTTGATGGCGTCGTAGAGAGATTCAGCAGTTGTGCGGATTTCAGGCGCGACATTAAGGAGGTGACCTCGATCACCAAGATGAAGCGCTTTGAGGGCTTCAAACCAGGGACGAAGGCGAAGATGGTCACCGCGTTGTTCAAGCAGGGAAAGAAATTCGCCACCGTAGTTGAGATGGAAAAGCACTGCGCACGTATAGGGCCATTTGTCCTGTGGCGTGATCTCAACATCTTCCAATTCCCAATCGAGCGCGCGGGCAAGTGCTTCTGACGCGAGTCCCCAGTTTTGAGCGTATGCTGAAAATAGCGCTTCTTGTTGCAGAATCTCACCTGGCGAAATAGAAACAGGTCTTTTTTTGAGACGATCTAGCATTCCAAGCGAAGTATTGATATCTCCCAGCACGTCGCGGTAAAAATATAGTATTTTCACTCCAGTGATATCTGGCTCCAACTCTCGAGCCTTGGCGTAAGCAGCTTTCGCATCTTCGGGGCGATTCATTTGAGTTGAATATAGATCGCCTAGCAAAATACATGTTCGACCACTACTCTGATCCAAGGCAAGCGCTTTCAAAAATACCTTCTCGCCATCTGCTGGACGTGAAAGTAGTGAGGAGAGAATTGTTCCTATCAAATTGTGAAGTGATACCATTACTTCGGTGGCTGATATTGCCAAGTCATGCCTAGCTTCACTCAATGAGTCGTGAGGAGCAATTAGCTCAACGCTCTCGTCTAGATCTTGATCAGAGTTGGACAATACTGTTTCGCCCACCTGATCTTCTGTTTCTCGACCAACCTTGAACGCCTTCAACTGCGCTTGATTGATTGGCAGCATATTTTCAAGTGTTTTGATAACGTCCTCTGCATATTCGGCGGTGCCAAAAGTCGTCAGTAGGATGTTGATCCGGTCTAGCTGTTCATTATGCGAGCCGTTCACCCAACCGCCCAATATGTCTAACACTTTCTTTCTTGCCTCCTCGGATAGCTGATTCCCTAGGTTATCTGGAAGTGTTTCTAAAATAATCCTCATTGTTTCATCGTCATGGCAAACTAAGATGGTTCGGTTCCAGTCTTCTACATCTTTGCAGTTCCTGATTTGACCGCTCGCTAAACGTTTCATCAGAAATGAAGTTGATTCCTTGCCATATTCTTCTTCGTCCATGTCTTGATGGGATTGTGTTACTGCCATCAGACTATTGATTTCCTCGATACCCAAAGTGTGATTCGATGAAGCGAGCCGTTCGCGGTCTCGGTTCATGAACATGTGACGGTCGCCAAGAATCGCTTCGGTAAAACTCTCGGGGGCTACGGTTCCATTGCTTGGCACGAGCGATATCAACTTTTCTCGCAGTTTGTTGAACGACAGTGTCGCCGGGGGCAGTGACGAAAGATCGAGGATTTCATCGAGTTTGCGCCGAGATTCAGCCGCTTTCTGACGAAGAGCATCCAGGGTGGCATGTCGATCAAGTTCGGCGGCGAAAACCTTGTCATCCAGCGTGGCTCCAAGCGCCTTTGCAAACAGATGCCGATCTGCGCTAAGATCACATTCGTCAAGCAGTCGCGTGGCAATTTTAGAGCGGTCCTCGCTGTCATAGAAATTTTCGATGAATCGCGTGAGGAACTCTACCTCTCGGCGTTGCCTGCGCGATGCGCTGCGCATCAGGAACCAAACATTGAAGAAGCGCTCGGCGATCTGATAGCCGGTGGAGGATTGTCCGAAGAGGCTGACGCGTTCGATGAAGCCGTTTTTTTCCATGCGATCAAGCTGCCCGCTGATTCCTGTCATGGGTAACCCTGTGATTTCTGATAGAGCACGGCTGGAGACCGGATCCCAGTGGTTGGCGATGGCGCTTGCGATGACCTGTTGCTGGGTTGAGAGTTCTTCGAAGCGCGCCTTGTAGAGCGGAGTGACTCGGTCCAGAAGATTTTCAAGATCACCGAATACGGTGGGCGCGAAGTCTTCCGCATAAAGAAAGAACAATGTAGCTGTGGTGCGGGGATTTCCTCCCGTCAGTTGCCGGAGAACCTTTAGGCGATGGGGGTGGGAAATGATTCGGGAACGTACATCTTCCCTACCGATGGCGTCGGCAAGGTGGAGCATCAGCGCCTGCATTTCCTCGACCTCCAGTGGCCGAAGGTAGTGGACTTTGAAGTGATCATAAAAAGCGGCGCCATAGTCCTGACTTTCCGGTGGTGGGCTGGGGCTGGCTCCGATCAGAATTGGACTACCGGGACGCATCAGGAGTTCGCGCAGGGCGTGTTGCTGTTCATCGGAAATTCGCTCGAATACCAGTTGAAGATTGTCAACGAGGAGAACCGGGCGGCGTTGGAGTGATGCGGCAGCATCCAGAAAGGCGGCCAGGGCCTCGCGGGCAAGCGGGCCATCGTCTTTGGAGGCGCCCAGCATCCGTGCGTTCAGGTTTTTGACGACCTCATCGATTCTGTCGGCATCGGCTTGGTTTCCTGTGCGCTCCTGGGCATCAGCCAAAGAATCGAGGCAGTTAAGCCAGAACTTGGAGAGCCGGTCCACGGCATATTGCTCCTCGGCGAAAGACAGGGGGATGAAATGCTGACCTAACAGACTTGTCCGGATTTCCGCTGCGATGCGAGAGAGCAACATGGTTTTCCCCATGCCACGCTGACCGACGATCAAGTGATGTTGGGCTCGGCTGTCGACCTTCTCGGCTCCGATATCGGTGATGATTCGATCAAAGAGACTTTGGCGAGCGGCGAATGCAGCGATGATGTCGGAATCATCGAGACGGCCCGTGTTGTAAAGCGGCAGTTTGTGAAGTGCTAGGGTGGGTTTCATCGGATTTCTCGGCGGTTCCAGAATTCACGAAGGAGGAAGGATCGGAATGAGTAACGCCCATCGCTTTCGAGCAAGTAGCCATCCCTCTGCAGAATCAGGAGCAGACGGGCAAGTTGATCTTCGATTTTCCCTGGGTCTGCATCAGGGCGCGTGGACATCAGGGCGTTGAGAATTTGTCTGCGGCTTCTGCCGTCGCTGTGTTGGCAAAGGTGCTTGAGAATGTCTCTGGCTGCGACGGCGTCTTCTGTGGAAAATTGTTCGTCCAAACGCTGCCGCCAGGTGTCGAACTGACTGAGGTTTTCCGGTCGCAGTAAAAAGGCAAATGCCTCCTCGAGCGTGCAGGTGTTGGCCTCAGTGACTCCCGAATCGACGAGAGCATGGAATATCACTTGAAGATGGTGCGGCAAAGGCCAACCTACTCGCTGAATGATGAGATCGCGAGTTTCAGGTGGAATGGGCAGGTTGTTGTCATTTCCTAGGGTTTCGAGAAAACGGTCTGCTTCTTGTGGAGTAAGGGCTCCCAAACTGGCAGGAGTCAAATCATTGATCGTTTTCCCGAGATTGCGGCCTTCCACGAATCCATCCAGACCGATGGAGCCTAAAAATACCCAGCGTATCCTCCGACGGTAGGTTTGCCGCAATTCGCGCAGCCAGTGAAGAATTCTTTCTACTCTAGTCGCTCCGTGATCCTGTTTGGAGAGGTTGAGCAGCAATTCTGGCAATTCATCGATGGCAATCAAAACCATTTGTTCACCATCATCTACTTTGCGTAAAGCGCTCTCGATGGCGCGTCCCAGTGTGCCACATTCTGGGTCTTCTTGATCACCCATTTCAACATCGATTCCGGCACCGAATTTCATGCCTTTGAGTGCAGCCCGAATGCGCTGAAATGCGAGAGACATTCGGGTCATGGCATCTGGATTGAGATCAACGCGATGGAGTTCGGAAACCAGCTTTTCTGCGAACGCCAGTTCGTCTCCGCAACCCTCAACATTAAAAAAGACCGCCTTCCAACCCTTCTGGCGGCTTTGCTCGCAAAGGCGAAGAATCACAGACGTTTTCCCAACGCGCCGAGGTGCCGTCAGCAGCACATTTGACTGGTTATCAAGAAGTCGATGGAGTTTTAAAAGGATTTCAGGACGATCAAAGAAATCGCCGCCTTCTACGGGAGAGCCTGGAATGTTTCGCATGGAGCAAAGATAGCCTCACCATGCCTCGCGTCAATATTCAAGTTTGAATAAATTCGTTTTTGAATAAAATGTGCGGATTAAAATCATCTGATACGAGATGATTTGTATCAACATCCTGCGTCTGAGATCACATTCAAGAGCACAAGATTTTAGAAATTTTCGAATGACTCTGCATGCCACCACACCCGAATGGGCATTTCAATTCGCGTAATGAGAATGTTTTGCTGCAAATCGACGAGACAACCGCCGATGTTCACCATCACTCCCGCCTCATGGTAGCAGGTCTTGTTTGTTCGCTTCGCATCCAAAACTCCAGGCGATTCATGACTTCTTCTTCCGCGTCGATTTGTTGCCATGGGAGCGTGGCGATGAGGCCTGTGGGTTGGTAGCCGCGCTGGGTCCAGAATGTTTGGTGATCCCGATAGCCCGGAGGGCGATGGGGATGGTCATCGGGGCGTAGTACCGAGCAAAAGGTGGTGCTGCGGTAGCCGAGCTCCCGCGCGCGTTGTTCCCGATGATCAAAAAACGCATGCCCGATGCCGCGGCCACGATAGGCGGGCAGCAGCACGGATTCCCCCAGGTAATACACATCCTCCACTGTCATTCCCGCTTCTTGGAATGGGCGCTGGAAGCTGGCATCCGCATCCTTCAGAGGCAGTGCCGTGGAAACGCCCACCACCTCTCCAGCCACCAGTGCGCAGACAAACACACTGTCACGACTGCGGGCGTAGCTGCGCAAGTAGTCGCTCTCGTAGGATGCTGTGCCGTCGTAGAGATACGGGTATTCACGAAAAACCTCGATGCGCAGACGGGCCGCGGCATCGAGGTAGTGGGAAATTTCCTCGCCGCAGCAGGTGATGATGGTGGCATCTTCCATGAGCGGCGCGGGGAATCAGAAGCGGTAGTCGAGGTAGAATTGGAATTGACCGCCTTTGTCCGCAATCGGATCCGGAGACTCCAAGGGGAAGGCGTAGTCAAAGGCCAGCGGCCCGAAGGGCAGGTTCAGACGCAGACCCACGCCGAAGTCGGTGTACAAATCCTGCGGGCTCATGTCCCAGGAATCCGCATTCACAAAACCGGCATCGTAGAACACGGCACCACGCACTTGCTCGAAGAGTGGCACGGTGTATTCGATGGACACCCAGGCCATCGAGTTGCCACCGATGGTCTCCTCCGAGGCCGCGTCACGCGGACCCACGTCACGGAACTCAAAGCCGCGCAGGGTGCGGGCACCACCGAGGAATTGGCGGTCGAAAATGGGCACCTCGTCATCATCCATGCTGTCCACCATGCCGATCTCGCCATTGACGGAGAGGATGGTGTCCCATTTGAGGTTCCAGTATTTTTGGGCGGCCAGGCTGAAGGTGATGGTGTTCACATCGCCTCCCAGACCGGCGTAGTTCACACCGGCATCGATCTTATGGCCTTCGCGCGGGGTCTGGTTGCTGTCGCGATTGTCAAACACATAGCTCAAGCCCACCGAGCTGCGGATGGACTCACCGGCCAGCGCGGCGAAGTAGTCGTCGTCCGTGCCCGCCACGCCGTCGTCATCGGGATCGATTTCGATGTTTTCCAGGCGATACTCCGCGCGCACAAAGGCATTCTCGCCCACCGGTTTGCGCAGGAAAATGGCGGCACCCATGTTCGATTGGTTGAAGTAATCACTGAAGAACAACGCGTTGCGATAGAAAAGATCACCACCCAGGGCCAACTGGCGGTCCATGAACCAGGGCTCCACCAAGGACACCGAGAAATCGCGGCGCTCCAGGCCGGCGCGCAGGTTTGCGGTGAAACGTTGGCCGCCACCGGTGAAGTTCCACGGATTGAACAAATCGAAGTTCGTTTGCTCCACGGTCACGTAGCCGACCAAGCTATCGATGGCGCTGAAGCCCACACCGAAGCTGAGCGTGCCGGTCTTTTTCTCATCGACCAGGATTTTCAAATCGCGGTAGCCACCGCCGCCGGGGGAGGTGGAGACCTGGGCGTCGTTGAAGTAGTTCAGGTTGCGCAAGCGTGTGCGGGTTTTTTCCACGTCCACGGAGTTGAACCAGTCACCGGGCTTGAGCGGCACCTCGCGGCGGATCACCTTGTCCTGCGACTTGGTGTTGCCGCCAATGGACACGCGGCCCACGCGGAAGCGTGATCCCTCGGTGATGCGATAAGTGATTTGCACGGAATCGCCGGAGGCGTTGTCGATGTCCGGCACCACGGTGGCATCGGCATATCCACGGGAACCGTAGTAGCTGCGGATCATCTCGATGTCCGCGCGCATTTTTTTCGCGGAATAGGCGTCGCCGCCCACCAGGGTGAGAGCAGGGTAAAGTTCCTCCGGCTTGAACACGGAAATTTTGCCAAAGCCCACGCCCGCCACCTGGTAGCGGATGCCCTCGTTGATCGGGATCACCAGGTCCAGCTTGCCGTCACCGGTGGGAACGCGCTGGATGCCGGGGCTGGACACGCGCAGGTAGCCCTTGTTGCGGTAGTAGTCGAGGATTTCCTCCAGGTCCTCATCGAGCTGGTTGCCCTGGATGCGGCCGGACTTGGTGATCGGGGAAAGAATGCCTTTTTCCTTGGTTTTCATCACCTTTTCCAGGTCCTTGGACGTGATGTTGTTGTTGCCCTGGAAGCTGATCTTGCGCACTTCGTTTTTGATGCCCTCATCGATCAGGAAAATCAACGAGGCTCCGCCGCCATCGGCTGGCTGCATGCGGTGGGAGACCCGCACATCCGGATAGCCGTAGCCTTGGTAGTAGGCCTCGATGTTGCGGCGTGCGGTGAGAATTTGTTCATCGCTCAGGGCTCCACCGGCTTTCAGCTTGGATTCCTTGGCCAGCTTTTGGTTGCTGAACACGGTGTTGCCGGCAAAACCCACGGAGTCGAGCGGCGGGCGGGTGGTGACCTCGGCGATCAGTTTCACGCCATCGCCCGCAGGCTCGGCCAGCCAGCGCACGTCATCGACATTGCCGGATTCGTAGAGGCTCTTGATGTCGGCATCCAGGCGATCGATGCTATACGTCTGCCCCACGCGGGTGCTCATGGAGTTGCGGATCACGGCCTCATCCACATTTTTTTTGCCACGATAGCGGATCTCCACATTGGTGATTTTTTTGCCTTCGTAATCGACGCCTTGGCCTTGGATCATCACCGGCGCGCAGCACAGCAGCGCGGAGAGAAAGAGGGTGGACTGGCGGAGAGGAAATACGCTGCGGTGGGATCGACCGGGAGACAATGGTTTCATAAGTGATGTTTCAGGAACGTCATCATCACAATGGTTTCGGCGTGATCCGTCAAGGGAGAATTCATGGATCATTTGCCGAT
>Ga0209278_1002515_pt1 | contig 10192 bp, 6 predicted proteins | sample JI81BgreenDNA_FD_187504 | JGI IMG/M metagenome (GOLD analysis project Ga0209278, IMG submission 187504) | Wastewater effluent complex algal communities from Wisconsin, to seasonally profile nutrient transformation and Carbon sequestration -... | ecosystem: Engineered > WWTP > Effluent > Algae... | reverse complement strand
TGCTAAGCTATTGACCGCCAAATATCTTTCTACCGTAAAACCTTCGGCATATTCTACTCCAACTATTCGTCCTAAGTCTTGAGAACGATAATGAATGCTTTCCAAAAAGTTTTTTGTAGCAATTGGCGTTACTGGTTCGTTTGAGTTTTCAGAATAAAATTGCGACGAATATGCCATGATTGCCGCTGTTTTTTTATCGATAAACTCAGAAATATCAACTACAAAATCGGGTTCGATGTTTTTCCATTGAATGTAATGGTAAACTACTTTTGGTCGCCACGCTTCTTGAGAAACACCTTCGTGAACCGTTTCTATTTTTCGTAAACCTGATAAAAAACAAGCATCCGAAACTAATTTGCTTCCTTTTCCGTGATCAATATGTCTGTCTTCAATAGCATTACAAATCACAATTTCTGGACGGTATTTTCGAATGCGCTTGATGATTTCCAACTGATGTTGTTCGTCATTAACAAAAAAACCATCACGCATACTTAAATTTTCACGAACCGTAATTCCTAAAATTTCTGCTGCTTTTTTGGCTTCTGCATCACGAATGGGAACCGAACCGCGAGTTCCTAATTCGCCTCGCGTTAAATCAACAATTCCTACTGTTTTACCCAACGAAACTTCTTTGGCAATCGTTCCACTACAACCTAATTCCACATCATCGGGATGTGCGCCAAAGGCAAGTATATCTAATTTCATGTTTTCTAAATTTTATTTTCTACTTCGTGCTTCAAGCTTCCAACTTCCTGCTTAAATTACTCTTTTCATTGTCATCGATTTGTTGACGGTTTCAACATATTCATTTTCAGGAATACTGTCTTCGGTAATGCCGCAACCAATGTACAAACTCGCAGTTTTATCTTCTATTTTCATACATCGCAAATTAACGAACAAATCGGTTTTTTGCAATTTAAAAGTAAGCAAATCGATATTCATTTCGCCCAAAAATCCAGCATAAAATTCTCTATCATAGTTTTCATTTTCTAAAATAAATTCTTTTGCTTCTTGTTTTGGCAATCCACAAACTGCCGAAGTTGGATGCAAAGCTTTGATTATTTTTTGAAAAGTATTTTTGTTTTTTGCTGTTGCCGAAATATCGGTTTTGATATGCCAAATATTTCCCGCTTTTAATGAATATGGACTTGAAATGGTAATTTCTTTAACCAAATCTTCCAAACTTCCCACAATAAAATCAGTAACCAATTGTTGTTCGTGCTTTTCTTTTTCTTGCCAAATAATTTCTTGGTTTTCAACATTAAGTTGTGTTCCAGCCAAAGCAACTGTTTTCAATTCATTCCCATTAGTTTGCAGCAATTGTTCTGGTGTTGCACCAAGCCAAGTTCCAATTTTCGGATGAAAAAAACAATATTTAAAAGCCGTTGGATAATTAGAAAGTAATCGTTTAAAGGTAATTTCCACATCAAAATCAGCAACCGATATTTCTTCCTTTCGGGATAAAACTACTTTTTGAAACTGTTTGTTTTTTATCGCTTGAACACCTTTTGCAACTAGATTTTCAAAATCATTTTTCGCCTCAGAATTACTAGAAACCAAATTGTCATTGGATACAAAAAAAACATTTTCGTTTACTTTTTCCACATAAACATCGGAATATTCCAAAGGAATAAACGGAAAATCGTTGGCATCAAACGGTGCAAAAACAAATCCTTTTTCTTCAAAATTTTCTAAAAAGTACAAATGGTCATTTCGCTGAAACATACCTAAAATTCTATCGGAATTGGGCTTGCAAAAAATCACGAAAGGAAGATTTTGCTCTTGTTGTGTTTTAATTTTAAGAAATAAATCGGTCATTTTATCGTCTTGGTAAAATCATGTTAGTCAATTTACAAAGCGAAATCAATTTATCATTTTCATCCGTGATTTTAATTTCCCAAAGATGAATACTTCTACCTTGATGAATAATTTTTGCCGTACAAAAAACCGTTCCTTCACGTTTACTTTTTAAATGATTAGCCGAAATTTCAATACCGCGAACTTCTTGCTTTTCAGGATTGATAAACATAATCGATGCAGCACTTCCAACACTTTCAGCTAAGGCAACCGTTGCGCCACCGTGAAGCAATCCCATGGGTTGATGCACTCTACTGTTTACTGGCATTTTTGCCGTTAAAAAACCTTCTCCAGCATCAATATATTCTATTTCTAGCGTTTCCATTAAAGTGTTTTTACACCAATCGTTGCAAAACTTTAGTACTTTTTCTTTATCAAATGACATAGCTAATTTTTTTGTAAAAATACTACTTATTTATATGTCAAAAAAACAAAAACTCATTCCTATTTCGAAAAACAAAGCACATGGTTTCAGATAAACAATACTAAAAAACTATTTTTTTCGTTATCTTTTTTTAAGTTTTTCAATTTTCAAATTAATACTTACATTTACCAAAATTCATAAAACCAATGCGTACTTTTATTTTTTTACTTTTTATAGGATTTGCCATTTCAATGAGTTCTTGTCGTGAAGACTTTGAATTTGAACGAAGCACTGGCGGTTTAACCTTTTCAAAAGACACGGTTTATTGTGATACGGTTTTTACCAATATCAGTTCAAGCACCTATTCGTTGAAAGTGTATAATAGAAGTAATAAAGACATCAAAATTCCAATCATTCGATTAGCCAAAGACGACTCCAAATACCGAATTACCGTTGACGGAATGACTGGAGAAAACCAAAACAATCGCACCTTTAAAGATGTAGAACTTTTGGCAAAAGATAGTATGTATATTTTCATTGAAGTTACTGCCGATGTTGCTTCAAGCAATCCAACCGATTTTTTATATACCGATCAAATTCTTTTTGACGAAGGTACCAATCAGCAAAAAGTAGAATTAGTAACTTTAATTCAAGATGCATACTTTTTGTATCCAAAACGATTTAGCGATGGAACAACCGAAACGCTTGAAATCGAAGGACTTTCAGATAGTATTTATGGCTTTTTCTTGGATGAAAATGATCCTGTAAACGGCAATGAATACCTTTGGAAAAACGACAAACCTTATGTTATTTATGGATATGCAGCTGTTCCCAATGCTAAAACTCTCGAAATTGAACCTGGCGCACGAATACATTTTCACGCCGATTCGGGTTTGATTGTAGGCAATGGTGCAACGCTTAAAGCCAAAGGAACTTTGGAAGATAAAATTATTTTTGAAGGCGATCGATTGGAACCAGGATTTTCAAATGTCGCTGGTCAATGGGAAACCATTTGGCTTACCGCTGGAAGTATGGCTAATGAAATTGAACACGTAATTATTAAAAATGCAATTGTCGGACTGAACATTGACAGTAACGACGGAAATTTTATGCCAATAAAAAACACCGAAATTTACAATTCTTCACTCATTGGTTTGTATGCCAAAACCGCGAAAATTCGAGGAGAAAATGTAGTCATAAACAATGCTGGAATTGCTTCGTTATACTGCGGAATTGGCGGAAGCTATGAGTTCAAACATTGTACTTTTAATAACAATTGGTCAAGTTCAAGACAAGTTGCCGTTTGGTTAAACAACTATTACAAAGACATTGATGGAAATACTCAAACGGAAGCTTTAGACCAAGCCGATTTTAAAAATTGCATTATTTATGGAAGTAATACCAATGAATTGCTTTTGGATCCAGATTCAGGAGCAGCTTTCAACACTTCTTTCTCTAAATGTGTAATAAAATTTGGAACTACTTCAAATGCACTTTATAGCTTTATTTATAACAACCCAGAAATCAAAAGAAGTGAAAACCCTGATTTCCTTGATGTATTCAACAACAAATTAAATATTGGTCAGGAATCTTCAGCTAAAGATTTTGGGGACGATATTGGAGTTCCATTTGACATTCTTGGAAATGAAAGAGTTTCACCATTTGATGTTGGCGCATACAACTGGGTAATTTTTGAAGATTAATTTGTTACTAAACCTTTTTTTAGTTTAGCATTTTTAAACTAAATTTGCACCTACAACAACAACTAATCTATACACAATGATTCATTTCTTCGGAAACGAAAGTAATACCGTTTTTGCCGTTCAAGCGCAAAGCGAACTTTCAGCAGAAACTATCTCAAAATTAAACTGGCTTTTTGGCAACGCACATAAAATAGAAAAATCCGTACTGACGGATTTTTTTGTTGGACCACGAGCAACAATGATAACGCCTTGGAGTACCAACGCTGTGGAAATTACCCAAAATATGGGCATTGAAGGCATAATTAGAATTGAAGAATTTCAAATTGTAACCGAAGATTTCTCTGATTTCGATCCAATGCTTTCGCAAAAATATTCCGAACTAAATCAAAATATTTTTACCATCAATATTCAACCCGAAGCTATTCTTGAAATTGATGATATTGCAACATACAACAAACAAGAAGGTTTGGCGTTAAGCGATGAAGAAGTTATCTATTTAGAAAATTTATCAAAAAAATTAAATCGAAAACTTACCGATTCAGAGATTTTTGCTTTTTCGCAAGCCAATTCGGAGCATTGTCGCCATAAAATTTTCAATGGAACATTCATCATTGATGGCGTTGAAAAGGAAACTTCGCTTTTCAAACTGATTAAGAAAACATCAGCAGAAAATCCTAACGATATTGTTTCGGCTTATAAAGATAATGTTGCTTTTCTAAAAGGTCCAAAAGTGACACAGTTTGCACCAAAAAGTGCTGACAAACCTGATTTTTACCAAGAAAAAGAATTTGATTCGGTACTTTCATTAAAAGCAGAAACCCATAATTTCCCAACTACAGTTGAACCTTTCAATGGTGCTGCAACTGGTTCTGGTGGAGAAATTCGTGATCGATTGGCTGGCGGACAAGGTTCGTTACCGTTAGCAGGAACAGCGGTTTACATGACAGCTTACTCGCGTTTACAGGAAAATAAATTAGGATTTTCAGAACGAAAATGGTTGTATCAAACGCCAATGGATATTTTGATAAAAGCATCAAATGGAGCTTCCGATTTTGGAAATAAATTTGGACAACCATTAATTACAGGTTCAATTTTAACATTTGAACACGAAGAAGAAACTTCGACAAGCTCAGTTCAGGCAAGAAAATTAGGTTACGACAAAGTAATCATGCAAGCTGGTGGAATTGGTTACGGAAAATTAGACCAAGCCATTAAAAAGAAACCTTCAGAAGGCGATAAAATTGTAATTCTTGGTGGTGAAAACTACAGAATTGGAATGGGCGGAGCAGCAGTTTCATCGGCTGATACTGGAGCTTTTGGTTCTGGAATTGAGCTGAACGCTATTCAACGTTCTAATCCTGAAATGCAAAAACGTGCTGCCAATGCCATTCGTGGTTTGGTAGAAAGCGATAACAATCCGATAGTTTCCATTCACGATCATGGTGCTGGCGGACATTTGAATTGTTTATCCGAATTGGTTGAAGAAACTGGCGGATTAATCGATTTAGATAAATTACCTATTGGCGATCCAACGCTTTCCGCTAAAGAAATTATTGGTAACGAAAGTCAAGAACGAATGGGATTGGTGATTGGTGAAAAAGATATTGAAATTCTTCAAAAAATTGCCGATAGAGAACGTTCGCCAATGTATCAGGTTGGTGATGTTACCAACGACCACAGATTTACTTTTCAGTCAAAATCTACTGGCGAAAAACCAATGGATTATGCTTTGGAAGATTTCTTTGGAAGTTCACCAAAAACCATCATGGAAGACAAAACTATTCATAGAAAATATAGTGATTTAGAATATTCGCAAGAAAACATTACAACCTATTTAGAAAATGTTTTACAACTTGAAGCTGTTGCTTGTAAAGATTGGTTGACTAATAAAGTCGATCGTTGCGTTGGCGGAAAAGTTGCCAAACAACAATGTGTTGGACCATTGCAATTACCATTGAATAATGTTGGCGTAATGGCATTGGATTACAACGGAAAAGAAGGAATTGCCACGTCTATTGGGCATTCGCCAATTTCGGCATTAATTGATCCAAAAGCTGGAAGTCGTAATGCGATTGCCGAAGCGTTATCTAACATCGTTTTTGCTCCATTAAAAGATAATTTAAAATCGGTTTCACTTTCTGCCAATTGGATGTGGGCTTGTAAAAACGAAGGCGAAGACGCAAGATTATACGAAGCCGTAGAAGCTTGTTCAGAATTTGCTATTGAATTGGGCATCAATATTCCAACTGGAAAAGATTCGCTTTCGATGAAACAAAAATATCCTAATGACGAAGTGATTGCTCCGGGAACGGTTATTATTTCGGCTGCAGGAAATTGTTCTAATATTACGAAAGTGGTTGAACCTGTTTTGCAAAGAAACAAAGGTTCGATTTACTACATCAATTTATCGCAAGATGATTTTAAATTAGGAGGAAGTTCGTTTGCGCAAACCTTAAATAAAATTGGTTCGGAAACGCCAACCATTAAAGATGCTGATTTCTTTAAACGTGCTTTCAATTCCATTCAAAATTTAATAAAAGACAGACAAATTGTTGCAGGACACGACATTGGAAGTGGTGGATTAATCACAACTTTATTAGAAATGTGTTTTGCCGATGTGAATTTGGGTGCGAAAATCTCTTTTGATGCTTTTGCCGAAAAAGATTTGGTCAAAATTTTGTTTGCAGAAAATATTGGAATTGTACTTCAAGCGAAAGACGATGCAACTTTTGAAAATGCCTTTGATGGAATGGAGATTTTCAAAATCGGAACTGTTCAAGAAAATAATTTGCTTGAAGTTGGAATTTGGAATTTTGACATTGGAATTTATAGAAAAAAGTGGTTTGAAACCTCTTTCCTACTCGACCAAAAACAAACCAAAAACAACAAAGCCAAAGAACGATTTGATAATTTAGGAAAACAAACTTTAGAGTATAAATTCCCAAGTCATTTTACAGGAATACTTGATTTAAAAAGCACTTCGACTGCGCTCAGCGTGACAAGACCAAAAGCAGCAATTATCCGTGAAAAAGGAAGTAATTCTGAGCGTGAAATGGCAAATGCAATGTATTTAGCTGGATTTGATGTAAAAGATGTTCACATGACTGATTTGATTTCGGGAAGAGAAACTTTGGAAGACATTCAGTTTATTGGTGCTGTTGGTGGATTTTCAAATTCAGATGTTTTGGGAAGTGCAAAAGGTTGGGCTGGAGCTTTTAAATACAATGAAAAAGCAAATACCGCTTTGAAGAATTTCTTTAAACGTGAAGATACTTTATCGGTTGGAATTTGTAATGGTTGTCAGTTGTTTATGGAATTGGAATTAATCAATCCGGAACATGAAGTTCACGGAAAAATGCATCATAATGATTCGCAAAAACACGAAAGTGGTTTTACCTCAGTAACCATTCAAGAAAATCATTCGGTGATGTTGAATACTTTGGCTGGAACAACGCTTGGTGTTTGGATTTCGCATGGTGAAGGAAAATTCAAATTGCCATACGAAGAAAGCAAATATAATATCGTAGCCAAATATGCTTACGAAGGTTATCCAGCCAATCCAAATGGTTCGGATTTCAACACAGCAATGCTATGCGACAAAACAGGAAGACATTTGGTAATGATGCCACACATTGAGCGTTCAACTTTCCCTTGGAATTGGGCGTATTATCCATCGGATAAAAAAGACGAAGTTTCACCTTGGATTGAAGCGTTTGTGAATGCTAGAAAATGGATTGAAAATCAAAAATAAATTCTTAAAAACACTAACTAAAAAGTTGGTGTTTTTTTTTATCTTTACCTTATGAGCCGCAATGAAAACACTCTCAAAACTTGGAATAAATTAGCGTTAAATTATCAATCAAAATTCATGAATATGGATTTGTATAATTCAACCTATGATTTATTTTGTGACAGTATAAAAAAAGACGAGGCGTACATCTTAGAATTGGGTTGTGGTCCAGGAAATATCACAAAATATTTGCAGGATAAAAATCCAAATTATACCATTCTTGCCACAGATACTGCAAAAAGCATGATTGAATTAGGCAAAATTAATGTACCAAAAGCTACATTTCAATTATTAGATGTGCGCGATATGGTAAATTTAAACCAGCAATTTGATGCTATTTTAGGCGGATTTGTTATTCCCTACTTAAATTCGGAAGAAACCAAACAATTTATTGCTGATAGTTTTCAAATGCTAAATGATGAAGGAATTTTATATTTCAGTTGCATCGAAAAAGACAAAAGTTTTGCTGAAACCCAAACCAGTAAGGATGGAAAATTTACCATGGAAGTAAATTATCATGACGCAAATTCTCTTATAAAAATATTAGAAGAAAACAATTTTGAAATACTTTCCGTTTCTCGGATAAATTATGAAAAACCAGACAACAGTTTTGATATTCATCTGGTTATAATTGCCCAAAAAAACAAATAGAAAAACAAAATTTGTTTTTAATATGCATGCATACTATTTTTTTACTATTTTTGAATAAACAAACTAAAAAACTATGGATTTTTCAGCAAAAATGCTTCGCGACGATGCGTTAAAAGGCAAAACAATTGTGGTAACTGGCGGCGGAAGCGGTTTAGGTAAAGCCATGACAAAATACTTTCTAGAACTTGGAGCCAATGTTGCCATCACTTCCAGAGATATAGAAAAACTAAAAACCACAGCATCAGAATTAGAAAACGAAACGGGCGGAAAATGCCTTTCAATCCAGTGTGATGTTCGTAATTATGACCAAGTTGAAGCTATGCTTGCCGAAGTTATAAAAACATTCGGAAAAGTAGATGTTTTACTGAACAATGCCGCAGGAAATTTCATTTCTCCAACTGAAAGATTATCGGCTAATGCTTTTGATACAATAATTGACATTGTATTAAAAGGTTCAAAAAATTGCACATTGGCTTTTGGAAAGCATTGGATTGAAACTAAACAAACCAATTGTAACGTCTTGAATATCGTTACAACATATGCTTGGACAGGTTCAGGATATGTCGTTCCAAGTGCTACTGCAAAAGCTGGAGTCTTAGCGATGACTCGAAGTTTAGCCGTAGAATGGGCAAAATATGGTATCCGAATGAACGCTATTGCACCAGGACCATTTCCTACAAAAGGTGCATGGGATAGATTATTGCCTGGCGATTTAGCCGAAAAATTTGATATGGCAAAAAAAGTTCCGTTACGTAGAGTTGGCGATCATCAAGAATTGGCAAATTTGGCAGCTTATTTAGTTTCTGATTTTTCTGCTTATGTTAATGGAGAAGTGATTACTATTGATGGTGGCGAATGGCTTCAAGGCGCAGGACAATTCAATATTTTGGAAAAAATTCCTCAAGAAATGTGGGATATGCTCGAAATGATGATAAAAAATAAAGGAAATAAATAGTTTTAAAGTTGAAAGTTGCGAGTTTCAAGTTACCAAACTCGCAACTTTCAACCCGAAACCTTATAACTGAAAACTTTACCAGATTGTTAACAAAATAGAGTTGACAAACCCATAAATAATTGTATTTTTACCGCTCAAAATCTACTAAGAACAAATGGGTAAAATCATTGCAATTGCTAATCAAAAAGGTGGTGTTGGAAAGACAACAACTACAGTAAATCTCGCTGCATCACTAGGTGTTTTAGAAAAAAAAGTGTTACTAATCGATGCTGATCCACAGGCAAATGCCAGTTCAGGATTAGGAATTGATGTTGAAAGTGTTGAAATTGGTACTTATCAACTTTTAGAACATAGTAATACGCCACAAGAAGCAACTATCTCAAGTTCAGCACCAAACGTTTCGGTTATTCCAGCACATATTGACTTGGTTGCTATCGAAATTGAATTGGTTGACAAAGACAATCGCGAATACATGCTCAAACAAGCTTTGGAAAAAGTAAAAGACGAGTATGATTACATCTTGATTGATTGTGCGCCATCATTAGGATTGCTGACTTTGAATGCGTTAACCGCTGCCGATAGTGTAATTATTCCTATTCAATGTGAATATTTTGCCTTAGAAGGTTTAGGAAAATTATTGAACACCATTAAAAGTGTTCAAAAAATCCACAATGCTGAATTAGACATCGAAGGTTTATTATTAACGATGTACGATTCTCGTTTACGACTATCAAATCAAGTGGTTGAAGAAGTTCAAAAACACTTTAACGATATGGTTTTCAAGACAATAATTCAGCGAAATGTAAAACTAAGCGAAGCTCCATCATTTGGCGAAAGCATCATCAACTTTGACGCAACCAGCAAAGGTGCAA
>Ga0209278_1002514_pt1 | contig 10197 bp, 6 predicted proteins | sample JI81BgreenDNA_FD_187504 | JGI IMG/M metagenome (GOLD analysis project Ga0209278, IMG submission 187504) | Wastewater effluent complex algal communities from Wisconsin, to seasonally profile nutrient transformation and Carbon sequestration -... | ecosystem: Engineered > WWTP > Effluent > Algae... | reverse complement strand
ATCGGCCTGCTCCTGTGTCAGCCCCTCAAGGCTGGCCACCAACTGCTCGTACCGGCTCTGTTCCATGTTGATTTTCCAAGGAAAAATTGATCTTGTGGTAGTCTACACGGTTAAGGCTAACTCAGCCAAGAACACAACCCAACTCCACAATATATAAATCTCGAGCGCCGGCACTTTTGCCATCCCCACATTGGAGAATGGGCTATATCTTGCATAGCAAAGATTTGACTAGAACCAAATAGATCAAGATCATGAAACTTTACATGATCTATTCTGCAAAATAGCAGAATCTCTTATTTTTTTGACACCCGCTAACACTATTAGCGCTCGTCGTTGAGGGTTATAGCAAGTAAACCGACTGTCATCATCAATATTTTCACGACGAAGGTCTACCTCGCGGCAATGATCTGCAGGAATAGAGCCTGTCGGGCTTGGAATATTCCCTGTCGGGACGACCTGAGGGCACCATCCAACGCGGCCGTGACGATGCCTTAGGGTGCGACTGGCAGCCGCCAGGAAGTGAAACTGAGAGGCTCAGGGGGGAACGACCGGTCACCGGATGGGTTTTAGCTTGCGCTGGCGCGACTGCGGCTCTGCTTAGCTGTTGGTGATCCCGAGACTCCAGCAGCTGGCTGGCGATCGGAAAGGGCTTCGCAAGCAGCGATCAACCGCTCGGCGTATATGAACGCAGCATCGCGAACTCGATCTCTCGAAACTCCAAGAGTCCAAACGGCCGCGGCTAAGATGCAGACCATCACGCCGAGTCGATGTTCAGTCGGAATTGTGACCAGCAGACTCCCAAGGTCGGTCCATGATGCTGTCCTGCCTACGACCTTGTCCAGCACGAGCCAGATTGCGGCTAATACGGCCGAGGTCAAACCGATCCATCGCATGCCGAGCATGTTCCGGCGGAACCCGTAGGAGATGTTCTCGGTGAACAGCAGACTGTGCTTGCTGGTGTCACGTGTTTGCTCCAGGAGCCAACGAGTTGCGGATTCATAGAGCCGATCCGCTTCATCCGGCTCTTGAGCCTCTTGCGCCGCGGTGGGAAACGTCACCCCCAGTTTTGCTGCAAGATAGGTGTGCAGTCGCGCCTTGGTGACCTGGTCAATCACTTCATTTCGATGGCGCAGAAGCTGGATCGACGGTTTCCCACCCCAGGCCTTGAACAGGCCCTGTTCCAGCCGTTTGCCGCGGTCGCGGGCCACGCCGGCCATCCAGTACAGCACGCCACATATGGCGGCGGCCACGGCGATATTGCCGAGCGCTGGCGCTTGATGCGCATAGACGATCGTGACCGCCATCGCCAAGGGGAACAATGCGAGCAACGCGGGGTAGAGCCGCGCCTGCCGGTCGTAGGGGTCGGCAAACTTCGCGATCGCGTCGATCAGTCCCATGCTTCCACCTTGTCAGAGAACGTGATGGGCGTCGCCGGGCCCCATCCAGCGCGGGCGGGCATTTGGTGGGAGTACCGCAGCGCGTTGCCGCGCGTGGCATACGGCTGAAAGCCGCGCCGCAAGAACGCATTCATGACGACCTTGCGCGGGTGCGACGTCGATTCTTTGCCTGCCGAGGCGTATGCATATCGGTCCGGGGTCGCGCCGGTGAACGGCTGGCGACTGCCGATTAGGCGGTCCAGCGCCGAGGTGGACACGTTGTGCCGGCTGCCGTGGTGCGGGATCTGCACGAACTTCAGGGTCCCCGGCAGGTCGATCTGGTTGTACTCTGCGCACGCTGCCGTGCGGGTAAGGGCCTGGATACCTGCATCCCCCGTCAGCAGCACGCCTTGACCATCGAGATTCCCGTACAGCACCACGCTCGACTCGTTTTCGGCCGATGTCTTCACGTCATCGCGCAGGTGCTCGATGAACCAGTTCTCGCTGAGCCACTCTCCGGCCGCAATGGCCGCGAGCGCCAGTGCGCCCATGAGGCCCGGCCGCGCCGACCGCAAACCCAGCCCGGACTGCACCTTGGTCTCAGGTGACTTCTCGAACGCGGGCACCAGATCGTGGATGTACCAGTCACGGTGCGGGGACAGGACCCAGAAGGGGCCGATCGCCTGGCCAAGGAACGGCTCCACGATCGGGATGCCGCGACGAAGTGCCAGGGTCTCCAGGTCGTAGGCCGCGCGCATCTTGTCCTGAAGCCGAGCGGCGAGGCTGGCCTCGGTCATGCGGCCGTCGGCGAAGTACCCGTGGATGAGTGGGGAGTGCTCCCAAGGGCGGTGCATCCACAGACGCTGCACGTCCAGCTTCTCAAGCACGACAGACAGGCCGGATGCGTGATCACCGTCGGGGTGGGAACTGACTACATGATCGACGCAGGTCGTTCCGTAGTGCGTTCGGACGTGCTGGACCAAAGCTTCACCAGTCTCTTTGGTGCCACCGTCGTAGATGAGAACTTGGTAGTTGCCCGGATGCCCCCAGCGCACTGCTATGGCGTCGCCACTGGAGTCGCCGTTTCCAACTGGAAGGAAGTCAATTTCGAAGCCCATATGATCTCCAAAAAATGCATCAATCGACATGATGTAGAAAATATGGACTGAATTCTGCTTGCATTTCTTGCTCAGGTCAAGCAAAATCACATCATCGTGATTGATGCAAAAATAATCCCTATCGCCGACCTCGCGACTGTGCGCTCTGGTTATCCCTTCCGCGGGCCGATCGAAGAGGTGCACTCCGGCGGCGTGCTGGTTGCCCAGATGAAGGACATTGATCCGTCGTTGGGGTTGCAGTGGGGTGCGGTGATTCGCACGGAGTTGACTGGCCGCAAGGAGCCTGAGTGGCTGCAAGCCGGCGACATACTCTTTGTGCCGCGCGGCCAGCGCTTTTTCGCGGCAAGCATTGGCACGCCGCCCGACCAGGCTGTCTGTGGGCCGCACCTTGTGGTGCTCCGGATCCACCCAGGGGTCCGGGTAGCGCCGGACTTTCTGGCCTGGCAGATCAACCAGCCTCCCGTCCAGAGGCAGCTGCGTGTCGCGGCTGAAGGAACCAATCAACTAAGCGTCCGCATCACCGAGATTGAAGGCCTCAGGATTGCCGTGCCCCCCATCGATCAGCAGCTTCTAATCGTCGGCCTGGCCGACGCAGCTGCCAGAGAGCGCGGGCTGCTGACCCAACTCATCGCGAACCGGGAGCGGCAGCTCGCGGCGATCGCGACCGACCTTGCCAAAGCCGCTGGCTTGGACCTGACTTGAAACGAGAAGCTATGAACAACACCGCCATCACCCAAGACGACATCAACGCCGCCGTCTGGAACGCTTGCGACACTTTCCGCGGCACCGTCGACCCCAGCATCTACAAAGACTTTGTGTTGACGATGCTGTTCTTGAAGTACGTCTCTGACGTCTGGCAAGACCACTACGACGGCTACAAGCAGCAGTACGGCGATCACCCGGAGCTGATCGAAGAGATGCTCAAGAGCGAGCGCTTCGTGCTGCCGTCGGATGCGAGCTTCTACGCCCTGTACAACCAGCGCCACAGCCCTGGCAACGGCGAGCGCATCGACAAGGCCCTGCATGCCATCGAAGAGGCCAACATCACCAAGCTGCGCGATGTGTTCCAGGACATCAGCTTCAACTCCAATAAGCTGGGCGACGAGCAGCAGAAGAATGACATCCTCCGCCACCTGCTGGAGGACTTTGCCAAGCCCGAACTGGACCTGCGCCCCAGCCGGGTCGGTCAGCTCGACGTGATCGGCAATGCCTACGAGTTCCTGATTAAGAACTTCGCCTCCACCAGTGGCAAGAAGGCGGGCGAGTTCTACACGCCGCCCGAGGTCTCGACCCTGATGGCCCGATTGATGGCGCCGCAAGAGGGCGACGAGATCTGCGACCCGACCTGTGGCTCTGGCTCACTGCTGATGAAGTGCGGCCGCCTGGTCCGCGAAGGAACTGGATCGCGCAAGTACGCGCTTTACGGGCAGGAAGCGATCGGCAGCACCTGGGCCCTCGCCAAGATGAACATGTTCCTGCACGGCGAGGACAACCACCGCATCGAGTGGGGCGACACCATCCGCAACCCCAAGCTGCTGGACGGCACGGCCAGCCTCAAGCACTTCGACATCGTCGTCGCCAACCCGCCCTTCAGCCTGGAGAAGTGGGGCTTCGAAGGCGCCGACACCGACAAGTTCAGCCGCTTCCGGCGCGGCGTGCCGCCGCGCACCAAGGGAGACTACGCTTTCATCCTGCACATGATCGAGACCATGAAGCCCGGCACTGGCCGGATGGCCGTCGTGGTGCCGCACGGCGTGCTGTTCCGTGGCGCCGCCGAGGGTCGCATCCGCCAGAAGCTGATCGAGGAAAACTTGCTGGACGTGGTGATCGGCCTGCCGGAGAAACTCTTCTACGGCACGGGCATTCCTGCCGCCGTGTTGGTGTTCCGCAAGAACAAGGCGGACGAGAATGTGCTGTTTGTAGACGCCAGCCGCGACTTCGAGGCCGGTAAAAACCAGAACGTGCTGCGTGAGGCTGACCTGCAGCGCATTGTGGGCACGGTGTCCACACGGCACAGTGTTCCCAAGTATTCCTATCTCGCAACGCGTAGCGAAATCGCCGAGAACGACTTCAACCTCAACATCCCACGTTACGTGGATACATACGAGGAGGACGCCAAAATCGATCTGCGGGCTGTACGCCAGGAGCGCGATCAGCTAAAGGAAGAGCTGTCCAATCTTGAAGAAAAGATTGGTGGATACCTCAAGGAGTTGGGGTATGAATGAGCTCGGCAAGCTGTGCCTAATCGGTCTACTTGGTGTGATTAGAACCCAAGCTGTGCTGCAGGTGGTCCCGAGGAAAAACGCATGATCTACGCAGGTAGCTGCAGGCTTGGCGACTTGTTCGAAAGTCGAAGGGAGCGCGGACGTGCAGGTTTGCCATTGATGTCAGTAACGCTGAATGATGGCCTGGTTGAGCGGGAAGAGCTCGATCGGAAACAAGACTCTGCTCTTGCACCGGAGGATCATCTGCTCGTAAGGCAGGGGGACATTGCGTACAACATGATGCGCATGTGGCAAGGTGCACTTGGGCTTGCTGAGCAGGACGGCTTGGTAAGCCCTGCATATGTGGTTCTCAAACCGAAGCCTGGTATTGACCCCGTGTATGCCTTTCACTTGCTCAAGTCGCCGAGGGTTCGGTATCTTTTGTGGGCTTACTCCTATGGCATCACCGATGACCGCCTCCGACTGTACTTTGATGATTTTTCAAAGATTCCGGTAACTGTCCCAGATCTTTCGACGCAAGAACTGGTCGGTAAAACACTGTCCTCATGGGACTGTGCTATCCGAAAAATGGAAAGTCTCATCAGGTTAGATCGCGGAAACGTAGACCATACCGTTCGCCAAGTGTTGGCCGACAGTCTTGATAGTTCTAAGGTCTTTAGACTTGCTGACTGCACGGAAGTCGTTGTAAGCAGCGTTGATAAGCACCAAGCTGAGAACGAGGAGGCAGTGCGTCTGTGTAACTACACCGACGTCTACTACCAGCGTCACTTGGACCGAGACCACACTTACGAAACAGGAACAGCTAGTCAATCAGAGATTGAAAAATTCCAACTTCGTGAAGGCGATGTGGTCATCACGAAGGACTCTGAGGATCCGAAGGACATAGGCGTTGCGGCCTGTGTTGTCGACCCGCCTGAAAATCTCGTGTGCGGATATCACCTTGCGATCGTAAGACCGCTCAAAGGACTGATTGATGGCGTTCTGCTAAGAGCCATCTTCGCAACGCAATCAATACGGCGCCAACTCTTTGTTCAAGCAAACGGCGTCACTAGATTTGGTTTGCCAGTAAAGGCCATCGAATCGCTCGAAATTTCGGTTCCAAAGCACGATACACAGCGAAAGCTAACCGGTCTTCTTCTGGCGGCGGAAAAGCGATGGAAAGTCCAGCACAGAACGCTTGTGCAGATGAAGAACGAGAGGGACGCTCTGATTCAGTTGCTACTCCGTCAAGACTCTCGAGAAGCCATAGAGAGGCAAAGCCATGCTTAGCCAAGGCCCACCGACACCTAGCGGCTCTGAACTGTACGCGGCTCAAATCCCCGCCTTGCAACTTCTGTGTAACCTGGGTTGGAGTTTCCTGAATACTTCGCAGGTGGTGGACCTGCGCGGCGGAACTCGTGAAGTGTTGCTTAAGGCCCGGCTGATTGAGGTACTTCAAACCCGCCGCTATCAGTACAAGGGAGAGTGGTACCCGCTGTCGTCAAGCGGTATCGAACAGATCGTCCGGGAGTTGTCGGCGCTCAATCTGGCAGAAGGCCTTATGCCGGCCAACGAGCGCCTTTACGGCAAGTTGGCCTTGGGCATCACCGTCACGGAGTTCATGCCGGATGGCAAGAAGCACCAGCCCACCATTGCGGTAATCGACTGGACTGATGTTTCGGCGAACCGTTGGGACGTGACCGAGGAATTGGAGGTGCTGTCTGCACAAGGCACACACCACCGGACGCCAGACGTGGTGGCCTACGTGAACGGCATCCCGCTGGTGGTGATCGAGGCCAAGCGTCCGGAGTCGGGTGGCGGCAGCCACCCCTCCAAGGCCATGGTCCAGGAGGGCATCAGTCAGCATCTGCGCAACCAGCGGCCAGACGAGATCCCCAATCTGTTTGCGTACGCCCAACTGCTGCTGTCCATCAGCCAGACCGAGGGGCGCTACGGCACCACCCACACCGCCGCCAAATTCTGGGCCAAATGGCGTGAGGAAGAGTTCGACGACGCTCACCTGCAAGCCGTCAAGAACGCGCCTTTGCGTCCGGACGTCCGTGCCGCGTTGTTTGAAGGCAAGCCTGCATCGCTTGCCGCCTACTTCGATACCCTCTGGAACGCGCCAATGCAGGCCACTGAGCAGGATCGACTGCTGGTGAGCCTGCTAACGCCGTCCCGCCTGTTGGAGTTCTTGCGTGGCTACGTGCTCTTCGACCGCAAGGTCGGCAAGATCGTCGCTCGCTACCAGCAGTTCTTCGGTATCCGCGCACTGCTGTCGCGCATCAGCCAGAAGAAGCCTGACTCGCAGGGTGGCGGGCGCGAGGGAGGTGTTGTCTGGCACACCACGGGCTCCGGCAAGAGCTTCACGATGGTGTTCTTGACCAAGGCCCTGCTGCTGGTCGAAAGCCTCAAGGAATGCCGTATCGTGGTGGTCACTGACCGCGTCGATCTCGAAACCCAGTTGTCGCGCAACTTCATGACGGGCGGAGCCTTTGGCTCCAGCATCGCCACGCAGAAGGATGGCGAGCGCAGCCGCACGCTGTCTGGTCGCGACCTGGCCCAGCGTATTGGCAAAGGGACCGAACGGATCACGTTCACGCTCGTTCACAAGTTCAATACCGCGTCCAAGCTGCCCGAGTGCCGCAACGATTCGGCGGACATGATCGTGCTGGTCGACGAAGGGCATCGCAGCCACGGCGGTGAGACGCATGAGCGGATGAAAAAGGCACTGCCTAAGGCGGCCTACATCGCCTTCACGGGCACGCCGCTGCTCAAAGACGAAAAGACCTCCAACAAATTCGGCCCCATTGTTCACGCGTACACCATGCAACGAGCCGTGGAGGACGAGACTGTGGCGCCGCTGCTCTACGAAGAGCGCGTTCCCGAATTGGACATCAACGAAGAAGCTGTTAATCGGTGGTTCGACAAGATCACCAGCGACCTCAGCGACGCTCAGCGCAGTGATCTGAAGCGCAAGTTCGCGAAGAAGGGTGCTGTCTATGGCGCGGCGAATCGCATCGAGCTGATTGCATGGGACATTGCGACCCACTTCAACGAGAACATCAAGAAGCTGGGTCTAGGTCTGAAGGGCCAAGTCGCGACCGACAGCAAACTCGATGCAATCCGCTACAAGAAGGCGCTGGACGAGACAGGTCTGGTGACGAGCGCGGTCGTGATCTCGGCACCCGACACCCGCGAGGGGAACTCGGAAGTCGATGAGGACACGCTGCCCGAGGTCCAAAAGTGGTGGAAGCAGGCCATGGCCACCTGCGGCAACGACCCTGAAACCTACGAGAAACAAGTCATTGGTGACTTTGGCACCGATGGCGCGCCGGATCTGCTCATCGTTGTGGACAAGCTGCTCACAGGTTTCGATGAGCCTCGCAATACGGTGCTGTACATCGACAAGCCGCTGAAGGGTCACAACCTGATCCAGGCGGTAGCGCGGGTGAACCGCTTGCATGACGCCAAGCGATACGGCGTGCTGGTTGACTACCGCGGAATCCTGAAAGAGCTGGACACCGCCATTCGGGCCTATCAGGACCTTGAGGCACGCACTCAGGGCGGGTTCGACGTTCAAGACCTGGAAGGGCTGTATCACCAGTTCAGCACGGAGTACAAGCGCCTGCCCGGTCTTCATGAGCAGCTCTGGTCATTCTTCAAGTCGGTCACCAATAAGCTTGACCGTGAGCAGTACCGACAGGTTCTCGCGCCTCGCTTTGTCAAGGATGCCGATGGCGAGGAGTACGACGAGAGGCAGAAGCTGCGCGACGATTTCTATGATGCGCTGACTGCCTTCGGACTGTGCCTCCAGACGGCGTTGTCGTCTCGAAGCTTCTTTGAGGACAAGAGCTTCTCCGAAGGGCTGATTGCTCGCTACAAGAGCGACCTTCGTTTTTTCACTGAGCTGCGTCAGACGGCCCGCCGCGATGCCATGGAGACGGTGGACTACAGCGTCTACGAGGAACAGATTCGCAAGCTGGTGGACAAGCAGGTCATCGGCACCGAGGTCCGGGAGCCCGACGGGGTGTATCTCGTGCACCAGCTCGGCCAAGAGAAGCCCGAAGACTGGTCCGAGGAGAAGACTCGCAACGAGACGGATATGATCCGCACCCGGTTGCGCAAGACGATCGAGCAGGAACTGGCGGCAGATCCTTACGCGCAGAAGGTGTTTGGTGAGTTGCTGCGCCAGGCGATTGCGGAGGCGGAAGCGATGTTCGATCACCCGCTGAAGCAGTACGCCTTGTTCAAAACTTTCGAGGAACAGGTGGAGGCACGGGCGACGCCAGGGACGCCGGAGGCTTTGGCCACTAACCCGCACGCGAAGGCCTACTTTGGGGCCATCCGCTTGGTCCTCGGTGAGGAGAGCTTCGCCGCCTTGGACCCGGCGGCCCTCGAGCGTTTGGTGCAACAGTCCTTGGCCATCGATACCGTGGTGAAGGACGCGGTGGCCGAGAACTCTCTCAATCCTCAGAACATCGAGGCGGCAATCCGCAAGGGACTGTTGCCACTGCTGTTCGGCAGCCTGGGCCTCGACAACGCCAAGCAGGTGGTGGAGCAAGTCATCCAGATCACCCGAATCGGCCTCAGCAGGGCGTGATCATGGTGGCTGAGGTTACGGAAGGCCAGCACCAGGTGGCCTATGGTGACGAGCAGATAGTCTTCACGCTGCGCAGGCAACCCGCTCGAGTGGTGCCTCGTATTGCGATTCACGTTGAGCCCGATGGTCGTGTAGAGGTCGACGCCCCGCCATCAACGCCATTGGCTGCCGTACTGGCTGCTGTTCGGAAACGCTCGCGCTGGATCAGTCAGCACGTCTCCGCGGCCCGTGCCCGGCTGGCTCATGTGCTGCCGCGAGAGTACGTTAGCGGCGAGTCCATCCAGTACCTGGGTAAGCGGTATCGACTCAAAGTCATCGTTCAGGCCGATGCACGGCCCGAAGCGAAGTTACGAGGTGCGTTTTTGGTGGTTCGAGCGCCCAACCACGATGCTGCAGTCATTCGGGCATGCATCGACGCTTGGTACCGTTCCCGCGCCCGCGAAGTCTTCGAGGCCCGCCTCAAGGTAGTCGCAGAACCGTTACGCTGGGTACGCCAGCTTCCCCCGTTTCGGCTTCAGTTCATGACGCGTCAGTGGGGGAGTTGTTCTCCTTCGGGGCGGTTGACCCTCAATCCTTGGCTGGTGGCTGCGCCTCGTGAGGCCATTGATTACGTCCTGCTCCATGAGATGTGCCACCTAAAGCATCACAACCACAGTCGGAGCTTCTATGCCACGTTGACCAGGCACCTTCCTGACTGGGAGCGAGTTAAGACACGATTGGATGACCAGGTGGAGGTCATCTTGCGCCGCTGAAGGTCACGCCACCTGGAGGCTGAGTTCGCCTTAACCGTGTAGACACTCACTGATACGAAGTCCGCAAGGCATGAAACAGGAATTGTTCGGGCGTGACGTTGTCCCTGAAGCGATCGAGCAAGCGACGCCAGCCCAGGTAGTTCG
>Ga0209278_1002513_pt1 | contig 10200 bp, 7 predicted proteins | sample JI81BgreenDNA_FD_187504 | JGI IMG/M metagenome (GOLD analysis project Ga0209278, IMG submission 187504) | Wastewater effluent complex algal communities from Wisconsin, to seasonally profile nutrient transformation and Carbon sequestration -... | ecosystem: Engineered > WWTP > Effluent > Algae... | reverse complement strand
CCCGGCAGGACCGGCACGCGGGCCTGGCCAAGGATCGGGCCTGCGTCCAGTTCGGCGGTGACTTCGTGGACAGTGCATCCCGCCTCGGCGTCGCCTGCGGCAAGGGCGCGAGCATGGGTGTGCAGGCCGGGGTATTTCGGCAGAAGCGAGGGGTGGATGTTCAGCATCCGCCCTTCGTAACGGCGGATGAAGCCAGGGGTCAGGATACGCATGAACCCCGCCAGGCAGAGGATATCGGGGCGTGCGGCGTCGATCTTCTCGGCCAGCTTGGCCTCGAAGGCCTCGCGATCCTTTCCGAAGGGGCGATGATCGATTGCAGCAGTGGCGACGCCCAGCGCCCGAGCCTTTTCCAGCCCCCTCGCGGCGGGGTCGTTCGAGGCGACCAGGACCGGGTCGGCATAGCCCCCCTGCCCCATGTCGCGCAGCAGCGCCAGCATGTTCGAGCCACCCCCGGAAATCAGGATGGCGACGCGTGTCACAGCAGGCGGCCCTGGTAGACGACCCCCTGTCCTTCCACGATCCGGCCCATGCGGGTCACGGTCTCGCCTTCGGCCTGCAGAAGGGCGGTCAGGGCGTCCGCCCGGTCTTCGGCAACGACGAGGATCATCCCGATGCCGCAGTTGAAGGTCTTCAGCAGTTCCGGCTCGGACATGTTGGCGGTCGTCGCCAGCCAGCGGAAGACCGGCGGCAGCGCCCAGGTGCCAAGGTCGATCTCGCAGGCCAGGCCCTCGGGCAGGACGCGCGGCGGGTTCTCGGTCAGGCCACCACCGGTGATATGGGCCAGGCCATGGACCCCGCCCGCACGGACGGCGGCAAGCGCCTGCTTCACATAAAGGCGGGTCGGGGTCAGCAGCGCCTGCCCCAGCGAGCCCTCCGAGAAGGGCGACGCCGCATCCCAGCCAAGGCCGGAAAGCTCCACCACCTTGCGGACGAAGCTGTAGCCGTTGGAATGGACGCCCGAGGACGCAAGGCCCAGCAGGACATCGCCCTTCTGGACGTCACGCGGCAGGTCCTGGCCACGCTCCATCGCGCCGACAGCAAAACCCGCCAGGTCGAAATCGCCCTTGTGGTACATGCCCGGCATCTCGGCCGTCTCGCCGCCGATCAGGGCGCAGCCGCTGTCGGCGCAGCCCTTGGCGATGCCGGTGATGATGCGGGTGGCTTCCTCGACCTGCAGCTTGCCGGTGGCGAAGTAGTCGAGAAAGAAAAGCGGCTCCGCGCCCTGGCAGACGAGGTCGTTGACGCACATGGCGACAAGGTCGATCCCGATCGTGTCGACATGGCCGGTGTCGATGGCGATCCGCAGCTTGGTCCCGACACCATCTGTCGCGGCGACAAGGATCGGGTCCTGGTAGCCGGCGGCCTTGAGGTCGAAGAGCGCGCCGAAGCCGCCAAGACCGCCCATCACGCCAGAGCGGCTGGTCGACCTGGCGGCGGGCTTGATGCGATCCACCAGCGCATTGCCGGCATCGATGTCGACGCCGGCATCGGCATAGGTCAACCCGTTGTGGCCCTTGGTCATCTGCCGTCTCCCCGCGCGGATTCGCTGTTGCGGCCCGCATAGACGATTGCCGGCAGGCGCGCAACGAGGCCCCGCCCAAAGCGGCGCCGGTGCTTGACCACGGGGCCGCATCTGCTACCCAAGGCGGGGGGCCTGTAGCTCAATGGTCAGAGCTGAGCGCTCATAACGCTTAGGTTGGGGGTTCGAGTCCCTCCGGGCCTACCAACCCCCCGGGTCCGTTGCTTGTCCGGCCGCGTCGCGGGGGCGGTAGCGGTCAGGCGGGGGCCGGCCAGTCGCCCAGCAGAACGTTGCGCGTTACCCGCTCGACCGCTGGATCGCGGGCAATCAGGCCCGCGACCCATTCGCAGGACCCCGCGTTGAAGACCGCGCCCTTGCCGCGCCGGTATTCGGCCATGCAGCCGTTGCCCCGGCTGGCAAGGCCCAGCGTCTCAGGCGTGACCGCGCCGTATTTCACCTGCGCGACCTCTTCGGCGTCCAGCCGGCCGATGAAGGCGTCGCGGTCGGCGGGGCCGGTCTCATGCGCCAGCGTGGTGGCCAGCGACATCCCGACGATGGTGAGCCGGCCTTGCAGCCCGGTGCCCTCGGCCGGGTCCGGCAGGCCGTGGCGCGTCACATAATCGATGCCGTCGACCTCGTAGCCGAAGATCCTGGCGCCCGCCCCCAGAAGATCGCCGTAGCCAAGGCCGGTCCCCTCCAGTGACCAGTGCTCGGGCCGGTAGAGCGCGAACCCGCCCGCGCCATGGGCGGCGCAACGGCTCCACCCGGCGTAGACGCCCATGCTGCCGGTCAGGCCCATGCTGGCCACGGCGGGGCGGCGGGTCCGGGGGTGGTCCCAGTAGCTGGTGATGCGGTCGGTCGCGGCAGCCGGGTCTTCCGCCTCGGCCCGGGACTTGTAGCAGGTCTGGGTGGTCAGATCCTCCGACAGCCGCGTCTGCCAGAAGAAGTTGCCGCCAAAGCGGGCCAGCTGGCCGCCCCGGTCGATCCAGGCATCGAGATGGTCGCGCATCTCCCAGGTCCAGTATTCGTCGTGACCGACGATCACCGCCCGGGGATAGCCGGCCAGCAGGTCGGGGTCGGCATGCAGATCGTGCTGGGTCAGATAGTCCAGCGCGATGCCCTGCGCCTCGGCCCAGAGCACGAAAGGCCGCTCGAAGGCCGCCCAGCCCGACGAGGCGTATTTCTTCGAGATGCCGTTCGCGCGGGCATAGTCCATGTGCGGATAGCGCGGGCGGGTCAGCGGCGGCGAGGCATGCGGGATGCGCGGCGCATCGTCGGGCCAGCAGACAAAGCCGGTGGCCCAGGGCCGCAGCAGGCTGACCTCGGCGGCGAAATCGGCGCCGCTCGGGCCGGTCAGGCCCTGATAGTGGTTCGAGCCGCCCCAGTCGTTGTAGGCGCACCAGGTGCCGGTGGCCAGGATCAGCGCCAGCCGTGCCGTGGGCGCAGCGGGCTTCAGGACGAAAAGCCCCTGCGAGCGGTGGCCCTCGACCTTTAGCGTCAGGGTGTAGACACCGCTTGGCCAGTGGGCCGGAATCTCATGTTCAAAGGCGACGGGCCAGCCGCAGCCGCGGACCGAGCAGTCGGCGGGGGTTGGGGCGAAGGTCGTCGGGATGGTGGTGTCGAGAACGGTGAACGGCGTCAGCCCATCACGGGCGATAGTCAGCCGGGCCTCGCGCGCGGACGACATGGCATGCAGGCGCAGCACCTCGCCCGGCCGGTAGGACAGCGCCCCGGCATAGCCCCAGACCTGGGGGCGGGCGGGGTCGGCCGAGGCGACCTCATAGTAATGCCCCGTGACCGGATCGCCGTCGTCAAGCGGTCCGGCAACGAAGAAGCCCTGCATGTCCACTCTCCCCACCCCGTGGTTTTCGCGCAGCATCGGCGGGCAAAGGACGGAAGGCAACGGCCATTGGGCCTTGAATCACTGCGGGTCCTGTGCCCCTCTGCCGGCAAAAAGGGGGAGCCATGCGGATCGGAGACGTCTCGTTCTGGTATGCCGACATCGGCCTGCCCTACCGGCGCGCGGCTCTGACCGGCGATACCTCTGCCGATGTGGCGATCATCGGCGCGGGCTATACCGGGCTCTGGTCGGCCTATTACCTGAAACGGGCCAATCCGGCGCTGAACGTGCTGGTGATCGAGAAGGACTTCGCGGGCTTCGGCGCCTCGGGGCGCAATGGCGGCTGGCTCACGGGCGGCTTTGCCTGGAACCACGCCCGCTATCTGGAGACGTCCTCGGAACATGCGGTCCGCAGCATGGTCGAGGCGATGAACGGCACGGTGGACGAGGTGATCCGCGTGGCCGAGGCCGAGGGGATCGCGGCCGACATCCAGCGCACCGACGAGCTTATGGTGGCGACGAAGCCGGCACAGGTCGGGCGGATGCAGGCCGAGGTCGCGCATCGCCGGCACTGGGGCGAAGAGGGACGTGTGTTCGAGATGTCGGCCCGCGATCTGGCCCAGCGCATCCGCATCCCGGGGGCGCTGGGGGCGATGGTGGTGACGAATGTCGCCCGGGTCCAGCCGGCCAAACTGGTGCGGGGGCTGGCCCGGGCCGTCGAACGGCTGGGGGTAAGGATCGTCGAGGGCACCGCCGTCACCGCCTACGCGCCGGGGGTGGTGACGACCGACCACGGCACCGTGCAGGCCCCGGTCATCCTGCGCTGCACCGAAGGCTTCACCGCCAGCCTGCCGGGGCGCAAGCGCGAATGGCTGCCGATGAACTCGGCCCAGATCGCGACCGAGCCCCTGCCGCCGGAAATCTGGGAGCAGATCGGCTGGCAGGGCCATGAGATTGTGGGCGATTTCGCCAATGCCTATTGCTATTGCCAGCGCACCCGCGAAGGAAGGATCACCGTCGGCGCGCGCGGGGTGCCCTACCGCTTCGGCTCCAGCCTCGACACCAACGGCGCGCCGGACCCCGAGACGATCCGCCGGCTGACCGCGATCCTGCACCGGCATTTCCCGGCGGCCGCCAAGGCCCGCATCGACCATGCCTGGTGCGGCGTCCTTGGCGTGCCGCGCGACTGGTGCGCGACCGTGGGGCTTGATCCGGCCACGGGGCTTGGCTGGGCGGGGGGCTATGTCGGGGTCGGCGTCTCGACCTCGAACCTGGCCGGGCGCACGCTGGCCGATCTGGTGCTGGGGCGGAACACCGACCTTGTCCATCTGCCTTGGGTGAACCGCCGCGTGAAGGACTGGGAACCCGAGCCCTTCCGCTGGCTCGGGGTGCACGGCATGTACGGGCTCCTCAACGCCGCCGACCGGCGTGAGGACCGGCCGGGGGCGGGTCCGTCCTGGCTCGGGACGCTGGGAAACTGGCTGACCGGGCGCGGCTAGCGGAAGTTTTCGTTGCCGCACCTGTTAGCGCATGACAAAAACGCGCAGCCGCCATGGAGAACCGCATGTCCTTCCGACGCCGCCAGGTCCTGGGTCTCACCCTTGCCGCCCCTTTCGCGCTGGCCTGGCAGCCGGCCCGTGCCGCCGACCGGGCCGACATCGCGCGCGAGGTGCTGCTGACCTGGCACCGCCTGATCCTGGAACTGGTGCGGCACACCGCGACCTACATGCCGCCGGTCGCCGCCCGCGCCTTCGGCTACATCGGCGTGACCGCGCATGAGGCGCTGGCCTCGGGCAACCCGGCGCTGCGCAGTCTGGCCGGGCAATTGACCGATCTCGCCGCCCTGCCCGTCCGGGGCGAGGGCGCCTTCGACGAGCCTTGCGTGCTGCATGCCGCGCTGAACAGCGCCGTGCAGGGGCTTTTCGCCAACACCGGTCCGACCGGCCAGCGCGCCATGCAGAAGATGGGCGAGGCCATGGGCAGCGTCGCCCGCGACGGCATCGCCGAGGACATCGTCGCCCGCAGCGTGGCGCATGGTCAGGCGATTGCGGCGCATGTGCTGGCCTGGGCGGCCAGCGACGGCGGCGCGGTGGTCGAGAACATGGGCTTCCCGCGCGACTATGTCGCCGGAACGCGGCCGCAGGACTGGGTCCCGACCAGCCTGATCCGGCTGCAACAGGCCCCGCTTCTGCCCGCCTGGGGCGCGAACCGGCCCTTTGTCGTCAAGGACATGGCGGCGATGGACGCCCCCGCCCACCCGGACTACGACGAGGCGCCCGGTTCGGCCTTTCACGGCTTCGCGCAGGAAGTGCACGACCTGGGCAAGGCCCTGACCGACGAGCAACGGCTCATCGCCCGCTTCTGGTCGGACGATGCCATGCTGACGCCCACCCCCGCCGGGCACTGGATTGCAATCGTGCTGCAGATCGCCGACCGCGACGCGCTGCCGGTCGAGGTGATCTCGGCCACGCTGGCCAAGCTTGGCTGCGCGCAATCGGATGCCTTCGTCTCGTGCTGGTCGACGAAGTTCAGGTACAACCTGCTGCGCCCCGTCACCTACATCAAGCGCCACATCGACAAGGCCTGGGAGCCCCTGCTGATCACGCCGCCCTTCCCGGAATACACCTCGGGCCATTCGTGCCAATCGGGGGCCGCCTCTACCGTGCTGACCGCGATCTTCGGCGACAGCTTCGCCTTCGACGACGCCACGCACGAGGACGAAGGCCTGCCGGTGCGCAGCTTCCCCTCCTTCGCGGCGGCGGCGGAAGAGGCGGCGATGTCCCGGCTTTACGGCGGCATCCACTACCGCTTCGGCAACGAGGCGGGGCTGGCCCAGGGCCGGGCCGTGGGCGCGCTGGCGGCTGCGTTGCGGACCGAAGCCTGATGCGCGCGCTGGTCCTGAGCCTGGCCCTTGCGGCCCCCGCAGCGGCCGAGCCCCTGGTCCCGACCTTCACCGAGGAAACCACAAGCGCTGGGATCGACACGGTCTATGACGGCGACTGGGAATACATGGTCGGCGGCGGGGCCGCGACCTTCGACTGTTCCGGCGACGGCTTCCCCGAGCTTTTCCTGTCGGGCGGCGCCGGGCCCTCGGCGCTGTATCTGAACCGCAGCCCGCAAGGCGGCGCGCTGGCCTTCGAGAAGACCGATACCGTCACGCTGGACGCCGTCCTTGGCGCCTATCCGCTGGACATCGACAGCGACGGGGTGCTGGACCTTGTCGTCCTGCGGCTGGGCGAGAACCGGCTCTTGCGCGGCCTTGGCGACTGCCGGTTCGAGGACGCGACGCAAGCCTGGGGCTTCGACGGCGGCGACGCCTGGTCGACTGCCTTTGCCGCGATCTGGGAGCGGGGGCAGGACTGGCCGACGCTGGCGATCGGCAACTACATCGACCGCAAGGAAGAGGCATTTCCCTGGGGGTCCTGCACCGACAACTGGCTGCACCGGCCCGATGGCCAGCGCTTCGGCCCGCCGGTGCCGCTGACCCCGTCCTATTGCGCGCTTTCGATGATCTTCACCGATTGGAACCGTTCGGGCGTGCCCAGCCTGCGCGTCTCGAACGACCGCGAATACTACAAGGGCGGACAAGAGCAGATGTGGCACCTGGAGCCGGGCAAACCGCCCCGGCTTTACACCGAGACCGACGATGGCTGGAAACGGCTGCGGATCTGGGGGATGGGGATTGCCACGGCCGATGTGAACCTGGACGGCTACCCGGATTATTACCTGACCTCGATGGCCGACAACAAGCTGCAGGTGCTGAAGGACCCCGCCTCGGGCCTGCCCGACTTTGCCGACCTGGCCTTCAAATCCGGGGTGACCGCGCACCGGCCCTATACCGGGGGCGACCTCAACCCCTCGACCGGCTGGCATCCGCAATTCGCGGATGTGAACAATGATGGCCGGCTGGACCTTTTTGTTGCCAAAGGCAACGTAGCCAAGATGCCCGACTTTGCGGCGAAGGACCCGAACAACCTGCTGCTCGGCCAAGAGGACGGCACCTTTGTCGAGGCCGGAGACCGTGCCGGCGTGGCAAGCATGGGCATCGCCCGCGGCGCGCAGGTGGTCGATTTCAACCTGGATGGCCTGCTTGACCTTGTGGTGGTGAACCGCTGGGAGACGGCGCAGATCTGGCGCCAGACCGGTGCCTCGGGCAACTGGCTGCAGATCCGTCTGAGGCAGGACGACAGCAACCGCGACGCCATCGGTGCGGTCGTGGAAGTCCGGCGCGGCGACGTGATCGAACGGCACGAGATCGCCTCGGGCGGGGGACATGTCTCGGGCTCGGTCGGCTGGCTGCACTTCGGTCTGGGCCCGGCGGCGGCGGCCGATCTGCGCGTCATCTGGCCCGACGGAACCGAGGGCGAATGGCAGACCCTGCCGGCCGGCAGCTTCAGCATCCTGCGCCCGGCGACGCCCCCGGAAGGCTGGACCCCGGGCTGAGAAACGCGAATCGCTGCCGGGCCTTCCTCGGATTGCCGCTCGCAACCGAAGATTGATGGCCGCGATGCCCCTGCGCGCTGGGGTCGCAACTGCTGAAGATTGCGGCAGGAAGACGGCATATCCCTCTGGGATCGCTGGCCTTTTTGCCACACCGGCTTTGGCCTTCCGGGCGGGACGCACACCCGCCCGCAGCCGATAATTCACAATGCAATCATACGTTTAACCAAATGCCCCAAACGCCGGCAATCCCGGCACATCCGCAAGCCCCCCGGGCGCGGGGCCGGTCACCCGTGGCGGGGTCGTGCGGATTTGCAACCGGAGAGATCAGGGGGTTATGATGAAATCGTGGACCAAGCCGTTCTTTATGCCGGCAGACTGGTTTACGGCTACGTAACCAAGATAGGGTTCACTACCTAGCCGGGGTGCGGGTTGCCTCTGGATCTGTTGCGCGATTGACCAGTTGATCAGTAAGGAATGAACGTGACACAGGGGCCGACGCAGTTCAGCACGCATCTCGACGCCGAATTGCGCCGCGTTGATCCTGATGCTTTTGCCGACGACCTGAAGCCCGGCACGCAACTGCTTGACGGCCAGTACACGATCATCGGTTTTCTGAACAGCGGCGGGTTCGGCATCACCTATCTGGCGAAGGATTCGCTGGATCGGACCGTGGTGATCAAGGAATGCTTCCCGAATGCGCTGTGCCGGCGCAGCAATGCCATCGTCCGGGCGCGGTCGCGCAAGCATCAGGGCGAGCTGCGCAGCTTTGTCGAGAATTTCGTCGACGAGGCGCGCAGTCTGGCGCGGCTGGTGCACCCCAACATCGTCGGCGTCCATCAGGTGTTTCAGGACAACGACACCGCCTACATGGCCATCGATTTCATCAACGGCCGCGACCTGCACGACATCCTGGAATCCTCGGACCAGCCGTTCACGCCCGAAGAAATCGTCACGATGCTGAAGAAGATGCTCAGCGCGGTCGAGTTCATCCACCAGGTCGGCATCCTGCACCGCGACATCTCGCCCGACAACATCCTGATCGACAAGACGGGCAACCCGATCCTGATCGACTTCGGCGCCGCCAGCGAACAGGTTGCGCGCGCGACCCGGGTGCTGACCGGGCGCCGCGTCATCAAGGAAGGCTACTCGCCGCAGGAATTCTACCTGAGCGGGGCGGACCAAAGCCCGTCAAGCGATCTCTATTCGCTGGCGGCCACCTTCTACCATCTGATCTCCGGCAAAGCGCCGCCGGAAAGCCCGCGCCGCCTGGCCCGGGTGGCCGAGGGCGACGCCGACCCCTACGAGCCGCTGGAGGGCCGCTTCGAAGGCTACCCCAAGGGGTTCCTCGCGCTGATCGACCGGGCGATTGCCGTCCTGCCCAAGAACCGGATCCAGCAGGCCGGCGACTGGCTGGAAGGCATCCGGCAAGCCGAAGCCGGGGAAGAGCCGCAGGGCGCGGTCGAGCACGCGGCGGAGGCGGCGGCGCATGACGGGACGCGGGCCCAGCCCGAGCCCGGGTTTCTGGGCCGCAACCCTGGCGTCCTAGTCGGCGCGGGGGCGGTCGGGCTGGTGCTGGTGCTGGCCGGCCTCTGGGCGCTGCTGCTCTAAGTGCCGCGCTTGATCGGCCGGCGCGTCGCGCCTAGCCTTGCGGTCCCTGCCCTTTGCATGACGGACCCCGCGCCATGCCCGTGCCGCGCGCCAGATTTCGACCGCCGCGCCTTTCCACCGCCCCCGTGCTGGCCCTTGCCCTTGGCCTGTCCGCTGCCCCCGTCCGGGCCTGCGACACGGCCCTTGTGCTTGCGATCGATGTCTCGGGCTCGATCGACAGCGCCGACTACCGCCTGCAGACCGAGGGGCTTCTTGCCGCGCTCTCCGACCCCGGCGTCGTCGAGGCGCTGGTCCGCGGCGAGGTTGCCCTGGCCGTCGTGCAATGGTCCGGCGCCGACCAGCAGGCGCTGAGCCTGCCCTGGCAGCGCATGCTGAGCCCCGGCGCCGTCAGCGCCTTTGCCGACCGGGCCGCCGCGATGCCGCGGGCCTTTTCCGGCTCGGATACGGCCGTCGGCCAGGCGCTGCGCTTTGCCCAGGCGCAGTTTGACGCCGTGCCCGATTGCGTCCACCGCGTCATCGACGTGTCGGGCGACGGGCAGGAGAACTCCGGCTTCACCGACGCGAAGGCCCGGGCCGAGGCGGTTGCGGCGCGCGTCATGATCAACGCCATCGCCATCGAGGACCCGGGGCCGGCCGCACCGATCACCAGCTATTACCAGCGCCGGATCGTCACGCCCGGCGGCTTCGTCATGACCGCGCGCGGCTTGCAGGACTATGCCGGGACCTTGCGGCTGAAGCTGCTGCGCGAGTTGGCCGAACCGATCGGTTGACCGATGCGCTTGCCCGGCGC
>Ga0209278_1002512_pt1 | contig 10202 bp, 9 predicted proteins | sample JI81BgreenDNA_FD_187504 | JGI IMG/M metagenome (GOLD analysis project Ga0209278, IMG submission 187504) | Wastewater effluent complex algal communities from Wisconsin, to seasonally profile nutrient transformation and Carbon sequestration -... | ecosystem: Engineered > WWTP > Effluent > Algae... | reverse complement strand
CTGGCCAAAGTGGCGGCTGCGCTGGCTTCGGCGGAAGCCGACATCACGCACGTGCACATGGGCGAGGAAGCGGCCCAGAGCACCACCGACCTGATGTTCACCGTGGCCGTGCGCGACCGGGTGCACCTCGCGCAGGTGCTGCGCGGCCTGAAGCGGACCCCTTCCGTGTTGCGTGCCCAGCGCAGCAAGCCAGGGCAGAAAAGCAGCTGAGGGTTAGGTTTCCGGGGTTTCAGGCCTCGGGGGCAGGGTATGCCACCGCCAGCACTTCCAGCAACTGCACGCCTCCCGGCGTACGCAGCTTCACCTCGTCGCCCACCCGCGCCTTGAGCAAGGCCTGCGCCACGGGCGATACCCAGCTTACCTGCGCCTGGCTGGTATCGGCCTCGTCGATGCCCAGGATGGTCACGGTTTCTTCCGAGCCGTCTTCGCGCGCAAACGTGACAGTGGCGCCAAAGAACACCTGGTCGGAGCCGTGGTGCACGGCCGGATTCACCACCTCGGCCACATCGAGCCGGCGGGTGAGGAAACGGATGCGCCGGTCAATTTCGCGCAGCCGCTTCTTGCCATAGAGGTAGTCGCCGTTCTCGGAACGGTCCCCGTTGCTGGCGGCCCAGTGCACCACTTCCACCACGCGGGGGCGCTCCTCATCCAGCAGGTGCAGGAGTTCGGCGCGCAGGCGGTCGTGCCCAGGGCGCGTCATGTAGTTCTTGCTGCCGCGCGGAATGGGCGCAGCGCCCATTCCATCGAGGTCGTCGTCCTCGTCCTGCGGGTCCGCTTCCTTGGTGAATGCCTTGCTCACGGGTGTCGCTGGAATGAAAAAAACCTGCAGCCTTGAAAGGCAGCAGGTTTTTCTTTTTGGTTGGTGCGGCTGGCAGGATTCGAACCCACGACCCCTTGGTTCGTAGCCAAGTACTCTATCCAACTGAGCTACAGCCGCTAAGCCTCGTATTCTAGCACGGAATTTTTGGTTTCCCGCCTTGGCTCACGAGTAAGAAATTATGCACTTTGGTACAGAGATTGCTTACTCTCGGGGGTAAATCAAGAGCCTTGCTTCCATGCAACATCCCATCAAGACCTACCTGGAGACACTGCACGGGGAACTCCAGAAGATCAGCGACGGCAAGCTCGCTGACTACATCCCCGAACTCACCAAAGCCTGCCCGGACTCCCTAGGCATTTGTATGGTGACCATGGACGGCGAGGTGTACGGTGCAGGCGATACCGATACCCTGTTCACCATCCAGTCCATCTCCAAGCCATTCGTATTCGGCGCTGCACTGGCAGACCGCGGGGATGATCTGGTCGGTCAGCGAGTGGGGGTGGAGCCCAGCGGGGACGCCTTCAATTCCATCAGCTTGAACCCGGCCACTGGCACGCCCCGCAACCCGATGATCAACGCAGGTGCCATTGCCACCACCAGCCTCGTGGCAGGCGCTACGGCGGCCGAACAATGGAGCCGCATTCTGCAGGTCTTGTCCGATTTTGCGGGCCGTGCCCTTCCCGTTGATGAAGCGGTGTACCTGAGCGAGAGCAGCACGGGCTTTCGCAACCGCGCGATTGCGTGGATGTTGAAGAATTTCAATGTGATCGATGGCGACCCCATGGCCGCCCTCGAGAACTATTTCCGCCAATGCTCGGTGCAAGTCCACTGCCAGGATCTTGCCTTCATGGCAGCCACGCTGGCCAACGGCGGCGTACACCCGCAAACGGGGCAACGCGCGCTGCCTGCCGACCATGTGCAGCGCGTGCTCAGCGTCATGGCCACCTGCGGCATGTACGACTATGCCGGCAGTTGGCTGTACGAAATCGGCATGCCCGCCAAAAGTGGCGTTGCCGGTGGAGTGATCGCCGTATTGCAGGGCCGCCTGGGTGTGGCGGTGTATTCCCCGCCGCTTGACAGCAAAGGCAACAGCGTGCGCGGCATTGAAGCATGCCGACGGATCTCGAGGGATTTCAACCTGCACGCCTTCAGCCAGAACAGCCAGCCCAGCCAGGCGCTGGTGCGTGTCTACAGCGGTGCAGATGCGCCCTCACGCCGCAGGCCGGGAGCCCACCTGCGCCGCCTGCTCATGGAGGAGGCCAGCCGCATCAAGTACCTGTGCCTGCAAGGCTATCTGGCTGTCGATGGCGCCGAATACATCATCCGCCGCATGGCGGCCATGACGGTAACCACGCACAGCTTCATCCTGGACATGCACCAGGTAGAGGGCATTTCAGACAGCGCCGCCCGGTTGCTGAACCAGACGCGCCTGGAACTCATGCGCGAAGGCATCGCGCTGGTGTTCTCCCGCATTCAAGGCCGCCAGTCGATCGCTGGTCCGCTGAGCCGGGCTGCGCGCGGCAATGACAGGGGCTACCTTAGCTTCGAGGACAACGACCTGGCGGTCGAGTGGTGCGAGAACCGGCTGGCCGAGTCGCTCTCTCCCGCCATGCCTCCCGAAGAGACGCCCGCGACCGAGTCGGTGCTGCTGCGCGGACTGGAGGCGGAGTTGCAGCAGCGGCTCAACGCCATTTGCCAGACCCGGCACTACAGCGCCGGAGAGCAGATTCTGCGGGCAGGCGATGCGGGAGACGGGCGGGTATTCGTGATCGAGAGCGGACAGGTGAGCGTGCTGGTCCCGCTGCAAGGCGGTGCTCACCAGCGCATTGCTTCGCTGGGTGCAGGGCTGAGCTTTGGCGAAATGGCCTTGCTGGGCGCGCAGCAGCGCAGTGCCACGGTGGTGGCCGATACCGACGTGCGCTGCAGGGAATTCACCGTGACCGATTTCGAGGCGCTGGCCGCCGCCTCGCCACGCATCAAGATAGTGCTGCTGGAAAACCTGTCTCGCGACCTGGCCGACAAGTTGCGCGGTGCCACCCAGTGGATCGCGGCCCTGGCTTGAGCCGCGCTGCGGTCAGGCCGCAGGCTGACTGGCCACCACGCGGTTTCGCCCCCCGCTCTTGGCCTGATACAGCGCCTGGTCGGCGCGCTCGAAAAGGGTCTCCAGAGTATCGCTGACGCCGCGCATGGCCAGCCCCACCGAAATGGTGAAAGGCGCAATGACTTGCCGGTCCTGGCGGCGCACCAGGCGCATTTTCTCGATGGTCTGCCGTATCCGCTCGGCCAGACCCATGGCTTGCTGCGACGTGGTCTGCGGGACCAGCACCACAAATTCCTCACCGCCAAAACGGGCCGTCATGGCAGCCTCTGGCACCACGGAACCGAACACCTCGGCCACGCGGCGTATCACCACGTCACCCACGGCATGCCCGTAATCGTCGTTGATGCGCTTGAAGTGGTCGATGTCCAGCACCAGCATGGCCATTCCCGTGGTGGCCACCGCGCCGTCGGCGAACCAACGGCCCATCTCGTGGGCCATCCCCCGCCGGTTGAGCAGCCCCGTGAGGGGATCGGTCATGGCCTGTTTGCGGTGGGCGTCCAGTTCGGCACGCAGCTGGCGGGCCTCCTGCTCAGTTTTCTCCAGGCTCTTCTGGAGCGAACGGCTGTGCACATTGGCCGTCATGGCCGCTTTCAGCAGGTTCTGGGCCACCTCCTGGAGCGCAGCCGGGTCCTGCACATGGCCCAGTTCCGCAATGTTGGCATGCAGTTCGCCTTGAAAGTCGGCAGATTGCTGGTCGGCTTCGCGCAAGCTTTCCATCAGCCCGCCAAAGAGGCGCGCCATGCCGTCGCTCATGCCTTGCATCTGGCGGAAGGCATGCCCTGCTATGTGCTCGTCGTACCACTGCTGCACCAAGTAAGTGTCCAGGGTCCGGCCTTCGGCCTGCGCCGAGTGCACCGCCTGACTCAGCGCCTCGTTGGAGCCCAGCAGATGCTCATGTGCCACCCAGTAGTGGATGGGTTGGGCGGACAAAGCCCGCTCGTCCAGAAAACCCAGTACCAAGCGTCCGTCCATATGCGCATGTACGTTCATGTGACTCAGTGTCCAATTGCAAAATTACCGAATACCGCAAAACTAGCATATGAATGGGAAAATTGCACGAAATCAATTGGCTTTTTTTGTTTTTGAATCCATTTTCCAACGAGCCACAGTGTGGGAAGCCCCATGGAGTATCTCGGTATCCTTTAGTCCGAGGAGGCTGGCAGCGCCTGCCCAGTTCCACGGGGAGCCTTGGGCTATCATTCGGCCTTCCCTCTATTGGCGCCCGGATTGATGCTTGCCCCCACCCAGCTGGTGGTCCGTTACGCGGCCTTCGCGCTCCTCGCCACTGCGGCCAATATTGGCACCCAGGACCTCACCATCCGCGTGTACGGTGGCGCTGGGGCGCTGTTTATCTCCGTGGTGGTGGGCACGGCGGTGGGGCTGGTGGTGAAGTACCTGCTCGACAAGCACTACATCTTCCGCTTCCACACCCGCAACCTGGCGCACGACTCGCGCACGTTTGCCCTCTACACGGCCATGGGCCTGGTGACCACTTTCATCTTCTGGGGCTTCGAGTTCTCCTTCCACTACCTGTTTGGCAGCAAGGAAATGCGCTACCTGGGCGGTGTCATCGGACTGGCCATAGGCTACGTGGTGAAGTACCAGCTGGACAAACGCTACGTCTTCCGAGCGGAGGCCACGTGAAGCCGGTATCCTCCTGGGGCCGCCTGAGCGCGGAGCCGCACCGTGTGGTCGCCCTGACCGATCCCGCCCGTGCGGGTATGCAACTGGCCCACGGCCCGTTTCCCGGTGTGGCCTACGGCATGGGCCGCAGCTACGGCGATGTGTGCCTGAACCCGCAAGGTACCCTGTGGCACACCGCAGGGCTGGACCATTTCACCGCCTTCGACGACACCACCGGGCGCCTGCAGTGCGAGGCTGGCGTGCTGCTGCGCGACATACAGCGCATGGCTGTGCCGCGCGGGTGGATGCTCCCGGTAACCCCGGGCAGCCAGATGGTGACCGTGGGTGGGGCCATAGCCAACGATGTGCACGGCAAGAACCACCACCTGCTGGGCAGCTTTGGCGACCATGTGCTGGGCTTCACCCTGCTGCGCACCGATGGCACCACCCTGCACTGCGGCCCGCAGGAAAACCCCGGCTGGTTTGCCGCCACCGTGGGTGGCCTGGGCCTGACCGGCGTGGTGCTGCACGCCGAACTGCAACTGCGCCGCGTGGCCGGCCCCTGGCTGGACACCGAAACCTTGCCCTACGGCAGCTTGCCCGAGTTTTTCCAGCTGGCCGATACGTCGGAGGCGGGTTGGGAACACACCGTCTCGTGGATCGATTGCCTATCGGCGGACCGCAAAGGCTCCCGTGCCCGCGGCCTGTTCATGCGCGCCAACCCGCTGGAAGGGCATGACGCACCACGCGCGACACCACGCGCGACACCACGCCAGCGGCCGCGCACCATGCCGGTGGTACCACCCGTGTCTTTGGTGAACCGGCTCACGCTGCGGCCATTCAATACGGCCTACTACCACCTGAAGAAAGCCCAGCGCGGCCATGCCGTGGTGCACTACGAGCCCTTTTTCTACCCGCTGGACAACCTGCTGGAATGGAACCGCATGTACGGCCCTCGGGGCTTCTTCCAGTACCAATGCGTGGTACCACGCGCCGTGGGGCGGGATGCGGTGCAGGCCATGCTGGCCGAGATTGCACGCAGCGGCGAAGGTTCTTTCCTGGCGGTGCTCAAAACCTTTGGCAACCGCCAGCCCTTGGGTATGTTGAGCTTTCCGCAGCCGGGCGTGACCTTGGCACTGGACTTTCCCCACCACGGGGACTCATCGCACCGGCTGTTTGCGCGGCTCGATGCCATCGTGCAGGAAGCCCAGGGCCGCCTCTACATGGCCAAGGACGCCCGCATGCCCCGCGCCTTGTTCGAGGCCGGCTACCCGCGCCTGAACGAATTCATGGCCTACCGGGATCCGGGCATCAGTTCGGCCCTGTCGCGCCGCCTCATGGGACATTGAATGACTGCAAAGAAACGCGTTGTGATTGTGGGGGCCACTTCGGCCATGGCCGAGCACTGCGCCCGGCTGTGGCTGCAGGAAGGCCCGGCCGAAATGGTTCTGCTGGGGCGCGACGCGGCGCGCACCGAACGCGTGGCCGCCGACCTGCGGGTACGCAGCCCCGACGCAGACATCCAGACCGTGCCATTGGCCGAGGCCGATTTCCTGAATCCGGCCGCTATCCAGGCCACGGTAGACGATCTGTGGCGTGCCGGCCCCATCGATGTGGCGCTGATTGCCCACGGCTCCCTGCCCAGCCAGGAAGAGTGCCAGCACCTCCTGGGCGCGGGCCACAGCGCACTGGAGGTGAACGGCGTGTCTCCGGTGCTGTTTGCCGAGGCCTTGGTGGGCCACATGGTGCGCGCCGGCCGTGGCACGCTGGGCCTCATCGGTTCGGTGGCCGGAGACCGTGGCCGCAAATCCAACTATGTGTACGGTGCCGCCAAAGGGCTGGTGACCCGCTACGCCCAGGGCCTGCAACACCGGCTGGCGGGCAGCGCGGTGAAGGTAGTACTCATCAAACCCGGCCCTACCGATACGCCCATGACGGCGCACCTGAAAAGCACCGGTGCCCGCATGGCCCCGGTGGAGGGGGTGGCGCAGCAGATCGTTGCGGGTATGGCTGCCGGCAAACCCGTGGTGTACGCGCCGGGCAAGTGGTGGCTCATCATGATGGTCATCCGCCACCTGCCGGCGGTGGTGTTCAACCGGTTGAATATCTGAGCCTAGGCTGTGTATCTCAAGAAAAAAGCCGCCAGGGCGGGTAACCCTGGCGGCTTTGTTTCAGCGGTATGGTGGAGCTGGGGGGACTTGAACCCCCGTCCGCAAGCCTTCTTCGAGCAGTTCTACATGTGTAGCCGTCTGGTTTGGGTCTCGCTGGATATGCCGCGCAGCGGCACGCTGCACACCCGGCCAGCAACCTTGCGTCTTACCGGTGGGCAAGTTGCCCGACCACCGGCCAGCCGATAAAGATTCCCTTGCAGCCAGGACAGCTTTTCAGCCGCCCTTGCCCAGCCTATCGGCCTGCTGTTGCAAGGCTCACCGGATTAAGCGGCGAGTGCGAAACGTTCGTCGTTTGCAGTTAGTTTTTTTCTGCGGTTTTACGAGGTGACAGAACCTCGACATGCCCTGCTGCGCGTCCGAACCCACGTCGAAACCAGTGCAGCCCCTGAACGCCTAGTTTAGGCTACTTCCAGCCATTTCAATAGCTGCAGCGGTTTTTCTATTTCGGCGTCGGCGCCCCAGGCGCTCACGTTGGCACCCAGGCCCAGGTAGCCATACAAAGCGGCCACGGTGGGCATGCCTGCCGCCTTGCCAGCCACAATGTCGCGCTCGTCGTCGCCCACATACACGCAGGCCTCGGGCGCCACGCCTATGCGGCGGGCTGCTTCCAGCAAAGGCGCCGGGTGCGGCTTGGCGTGCGGGGTGGTGTCACCCCCCACCACGGCGGCCGCCGTGCGGAACGCATCCATGGCCGCGGTGAGCGGCAACGCAAAACGTTCAGACTTGTTGGTCACCACGCCCCAGGGCAGGCCGTGGCGCTGCAGGCGGTCCAGCAAATCCTGCACCTCATCGAACAGACGGGTGCGCTGGGTCATGCAGGCTTCGTAGTTCTGGAAAAACTCTTCCTTCAGCGCATCGAACTCGGGGTGCTCAGGGCCGTAGCCGAAAGCCACACCGATCATGCCGCGCGCGCCCGAACCCACCATGGGCCGGTACGCACTGTGTGGCAGCGAAGGCATGCCACGGCGCTGGCGCATGAGGTCGGCGGCGTGGCCCAGGTCGGGGGCACTGTCTATCAGGGTGCCGTCCAGGTCGAACAGCACAGCGCGGGTCTGGCGGAATCGGCTCATGACCCACTCATTCCGCTGGCATGCGGGTGGCAAACATGTAGTTCACGCTGGTGTCCCCGCTGAGCCAGTAGCGCCGGGTGAGCGGGTTGTATTCCATGCCCCGGGTGCTGTCCAGCTGCAAGCCTGCGGCACGGCAATGCGCCGCCAGTTCGCTCGGCTTGATGAGCTTGGCATATTCGTGCGTACCTTTGGGCAGCAGTTGCAGCACGTACTCCGCGCCCACAATGGCGAACAGGAAAGACTTGGGGTTGCGGTTGATGGTGGAGAAAAACACCCAGCCCCCCGGCTTGACCAGCGTGGCGCACGCCCGCACCACAGAGGAAGGGTCGGGCACGTGTTCCAGCATTTCCATGCAGGTCACCACATCGAAGCTGGCGGGCTGCTCTTCGGCCAGTTCCTCGGCACTCACCTCGCGGTAGGCCACACCCTGGGTGTTGGCCTCCAGGGCGTGCAGCTGTGCCACTTTCAGGGCCTTGGTGGCCAGGTCTATGCCCAGCACGTCAGCACCCTTCCTGGCCATGGCATCGGCCAGAATGCCGCCGCCACACCCCACATCCAGTACCCGCTTGCCTTTCACAGGCACCAGCTGGTCTATCCAGCCCAGCCGAAGCGGGTTGATCTGGTGCAACGGGCGGAACTCACTTTCCGGGTCCCACCAGCGGTGGGCGAGGTCGGAGAACTTGGCCAGTTCGGCCGGGTCGGCATTGAGGGTTTTGTCCATGGGAGGATTATGTGCGCAGCAACAAAAAACCGCGCCGAAGCGCGGTTTTAGGTTCCGGGGGAAAACCGATCAGTTGGCGCGGGTGCCGACCACTTCGATTTCCACACGGCGGTTCTTGGCGCGACCTTCGCGGGTGCTGTTGTCGGCCACCGGCTGGGCTTCGCCCTTGCCTTCGGTGTACACGCGGTTGGCGTCGATGCCCTTGGACACCAGGTAAGCCTTCACAGCTTCTGCGCGGCGAACCGACAGGGCCTGGTTGTAGGCATCAGGGCCGGTAGCGTCGGTGTGACCCACAGCGATGATCACTTCCAGATTGATGGCCTTGACCTTTTCCACCAGGTCGTCGAGGCGTGCACGGCCTTCGGGCTTGATCACGGCGCGGTCGAAATCGAAGAAAGCGTCGGCGGCGTAGGTCACCTTGGCGGCAGCGGCAGCGGGGGCTGCAGGAGCGGGAGCCGGGGCAGGAGCGGGAGCCGGTGCGGGTGCAGCGGCCGCAGGAGCGGGAGCGGGAGCGGCGGGCTTCGGTACGATCGCGCCGTCACAGCCGGTGCCGGCGGTGGCCGGGGTCCAGCTGGAGTTGCGCCAGCAGAGTTCGTTGGTGCCGTTCTTCCAAACCAGATCACCGCCGCCAGAGCGCCAGTTGTCGATGGTTTGTGCGCCGGCTGCGGTGGCCAGTGCGGCGGTTGCGAACAGCATTGCGACTTTATTGAGTTTTTTCATCGATTTCCTCTAGACGTGTATGCGCAGTGATATCTGCGGTGTTTGATGGCACGCTTGAAGTGACCACCACCAAAAGCGTTGTGACTATTGTGCCACAAGGGCGTAGTGTGAATTTCTGGGCAGAAGTTTCAATTTCTGATCCTTGTTTCAGTGCGCATGGTTCGTTGCGAGCAAGCAACAGGGGGCGGGCACCCGATAAAATGCGGCTTTGGCCTTTCAGCGCCACGCGGCTGCCCGCCGGTCTGGCAAGCTCCCTTCTCCCTGCGCCCGAGCGCCCAACCCGCCTGAATCCATGAGTTCATTTGCCAAGGAAACCCTGCCCATCAGCCTCGAGGAGGAAATGCGGCGCAGCTACCTCGACTATGCGATGAGCGTGATCGTGGGGCGGGCGCTGCCCGATGCGCGGGACGGCTTGAAGCCGGTGCACCGGCGCGTGCTGTTCGCCATGCACGAGCTCAACAACGACTGGAACCGGCCGTACAAAAAGTCGGCCCGTATTGTGGGTGACGTGATTGGTAAGTACCACCCGCACGGCGACTCGGCGGTGTACGACACCATCGTGCGGATGGCACAGGATTTCTCCTTGCGCCACATGCTGGTGGACGGGCAAGGCAACTTCGGCTCGGTGGACGGCGACAACGCGGCGGCCATGCGTTACACGGAAATCCGCCTGTCGAAGATCGCGCACGAAATGCTGGCCGATATCGACAAGGAAACGGTGGATTTCGGCCCCAACTACGACGGTTCGGAGAAGGAACCGCTGGTGCTACCCACCCGCGTGCCCAACCTGCTGGTGAACGGTTCGGCCGGTATTGCGGTGGGCATGGCCACCAACATTCCACCGCACAACCTCAACGAGGTGGTGGACGCCTGCCTGCACATGCTCAAGCACCCGGAGGCCACCATCGATGAGCTGATGGAAATCGTGCCAGCGCCCGACTTTCCCACCGCCGGCATCATTTACGGCATCAACGGC
>Ga0209278_1002511_pt1 | contig 10207 bp, 5 predicted proteins | sample JI81BgreenDNA_FD_187504 | JGI IMG/M metagenome (GOLD analysis project Ga0209278, IMG submission 187504) | Wastewater effluent complex algal communities from Wisconsin, to seasonally profile nutrient transformation and Carbon sequestration -... | ecosystem: Engineered > WWTP > Effluent > Algae... | reverse complement strand
AGCGTTCATCCTTGATCCGCGCGGCTTCTGCCGATCCTTCGAAGCTGAGGCGCGCGGCCTGATCGAGCATCCGCCGCTCGAAATAGCTGCCCTGCCCGCACAGCTGGAACACCTCGCGCGCCAGTTCCAGCCTTGCGTTGAGATCGGCCTGTGCCGGGGCGGTCTGCGCCAGAGCCGGAGCAGCCGCCAGCAGGGCCGCGCCGCCGATCAGGCTGCGAACAAGATTGCGCATCGGTTGGGTCACTCCTGCGGGGGACAAGCGGGTTACGGCTTCATTTCCGCCGCCAGCGCGGCCGCGATCTGGCGTTTGAGCCAGCGCGCCGGATCACGCTCGGGCCCATTGGTGCGCTCGATATCGCGGATGCGTTCGCGCTCGAACTTGCGGTCATAGCGGCGGGTGACGAAATCGCCCTGTGGTGCGGCATCGCTGCCAAGCGCCGCGCGCCAGCCGACGAGGTGTTTGGTGGGCGTCCCGTCAGCCTCCTCGACATCGCGCCATTCGGTCAGCAGCAGCGCGCAGCCTGCCGGGCGCTTGCCGTCTTGCGGCGCGCGGGGAACGAAGGCTGCGGGGCCCCAATCGGCGATCTCTTCCTCGCTCGCCAGCACGCTGCCGTCCGGGCCGAGCACGGTCAGCGTCCAGTGCTCGATCCCCATGCCCTGCCCCGAGGTGTTGTGCGCCGCGATCACGGTTTCGCCCACGCCGTCGCCCGTCAGGTCGACGCGCAGCACCACCAGCCCGGCATCGCCCCACAGCGAGGGGAAATCGGGTTGCTGATGCACCTGCACATCGCCGCGCATCACGATCAGCGCGTCATCGGCGCTTTCGCCTTCATCGCCGGACGCGCCATCCGCCGCGCGCAAGCCGCAGCGCCAGATGGTGTATTCGTCATTGGTGATCCAGCCCATCGCCCGCTCGTCACACTGGGCAGGGGCAGGCGTGCCGGTAAGGACTTGCGACACCGCGATCGGCTCGACCGGGCCGCAGGGTGCCGCGGCGAGCGAGGTCGCCGCCAGCGCGAGATGGGCCGCTGCCACCGCGCGCAACCCCGCCCGCGCGCCAGAAAATCCGCGCGCACCTGCACCCATTCTGCCTGTCATGCAAAGCCCCCAAACCCAATCAGGCCGGGCGCGTAACATTGACGCAGGCGCCGCGCCACCCCTTGTTTCAGGGATGGGGGGCAGGTGCCCGGCCGGTCAGCCCTTCCAGCCGATCGACACGAAGACATGACGCGGTGCGCCGGGATCGAACCCGCCGCCGCCGCCGGGCCGCACGCGGCTGGCATATTCCTCGTCGAGCAGGTTGTTCACCCCCGCCCCGATGGTGAACCCGCCCGCCACCGGCCATTCGACCGAGGCATCGAGCACTTCGTATCCGGGCAGGAAGAAGTCGGCCACGTTGTTGTCCGCGCCCTCCTGATCGCCGACCGAGGTAAAGGTCAGCGCCGCGCGCGAGCCGTCCTTCCCGATATAGGCGAGCACCGAGCGGAGCAGGTGGCCGGGGGCATATTGCGGGGTGAAGCCGTCCGCCACGCCAGCGGTAAACTCGGCATCGAGCAGTTGCAGGTTGGTCGAAAGGCGCAGGGTGTTCTCGCCCTTGGCAATCCCCTCGGGCCCGATCAGATCGAGCCGGACGGCCAGATCGATCCCCTGATTGCGCATCGATCCGACATTCTGCCGCCGCGCCCCGCCCGCGCCCACCGCCCCGCGCGGGGGATCGGCCGGGAGGGGGCCTGCGAGGAAGCCGACCTGGTTTTCGAACTCGACCCGGAACAGGCTCGCATCGATCCGCAGCGGCGGCACAGGTTCGGCCTGAAGCCCGGCCTCGACGGTGAAGGCGTAGGAGGCATCGAAGGTGCCCGCGGAATCGATCCCGGCCTGGAAGGTCACGCCGTCATTATACTGGAGCGGCTTGAACGCGCGGCTGGCATTGGCGACGAAGCGCAGGGTGTCCGATGCGTCCCAGGTGATGCCGATGCCGTAAAGCGGCACGGTCTGCGTATCCTCGCGATTGCCGAGCGTGCCGTTGGGGGCACCGGGCGCGCCGCCGGTTGCGCTGCCTTGGGCGAGATCGAGCGTCTCCACCACCCGCTGGCGCAGGCGTTCGAGCCGGAAGCCGGGGACGATCTGCACATCGCCAAAGCCCAGCTTCAGCTCGCCGAACACCGCCGCGGTGTCGCCGCTGCGCTGCGCACGGGCGAGCGGGCCGGCGCTGCCGGTGAAGTCGGCATTGCTCGCGCCCTTGTCGACAAAAACCGGCGCGTCCGAGGTGTGTCCGAGCACGCCGAGGGTGAAGCTGTGCTGGCTGTTCGCGCCGAAATCATGGGCGAGGCGCAGGTCGATCCCGGCGGTGTCGAACACCTGCAACTGTCGGATCAGCACATTGGCATCGGGCGTCACCTGCCCGAAGCTGCCGCCCGCCTGCCGCCAGCTTTCCCGCTCGAACCGGCTGTAGAAGGCGCGCGCGGTGACCTGGGTGTTGTCGCCCGCCTGCCAGTCGATCGCCAGCGTCGGGGCAAAGCGTTCGAGCCGGGCGCGGTCGCGCGCGGTCGATCCGTCGCGGTTGTCCGCTTCGAGGCGCGCACGGGACAAGCCGCCCGGCTCGCCGAAGCGGCCCTGATAGTAATCGAGCGAAAGGGTCGCGGTGACGGTCTCGCCCATGTAATGGCCGCGCAGGCGGGCGGTGGTCTGTTCGTGATCGGAATTGACCCGGCGCGGGCCATCGCCCTCGGCATACTGGATGAAGCCGTCCGCTGCGAAAGTGCCGTCCGAGGCGGCGATGCTGGCAAGCCCCTGCCGCGCATCCCAGCTGCCCAGCGTCAGGCGCGCCTGCCCCTCGACCCCCGCCTCGCGCCGCGGCCCGCGCATCACATAGTTGATCGCTCCGCCCGGCTGCGGCCCGTAAAGCAGGCCCGATGCGCCGCGGATGAACTCGACCCGCTCGACCATCTCCAGCGGCGGGATAAAGTAGCCGGCAGGGTAGGAATACATATCCGGCACAGCAGGCACCGCGTCCTGCAAGGTGAGGACGTTCCAGCTTTCATGCGGCTCGCCCAGCCCGCGATAGGACAGCGAGGCCCACGACCCGTTCGACACTTCAGACACCAGCAGGCCCGGAATGTCGGCAAAGGCGACGCGCAGGTTGCGCGAGGGCACCGGCGGGATTTGATCCATCACCGCAATGTCGCCCAGCTTGCCGGCAAAGATCAGCGTGCCCGATTGGTCAGGCAGGCGATCATTGTCGCGGCTGGCGGTGACGATGATCGAGGTCGCCTGACTGGTGGTGGTGCCGGACGCCTGCGGATCGGCGGCATCAGGGGCCGCAGCCTCTCCGGCAGCCAGCGCGGGCGCGGCAGCGGTGGCGAGAAGTGCCGCAGCGAGGCGGCGAATCGGCATGAAGGGGCGGGACATTGATGCTCCGGTTCAGGTCAGAATTCTGCGTCGCATCTGTTGCTATTGCGAATGACTGTCAATCTAAATTTGCCGCACATCACACCCGACAGCGCACCTCTGCGGTGAAACCGTATGCACGAGTCATTGCAATCGATTGCAAGGGTTGTTTTCATGGGCTATCACGCAATCATTGCACGACCCGAAAACTATTCGGGCGGGATGAGGGAGAGACGATGATGGCGTATCGCGAAACACTGCTCGCCGCGGCCATGCTCAGCGCGATGATGGCGCAGCCGGCCTATGCGCAGCAAAACCCGCCGGTCGTCACCGCGACCTCGCCGGACACCTCGCTGACCCTCACCGTTACCACCGATGGCGATGCGCGGCCCGTGTGGTCGCTTTCGCGCAAGGGGCAGCTGTTGATTGCGCCCTCCAAGCTCGGCTTCCTGCTGACCGACGGCCTGCCGATGGTGCGCGGCTTTACCCTCACCGGCTCAACTACCGCGCAATCGAACACCCGATGGGAACAGCCGTGGGGCGAGCGACGCTTCGTGGTCGACCAGCACAATGAAGTGCTCGTCAGCTTCCGTCAGGCCGAGGGCGATGGCAGCCGGTTGATGAATGTCCGCTTCCGCCTGTTCAATGACGGGATCGGCTTCCGCTACGAACTGCCCGAACAGTCCGGCCTTCTCACCATGAAGATCGCCGAGGAACTGACCGAATTCTCCATCGCCCCCAAGGGCACCGCCTGGTGGATCACCGGGGGCGACTGGAACCGGTACGAGCAGGTCTATCAGCAGACCCCGATCGACGCGGTCGCCACCGCGCACACGCCGATCACCATGCGGCTGGAGGATGGCACCCACCTGTCGCTGCATGAAGCCGCGCTGGTCGACTATTCGGCCTATTGGCTCAAGCGGATCGAGGGCCAGACCTTCCGCACCATGCTTTCGCCTTCCTCCAGTGGGGCCAAGGTGATGCGCGACACGCCGTTCGTCACCCCGTGGCGCACGATGCGGATCACCGACAGCGCCGCCGGGCTGGTCGAGAGCGATCTCGAACTCAACCTCAACGAGCCCTCCAAACTCGCCGATGTCAGCTGGTTCAAGCCGCAGAAATATATCGGCATCTGGTGGGGCATGATCGCCAACAAGTGGACCTGGGCCGAGGGCGAGCGCCACGGGGCAACGACGCAGCGCACCAAGGAACATATCGACTTTGCGGCCAAGCACGGCTTTTCGGGCGTGCTGGTGGAAGGCTGGAACAAGGGCTGGAACGGCAACTGGTTCGGCCACGGCGATGAATTCAGCTTCACCGAGGCGACCCCCGACTTCGACCTTGAAGCGCTTGCCGCCTATGCGAAAAAGAAGGGTGTGGCGCTGATCGGGCACCATGAAACCGGCGGAAATATCGCGGTTTACGAGGCGCAGCTGGAAGAGGCGATGAAGCTCTATGACCGGCTCGGGATCCGGGTGGTCAAGACCGGCTATGTGGCGGACGCGGGCGGGATCATCGCGCCCGGCGATGGGCCGGGCGAGATCAGGATGGAGTATCACGACGGTCAGCGGCAGGTGCAGCACCACCAGCGCGTCGTCGAAACGGCGGCGAAGTACCGGATCGCGGTCAACCCGCACGAGCCGGTCAAGGACACCGGCCTCAGGCGCACCTGGCCCAACTGGGTCGCCCGCGAAGGCGCGCGCGGCATGGAATACAACGCCTGGGGCCAGTTCGCCAACGGCCCCGACCATGAACCGACGCTGGTCTACACGAGGATGCTGTCCGGCCCGATGGACTTCACCCCCGGCGTCCTGACCCTGCGGAGCCCGAGCGGCAGCGACCTCGCCTCGACCCGCGCCAAGCAGCTGGGACTGTATCTCGCGATCTATTCTCCGATCCAGATGGCCGCCGACCTGATCGAGAACCTCGAGAAGTTCCCCAAGGAGCTCGATTTCATCAGCAAGGTTCCGGCCGACTGGGAGGCGAGCAAGCTGATCGCCGGCGCGGTGGGCGACTATGCGATTTTCGCGCGCAAGGATCGCAATTCGGCTGACTGGTATGTGGGCGGCGTGAATGATGCGACTGGGCGCGAGGTGACGCTCGGCTTCGGCTTCCTCGAACCCGGCCGCAAGTATCGCGCTACGATCTTCCGCGACACGCGCACCGCCGACTATCGCACCGAAGCGCGCCACGAAATCGCTTACGAGACCCGCGACATCACCGCCGCCGACAGCATGACCCTGTGGCTTGCCCCCGGCGGCGGCGCAGCGATCCGGCTCACCCCGCTGTAACCCCCGCAACCGCCCCCGCGCGCCCATGCAGAGGCGCAAGCGAGGCTCCTGCAACAGTTGTTGCAATCGATTGCAGAATAACCTAGGCAAAAGCCGGGACGGAGAGGGAAAATGCAGCACGACAGCAAGCCGAATATGACTTTGAGTCAGATTCTGAGCATGAATCTGGGGTTCTTCGGGCTGCAGTTCAGTTTCGGGCTGCAGCAGGGCAACATGGGGCCGATCTATTCGTTCCTCGGTGCCAACGAGGCCGAATTGCCGCTGCTGCAACTGGCCGGGCCGATCACCGGGCTTATCATCCAGCCAATCGTCGGCGCGCTGAGTGATCGCACCCTTTCCCGCTTTGGCCGCCGGACACCCTATTTCCTTGTGGGAGCGATCATGTGCGCGGTGGGGTTGTTCTTCATGCCGCTGTCGGCCTCGATCATGTCGGCGGTGGCCTGGCTGTGGATCCTCGATGCGGGGAACAACACCACGATGGAGCCCTACCGCGCCTATGTTGCCGACCGGCTCAACCCGCAGCAGTGCCAGACCGGGTTCCTGACCCAGAGCGCCTTCACCGGCCTGGCCCAGATGTTTGCCTTCTTAACCCCTACCGCGCTGGTGATGTTGGGAATGGACCGCGACTGGGTCGACGAACACAATATTCCCTACACCGTGCGCACCGTGTTCTGGATGGGAGCCGCGCTGTCGCTGGCGACGATCCTGTGGTCTGTCACCCGGGTGCCCGAACTCCCCCTGACCCAGCATCAGCGCGACTGGATTGCGCGCCAGCCCAAGGGCATCGGCGCCACTTTCGCCGAGATCGGCGGCGCCTTGCGCGAAATGCCCGCACCGATGCGCAAGCTCGGCATCATGATGCTGTTCCAGTGGTTCGCGATGTCGGGCTACTGGGGCTATGTCATCTATGCCATCGGGCGCAGCGTCTACGGCACGGCCGACCCCGCGAGCGCCGCCTTCCGGCAGGCGGTGCTGACCAATGGCGAAATGGCCGCGTTCTACAACGGGGTGGCCTTCATCGCTGCCTTTGCGATGGTGCCGGTGGCGCGGCGGATCGGCGCGGGGCCGCTCCATGCGCTGGCGCTGGCGGCAGGCGGGATTAGCATGATCGTGCTGCCCGGCATCACCGACAAGGCGATGCTGTTTGCCGCCGTGATCGGGATCGGGATTGCATGGGGGAGCATCATGGGCAATCCCTATGTCATTCTCTCCAACGCCATCCCGCCTGAACGGGTCGGGGTCTATATGGGCATCTTCAACATGATGATCGTCGTCCCGATGCTGCTGTTCGCCTTCGTGATGAGCGCGGTCGATCTCGGCTTCGTGCAGATCGGTCTCGGCTTTTACGACGGCGTGCTGGGCAGCGATCCGCGCAATGTGCTGCGGGTGTCGGGCGGCTGTATGTTCGTCGCCGCGCTGGCCGTGCTGTGGGTGCGCGAGGGCTGGCGCGCGGGTGATGCGCTGAACGCCGAACCGGCGGGGGCGTGATGACCGCGAAACTTGTCTGCCTGCACAGTGACGAGGCGAGCCTCGTGCTCGAACACGATCCGCGCCGCGGATTGCTGTGGCGGCATTGCGGGGCGCGGGTCGACCCCGGCGCGCTGCCGATGCTGGCCGATTGCCGCGGCCCGGCGAGCTTTGCGCTGAACGATGACATCACCGCCCCGCTGGTGCCGCCCGCCGGGCTCGGCTGGTTCGGCCCAGCTGTGGTCAAGGCGCGCGCGCCATCAGGCGAAGCGGTGCTGCTGGTGGCGGACAGCTTTGATGTGGAAGGCGACGCAAACGCCATCACCGCCAGCGCGCGGGACAGCACCTCGGGCCTTGCATACCGGCTGACCATCGAACGTCTGGCAGGCGGGGCGTTCCGCTTTGCCGCGCGCATCGTCAACGGCGGCACCGCCCCGGTTGTGATCGACGCGGCGGCGAGCCTGCAACTCCCCCTCCCCGCCACCGCCGAAGCGCTGATCTCGTGGCAGGGTCGCCACAATGCCGAGCTTGCCGAATGCCGCGAGCCCATGCCGCGCCACAGCTGGCAGCGTGTCGCGCGGCGCGGGATCTCGGGCCATGGCGGGCCGCCGGGGGTCTATGTGCTCGATAGCGACGCAGGCTGGCACAATGGGCTGGTCTACGCGGTGCAACTGGCGTGGTCGGGCGACAGCGCCCTGACCGTCGAGCATGACGACGAAGGTTTCTGGACGCTCGCCGTCGAAGCCAGCCTTGCACCGGGAGAAATCGCGCTGGCACCGGGCGAGGCCTATGACGCGCCATCCGCGATCCTCGCCATTTCCACGGCGGGCCGCAACGGCGCAATGCAGCAGCACCACGCCGCGGTGCGGGCGATGCTGCAATGGCCGGGCGGGGCGATGCGCCCGCGCCCCGTCCACCTCAACAGCTGGGAAGCGTGCTATTTCGATCACGACGTTGCCCGGATCGAACGGCTCGCCCGCGCCGGTGCGAGCGTCGGGATCGAGCGTTTCGTGCTCGACGATGGCTGGTTCAAGGGCCGCCGGGACGACACGGCTGCGCTGGGCGACTGGGAGCCTGATCCGGTCACCTACCCCGATGGCCTCGCCCCGCTTGCCCGTGCGGTCGAGGGCATGGGGATGGAATTCGGCCTGTGGGTCGAGCCCGAGATGATCAGCCCCGACAGCGATCTTTACCGCGCGCATCCCGATTGGGCGCTGGCCCTGCCTGGCCGCGCGCGGCCCGAGGCGCGCAACCAATTGGTGATCGATATGCGCCGCGCTGAGGTGCGCGATCATCTGTTCGCGCGGCTCAATGCGGTGCTGGCGGGCGCGCCGATCGGTTATCTGAAGTGGGATCAGAACCGCGACCACGCGCCCTCGGGCGGGATGGCGCAGACGCGCGGCACCTATGATCTGCTCGCCCGGTTGCGGGCCGCGCATCCCGCTGTCGAGATCGAAGGCTGCGCGGGCGGCGGCGGGCGTTCCGATGCGGGGCTTGCGCCCTTCGTCCACCGGTTCTGGGCAAGCGACAATATTGATGCGGTGGCGCGCGTGGGGATGCAGCGCGGGTTCCTCGCCTTCCTTCCCCCTGAGATCATGGGATCGCATATCGGCGCCAGCCCCGCCCATGCCACCGGGCGCGGGCAAGGCATGGCGTTCCGCGCGGCGGTCGCCTGCATGGGCCATCTGGGCGTGGAGCTTGATCCCGACACCCTTTCCGATGCCGAGCGGGACGAGCTGGCGGGCTGGATCGCCTTCTACAAGCGCTGGCGGCACGTGCTGCATGGCAGCCGCATCGATCTGGGCGAAGGGGCGGATGGCTTGCGCTGGCAGGCGCATAGCGCCGAGGGCGAAACCCTGCTGTTCGCGATCCGCACCGCACCGCCGCAGGATCGCCGCCCGCAGCCGCTGCGCCTGCCCTTTGCCGCCGCCTGCGCGCAGTGGGATGTCAGCCTGCTCGCCATCGCCCAGCAGCGCGGCCACGGCATCCCGCGCGCCGAATTGTTCATGCAGATGAAGCAGGAACCCGTCAGCTTTGCCGGTAGCTGGCTGGCCCATGCCGGTCTGCCAATGCCGGTGCAGAAGGCCGAAAGCGTCGCCATTTTCCTACTGGAGGCGCAGGCATGAGCCTCAGCGATTTCCCCCACCGCAGGCGCAATCTGCTGACCGGCGAGTGGATCCTCGTCTCCCCCCACCGCGCCAAGCGGCCCTGGCAGGGCGAACAGGCCGAGCCTGCGCCCGCCGATGCGCCGCGCCATGATCCGGCGTGCTATCTGTGCCCCGGCAATGCCCGCACCAGCGGCACGCCCAACCCCGATTACGCCGCGACCTTTGTCTTCCCGAATGATTTTCCCGCGCTGCTGCACGAGAGCATCGGCGAAGGGGACTCCGCGCACGACCTGTTCGAAACCGCCCCGGCGCGCGGTGAGGCGAAGGTGATCTGCTATTCGCCCGACCATTCGCAGACCCTTGCGCGGATGGATGATGCCGGGCGGCGCGCGGTGGTCGATTGCTGGGCCGACCTGTCGGCAAGCCTTGGACGGGACTGGGCGCACGTCCAGCTGTTCGAGAACAAGGGCGCGATGATGGGCGCCTCCTCCCCCCACCCCCACGGGCAGGTGTGGGCGAGCGACTTCGTGCCGCAGATCGTCAGCCAGGAGGACAGCCGCCAGCGCGAGCATTTCGCGCGCACGGGCACGCCCTTGCTGACGGCGGTGGCGGAAGCCGAGCTGGCGGCGGGCGAGCGTGTGGTCGAGGCGAGCGAGCACTGGCTCGCGGTGGTGCCGCACTGGGCGGCATGGCCGTTCGAGACGCTGGTGATCGCGCGCGGGGCCATCGCCCGGATGGAAGACCTCAGCGATGCCGCCCGCGCCGATCTGGCGGCGGTTCTCGGGCGCTTGCTGCGGCGTTATGACGGGCTGTTCGGGGTCGATTTCCCCTATTCGATGGGCTGGCACGGCGCGCCGCATGGGCTTGGCGCGGACCACGCGCATTGGCGGCTCCACGCGCATTTCCACCCACCCCTGTTACGCAGCGCAACAGTAAGGAAGCACATGGTCGGGT
>Ga0209278_1002510_pt1 | contig 10209 bp, 11 predicted proteins | sample JI81BgreenDNA_FD_187504 | JGI IMG/M metagenome (GOLD analysis project Ga0209278, IMG submission 187504) | Wastewater effluent complex algal communities from Wisconsin, to seasonally profile nutrient transformation and Carbon sequestration -... | ecosystem: Engineered > WWTP > Effluent > Algae... | reverse complement strand
AATTATCAAATTGGAAATCAGCAGAAAAAAAGCGAATAGCGAATTGTATATTTTCATTAGTAAAGAGAGTCAAATAGTTTATGAATTAAAAGTAATAAAAAAGGCCAAATAAAAAGTAAAAATTGTTCTTTTCTACTAATTATTTGGCAAACTTTTTTAAAGACTAAATTATCCTTTTGTTAGAAATAATGAAGCTTTGGTTTAACTCAGAAGTTTTTAAATTTCTTCTGTATTTGTTGGTTTTTCGTCAACTGGTTTTACTTCTTCAGCAACATTTTCACCTTTTAAATAGGTTGGCAAATTCAATCCGGCCATGTTGAATAAATCATTCAATGGCGGAACGGTTTTCATCATTCCCGAAACAAAATTGGCTGTAGAACCATTTCCATCAGTGTTATTTCCTGAATCCCAAACGGTAATTTTATCAATTTTGATGTTTTTAACGGCTTCCACTTGAGTTTTAACCAATTCAGGTAATTTCTCAATTAACAATAATTGGAATGCTTTCGTTGGATCACCGCCAGCAGCAGTTACAACTTCTTTGTAACCTTCGGCTTGTTTGGTTAAGATTTCATATAAACCTTTTGCTTCAGCTTCCATTTTTGCATAAATCGCATCGGCTTCACCTTTTGCTTGTTCACGAATTCTTTCGGCTTCGGCTTGAGCTTCGATGATGGCTTTTTGTTTTGCAATTTCTGCCGGAATAACCACGTTTGCATTTTGTGTAGAACGTTCTCTTTCAGCACGAGCAGCTTCGGCTTTTTGTTCTGCAACATACGATTCTTCTAAAGCTTTTGCACTTTGAACTTTTTCTGATGCTAAAGCAATACGCAATGCTTCTGCTTCTTTTTCACGACGAGTTGCTTCTGATTGTGCAATGGCAATTTTCGCCTCATTTTCTCCTTGAATAGCAATAGCATTTGCTTCAGATGTGGCAACACGCGTATCTCTTTGTGCTTCGGCTTTACCAATGCTTTCGTCTTTAAATGCAGCCGCAATACTTACTTCTCTATCCTTATTAGTAATCGCAATTTTTACGTCACGATCACGGTGAGTTTCAGCAATTTGAACGTCTTTTTCTCTGTCTGCCATTGCTTTTCCAGTTTCCCCAATTTTTTCTTGCTCGGCAACCGAAATTTTAGCTTCATTAATTGCTTTTGCAGCAGCTTCTTTTCCTAAAGCTTCAATATAACCCGATTCGTCTTTGATGTCAGTAACGTTTACGTTTATCAATTTCAATCCGATTTTTTTCAATTCAGAATCTACGTTTTTAGAAATATTATCCAAGAATTTATCTCTATCAGAGTTGATTTCTTCAATCGTCATCGTAGCAATAACCAAACGTAATTGACCAAAGAGAATATCTTTTGCCAATTCCTGAATTTGTTCTGGTGCTAAACCAAGTAAACGCTCGGCAGCAGTATTCATACTATCGGTTTCAGTAGAAATGGCAATAGTAAATCGACACGGAACATCAACACGAATATTTTGCCTGGAAAGTGCGTTGGTCAAATTGGCTTCAATAGAAATTGGTTTCAAATCTAAGAAAGCATAATCTTGAATAACTGGCCAAATAAAAGCTCCGCCACCATGAACACATTTAGCAGAAGTTCCACCAGTTTTTCCATAGATAACTAATATTTTATCCGAAGGACAACGTTTGTAACGCGAAATTAGTGCTGTAATAGTTACAAAAAGCACAATGACTAAAACGACTATAATAATGATTTGTTGCATATATAAAGGATTAAATTTTTTCTACAATTAGGATGTTGTTCTCAATTTTAGTCACAGAAACTACTGCGCCAGTTTCAATTCGGTCGTTTTCGGTTAAAGCTTCCAATTCGTGAAATGAACCGTTGATACTGATTTGAATTTTGCCTTTCCCTGATTTTTTTTCGGGAATAGAAAGATATACCGTTGCAGTTTTATCGATGGCTTTGTCTAGTGAAAAGTAGTTATTTTCGTTAAGACGCATCATTTGTTTTATAATAAAGAAAAATAACGCAACAAAACCAGCTCCAACAATTGTTGCAACAACTATTAATATGGTTTTGTTTTCAATTGAATTGTAGAACGAAATTCCGCTCCAGCTAAATCCTAATAGGAAATTAATAAGATTACGAAGTGTGAACAATTCAAAAGGTGCATCGCCAATGTCGTGACCTTCGGTTTCGATTTCGGTTTCTACATCAGCGCCACCAAAACCAGCAAAAGTCATAATGGTTTGGAGCAAAAAAAACAAACTTACTGGCAAAGCGATATACCAAAACGCTCTGAGTAATGGTTCAAGGTTTTCAAAAAATGTCATAGTAATTGGTTTATAGTTTTGATTATACGCTTCTTTCTTCAAAAGGTTACAAAATACAAAAAATAAACGGTTTTTCCACTAAAAATAGATGTTTTTTTGGTGTTTTTTCAAAAAAATTGCGGAAAACCATAAAAAATGATTTTCCGCAATTGTAAATTTTTGAGTGATGAAAAGAAACTTCTTTATTCGTTGGTCGTCGGTTTTTTCTTCAAAATTAAAGCACAAATCAACGGAACTAATAAACCTATTGGAACTAAAACTTCGGAATAGGTAATTAAAATCACCCAAATTGGGTTTTTGTAAAGTTCTTTGTAACTATTTAATTTATCGGTTTCTGCTTTAATTTCTGCGGCAGTTAAAGTTGCTTTGTCGAGTTTGTTGATTGCCGTTTCTACATATTTATCCATAAAATCGGGGAAGAAACAGTAATATTCAATCAACCAAACGCCAACATACATTGTTGCTGCAATAAACGAAATCCAATAGCCAATTTTTAAAGCTTTTCCAAAGGAAATGAAACCATTATTTTGCTTATCGCGGTAATTTTTAATTCCCAAAAAAACAAAAACATAGGCAACCAACATTCCGGTATAGCCAATAATCATGCTTGGCTCAAAAGTTGGATCAGTTATATAGGAATACGTGCTGTAGAACATGAACGATGCCACAATAATTCCGGCAATTAATCCATAAGTGATAATAATTTTTCTCATAATAAAAGATTTTTGATTAGGAAGCAAAATTGGTTTTTTGAATAGTATTTTGGCTCATTCTTTAGTATGATTTTGCTAAAATCACGCTAAAGTAGGAGTGATGATTTGCAGTTTTTTTGCCACTTCAACCGCTTGTGTTCTGCGTTTTACGTCTAGTTTTTCAAACAAATTAGCGTTGTGCGTTTTTATAGTATTCAAAGAAACAAAAAGCGTATCGGCAATTTCTTGATTGCTTAAACCTTTTGCCATTAGTTGTAAAACTTCCAATTCACGACTACTGATTTTTAAGGTTTCAATTGCTTCGGTGTTTATAGAAAAATTGTCTTGAAAGATTTTAACTTCTTTTTCAACGACTACAGTTTCAACTTTGGGTTTGGTAACTTTATTGGCAACCCAAATACCAATTAATAGAAAAATGATTGCAATAATTCCAGCGTAGATTTCGATTTTATATTCTAAAACAAGAAATTTGTATTCCAATAATCGAAGCAATAGTAACAAAATTGCCATAGCAATTGCATAACTGATAAGTTCTTTGTTTTGTTTAATTTTTTGCAAAATCATTTTTATTGATTACTCAAAAGTAACGAAATAATTTCAGTCTAAATCTATTTGACTTTCTTCATAACCATTTCGATGAAAGTATCTTCAATAGTGAAAATGATTTTTTTGTCTTCAATTTTTATGTGAAAAATAATGTTGGAGTAGTTGTCGTCGTTATGACCAACACGAAGTTGATTTTTCTTGGCATCAAAAAACCATTCGTTTTTCTTGAAAATGTTTCCCAATTGTTCTATCATTTTGGATTTACTCGTAGTTGAAAATTCAAAAGTGTGATTAACATTAAAAGCATAAGTTGCTTTTTGGAAACCATCTAAGAGTTCTAAAATTTCGGGATTTTCTCTGTTTTTAGTTACGATAGCTTTTTTTACTTTCCATTTGCCAATAACAAATTTTTCGTCAATAGTTTGACTAAAAGCAGTTGTAATTCCAATGAAGAAAACGAATAGAAAAATCTTGAGTTTCATTTTTAAATTTATTTTATAAACGTAAAAATAAAACAAAAATTAGATTAAACGTCATTTAATTCGTCGTCTTCTATGTCAATAAAAGAGTTTTCGTTGTTTAGGTATTCTTCTAACTTTTCTTTGTCTTTTTGGTTTTGGCGAACCAAGAAAATGATTAAAATAACTAGCAAAACCGCAATAATTCCGAAATAAAAGATATTATTTTCCATTAAATTCAATTTTTACTAAAGGTACAATTTCCATATTAATTGTGTGTTATATCGAGTTTAATTTATTCTGAAGATTTAACAAAACTTTTGAAAGCGATGTTTATTTATGTATTACATTTGTATATACAAATGTTAAAATCATGCAACGCAAAGATTTTATAAAAACAATAATAGGAGGAACGACAGCTATGGCATTAACACCGTTATATAATTGGTCAAAAGACTTAAAGGAAACCGATATTCAGTTGCCAGTACTTTTTATTGGTCATGGTTCGCCAATGAACGGAATAGAAGACAACGAATTTTCTCAAACGTGGGCAAAATTAGGTCGAGAAATTCCTCGTCCAAAAGCCGTTTTGGTCGTTTCAGCACATTGGTTGACAAAAGGAACACACATTACTGCAATGGAAAATCCTAAAACCATTCATGATTTTGGTGGTTTTCCTCAAGCGTTGTTTGATGTGCAATATCCAGCAAAAGGAAATCCGATTTTAGCAGAAGAAACAGCAAAGTTGATTACGTCAACTCATGTTGAATTAGACCACGATTGGGGTTTGGATCACGGAACTTGGACAGTCGTTCGACACATGTATCCTAATGCTGATATTCCAGTACTGCAACTAAGTATTGATTATAATAAACCGCCACAATATCATTATGATTTGGCAAAAGAACTAGCTTCATTGCGAAAAAAAGGTGTTATGATTATCGGTAGCGGAAATATGGTACATAACCTGAGAATGGTTGCTTGGGATAAACTCAACGAACCAGAATATGGTTTTGATTGGGCAAACGAAATGAATTCATTGTTCAAACAAAAAATCACGGATAACGATTTCAAATCATTAATTAATTATCAATCGCTTGGAACGGCAGCTAAATTGGCTATTCCAACACCAGATCATTACTATCCGTTGCTTTATACTCTGGGATTACAAAACAATAAAGACGAAATTTCGTTTTTTAATGATAAAGTTGTTGGCGGTTCGTTAACGATGACTTCGGTAAAAATAGGATAACAAAAAAGGAAGCGATTTGCTTCCTTTTTGATTAAATATTTAATGCTTTTCGAGTTTTTTTAGTCAAACCATCTTTGTGAAGCATAACCGAAATGGCTTTGAGTTTTATAAAAGGAACGCTCATGTACATAAAACCATCTTTTCCGGAATTCGTTCCCCAAGAGTTTTTTACTTTGTAATAAATGTTTCCTTTTTGGTCTTTTACTTTTCCAACAATGTGCATCAAGTGATCATCAACTGTATTGTAATTTTCAAATTCTGCCTGACGATATTCCTGAGTGATTTGCTTTTCTGGTTTGATTTTGGTTAGGATAGTTTTTATATCTGCATTGTCATTAGGAATAACTGCAACACCATTTTTTACTGAAAAAGTTTCTTCGCTAACATCACTATCTAATGCTAAAGTAAATCCTTTATCTAATGCGTTATCAATATTTTGAATAAATTCATCTAAAGTAATATTATGAAAACTTTCATTCGAAAAATTATCAGGAATATTCAAGATGAATTTCGAATAAAATGGCGCATGAGTGAAAGAAGTAATCGTTACATAATCGTCTAAATTGATTTTATAATCTTTAGCATTGGTTGGTTTTACAGCGTCAATTTTACCAAGATATTTGTCTAAAACAGCGTTGTAATCTTCTTTCCAATTCGGATATTTCAGAGGTGTTTGTTCTACCGCTTTTCTCACAATTAGCTCAAGTTCGCCAACCATTTTTGAATGATCGTGTTTGGCATCGGCAACAAGTTTTCCACTAAAAACCGCTTCGGTTGCAAGTCCGTGTTTTTTAGCACTATTGATAACATCGTGGTTTAATCCGCCTTCGCCAAACTGTGCTTTTCCTTGTCGCATCACATAATTTTCGGCTTTAGCCAAATAAGTAAAACGAACATTATACATTTCGGATAAATCTACTTTTTGTCCAGTTGAGCGAATGATTTCGGCTTCAAGAAATGATGTGCTCGAAAAACTCCAGCAAGTTCCAGTAATTCCTTGCGAAATTATAGGTAGACAGTTAATTTCTTTAATGGTTTGGAAATCATATTGCTGCGAATAGGAAGCAAAGCTTAGGGATAAAACTCCCAAATACATAGAAAATTTATTCATAATATTATAATAGATAGTTTAGTTTTAAGGGTAAAATCGTCTATTTTTACGCTAAAATAATAGTTTTCATCAGTAAGCTGTTTTTTTTAACTAAATAATAAGAACTGTAAATTTAAAAATCAGATACTAATATGAGTACAATCAACTGGGTAACTGCCAAAGAATTTGAAGATATAACCTATAAAAAATGCGACGGCGTAGCGCGAATTGCTTTCAATCGACCTGATGTTCGCAACGCTTTTCGTCCAAAAACTACGGCCGAATTATTGCAAGCTTTTCACGATGCACAAGAAGATACATCGATTGGTGTTGTTTTGCTTTCTGCCGAAGGTCCAAGTTCCAAGGACGGAATTTGGTCGTTTTGTTCTGGTGGCGATCAAAAAGCGCGTGGACATCAAGGTTACGTTGGCGATGATGGTTACCATCGATTGAATATTTTGGACGTTCAACGATTAATTCGTTTTATGCCAAAAGCCGTAATTTGTGTTGTTCCAGGTTGGGCTGTTGGCGGCGGACATTCACTTCATGTGGTGTGCGATTTGACTTTAGCAAGCAAAGAACACGCTATTTTTAAACAAACTGATGCCGATGTAACGAGTTTTGATGGCGGATATGGTTCGGCATATTTGGCAAAAATGGTTGGACAGAAAAAAGCCAGAGAAATTTTCTTTTTAGGTCGAAATTATTCCGCTCAAGAAGCTTTTGAAATGGGAATGGTAAATGCCGTAATTCCTCATACTGAATTGGAAGATACAGCTTTTGAATGGGCGCAAGAGATTTTGGCAAAATCGCCAACATCCATCAAAATGCTAAAATTTGCAATGAATTTAACCGATGATGGAATGGTTGGACAACAAGTTTTTGCCGGCGAAGCTACGCGTTTAGCTTATATGACTGACGAAGCCAAAGAAGGAAGAGATGCGTTTTTAGAAAAAAGAAAACCAAACTTCGATAAAAAATGGTTGCCATAATTTAGTATTCAGTTTCTACGCACAGTTTGTCATTCCGACGAAGGAGGAATCTCATTAAGTGTGTCAAAAAGACTTTCTTTATTTAAAAAATAACTATGGAAAACTTCACCAACGAACCCATTGATATTTCAGCTTTACCAAGATATGAAGTGGTAAATTTGAATGCGTTGCAATCAAAATATTGGAATGTAATTTTATTCAATATTGTGGCAACTTTTCTAATTATTGGAGTTGTTTTAGTCGTAATTGTCTATTTTGTTGAAGAAATTCATTCCATTGCTTGGCTTTTCGGATTGGTTTATATTTTGTTTTTAGGTTTTACATTTCTGTTGTGTCGCATTTCATTAAAAAAAAGAGGTTTCGCTTTTAGAGAACACGATGTAATCTACCGAAGCGGAATTTTAGCCACAAACACGATGATTATTCCATACAATCGAGTACAACACGTTGCGCTACACGAAGGTTTTATTTCTCGTTATTTTGATTTAGCAAAAGTCGAAATCTTCACTGCTGGTGGCGATTCTAGTGATGTGTCAATTCCGGGAATTAAAAAAGAGCAAGCTGAAGATATCAAGCAGTTGCTAATGGGTAAAATTCAAAAGCAACTATGATAAAATCTGAATTTTCAACACCTCAAAGACAATCTAAAACAGGTTTACTTGTCTTGTTTGCCAATTCGCTTTTCGAATTTATGAAAGCGATGTGGATTGTGTTGATTATTTTTTTTCTGAAAGGAAAAGCAACGGATATTTTTTGGGGAATTGGAATTTTTGTATTGGTTTTATTGGGTTTCGGCGTTTATTCGTATTTAAAATACCAAACTTTTACTTTTTATATTGATGAAGAGCAAAATGAATTCGTTGTGCAACACGGCATTTTGAACAAAACAAAAACGGTTATAAAATTACACAAAATCCAACAAGTTAATCTAAAGCAAAACATCATTCATCGAATTGTTGATGTGTATCAAGTCAACATTGATTCAGCTGGAAGTGAAGAAAAAGAAGCGGTAATCAATGCTGTTTCAAAAGAAGTTGCCATGGCTTTAAAAGCAAAACTTTTGGATAACGAACGAGTTGAAGTTATAGATAATTCAGTTGAGGTTGAAAGAGAAATTGAGGACAAACCATTCCTAAAAATTGATTTAATCAGCTTGTTGAAAGTTGGAATTACGTCCAATTATGCCAAAAGTATCGGTTTGTTGCTGACTTTTTTCTTCACGATTTATGAAAATCTCAATCATGCTGGCGCAGATGAATTGATCGATGGAAGTAAAGTGGAAGATTTTATTGCAAATTATACCGCTGTTTACTCGGTTTTAGTAGCAATATTGCTGTTGTTCACGGTAATTTTTATCATTAATGTCGTTAGAACATTGGTAAAATATTATGGTTTTAAAATCGCAAAGCAAAAAGGTTCGCTCATCATGTCTTATGGATTAATCGCTACGCAGAGTACAATTTTAAAGCCGGAAAAAGTTCAAATTGTGAAAATTACACGAAATTTTTTCCAGAAAAAGCTAAAAATCCTTGAAATCAGCATCAAGCAAACCATTAGTGATGAAACTAAAAAAGACAAATCAACTATTGAAATTCCTGGTTGTAACGAGATAGAACGAGATGAAATTCTGCAATTGATTTTTAATGAAATCCCAGAAAAAGGAGAAAAATTAAAACCAAATTTTCGTAAACTTCTATTTTCAATCTTTCTATTAATTGTATTACCTTTATCTGCTTATTTAACGATAGGTAATTGGTTTGCAAATTCCATTTTTGAATACAAAAGTATAGCAGTATTTTATACTGTTTTTATATTTATCGGATTATTGTTTGGGTTTAAAAACAATAGTTTGCATATAAATGATAAACATGTAATTATGCAAAGCGGTGCTTGGGATATTGATAACGAAATTATTAAAATAGAAAAAATACAAGCCATCACAACATCACAATTGTTTTGGCATAAAAGTTTGAATATTGGTTCGTTAACTATTCATACTGCTGGTGGAAATGTAAGTTTTCAACTGGGAAATTTTGAAAAAATCAATCAATATGTCAATCTTTGGTTGTATCAAATTGAAAAAAACGAGAGTAATTGGAATTAATATAAAATATTAGATTTCAAATATCAAATATTTAAAATCTAATATCTAAAATTTAATATAAAAAAAAAAAATGAAACATTGGGTTGAAGCTGCGCGAGTGAGAACATTGCCGTTATCAGTATCGGGAATTATTGTGGGAAGTTTTTATGCGATGTCACAAGGAATGTTCAATTGGAATATTGTGATTTTTGCGCTATTAACTACGTTAGGATTGCAAATTCTGTCCAATTTTGCCAACGATTATGGCGATGGTGTAAAAGGAACGGATAACGACGATAGAGTTGGACCAAAACGCGCCATTCAAAGCGGTGTAATTACGCCAGCCGAAATGAAACGCGCAATGGTTATTACATCGTTAATTACGTTATTATTTGCTGTTCTATTGATTTATTTTGCGTTCAAAGAAAAATATCTGCTGTTTTCATTGATTTTTTTAGCATTGGGAATTTTAGCAATTGCATCTGCTATTCGCTATACCGTTGGAAAAGGTGCTTATGGTTATCGAGGTTATGGTGATGTCTTTGTATTTATTTTCTTCGGAATGGTAAGTACGTTTGGAGTATATTTTATGTTTTCTAAGTCATTGGATTGGTTGTTGTTATTGCCAGCTACTTCAATTGGATTTTTAAGTGTTGGAGTATTGAATTTAAACAACATGCGCGACGAAGAAAGCGATAGAAAAGCCGGAAAAAATACGATTGTGGTAAAAAACGGCGGAGCTTGGGCAAAAAAATATCATTTCT
>Ga0209278_1002509_pt1 | contig 10214 bp, 9 predicted proteins | sample JI81BgreenDNA_FD_187504 | JGI IMG/M metagenome (GOLD analysis project Ga0209278, IMG submission 187504) | Wastewater effluent complex algal communities from Wisconsin, to seasonally profile nutrient transformation and Carbon sequestration -... | ecosystem: Engineered > WWTP > Effluent > Algae... | reverse complement strand
GCCCTTGTTCGGTATCGAGCGACGAAACGATAGCGGCTGGGTGGAGTGCATCCCCTTCGACATGACCCAGATGGACTGCGGCATGTCCTGGGCGGACTGGGAAGAACGTGTGGTGATGTTGCCACCGCTGCGCTGGTGGATCGCCACGCACCAACCGGAAGGGCGCAAGATGTTGATGCGTGGGTGCTACCGCCTGTTCTTCGTGGGCGGTGATCTGAAGCGGAGGTGGTCGGGGGCGTTCGTGGTGGAGTGAGGCGTATGGATCATGCTGAAAGGTGCGTCGACGCCAAGCCGCGCTCCGTTCCCACTTGTATCCTTCACTTCACGACCACAACCCGCTGCGTCCGTCCATCCTCTGTGCGCAGCATGTAGCTGCCCGCTGGCAGCCCGCGAAGATCAAGGTCGTTGATCCCCACTTGCAGCAGCATGGTGCGTACGGGTTGGCCGATCATGTTCATCAGTGTCGAGCGGACAGGTTCCTTTCCGTGCCATTCCACGAAGAACAGGCCATCTGAAGGATTGGGCCATACGCTGAAGCCCGTTCCATTGATCGGTGTGGACACGCCGGTGCAGACTTCAACCACCACCGCACCCGCATCGGTGAAGGTGTCAGTTCCACCCGCGTTGGATACGGTGAGCGTGGCGGCGAAAGTCCCCGGCTCGGTGTAGCACACGGTGACCACGCTGTCCGTGCTGGTGGCCGGTGTGCCGCCGGGGAATTGCCATAGGCGCTCCGTGACACCATTCGGTGAGAGGTCGGCGAAGGTGCTGCACTCGTTCACACAGAGCGTGGTGTTCTCCACCTGCACCGTGGCCACGGGGGGCATGGGCAGGTGCCACTTGGCGATGCGGCTGGCGGTCACGCCACCGGCCTCGTTGAATTCACCGCCCACGAAGAGGCTGTCGTTGAAGACCTGCAGGGTGGTGACCCGCGCGTTGCAACCGCCGCCCACAGGCACCCACGTATTGCCCGCCAACCGGGCGATGCGGCTGGGACTGGTGAAGGCGCCACCGATGTAGAGTTGGTCGCGGTACACGGTCATGGTGCCCACGAAGTCGTTCAAGGTGCCACCCACTTGCACCCACTGGCTGCCGTTCCACTTGGCCACGCGGCTCGCGGGCAAGCCGTTCGCCTGAGTGAATCGTCCGCCGATGTATAGAGTGTCCTGGAAGAAACAATGCGCGAAGACATCGTTGTTGACCCCAGCGCCCATCGGGGCCCAGGCCTGTCCGTCCCACAACGCGGTGTGGTTCACCAGGGAGTCGCCTGCCAGTTGGAAGTTCCCGGCCACGAAGAGTTTATCCTCGAAGGGTGCGAGCGCGATGACCTGTGCATCGCAGCCCGTGGTGAGCGACTCGTAGTCGGTGCCGTTCCACTTGGCGATGCGTGCGAAAGGGGAGGAGAAGAAGCCGCCGCAATACAGCGTGTCCTGGTAATGCGCGATGGTGTATACCGTGCTGTTGAAGGACGAACTGGTCTGACCGGTGAGGTTGAAGAGGCCCGTGCCATTCCAGTAGCGCACCCTTCCGCTGTCGCCGATGTAGAGCGCCGTGTCGTTGGCATAGAGTCCATCGGCCGCCATGAAGTTGATCAAGCTGGCCACCGGTGCCCAGGTGCTGCCGTTCCAACGGGCCAGGTAGTTCGCGTTGATGCCGCCGATCTGGGTGAAGAGCCCACCGGCGTACAATTCACCGGCAAAGGGTTCGAGGGCGTACACCGTGGAACTGGCGCCGCTGCCCACCGGATGCCAGGTCTGGGCGTTGAGCGTGAAGGTGCAACAGATGCCGATGAGCCAGGGTAGGGAACGCATGGGCACAAGGTAGTGTGGCAGGTCTTCGATGGATCGGGTGCTGCGCTGAACACGTCCGCGGTTCCCAAGCTTCGGAGGCGCGTCGTGCTGGACATCGATGACACCTTCAACACGCGGGCTGATGGCACCAACCGGATAGCAGCTTCAGTGCGGATGCACGGTGCTGGATGCTGAAGCCTGCGCCATACCTCGAATGAGCGGCTTGCCCCGCAGGGCCAGCACCAGCACGGCCGTGGCGAGCAGGGCGTAGAGCGCGGCCAGCAGCACGGTGCCTCTCGTACTGCGCAACACGTAGAACGAGAGCAGCGGCACCACCTGCAGGGCGTGCATGCCGATGAAGTGCGCGGCGCGCAGGTCACCGTGGGTGTAGCTCCAGTGCAACAGCGGCAGACCGGAAGTGCCATCGGGCCCACCCACGGTGTGCGATAGGCGCGCGCCCATCACGAAGCCCTCGAAGGCGAAGACCACGAAGAGGAGGATGCCCAGCCGGATGGCCCACAGGTAATGCGGCGGCAGAGGAGCCACACGCGGTGTGAAGAACAGCGCGCCGATGTACGCGGTGTAGAGCGTGACGATGGTGATGGCCACGGCCATGAGCGAGAAGAGCGTGGCGTTGGCACCGCTGCTCACATTGAAATGCGAGAGCTGGCCTTGCGCGGCGCGCAGCGCGATATAGCCGATCTCGAACGTGAGCAGCACGATGACCGTCCAGCTGTACCACCGATGATCGAAGGTGGGCAGGTACCCGATGTACCAGGCCATGGCCCACACGAAGAGCGTGGTGGAGAACGCGAACTTGAAGGGCTTGATCCAGGCGCTGACGTTGAAGACCGTGGTGGTGGTGAGCTGGGCGAGCACCAGGCACACCAGCGCGAAGGCCAGGCACAGCAGTCCGTACCAGAAGAGGGGCTCGTTGCGGTGCTTGAGCGTGGCGAGGAAGTCCATCATGCGCTGCAAGTAACGCCGGGTCGGGCGATGCACCAGAGCGGACCGCGGTGAAGCGTTGGAACCGCAGGATGGAGTGCGGGTGTGGCCGGGTGAAGCATACTTAAGGACCGCGATCGGTCTTGACTCAGGGCACCGTTCCGAGACGCCGTTGGAGGAACTGGCGCACGGCCGGGTCCATGCTGCTACCGATGGCCTTGGAATAGGCGATACGGGCTTCCGTGAAGCGTTGCAAACGCAGGAACAGTTCGGCGCGCAGGGCGTGAAAGGCCTGGTAGGTGCGCACGCGTTCCGGTTCCAGTTGGTCCAGCAGCTGTAGTCCCGCTTCGGCACCGTAGACCTCTGCGTACGCGGCGGCATGCGCGACCAGCGCGCCAATGGAAGGCGCGAATTGCACGAGCGCTTCGTACAGTTGCAGGATGGCTTCAGGGTCCTTGCGGCCCGTGAGCCGCGCCGTCACATGGGCGGATTGGATGGCGGCTTCCAATTGGTACCGCCCGAGCTGACCTTGTGCAGCGGCTTTGCGCAGCGTGGCCTCCGCTTCCATCAGGATGTCGCGATCCCAGCGCTGAACATCCTGTTCGCTGAGCGGTACGTAAGCGCCATCAGCATCACGGCGTGCGTGGTCACGGGCTTCGGTGTAGCGCATCAGCGCCAGTAGACCCAAGGCTTCAGCATGCGTGGGCAGGCGTTGCAGCACGGCCTTGCAGAGCAGGGTGGCCTCCTGATGCAGGTAGCGTCCCGGTCCTGCGGCGGCGAGGTCCTCCCAGGCCGTTCCGTAGGCCGCATAGATGGCGTCGAGCAGGCTGCTGATGCGTTCTTCGAGTACGGAGGGGTCCGGCAGTTCGAAGCGGATGCCGGCATCGCGCACCTTCTGTTTGGCGCGCACCAAGCGCTGGGACATGGTGGAAGGCGAGACGAGGAAGGCCGCTGCGATGCGCTCCGCGTTCAGGCCCAGCACGGTCTGTAGCATGAGGGGTGCATGCATGGCGCGGTCGATGGCGGGGTGCGAGCACAGCAACATGAGCTCCAGCCGGTCATCGCTTAGCGGTGTGGTCACCGCGTGGTCTTGCGCTGCGCTGGCCATGGGCCAATTGGCCACGATCTCCTGGGTCAAGGCATTCCGCCGATGACCATCCAGGAGGCGCCGTTTGGCCACGGTCATCAACCAGGCTTCGGGGTCGCGTGGGGTGCCCTCGCGGGGCCATTGCTCCAAGGCGGCCATCAACGCATCCTGCAGCGCATCCTCCGCCGCCATGATGTCGCGGCTGCGGGCGGCCAGTATCGCTACCAGCCGCCCGTAGGCCTCGCGCAGGGTCCGTTCGATGAGCGGGTCCATGCGGATGGATCACATCACGATCTCGGGCCGCACCTCCACCAGCCCGCCGAACTGCATGGCCGGGCAACGCGCAGCCCATTCCAATGCCGCGTCCAGGTCGGCCACATCGATGGAATAGAACCCGCCGAGCTGCTCCTTGGTATCGGCGAAGGGCCCATCCTGGATAAGGCGTTGACCATCCTTCAAGCGCAGGGTGGTGGCGGTGGCGGGTGGTTGCAGCCCAGCGCCGCCGCGCAGGATGCCGGCTTCTGCCAGGGCCTGGCCATACGCGGTGTAGGCACCCCAATAGGCAGAGGCTTGGGCCGGGTCATTGCGCTGGTTCCACTCTGCTGCGGTTTCATGGATGAGGATCACGTACTTCATTTTCGAATGGTTGGTTATGGACCCGGAACAGCCCGGTTCCATGGTGATGTCGATCGAGCCAAGGCCATTTCGACGATCCCTTGGAATTTTCTTTTCGAAGACTTGCCCGCGTGAAGATCGAACCTTCCCCCTGAAAGGTTGTACTGGAATACGATGCGCAAGCACCTTCTTGTGTTCCTATGGCCCTTGGCTCTATCCGCCCAACCCAGCGCGCCATCCCTATCCTTCGTACTGGTGGAGAACGAACGCGGCCGGCCGATGCGCGGCCCCATCGCCGAAGACCGGATGATGATGGAACTCCTGCGCGATGCGGGCAAGCACCCGTGGTTAGTGCAGCAGCAGTTCACGGTATCGGCGGAATACCCCTACGGTCCGGAGAAGCCGGGCGACCGCGTGCAGTGGACGATGGGCGAGGTGCCCTTGCAGTTGGTCGCGCGTCGCTACCTACAGTTCGAGCTGAGCGACTGTTACTGCGAGGACCAGCAGGTGGTAGTGCAGCGCGATGGCCAGGTGATGCGCATCCGTGTACCGAACGATCCGCGCGAGCGGCAGCCGTTGATGGAGGCGGTGATTCGGCGCTCGGGCGATCATGCGTCGCCGGAGGTGTTCCGCTTTCGGCCAGGCACCTTCACCTTCGCGGAGCTGGCGGGGGAAGCGGCGTATGCTGCGTTAGAGGGGCGGTTGGCACAGCAGCTGCGAACTGATCGGGAAGCGACGGACGGTAACACCGGACCGCGCAGGAACGCTAGAACTACACGGTCAGATATTGAGCGATGACCCCATTCCAGCGCCGCCCGGATACTCACTTTCCCATCCCCACTTCCGCAACCCGCTTCGCGATACGATCCACCCGCATATAGCTCGTGTTGCTCAGCACCACCACGGTGAGCGGCCGGTCGAGGAAACGGAGCACGAAGGTGGCGTAGCCGGGCCAGCCGCCGGAGTGGTGGGCCACGCGTTCGTTCGTGCCACCGCCGTCGATGAACCAACCTAGGCCGGTCTCGGTGGGTTCGCCTTTGCTGGTGCGTTGCAGGGTGGTCATGCTGTCCTGCGCGGCGAAGGAGAGCACGGTGCCGGAACGGAGCGCGGCATCCCAACGGGCGAGGTCGTGCAAATTGCTGTTCACGGTGCCATCGCCGGTGATGCCATCGAGCCAGCGCACGTAGTCTTCTTGCGGGATGCTGTCAGGCAGGTGGAAGGTGCCGGTGCTGTCGCGCATACTGCCGTAGGCGTATGCGGGGATCACTTCACCGCTGCGGCGGGTGTTGTACACGCGGGTGCGTTTCAGGCCTGCGGGGCGGAAGAGCAATTCGTCCAAGGCTTGCGCGTAGGTGCGCCCGGTGAGGCGTTCGATCAGGCAGGCGAGCAGGACATAGCCGGTGTTGCTGTATTCCTCACGTTTGCCGGGCTTGAAGTCGGGCTTCGGCTTGTGCTCCACCAGCGCGGCGAGCACATCGGCGTTGGTGGCGATGCGTTCCTTGTTCCAATGCTTCTCCAACAGTTCCATGTAGTCGGCCAGTCCGCCGGTATGGGACAGCAAGTGGCGGATAGTGACGTCTCGGTAGGGCAGCTCGGGCAGGTGCTGCTGCACACGATCATCGAGGCGCAGGCGGCTTTGTTCCATCAAGCGCATGATCGCACTGGCGGTGAACGGCTTGCTGCACGAGGCCAGTTCGAAGAGCGTGGTGTCGGTGAGCACTTCGCCAGTACGGCGGTCGGCCAGGCCGAGGCAGCTGCTGTATCGCACACGTCCGCTGTCGATCAGCATCACGCAACCGTCGAAGGATGCACGGGTGTGTTTGTCGTTGAGGTAGGCATCGAGGGTGCTACGCAGTTCGGCATCGGTGGGCATTGCACGGGTCACGCTGTCCTTGGCGAAGAGCAATTTGCTGGGCCGGTTGCCGAGGCCCACGATGCGTGCTTTCTTGCTCAGCACCACGTTGAAGGCATCGCTCTCGGTGGGGTCGTAGCCGTAGCTGAAGAAGAGCCGGTAGCTGGTGGGGTTGCGTTTGACCAGACTATCCAAATGCGGTGTGCCCAACGCGGCGCTCATCTGCCCGAAACTGTTCTTCAGCACCGAGGGGCGGAAGAGCAGGGCGAGTGGACCGCCGAGCTCGTCGTGCATGGCTTCGTAGTCGCCACGCTCGAAGGCTTCGGCGAAGCGGCGCGCCGTGGCAGCATTGGCACTGTCGCTCTGGGCGGTGGCTGCGGATGCGAGCACGAGGGTGGTGGCGAGGAGCAGGTGGCGCATGGGTGCAAGGTATCGGCGGGTGCGTTATCCGAAAGCGCGATGTGTGCAGCGGTCGGGGAGGTGGGCGAATGGCCGGATGAGGCTTCAACAGAAGGGGTGAATACCACCGACCTGATCTGGCACAGGAATGGCTGGGAACACCCAGTATCTTGCCCACCACCTTTCGTTGTAGACCACCATGCATCGACGTCTATTCGGGCTAGCCCTTTCCATCTGCTTCACCTGCCTGGCACATGCCCAGCGGATGGTGGTGCTCGTCACCGACGAAGCCGGTAATCCTTTGCCAGGAGCCAGCGTCACCCTGCGCGATGCGCGTGACCGCGGTGTGAAGCCGACCAGCAAAGCGGATGGCGTCTTCACCTTGGAAGAGATCCCTGAGGGTTACGATGCCCTTCAGGTGAAAGCCGCCGGCAAGGTGTTGAACGGCTGCCAGTGGTACCGGTCTCTTCCCGACACGGTGCGGATGACGATGCGCAAGGGGCCATATCATCTGATCGACGAAGGGCATCGGCAGGCTCGGCTGGTCTTCGATGAGCAGCGTTTGGAAGTGGACTATCACCGTGGCCTTCGCACGGACAGCCTGCGCCCCTGGTTCGCGGAACAGGGCCTGGTCTGTGAGCCCCATACCTGCACCTACTTGCGGCGGAAGGGCGGCGGCAAGTTCATGCTGCACCACAATGTGGAGCTTGAAGCCATGCGGAAGAACCCGGCGGTTAAAGCGGCTGGGCTCTATGCCGAGCACCAGAAGCGCCATCTTCATGAGTGGGTTGGCGTAACGCCGCACGCTGGGCTGAGCATGACCGTGCAGCACCAGTACACGGGCACCGTCCGCATCACGTTCAATGGGTCTGCGATGAATGAACAGGTCGCCTTCGGCTATGTGCTGAAGATCAATTGGCTGCTAGATCGCTTCGGCTTCCGGTTGACGGAAACCACTTCCGGCTACGCGGACGAGACGATGCTTTCGGCTGCGTTCAGCGATCACGGTGTGGAAGCGAAGCCGGTGTCGGGGCTGGCCGGCCCTTTTTTGATCGGTCAGCTGGAGCAGCTGGCGCGGCATCCGTATGTGCAGCGTTCGGAGCTGGTGGTGCCGATGATCTTGGATTGACCTGACCTGTTCTGCCAAAGCGTATCGTATTGACCTTGCGTCGTGCGATAGGGGTAAAGCGGCCCGGTTCGCCGGATGATGTGTTCCTTGCAGTGCGCTTCCGCACCACCCCACACCATGAACGCTCTCCGCCCGTCCGCATTCCACCAAGTACGCATGGTCTTTACCATGGCCGCACTCGTGCCCTACTTACTGTTCGCCCAAACACCCGGTAAGCGCCTCATCACCCCGCAGGACCTGTGGGCCATGAAGCGCCTGAGCAACTTGGAGCTTTCGCCGGACGGAAGCAAGGCGGCCTTCGTGGTGCAGGAGTGGGACATCACGGAGAACAAGAGCACGGCCAACATCTGGTTGGTGCCCACGGCGGGTGGCGAACCACGCAAATTGACCACGGCACAGGCCAATGATGGCGCACCGATATGGAGCCCCGATGGCATGCGCATCGCCTTCACCAGCAAACGCGGCGAGGACGAAGCTGCCGCGCTGTACGTGATCCGGGTTGACGGCGGTGAAGCGGAGAAGGTCATCGAATTGCCGTTCGCGCTTTCCAACGTGAAGTGGATGCCCGATGGCGAGCGTGTGGTGGTGGCCACCACGTGCGTTCCGCGCCTGGTCGGTACGTGGAGCAAGACGGACATCAGTGCCATGGAAAAGGAGGTGAAGCGCCGCAAAGAGGGGAAGATGACAGCGAAGATCACCGAGGATCGCACCTACGCCTACTGGGATCATTGGCTCACGGATAGCTTGGCGAACAGGTTGCTCCTGGTGCGTCTCGGTACCAAGGAGATCACCGACCTCACACCGAAATGGGGTCGCTTGTTCCACTACAGCGGCAGCGTGGACTACGACTTGTCGCCCGATGGAGCGCAGGTGGCACTTGCATTGAACAGCACCCCCCCGCCGTACAGCGACTGCCCGAACAGCGACGTGTACATGATCCCGACCGACGGATCCGGCATGATGCGCAACATCACGGTGGAGAATCCCGGCAATGATAGCGGCCCCACATTCGCGCCGGATGGGAGCTCGCTGCTCTTCACGCGAACGAAAAAGCCGTGCGGAAGCGGTGAGGTCGGGAAATTGTGGCGGCACGATATCACCACAGGGAAGAGCGATCCGCTCACCGAGGCGATCGACCTCAGCATACAAGGCGTGAAGCAGATCGCAGACGCGGGCACGCTCTGGTTCACGGCGGAAGAGAAAGGCCTTGTTCCGATCTTCAAGATGCAAGCGGATGGTCGCGGGCTCACAGCGGTATACAAGGAGGGGACTTCCACCGAACTGCAGGTGAAAGCCGGTCGCATCGTCTTCTTGAACGACAACACGAGCCGACCGAATGAAGTGTTCACGCTTGATGGTGCGACCGGTGCGGTGCGGCACCTGACGCATTTCAACCAAGCCTTGGTGGAGCAGCTCGACCTGGGCAACGTGGAGAGCTATTGGTTCGACGGCGCGGCAGGCCACAAGGTCCATGGCTGGTTGATCCTGCCACCGGGATTTGATGCGGCGAAGCCCTACCCGCTGGTGCAGTTGATGCATGGCGGTCCGCATACCATGGTGCGCGACAGTTGGAGCTACCGGTGGAATGCGCACGCCTTCGCCGCAGCGGGTTACGTGGTCACCTGGGTGAACCGTCACGGCTCCACGGGTTTCGGCCAAGGGTTCGCGCAGAGCATTCTGAACGAGTGGGGCGTAAAACCGTTGGATGACATCCTGCGCAGCACCGACCACTTGCTGAAGCGATTCCCGAACATCGACCCGGAACGCATCGCTGCTGCAGGTGCTAGCTATGGCGGTTACATGGCGGCCTGGGCAGAAGGACATACGGATCGTTTCGCCTGCATCGTGAACCATGCTGGTGTCAACGATTTCATCACCCAATACGGTGCGGATCTCACGGCCTACAGTTTCACGCAGGTGCTGGGCGGCACACCGTGGAAGAACCCCGAGGGCATGCGCAAGAACGACCCCGTCACCTATGCGAAGAACTTCAAGACGCCGATGCTGATCCTGCATGGACAACAGGATTACCGAGTGCCTTATGCCAACGGCACGGCGCTCTATGGCATCTTACAGAGCATGGGTGTCCCTTCGCGATTGGTGATCTTCCCGGATGAGAATCACTGGATACTCTCACCGCAGAATTCCATTCACTGGAACTGGGAGGTACAGAGCTGGTTGGCGCGCTACATCGGTGGTACGCCCACCTTGGAGAAACCGGTGTTCGAGGGTTCCGATGAGAAATAGCCCCTTCGGGCACGAACCTCCTTCCGACTTCGGTGTACCGTAGCCCGATGCGCCACCTCCTCACAGCCCTGCTCCTCACCGTCTGTGCCCATGCGGGTGCGCAATTCGACAGGCTCTCCTTCCGCCACAACTACGCCTTCATCGAGGATG
>Ga0209278_1002508_pt1 | contig 10218 bp, 11 predicted proteins | sample JI81BgreenDNA_FD_187504 | JGI IMG/M metagenome (GOLD analysis project Ga0209278, IMG submission 187504) | Wastewater effluent complex algal communities from Wisconsin, to seasonally profile nutrient transformation and Carbon sequestration -... | ecosystem: Engineered > WWTP > Effluent > Algae... | reverse complement strand
AGAGCTTCAGCCATGGCAGCCTGCGATATCGGCCAGCGTGAGCCGGCTCCATTGTTTTTGGTCGATCTCGCCTCCTTGCTGGCAGACCGGACGCAGCGCTGGTCCATCTGGCCTAGGCATCTGACGAACAGCCGTCTCACGGCTGATGACGCCTCTTGTCTGATGAAGCTTCGCAAATGATTGACTTTTCTAAATTCATCCGTGAGTTCTGGTCGTTCCTTATCGGGAGGGTTGCATGAAGAAGATGTTGGTAGCGGCAGTGGCTGCGTCGTTTGTTTCGGGCATGGCTGTGCACGCGCAGCAGGGTCGGTCGTGGAAGCGCAGCCCGTTGATGCGGCTGCACAGGCGCTGCCTGTCAATACGCTGGTCCTCGTGACGCCTGCTGAAGAGATCACGTCGAAGAAGATGAAGGAAGGCACCCAGCGGCGCTTCCTCGTCGTCGAAGATGTCGTCTACGGCGGCAAGGTCATCATTCCGCGCGGATCCGAAGTGCAGGCAACGGTGACCTGGCGTACCGGCAAGGGCATCGTCGGCAAGAGTGCGAAATTCGAGCTCAGCTTCGACTGGGTGCGCGTTGGCAGCACCAACTGGCGCCTGCGCGGCCAGCATCGCCAGGAAGGCAAGGGCAATACGGCAGGAGCACTTCTGGGCTCAGCAATCATCACCGGCAAGTCGGCCACAATGGCGCCGGGGCAAATCGTCAATGTGTTCACAGCGGAACCGATTCCGTTCCGGTAAGCCCCTATCGATCGCTCAGTACCGCTGTCGTAGATGCGTGTATGACTATAGGGTGAATAGCATTGGGTGGTTACGGAGCGGCTTGGCTGTATCGCTTTGACTTCTGGTTGCGACCACTAAGTTTCGATCAAGGCACCATCGCATGCGCGTTTTCAACCATGTCGTACGCTACTTATTTTATGGCGAGCGAATGATTGCCAAGCATTACGGCTGTATGGAGATTTAGATGGCTCGAAAGGTATTTTTTAGTTTCCACTACGCTCGCGATGTTCGGCGGATAGTCCAGGTGCGCAACTCGTGGGTCGTCCGCAGCAAAGGGGAGGCGCAGCCCTTCTACGACGCGGCTGACTTTGAGGAGGCCAAGAAGCGGGCCGGCGGCATCGAAAAGTGGATCGAGGAGCAGCTGAAGGGCACGTCAGTGACGGTAGTGCTGTTCGGAGCCGAGACCTACGACCGAGAGTGGGTTCGGCACGAGATCAAGCGCAGCTATGAACTGAAGAAGGGCATCGCGGCAATCGATATCCATAAGGTCAAGGACCCACAACTTGGGGCGGACAAGAAGGGGAAGAACCCCCTCGACTACTGGCACGTCGAGCAGAGCGGGCGGAAGGTGCCGTTAAGCAGTCTATACAAAACCTACGATTGGGTAGATCACGACGGTTACAACAACATCGCGAGCTGGATCGAGGCCGCCGCCAAGGCGGCAGGGCGCTGAGGCGCCGATGAGCTTGTATGAACTTGCGATCCTGGGCGGCGTTGCGCCCGATGAGCGGGACGCCTTGACCGCATGCCTGCGCGGTATGATCGAAGACTTCGGTCTCACATTAGATCAACATGTCGTTGTCCACGACGGCACATCGGTCGGCGGTCGAGACAAGCGTGCGGCATTCGCGGCCGTATTCTTCGGGGGGGACGATATCGTCGATGTCGACATCGCAGAAGCGCTGGTCCGGGCTAGCGTCCCAGTTATCCCAACCGTGGGCAGAGACGGAGATTTCGGACGTGATGTGCCGGACTTCCTTCGGTCAGCAAACGGTCTCAAGCGGCGGGACGACGATCCAGAGATGACGGAGCTTGCCGCAGCCCTTCTCGAGTGTGTGGGACTGCTTCGTCGGCAGAGGCGTGTATTCGTCAGTTATCGCAGGATAGAGTCGCGGTCGGCCGCGCTGCAACTGCACGACCTCCTCACTGCCCGTGGTTTCGACGTATTCTTGGACACTCATGACATCAGGCCAGGTGACCCCTTCCAGGAAGTTCTCTGGCACCGGCTAGTCGATTCTGATGTGATGGTAATGCTCGATACGCCGGGCTATTTTGACAGCCGCTGGACCCGCCAGGAAATTGGGCGCGCGCGGGCCAAAGACATTCAGGTACTAAGGGTCATCTGGCCCGATCATTCGCCCAACAAGCTGACAGATATGGCCGAGACGGTGTACCTCGATCCAGGCGAGCTCGAAGGAAACGATGGACCGATTGCTGCAGTGGTGGTCGAGGATATCTTGCTTCGGGTCGAAAGGCTTCGTAGCCGCAGCATCGCCGCGCGATATCTTTCGATCACGGGGAAGCTCCGCGCCGATGTGGAGAAGATCGGAGCATTTGTCGAAGGCATCGGCGCGCACCGCGCGATCGCCGTCCGGCTCCTCGGGGACAAAAAGGTCTGGGCGTATCCCATTGTCGGCGTGCCGACAGCGGAAATCCTCAATGACGTTGCCGAGAAAGCGCGGCGCGCCGATCAACTGGAGGTCCCGGTGCTCGTATACGATCATATTGGCATCCGGCAGGCATGGAGCACGCATCTCCAGTGGCTTGATGAGCAGATCCGGACGGTCCGGGCCATCAAGGTGTCAGAGGCAGGCTGGGCGCTCGCCGCCTGGGAGGATTGAGTATGTCAGGCGCCATTTTCCTCTCGGCGGGGGTTCCCGACCCGAAGCGCGGGCCGGAGTATGCTGCCACTGCCGATACGGTAGCGATCGGGGCTGCGGTCTCAGCTCTTGTTCATGTCACGCTGGGTCGCCGCCTTTTGGTCTGGGGTGGCCAACCGGCGATCACGCCGATGATTTGGGTCGTCGCCCAAGATGTTGGTGTGGATTATGGGCGATGGGTGCGGCTCTACCAGTCGCGGCACTTTAAGGACGAATTCCCCGAGGACAACGAGCGCTTCCAGAACGTTACCTTTACGGACGACGTCGACAGTGATCGTGACAAGAGCCTACTCGCGATGCGGGAGCGAATGTTTTCTGAACACGCTTTCGAGGCTGCGGTTTTCATCGGTGGCATGGGTGGGATCATCCACGAATATGAACTGTTCCGCCGCCTTCAGCCTAAAGCCGCTGTCGTTCCCGTCGTCTCGACAGGAGGAGCAACGCTGGAGGTCGCGGAAAGGATCGGCAGGCTTCCTGCCGATCTCGCCGATGATCTCGACTATGTCTCACTGTTTCACCGCCACCTTGGTGTGTCCGTTCGGGAGGAGCGATTCAAGAGCCCCGAGGATCAGCCGACCGCTGTCAATCAGCGCTTCTGGCGTCCGGCCCCAAGACCCTGAGGTGACCAGATGACTTTTCTGAGACAGGCTGAGGTACGGGCGCGGGCACTGCGTCGAGCGAGTGCTCTCGGTATAGGCGTTGCGGAGGCACTTGGTTCGGCCGCGCGCCAGCGCCTGCCCCGATATGACATCTTTCTTTCGCAAACAATCAGGGACGCAGAGATAGTGCTGGGCGTGTACGATCTGCTGACGTCGGCCGGCTACTCCGTCTTCTGCGACTGGATCGAGGCGCCTGACACCGACCGGAGCCAGGTCTCGCCAGCGAATGCAGCACACATCCGCGCCGCCATGACCGTCAGCGACACCCTCCTGTTTCTCGACACAGATGGCGCAGTCCAATCGCTCTGGATGTGTTGGGAGCTCGGGTGGTTCGATGGTGGGCGCGGCCCCGTGGCTGTCCTTCCAGTGCTGGAAGAGGGCGAGCGGTACTACCGCGGTCGCGAGTTCCTTGGCCTCTACCCTTATATTGAGGTGGACGAAGACGGCCACCTCAAGGTTGTTCGACCCGTCGTGGCAGGTCCCAGCGGCATCATGATGTTCGAAGCGCCGAACTGGCGATCGTTCGAATCTTGGAGGAGCGACCCGCGCGACTACATGCGGCCCCGGGCTATTGGGGGGGTTACCCGATAGGGCGAGAGCGATGGGTGCCCCGTCGCCTTCCGACACCGGGGTCCATGACCATAGTGGAGCGCCCACGTAATCAAGAAAGCCGGAGAAATTTCGAATTAATAATCCGCGTACGTCCCGCCCGGATCACCAAGCCAAGAAGCCAGATTAGGCGTAGCCAGTCGCGGGGCAGACCGGGTGGGTCGTCCCAAGTCCAGTTACCCAGACCCATTGATAGGCAAATCGAGGCAACGAGGATTTTCGCTACCCTTGCCCGTTCATGTCCACCGCGCGACTGGCATGGGCCCGAAGCTCACCGGTCGGCTAGACATACCAATACGCAGTTGCGTTCGAGATGCCAAACTCGGTGCAGAGGTCAGAACGAATCTCTGGCGTGTGCCCATAGCCTTATGGAGCAGGCAGATTTTCTTCGATTCATCACGAATGGCCGCACGCAGTACTCGCTCTCACAAAATTTGCATCGCCCAATGTGTCGCGTGAACACGGTCGACAATGCGCTGACATATGCGCCTTGTCATGTTAAGAGAATGGCAATTCCTTTAACACGTTGTGAGTGTCATGTTAGCGCCGACCTATAACATCCCGCCACTTCCCCCGGGTGTCGACCTCGAAACGGTAGCCATACTGAAGGCGCTCAACGCAGCTAGCCGGGCGCTTGCCGACCTCAAGGGGCAGGCGCGCACAATCCCCAATCAGGGGATCCTGATCGACACCCTTGCCCTTCAGGAAGCCAAGGCATCGTCCGAAGTGGAGAATATAGTCACTACCCAAGACGAGCTTTTTCAGGCCGACCTTTTTCCTGATGACCCGCAATCACCTGCCTCCAAGGAGGTGGCGCTCTACCGCGACGCTCTGCGGCTCGGCTTTGCCCGGGTTCAGGAAACCGGGGGTCTGATCCCAAATTCCGTGCTCATCGACATGTTCAGGCTCTTAAAGGGGCGCGATGACGGATTTCGGGTGACGCCCGGCACTGCCCTCAAGCATGACCGGACCGGGGCAATCGTCTATGTCCCGCCGCAAGATGCGCGGGACATCGTCGCGCAAATGACCGCGCTCGAGCGCTTTGTGAACGACGATACGGTCAGCGACCTCGATCCCCTGATCAAGATGGCGCTGATCCACCATCAGTTCGAAAGCATACACCCCTTCCCCGACGGGAACGGACGCATCGGCCGGATCCTGAACGTTCTCTATCTGACGCGTGCCGGGCTGCTCGATATTCCTGTCCTCTACCTCTCCCGCCATGTCACTCGGCACAAGGCAGACTACTATCGCCTGCTTCAAGCCGTGCGTGACAGCAACGGGGCGCAGGAGGCCTGGGAAGCCTGGGTAATCTACATGCTCGAGGGCGTAGCCGAGACTGCGGCAACCACACTTCGTATTGTCGAAGGGATTCGTGACCAGATGGCCCGAGCCAAGCACAGAATGCGTGCCGAACTACCTCGGCTTTACAGCCAGGACCTGCTCAACAATCTGTTCCGCCACCCCTACACGCGTATCGAATACGTCCAGCAGGACCTTGGCCTGAAGGCCCGCCAGACCGCCGCAAAATATCTCGATGCGCTTGCCGAGCACGGGTTCGTCGTCAAGCAGCGCGCCGGCAAGCATAAGTACTACATCAACACCGAGCTCGTCCGGTTATTCCTTGAGGTGTCGGAAGGGGGGTAGTTTGGGCAAAGCTATGGCAGCGTCGGCATGCGAGCCACTTCAAGCCGTTCTGCAGCCAGTCCTTCCATATGTGCACTCAATTTCGCACAGATCATTCAAGCGAACGGCTGTGCGCAGATGCCGCCGTTGTAGATTGATTTTGCTTCTAAAAACTTGCATTGAACAATTTGCAATACGCCACTTCGCCAATCGGAGGCAGTTACAAATCGCTGCTTGGCACGTCTCCGACAACAAGGGTAGGACGGTAGACGACCGTAACTGTGCCCTCAATGGGGCAGCGGGAGGGGTAGAATGAGAGTTCCGTGGCGATGAAAACGGTCGAGATTCAGGTTCAAAACGACCACCTGGAGCGGCTAGCGCAAGTTAGGAAGCCTATTCTCGCGGTCGCTGAGCTAATTTGGAACGCCGTCGACGCTGACGCCGATGAGGTCAGCATTACCCTGCATGATGATCAACTCGGCGGCTTTGACGCCATCGAAGTTTCAGACAACAGCCATGGAATGCCCCACAGTGAAGCGGAGGGGCTGTTCTCGCGCTTGGGCGGCTCCTGGAAGAAGGGCGGCAAGCGATCCCGCGAAAAGAACCGACTCCTACATGGGCAGGAAGGACGGGGAAGGCTCCGTGCATTCGGGCTCGGCCGCGTTGTCGATTGGGATGTCGTTTATAGCGGCGCCGAGGGTCTTCGAGCCTTTCGGTTATCGATGATTAAAGACGCCATGCGCCGCGTCGAGATTGGCGACGATGGCCCGGCACCAAGCGGCGCGAAGCGCGGCGTTACCGTCACGGTGCGGGAGCTGGATCGGGATTTCCGGTCTCTTCGATCTGACAGCATCCTCCAGGAATTGGCGCAGATTTTCGCGCTATATCTCCGCCAATATCCAGAAGTTGCTATTAGTTTCGACGGGACCCGCATCGATCCCTCAAGCGCGGTCGACCATTCAGAAAGCTATGATCTGCCAGCGATCGCGGCGAATGGTGAGACCTTCAAGGCGGCTGTCGAGGTGGTCGAGTGGCATATGCCGACCGAGCGGCGCCTGTTCTTTTGTGATGAAGCGGGTTTCCCTCTCGACAGCACCACGCCGGGGATCCAAGCACCCGGCTTCAGTTTCACTGCCTACCTGAAGTCCGACTACTTTGCGAAAATGTTGGCAGAAAACCGGCTCGAAATAGCCGACATGGACACCGCCACAGCGAACGCTATCTCGGCCGCAAAGGACGTCATGCGCGACCATTTCCGGCGGCGGGCCTCTGAGCGTGCGGCCGGCTTGGTCGCAGAATGGCGTCGGGAGAATATCTACCCTTACAGCGGGGAGCCGACGACGCCGATTGAGACAGCCGAGCGACAAGTGTTCAATGTCGTCGCGCTTAACGTAAACCACTATCTGCCGGCATTCGCCGAGGCGGACGAAAAGACCAAGCGGCTGCAGCTTCGTTTGCTACGCCACGCGGTCGAGAGCGGTCCCGATGATCTCACCAAGATTTTGACGGAGGTTCTGGACCTGCCCGTCGAGAAACGGCAGGAGTTGGCAGGTCTTCTCGAGAAGACGACGCTTTCCAACATCATAAGCGCCTCCAAAATCATCACTGATCGGCTTGAGTTCCTGCAGGGGCTCGAAACCCTCGTTTTCGACAAGGAGCTCAAGCACAAGGTCCATGAGCGGACCCAGCTGCACCGGATCGTCGCCGAAAACTCTTGGATGTTTGGCGAGCAATATCACCTCTCAGTCGACGACGAGTCCTTGACGCAGGTGTTGAAGGCGCATCTTTCCGACAAGATGCAAATCGAGCTTGATAAGCCGGTGCTCCGCGAAGATGGCCGTCGCGGTATCGTCGATCTCATGTTTTCCCGGAATATCCAGATCGCGGGCTCTGAAAACCGCGAGCACCTCGTCGTCGAGCTTAAGCGGCCTGATGTCAAAATCGATCAGGCTGCTTTAACCCAGCTCGAGTCCTACGCGTTTGCCGTTGCAGGTGACCAGCGATTCAAAAGCGTCCCAGCAAAATGGATATTTTGGGCAATTTCAAGCGATCTCGATCTTTATGCCGAGCGGCGGGCCAATCAGAGCAACCTGCCGAGAGGCGTTGCGTATCAATCTTCCGATCCTGATATCACGATCTGGGTCAAAAGCTGGAGCCAGCTAATCAATGACTGCCGCTCCCGGCTTAAATTTTTCGCTGAAAAGCTCAGTTATGCGCCGGACCGAGATTCCTCCCTTGAGCACCTGAAGACGACTTACAGCAAATATCTCGCTGATCTTTTCGCTGAAGAAGCGGAAGAGGAGGACGCCACCAACGAGAAGATCCGTCACGATCCGTCGGTTCATTGACACTAAGCGGGTCAGGAGCTCGCCGACCAGCCCAACGATACTGACAGTCCCATCGCGACCGACCCTTGCGCGTTCCTCTAGAACATAAACGGCGATCTCGCCTCCTCAATGCTTGCGCATACTGCCTTCGGAAGGTGGCACCACGAGCGGCGTTTTCGTCCCAAACTCAGTTTCCGACACCCACTTACAGACGCTCGATCGCTACGAAAGCTCTCGCTGGCCCCGCCCCTCCCCCTGCATCTTCAGCGCGCGCTTGGCGAATTCACGAAGTTCGCCTTTCGGGCCAATATAGCGATACGCCGTCGCCCTCGAGATGCCGAACTCTTTGATGACATCGATGACGCGTTTCCGGCGATCGCCCATGGCCTTATGGAGCAGACAGATCTCCTTTGGCGTCAGCTTGGGTCGACGTCCGCAGTGCTGGCCTCTTGCCCTCGCCGCAGCGATGCCAGCCTTCGTTCGCTCAATAATCAGCTCGCGCTCGAATTCGGCCAGCGCCGCGAATATCCCGAACATGAGGCGACCGCTTGCTGTGGTGGTGTCGATCATCGCCCCTTCGCCGGTGAGCACCTTCAGACCGATACCGCGAGCGGTCAGTTCGCCGACGGTGTTGACCAGGTGGCGCAGGCTGCGGCCGAGCCGGTCGAGTTTCCAGATCACCAGCGTGTCCCCGGGGGCCAATGCGGCGAGGCATGCATCCAGCCCCGGCCTGCTATCCCGGGTACCCGAGATGCTGTCCTTGTAGATCCGCTTGGGATCAACGCCTGCGGCGACGAGCGCATCGTGCTGCAGGTGATGGACCTGACTGCCATCGGCCTTCGATACGCGGGTGTATCGGATCATTGAGACGTTTTCGGCCATTTTGGCCCTCCTTCCTGAGACAGTCCGGCCATCTGACGCCCGATGGGGGCGCATAAACGCCTGATTCGATGCGGCAACCGGGCGAGACCTCTCCCGTCTCAGAACCCTCCCTCTACGCGTCAGCGGACGATCAGCCGATGTGGCAAAATCGCTTAAATTCGAAGGCTCAAAGACCCTTGGTACCCATTGGTACGGTCTTGACACAGGGCCTGTAGCAATGCGACCGAACAAGCGGTCGAAACGAGCACCGAATGGCAAACTACGACGACGCTCTGAAAGTAATGGACGCGGTCGCTAAGTACCGTGAGGACGAGAGTTTGCCCGACGACCCGCACGAAATCGACCGCCTCTGCGAGCGATTGTTCTTGGACGATGGGTTTGACGAAGTGGCCATCGAATGGAAACGCATTTCGAATTACGAGCGTGAGGTCCACGGAGGCGATTGGCCAAAGGCCGATTGATGAGATTTGCCGCCATGCTACTATTCCTGCATGGCGAAACGGATCGATCTCTACCAGGAAGCGTCCAAGCGCATGGCAATCAGCCCTGACGCTTGCATGGAGCGCATTCGGCGCTGCAGCGTCAGTTCCAAATCCGGATATGAGAGCGCTGACCCGGCATCGCTTGCCGCGATCGTGGAAATGGACGCAGACTGGGGTGCCGCCGCATTTGCGGAACTGCGGAGTACCGGTTTCATCAAGACGGACTGGGCCCGTTTCAAATGGTACCGGCCCAGCGGCAAGGAACTCGATGATAAGATAGCCGAGTTAGCGGCAATCGAAGCTGCGGCAATCATCAGGCTGTCGTCCATGGACTGCGCGCCGGCACTACCTGCTATCCGCGCCTTGGCTGAGAACTTCCTCGAAGAAGCGGATGGAGGGGACACGATTGCGACGAGCCTTGCTCATAACAGGATGATGCTGGCGATCGTCAGCGCCACTGGCGAGCTTCGCCTCATGGAAGATTACGTCAAACACGCCAGTGTGGCGGTCGCGTATGCAGTTGCGGCTCGATTTGAGGCTGCCGACCTCGAGGGCATGAAACGTTCAGCTAATGTCATTGTGGACCTCATCGGGACGACCGAACCGCGGGACTGCGCAGCCGAGGCTGTCGCCATGCGGCTCCACCCGAGAGAGCCCGTGAAGGCGTGAGGCATCCCACTCAGCAAAGCGGCAAGGCTGCCTGACCGACCTCCTCCAGAGGTTCGATAATCGGCGTGAATGTACGGGAGCTGCCCGCATAGGTTGGATAGCCCGCGATGTTGTCCTCGATCGTCTGGAATCCATTCTGGCGGTCATTGACTGGATAGGTGCCCTCTCCCATCTTTCCGATGAGCGTTTGCAGCGAAGGGGCGATGCCATCGAAGAATATCCGGCTAGCCGCGCGAACGCCCGCAAGGTCGCCTGACCTCGCTGCATCAAGGAACCGGTCGCTTGCCTCAACCAGAAACCCTGT
>Ga0209278_1002507_pt1 | contig 10227 bp, 8 predicted proteins | sample JI81BgreenDNA_FD_187504 | JGI IMG/M metagenome (GOLD analysis project Ga0209278, IMG submission 187504) | Wastewater effluent complex algal communities from Wisconsin, to seasonally profile nutrient transformation and Carbon sequestration -... | ecosystem: Engineered > WWTP > Effluent > Algae... | reverse complement strand
TTGTCGAAAGCCTTCCGTGACGCAAGAAATCCTTGGAACCCTGCGGTCCAGACTTCATACTTGGCGTTAAGCTCGACCTCAGGGGCGACCGTGACCTCGTCGCGTGAAAGCTTGATGTCGGTGAACCTTCCCAGCGCAAGCACCAAGGTTTCGGCGCTTTCATTGTGCCGCCAATAGTCGCGCGCGACCGAATGAACCAGACATTCCAATGCGTTGGCTGGCGCGCACATAGCCGGAGCAACGACGAGGACCAGGACCGCAGTCATTCTGTTTACGACAAGATCCAGCGCGCAGAGTTCAAGTCTGGCATCGTCCAAAGTGAGTGGCAACCTGACCTGCGCCGAACTGCGCACCCTGTCTTTCCAGACCAAACCAATCACCGCGCATGAGGCGGGATGGCAAACGCTCTTCAACGCGACACCAGACATGAGCATCACAATCAACACGCGGCTCGGTCCGTGAGATGTTCATGTCGCGGTGTCCACCGTCTGTCGCCACCGTCTGTGCCATGCCAGACCGGACGAAGGCAGCTGCCCTTCGTCGGGTCGTTCATGTCATCCACTTGGCCCCGCTATGGGGGCGGATGACGTCAGCGGGCGAAGACAGTCTCGGACATGGGGCACTCCATCAGCCGTTGGCGGCCAGGGTGCTCAGGATACCGCGCGGCAGAGGGTGCCGCGACGGGCCTGGTCAAAGGCGACCAGAACCTGACCGCCCCTCGGCCAATGCAAAGAATGCATTGCAGCACCTAGACAAACGCCAGGCGTCCCCTGCCCTACCCAGCCCGCAGCGCCTCGATCAGCCCGGCCATGTCCGCCGGCAGGGGGGCGGCGAATTCCAGCCGCTCGCCTGTCACCGGATGCTCGAACCCCAGCGTTGCGGCGTGCAGGGCTTGCCGGGGAAAGGCGTTGCCCACCTCGGCCCCCCGGCCCAGCGCGGCGGCGAGCCGCTTCTTGCCGCCATAGGTCGGGTCGCCCAGAAGCCCGTGGCCGCAATAGGCCAGGTGCACCCGGATCTGATGCGTCCGCCCCGTCTCCAGCCAGCAGTCCAAGAGCGCCGCCTGCCCGCCGAAGGCTTCGACCACATGCGCCCGGGTGACGGCATGGCGACCCTGGTCCCAGACCACGGCCTGCCGCTGCCGGTCGGTCCTGTGCCGCGCCAGATGCGTCGCGATCCGCAGGATTCCGCCCGGCTCGAAACTGACGCCGCGCAGGCCGCGCAACCGCGGGTCGGCGCTGGAGGGCACGCCATGGACCACCGCCAGATAATGCCGGTTGACCGAGTGATCCTCGAACTGCCGCGCCAGCCCGTGATGCGCCCGGTCGGATTTGGCCACGACCAAGAGGCCCGAGGTGTCCTTGTCGATCCGGTGCACGATCCCCGGCCGCTTCGCCCCGCCGATCCCCGACAGCGTGTCGCCGCAGTGATGCAAGAGCGCGTTCACCAGCGTCCCCGAAGGCGAGCCCGGCGCGGGGTGCACGACCATCCCGGCCGGCTTGTCGATGACGACAAGGTCGGCATCCTCCCAGACCACCGACAAGGGAATGGCCTCCGGACGGGCCTCGATGTCGATGGCCGGTTCGAGATGCAGCGTGTAGACCTCGCCCTCGGCCACCTTCGCCTTGGGGTCGGTGACTGGCAGACCCTCGCGGAGCACCGCGCCTTCGGCGATCATCCGCATCAGGCGCGACCGCGACAGGGCTGCTGCCTCTGGCACCGCCGCGGCAAGCGCCTTATCAAGGCGGTTCGGAGCAGCCTCGCCGATCACCACGGCCAGACTGCCCGCCCCGGGCCCGGCCTCTGGTGCCAGCTCAGCGTCGGTTTCGTCCTCGAAAGGCTCGTCCATGTCCTCACCTGCCACGTCCGACGCCTCCGATACGGCCGCCGAGGCCGCCCTGCCGCCCAGCCTGCGGCTTCTGAAATGGCTGGTGATCCTGCTGACGCTCAGCATGATCGGCGGTGTCATAACCGTGGTTTACCTGATTGTCACCCGGATGCCCCAGACCTTCGGCACCGCCGCCCCCGCCTTTCCTGCCTCGCTGGCGCTGCCCGAGGGGGCCCGCCCCGCCGCCGTCACCTTCGGCACCGGCTGGACGGCCGTCGTCACCACCGACGACCGCATCCTGATCTTCGGCAAGGATGGCGCGATCACGCAGGAGATCGTGATCGACCCCGCCCCTGCCCCTTGACCCGCCGCTTCGGCTTGGGGCTAGCTGATCCCCGACGCCGCAGCCCCAAGGTGCATCCCCGGCCATGCTTCACCTGCCCGACCCGACCGATCCGGACCGCGAAAGGTTCCGCGCCGAGATCGCCCGGCAGCACGAGATCGCCACAAGCGAGTTCTGGCAGCGGATCTTTGCCACGGGGCTCGCCTTCCTGATCTGCTCGATCTTCGCGCCGCCCTGGCTGATGGCGCTGCTTTACGCGGTGAATTTCGGGGCCGAACTCGCCTGCGACCGGACGATGGCCGCCCTGCCCGCCACGCGGCGCGACTGGCGCTACCGGGTGGCGCTGGCCGCCATGGTGACGATGGAGGCCACGCTGATCACCGGCGCCGGGCTGGTCTGGCTGGTCGAGGACCCCTTCGCCAAGGCCATCGCGGTCGGCATCGCGATGGCGACCCTGCTGCACCTCAGCTCGATCCGGTCGATCCATCTGCCGATGGGCGCCGCCGGGCTGCTGGCGGTGGGGGTCGTCGTCTTTGCGGTGAACACGCTTTACTGGGCCACGATCGGCGACTGGGTCGGCCTTGTCGTCTGCACGGTCGCCGCCTCGGCAGGGCTTGGCTATGCGGCGGTGGCGATGATCTCGAACCACAAGCTGCACCGCGCCAGCGCCGAGGCCGCCAGCGCCGCGCAAGCCTCGGATGCGGCCAAGGGGCGCTTTCTGGCGCAGATCAGCCACGAGCTGCGCACCCCCCTCAATGCGGTCATCGGTCTTGGCGAGATCGAGGCCGGGACAGCGCAGGGCCCCTCGCGCCAGCGCTTGCGCACCATGGTCACCTCGGCACGCGATCTGTCGGTGATGCTGGACGATGCGCTGGACTATTCGGCGCTGACCGATGGCCGGGTGCCGATCTCGCCGCGCCCGGCGGCCGTGCGGTCCGAGCTGGCGGCGCTGGTCTTCGTCTTCGAGACCCAGGCCCGCGCGCAAGGCCGGGACATCCGGCTGAACGTCTCGCCTTCGGTGCCGGTGGCGCTGCTGATGGATGGGCAGCGCTTGCGGCAATGCCTGGCGAACCTGATCGGCAACGCGCTGAAACATGCCGAGAGCGGCGCGGTGACCGCATCGGTCAGCTATGCCGCGCCCGATCTGGTGATCGATGTGGCCGACGAAGGCCCCGGCATCCCCGACGCCTTGCGCGAACGGGTGTTCGAGCCCTTCTTCCGCGGCGCGGGCGACAGCCCCGGCGTCGGGCTGGGCCTGGCGATCAGCCGGGCTCTGGCGCGGCAGATGGGGGGCGATCTGGTGCTGGTGCCCAGCGCGCGCGGCACGACCTTCCGGCTGACCGTCGCTGCCCCCGAGACGGCCGAGGCGCCGCCCAGCCCCGCCACCCCCGACTTTGCCGGGCGCACCATCCTTGTCGTCGACGATATCGCGACCAACCGGCTGGTGGCGGCGCAACTGCTGATGGCGACCGGAGCGCAGGTGGTGGAAGCCGCAAGCGGCGCGGCCGCGCTGGAGCGGCTGGGGCAGAACGACATCGACCTCGTGCTCCTGGACATGATGATGCCCGGCATGGACGGGCAAGAGACCCTGCGCCGCATCCGTGCCCTGCCCGGGCCGCGGGTGCCGGTCATCGCGATGACCGCCGACATCCTTGCCGCGCGCCGCGACGCGACCGGGGATACCGCGCTGGACGGGTTCCTGCCGAAGCCGATCCTGCCCGAAACCCTGCGCGAGGTCCTCGGCCGGGTCTTTCGCTGACGCCAGCCCGGGGGCCGATAACGGCAGGCGATGTCGGTTGCAGGCATGACGCCCCCGGCCCCGCGTCCCAGGCTGGTCGGAGTGGAAATCGGGGGACAGCGATGATCGGGGATCTTGGCGCGGCGGATGCAACCGCCCTTGCGGCACTGGTGGCAGCGGGCGAGGTGACGCCCGGCGAACTTCTCGACGCGGCGCTGGCGGCGGTCGACGCGCGCAATCCGGCGCTGAACGCCGTCGTCCTGGTGCAGGAAGCCGTGGCGCGCAAGGCCATCGGCCAGGGCCTGCCGCCGGGGCCGTTCCGGGGCGTGCCTTTCCTGATCAAGGACCTGGGCGCCGAGGCGAAGGATTTCCCCAGCCACAACGGCTCGCGCCTGTTCGCGAACACGGTCTACCGGCAGGATTCGGCGATCTTTCAGCGGATGCGGGCAACCGGCGTGGTCACCTTCGGCCGCACGACCAGCCCAGAGGGCGGCGTGGGGGCAGCGACCGAGGCTGCGGTCTACGGCGGTCCGACCCGGAACCCCTGGAACACCGACCATACGCCGGGCGGCTCTTCGGGCGGGGCGGGTGCTGCGGTGGCGGCGGGGATCGTGGCCTTCGCGCATGGGTCGGACGGGGGCGGGTCGGTGCGGATCCCGGCCTCGTCCTGCGGGCTCTTCGGCTTCAAGCCGACGCGGGCGCGGCTGCCCGACGGGCCTTATGCGGGCGAAGGCTGGGCCGGGATGGCGATCGACGGGTTCCTCACCCGGTCGGTCCGCGATACCGCCGTGATGCTCGACGCTTGCGCCGGGCCGGACCTCGGCGCGCCCTATGTGGCGCCGGCGCTGGACCAGGGTCACGCCGCGGCGATCAGCCGCCCGCCGCGCCGGATGCGGGTGGCGATCTGCGACACGACCTTCACCGGCACGCCGATCCACCCCGAGGTGGCCGAGGCCGTGCGCGCGGCGGGCCGTCTTCTGGAAAGCCTCGGCCATGTCGTCGAACCGGCCCGGCCAAGGGCGGATGTCCCAATGATGATGCGGGCCTGGACCGATATCGTCGGCGTCGGCACCGCGCTTTCCATCCGCTCCAAGCTCGGGGACCAGCCCCCCTCGCCCGATCTGGTCGAGGGCGTCGGCCGCGGCGCCTGGGCCCATGCCCAGACCCTGCACCCCACGCGCTACCTGCAGGCGGTGGGCGAGATCCACGCCTTCGGACGGCAGATGGCCGCGTTCTTCCAGCCCGAAGGCGGCGGCGACGGCCCCGACATCCTGCTGTCGGCCACGCTGGCCGAGCCCCCGGCGCGGGTCGGCCGGTTCAACCACGACACCGAGGATTACCTGGGCTTCCGCACCGGACCCGAGGGCATCTTCGCCTATTCCCCGTTCTGCGCGGTCTTCAACGCCTCTGGCCAACCGGCGGCCAGCCTGCCGCTGGGCTGGTCGCAGGCGGGCCTGCCCATCGGCATCCACCTTGCCGCGGCCTTCGGCCAGGACGAGGCGCTGATCGCGCTTTGTGCAGAACTGGAGCGCGCCGCCCCCTGGGCGGGCAAGCGCGCGCCGATGGCCGGGTAAGGGGAAGGAATCGCTTGTCAGCAAACGATCGGGCGGCTCAATATGATCAAACGGGGAAGTCATGGGGGCGGACGTGACCGGTGAGGTGACGATCTCGGCCAGGAATGTCGTGAAGGCATTCGGGCAAGGCGCGGGCATGGTCCGGGCGCTGGACGATGTGTCGGTCGACATCCGGCGGGGCGAGTTCTTCACGCTGCTGGGACCGTCGGGCTGCGGCAAGACGACCCTTCTGCGCCTGATCGCAGGGTTCGAGATGCCGACCGACGGTACGATCCTGCTGGATGGCGCCGACATCACCACTCTGCCGCCGAACAAGCGGCCGGTGAACACGGTGTTCCAAAGCTATGCGCTCTTCCCCCACCTCACGGTGGCGCAGAACGTGGCCTTCGGGCTGGAGATGCTGGGCAAGCCCGCCTCAGAAGTGAAGGCGCGGACGGCGCAGATGCTGGCGCTGGTCAAGCTTGACGCGATGGCGGGCCGCAAGACCAGCCAGCTGTCGGGCGGCCAGCAGCAAAGGGTCGCGCTGGCCCGGGCTCTGGCGCCGCAGCCGAAGGTGCTGCTGTTGGACGAGCCCCTGTCGGCCTTGGACCTGAAGCTGCGCAAGGAAATGCAGATCGAGCTGAAGCGGCTGCAGCTGGAAACCGGGATCACCTTCATCTTTGTCACCCACGACCAGGAAGAAGCCCTGACCATGTCCGACCGCATCGCGGTGATGAGTGCCGGGCGCATCCAGCAGGTCGGCACCGCGAAAGAGATCTACATCCACCCGAAGAACCGCTTCGTCGCCAGTTTCGTCGGCGAGACCAACTTTCTTTCCGGCAGCGCCGAGGACGGCGCCTTGCGGCTGGGCACGGGCGAGCGGATCGAGGTCCCGGGCCTGCGCTCCGGTGGCCGGGCGACCGTCAGCGTCCGGCCCGAGCAGTTGCGCCTTGGCCGGGCCGAGGACGGCGGCCTGCAAGGCAAGGTCCGGACGCTGGTCTATTTCGGCACCGACACCCACTGCCACCTGGAGCTTGCCGACGGCACCGAAGTCGTCGCCCGCCTGCAAAGCCCGGCCTCGGGCGATGCCGGCCTGGCCGAGGGCCAGACGGTCGGCATCCGCTTTGCCGACGGGGCCGTGCAGCGGGTGGAGGACTGACGATGAGCCCCGCCGAAGAGAACGCCATCCGAAGCTCGGCCCGCAACGGCTGGCTCTTGTCGGCGCCGGCGCTGATCGTGCTGGCGCTGGCGGCGTCGGGGCCGCTTCTGATCGTGGTCTACTATTCCTTCCTGACCGCGAACGATACCGGCGGCATCATCCGGGAATACTCGGTCGAGGGCTGGAAGGGCATCTTCCTGACCTATGACATCTTCGAGGAACGCTATGCGCTGGCCGATGCGCATCTGACGATCTTCTGGCGGTCGGTCTGGCTGTCGCTGGCGACCACCGCGCTGACCTTCGCCATCGGCTTTCCCACCGCCTGGTTCATCGCGACCCGTCCGGCCCGGCACCGGGCGATGTGGCTTTTCCTGATCACGATCCCTTTCTGGACCAACCTCCTCATCCGCACCTTCGCGATCAACGAAGTGATCCGCAACGAGGGCATCCTGAACACGCTTCTGCTGTGGCTGGGCGTGATCGATGCGCCCTTGCAGATCGTCTATACCGAGACCGCCGTCCTGATCGGCATGACCTATGTCTACCTGCCGCTGATGGTCCTGCCGCTTTACGCCACCATCGAGCGCTTCGACATGCGGCTTCTCGAGGCCGCCTACGACCTTTACGCCAATCGCTGGCTGACCCTGCGCCGGGTGATCCTGCCGATCATCAAGCCGGGGATCATCGCCGGGTCGATCCTGGTCTTCGTCCCCAGCCTCGGGGCCTATGTCACCCCCCGCATCCTGGGCGGCGGCAAGAAGATGATGATCGGCAACTTCATCGAGCTGCAGTTCCTGCAAGGCAAGAACTGGCCGCTCGGGGCGGCGCTGTCGGTGCTGCTGCTTTTCATCGTGATGGCAGCGCTGCTGGTCTATGTGCGGGTCGCCAATCGCGACCGGGGGGCCGGCCATGGCTAAGCCGGGGTTCGAGATCAACCGACTGCCGGGTTTTGCCACGATCGCGCTTGGCGCCTTCGTGCTGCTCTACCTGCCGATTGCAACGCTGGTGGTCTACTCGTTCAACGGGTCGAACTCGGTGGCGACCTGGGGCGGCTTTTCGCTGCACTGGTACGACAAGGCCTGGGCCAATGCCGACGTGAAGGCCGCGACGATGCGGTCGCTGATCATCGGGGTCTCGGCGGCGGTGCTGTCCACGACCCTGGCCACGCTGGCGGCGCTGGGAACGACGCGACGGCGGGCGTTCAAGGGGCAGACCTTCATCTATGTCATGATCAACCAGCCCCTGATGGTGCCCGAGATCGTGACCGCGGTCGCCCTGCTGATCTTCTTCGGCATCCTGAAGGTCGCGACCGGCTATCAGGGGCTGGGCTACCTGATCGCCGCGCATACCGCCTTCTGCATTCCCTTCGCCTACCTGCCGATCCGCGCCCGGCTGGAGAGCATGGACCTGTCGCTGGAAACCGCCGCGGCCGACCTTTACGCGTCGCCCTGGCAGACGTTCCGGCGGGTCACGCTGCCCTTGCTGGCACCGGGGATCATGGCGGGGGCGATGCTGGCCTTCGTCATCAGCCTGGACGACGTGGTGATCACCGAGTTCGTCAAGTCCGGCGGCCAGGACACTCTGCCCACCTACATGCTGGGCCAGCTGCGGCGTGCCTTCACGCCGGAGGTCAATGCCATCTCGACCATGCTTCTTGGGGTGACGGTGGTCCTGCTGACCGCCTTCTTCCTCTTGACGCGCAAGAAAGACTGAACACCAACTGGGGAGACGACCGATGAGACATCTTCTGGCAGCGACCGCGATGGTCCTGGCCTCGGCCACGCTGGCCGCGGCAGAGGGCCAGCTGCAGCTTTACAACTGGGGCAACTACACCAGCCCGGAACTTCTGGCGAAGTTCGAGAAGGAGACCGGGATCAAGGTCACCGTCACCGACTATGACAGCAACGACGTGGCCCTGGCCAAGGTCGAGGCCGGCGGCTCGGGCTTCGATCTGGTGGTGCCCTCGGCCAGCTACGTGCCGATCTGGGTCGAAAAGGGCCTGGTGCAGGAGCTGGACCTGACGAAGCTGCCGAACCACAAGAACATCGCGCCGGAATGGCTGGACGTGGCCTGGGACCCGGGCCGGAAATACTCGGTCCCGTGGCAGTGGGGCTCGACCGGGATCGCGGTCAACACCAAGGTCTACGGCGGCGACATCAACACCTCGGCCGTCTTCCTGGACGTCCCGCCCGAGCTGGTCGGCAAGATCAACGTCGTGCCCGAGATGATCGACATCGTCAGCCTTGCGACGATGTATGTCGGTGGCACCGCCTGCTCGGACGACCCCGAGGTGATGAAGAAGGCGCGCGACGTGCTTCTGGCCGCCAAGCCCAACTGGATCAGCATGGACTATGGCGCGACCGAGCGGCTGTCGAACGGCGACTGGGCGGCCAGCGTGAACTGGAACGGCTCGACCATGCGGGCGCGGATGGCCACGAACGGCGATGTCCAGTACGGCTATCCCAAGGAAGGCTATCCGATCTTCATGGACTCGGTGATGCTGCTGCAGGACGCAACCAACGTCGAAGAGGCCTACAAGTTCATCGACTTCATCATGGTGCCCGAGAACGCGGCGATGATCTCGGCCTTTGCCCGCTATGCCAACGGCATCGCCGGGTCGGACGCCTTCATGCCGGAAGACATGAAGACCGCGCCCGAAGTCGTGGTCCCCGAGGAGCACAAGGCAGCGGGCGTGTTCCTGCCGACCTGCACCGGCAAGGGGCTGGAATACATGACCGCGATCTGGACCGAACTGCAGAAGTAGGTCCAAGTTGACATGACGGAGCGGGGGGTTTCACACCCCCCGCACCCCCCGTGGGATATTTGAGCCAGTATGAAAGACATTCTGGAATGGTCGGCGACTGAACTTTCGGCCGCGATCCATGCGCGGAAGCTGGCGCCCTCTGACGTGATGGCTGTCTGGCTGGCCCAGGTGGCGACGGTCAATCCGCCGATCAACGCGCTGGTGTCGCTGCGCGATGCGGATGCGCTGATGGCGGAAGCGCGGGCGCTGGATGATGCAGAACCCCAGGGCTGGCTGCATGGGATTCCCTTCGCCGTGAAGGACCTGGTGGCGACGAAGGGCCTGCGGACGACCTGGGGCGCGCCGCTTCATGCCGGGCATGTGCCGGCGAAGGATGACCTCGTCGCCGCGCGGCTGCGGGCCGCGGGTGCGGTGATCGCGGCCAAGACCAATGTGCCGGAATGGGGCCAGGGGTCGCACAGCTTCAACCCGGTGTTCGGCGCGACCCGCAACCCTTATGACCTGACGCGCAGCGCCGGCGGGTCTTCGGGCGGGGCGGCGGCGGCGCTGGCGGCGCGGATGGCCTGGGTGGCGGACGGCTCGGACATGATGGGGTCGCTGCGCAACCCGGCCGCCTTCTGCAACGTCTACGGCTTCCGGCCGACCTGGGGCCTTGTCCCGCAAGATGCCGAAGGCGACAGCTATCTGGCGACGCTCTCGACCGAAGGGCCGATGGCGCGCAATGTCGAGGATCTGGCGCGGCTCTTGCTGGTGCTGGCCGGCGAGAACCCCGAGGTCCCCTTCCCGCGCGCGTTGCCGGATGTCCTGACGGGCCTTGATCGGGGGACGAAGGGCCTGCGCATCGG
>Ga0209278_1002505_pt1 | contig 10228 bp, 8 predicted proteins | sample JI81BgreenDNA_FD_187504 | JGI IMG/M metagenome (GOLD analysis project Ga0209278, IMG submission 187504) | Wastewater effluent complex algal communities from Wisconsin, to seasonally profile nutrient transformation and Carbon sequestration -... | ecosystem: Engineered > WWTP > Effluent > Algae... | reverse complement strand
CCCGCCCGACCGCTCCAACGCCTCGAAAGCCAGCCGCGCCGAAAAGGCCACCCCCTCAAGCACCGCCGTCACCATATCTTCCGGCCCTGTCGCAGCACTCAGGCCCGCAAATCCACCGCGCGAGGCCGCATCCCAGATGGGCGCCCGCTCCCCAGCCAGATGCGGCAGGAACAGCGGTGCGCGATCCTCCACCGGCCCGGCCATCGCCAAGGCCCCCTCCACATCCTGCCCGACAAGACGCGCCACCCAGTCAAGCGACGCCCCACCCGATTGCGTCGGTCCGGCATGGAACCGCACCCTCCGCCATTCCGGGAAAGTGATCACCCCCGGCTCGCCAGATGCGCTTCGCGAAACGACCCCCATCACCTCCGAGGTGCCGGAAAGATACATCCCCTCCCCGTCCCGTGCGACGCCAAGTCCTAACAGACTTGCCCATGCGTCCATCATTCCAAGGACGACGGGCGTTCCAGAAAGCGGCCACCCCGGCCCGATGCGGCCCACCACCTCCAAGGGATCGGCAAGGGGAACCAACCGCTCCGCCGCCCCCGGCAGACGCGCGATCAGAAGGTCCGCATAGCGCAAGCCCGGCGTCACCAGCCCTACCGAGGACATGGGATCACAGGCCAGTCGCCCCGTCAGCCGCCCCACGATCCAGTCGCGCGGCAAAAGCACATGCGCGCAACGCGCCCATATCTCCGGCCGCTCCGCCTGCATCCAGCCCATCCGCGCCAGCGCGTGGCTGGCATCCACCGGGATCGGCGCACCCAGCCATGCGATCTTTTCCTCCGGGCTGATCGCTTCTTCCAGACCTGCACCCGCCGCAGCCGCCCGCCCGTCCTGCCAAACGATGGCCGGATGCAGCACACCCAAATCCCCATCGACGAAGACATGCGTGTTTACCTGGCTCGTCACGCAGATGCCCGCGACAGGGCCACCCACCGCAGCGAACCGTTCCAGCGCCCGCCGCACAAGCCGCAGCCAATCCTCCGGGTCCTGTTCGGCCCGCCCCGGCGCTGGGCGCATCGTGGGGTAGCTCGCCGCGAAATCGGCCAACCGCCGCCCCGCCGCATCCAGCATCACCGCCTTGACCGAGGTCGTCCCCACATCGATGCCGATCAGATGGCCTTGCATCCCCGCTCCTCCCTGCCTGCCCGCCGCGCATTCCCACTGGACGCCGCCAGACTGGCCTGACAATCATTCCCCCGCAAGATCACCGCAAGCCCGAGGCCGAAGGTGACAGAACAGGGAGACCGCAGCATGACCACATCCATCGCAGGCCGCCTCAGCCGCCGCCTCGCCCTTGCCCTTTCCTTCTCAACCCTCATGGGTTCGGCCGCGCTGGCCGAGGGGGAGACCATCGCCGTTATTACCCCCTATCTTTCCCAGCCCGGCACCCAGTTCTATGTCGAGGCCTTCGAGGCCCGCGCCAAGGAACTGGGTTGGCAGGTCAATGTGATCGACACGGCGGGCGACGTTGCCGCCGTCATCGCGCGGATGGAGGATGCGGCGACCCAAGGAGTCGATGCGATCGTCCTGAACGTCGATCCGGCACAGGTGGGTGCGGGTCTGGATGCCGCCGTCGCCGCCGACATTCCGGTCTTCGGCATGGATGCCGGTGCCGATCCCCGCATCAAGGCCAACATCACCTCGAACGGCTATGCCATGGCTGCCGAAACCTCGGTCTATGTCGCCAACCGCATCGGCGGTGCAGGCAATGTCGTGATGTTCGTCTTCGACGCCTTCCCGCCGGTGCAGGTGCGCGGCGCCATCGCTGACGCCGTCTTCGCCAATCACCCCGACATCACCGTGCTCGACCGCGTCACGCCCGACGTCTCGGATGGCGGCATCGCCGACAGCCGCGCCAAGATGGAGGCGATCCTCGCTGCCAATCCCGAACCGGGCAGCATCAAGGCCGTCTGGGCCGCATGGGACCAACCCGCCCTCGGCGCGCTTCAGGCGATCGAGGCGGCGGGCCGCGAAGGCGAAGGCATCGTGATCACCGGCATCGACGCGAACCCGCAGGCCCGCGAGGCCATCGCAAAGGGCGGCAATTTCGAAGCCTCCATCGCCCAGGATTTCGCAGGCATCGGCACGACGACGGCCGACACGGTGGCCCGTGTCTTGGCAGGCGAGACGCTGAAGGCCAATGTGATCTACGTGCCCACCAAATTGGTCACCTCCGCCAACGCCGCCGAATGACAAGCCCAGGGGCGGGACCGCAGCCATTCGCCCGCCCCTCGTCTCCGCCAAGACCCATGCCACAGCTCCTGATCTCGGGCCTCAGCAAATCCTACGGCCCCTCCCGCGCGCTGACATCCGCCGCCCTCGATCTGCGGGGTGGCGAAGTCCATGCACTGATGGGAGAGAATGGCGCGGGAAAATCCACCCTGATCCGCAACCTTGCCGGCCTGGAACAGCCAGATGCAGGCACCATTCTGCTGGACGGCCGGCCCCTGACGCTCGGCACCCCCAAACGGGCCGAGGCGGCGGGCTTCCGCTTCCTGCATCAGGAACTGCATGTCGTGCCCGCACTGGATGTGGCCGAGAACATGCATCTGTCCCGCCCTTACCCGCGCCGCATCGGTCTTGTCCATTGGTCCGCCCTGCACCGCGCCGCGACCCGGGCACTGCACGACCTTGGCGTCGACCATATCGACAGCCGCACCATGATGGGCGACCTCGGCCCCGGGGACCAGATGCTCGTCCGCATCGCGGCGACCCTCCTGCCCGCCGATCCCACCCCTTGGCTCTATGTCATGGATGAACCCACAGCCGCTCTGACAGGGGCGGAATCCGCCCGCCTCTTCGACGCCATCGCCCGGCTGAAAGGACAGGGCGCGGCCATCCTCTATGTCTCCCACCGGATGGACGAGGTGATGACGCTGGCCGACCGCATCACCATCCTGCGCGACGGGGCCCATGTCGCCACCCATTCCCGCCGGGAAACCGACCGTGACCGCCTGATCCACGACATGACGGGCCGCGCCCTGTCCGACCTATTCCCACCCCGTCCTGCGCCATCCGGCGCCGCTTCCGTCCTCCGCATCCGGAACCTTCGGACCGAAGGCATCGAAAGCCTCGACCTCGATCTCTCGACGGGCGAGGTCCTCGGCATCGCCGGTCTTTCCGGCTCCGGGCGCGGGGCCCTGCTCAGGGCCCTCATGGGCGCGCTGCCGAGGCAAGGGGAGATCACCCTTTTCGACACAGCGCTCCCCGATACCCCCTCCGGCGCATGGCAAAGCGGTCTGGCCTACATCCCGCGGGAAAGGCGCAGCGAAGGCGTCATGCCTGCCCGCGCCCTTTCGGAAACCATCGCCCTGCCGCATCTTGCCAACCTTTCGCGCTACGGCTTCCTGCGTCCCCGCGCGACCGAGGCACTGGTCCACAGCCTTTCCGACGCGGTCCGCCTCAAATCCACCGGCCCCGGACAGCCGGTGGCCGAGCTTTCGGGCGGCAACCAGCAGAAGGTCCTCTTCGCCCGCGCCATGGCCGGAAAGCCGCGCCTCCTCCTGCTTGACGAACCGACGCGCGGCGTGGATGTGGGCGCAAAGTTCGACATCTACAACCTGATCCGCACCGCTGCGGCCGAAGGAACCGCCGTGATCGTCGTCTCCTCCGATCTGCCCGAACTCATCGGCCTTTCGGACCGCATCGCCATCCTGAACGCGGGCCGCCTTACGCGGATCCTGCCCGCCGCAGGCCTGACCGAGGCCGCGCTCCTCTCTGCATGCTACGAAAGGCCCGTCTGATCCATGTCCGCCCTTGCCCGTCGCTATGGTTCCCTCTTCGGCATGGTTGCGATCATCCTCTTCTTCTGGATCGCGCTTCCCGAAACCTTCATGACCGCGCGCAACTGGATCAATATCACCCAACAGCTTTCCATGCTGACCGTCGTCGCCGTCACGATGACCGTCGTGATGGTCATGGGCGATTTCGACCTCTCGGTCGGGGCCATGGCCTCGCTCTCGGGCGTAGTTGCGGCGGTGCTCTTCACACAGGACTGGCCGATCCCCGCCGCGCTGGGGGCAGCGCTTTCCGTAGGTCTGCTGGGTGGCCTCTTCAACGGAGTGCTGGTCAGCCTGATCGGCATCCTGCCCTTCGTGGCCACCCTGGCCACCCTCACGATCTTCTCCGGCGCGGCCTTCCTCGCCTCGGACGGCAAGACGATCTTCGGGCGCGACATCCCGCAGGCCTTTTCCGATTTCGCGCGCGGCGGCCTGCCCATCGGAAGCCTCGCTGACAAACCCCTTCTCCTGCCCTCGCTGACCATCCTCGCGGCACTGGTGACGCTGGCGATTTGGATCATCCTCGAACACACGACCTATGGCCGCCGCCTCTACGCCATCGGCGGCAATTCCGAGGCCGCGCGTCTGGCAGGCGTGCGGACCCGCGCCTTGCGGCTTTCGGCCTTCGCCTTCACCGGGCTGGGTGCCGCTCTGGCGGGGCTGATGTACGCCTCCCGCGTCGCCTCCGCCAATCCGGTGCAGGGTGACGGGCTGATGCTCACCGCCATCGCCGCCGTCTTCCTTGGCATGACGATCACGCGCGACGGACAACCCCATGTGCTGGCCACCGTGGCAGGCGTCATAACCCTCGGCGTCATGGACAACGGCCTGACCCAGCTTCAAGTCGATAGCTATGTCCGCCAGGTCCTTGTCGGCGCGATCATCCTCGCCGCAGTGTCATTCAGCGCATTTGGACGCCGCGCCCTGCGCGGGCGCTGATCACGCGCGCAGCCAGAGGAAAAGCCAAAGCCCCCCGATCAGCACAGGCTGGTGCAGCAGATAAATCACCAGCGAATGCCGCCCCGGCCATGCCAGCCACCGCGCAATCCCAGACGGCTGCCCTGCCGCCAACCGCGACCACAGCCCTCCCGCACCCGCCAGCTTCGCCACCGCCATCCCCATTAGAACCGAGGCGAACCACGGAAAGACTGGCACGAGATCCACCGAAGGCGGCTGCATCGTCCCCAACCCGATCCACGCCCACCAGCGCGGGTTCAGCGCCTCCTGCGCGACGCTCCGATCCACCGCCACCACCAACGCCGCAAGCAGCAGTAGGCCCACAGCGGGCAACCGGATCACAGCCAGCCCCAAAAGACTTGCCAAGGCAATGGAGTGCAGGATTCCGAAAAAGACAAAGGCATGCGGAAAGGCCGCATAGGTCCCCGCCGTCACCAGAAGCGCCGCCCCGGCCAGCTTGGCCATACGTCGCAGGAAGGACGGCCAGCGGATGCCGCCGCCATGCGCCAACACCAGCGACACCCCCGCCAGAAATAAGAAACTCCCAGCCACAACCCGCGCAAAGATAGCCCAGCCCCCGGTCGTCGTGGTGCCCGGCGCGACAAGACCGAACATCTCAAGATCGAAGGTGAAATGGAACACCGCCATCCCGATCAGCGCCACCGTCCGGGCCAGATCGATGACGACCAGCCGCCCCTCCGTTCCACCCGCCATGCCGCCCCCGCCTGTCGCCGCCCCTCCTTCTGGTCCGAAATTGACAATCCTGCAAGGCAACACAGACCATCGCCCTGCCCCACCGCGACCATTCGCGGATTGACTTCCCGCCGCGCCTGTGCGCCCATCAATCCTAGGGAACCGAGGCGGACGATCAACGATCCGCGCAGGCTGCGATGTCATCAGAATACGACAATCACACTTCGGACGCGCTGCAGGCGGATGCTTCATCCGCCGGCAAGAGCCGTTTCGACTCGCGTGAGCACGTATCTGCTCTCGCGACCGAAGTGCTGCATCAGGTTGCCCGTCGTGCCGTACAAATCCGCAAGGCACGGGACAAGCAGGCGATCCTCGCCACTGCCATGGCCCTGTCGACCGGCAGCGAGGAAGAGGCCTCCGCCGCCCTCGAATCCCTCGACGATCCGCTGCAGGCCCTCGACTGGTTCCTGTCCGAACGGCTTGGCCCCATCGCAAAGGAAATCGGGACCCTCTGGAATGCCGACAAGATCTCATTCCTCGAGGCGACGGTCGGTGCGTCCCGCATCTATTCCTACCTCCGCTATCGCCGCCGCCCGACCCACCGCATAGAGCACGGCCTGCACAAATCTGCCACCTTCGCGCTGGTCCCCGGCGACATGCATACGCTGGGCATTTCTGCCGCGACGGATGTCTTCCGCGCGCGCGGATGGGACATCACGCTCCTCATTGGGCATAGCCATGACGAGCTTTCCGCGCAGTTCGAGGCCTCGAAGGACCTCATCTTCGGCTTCTCCGCTGGCTCAACCCACTCGCTCGCGGCGCTGGGGCGCCTTGTCGTCGCCCTCACCGTCGCACGGCCCGAGGCTGTCGTTCTGGTCTCCGGTCAGATCACCGCCGACCCCGGCGCCGTGCTGGCCCTCCCGGGTGTGGACAATTGCGACCCCGATCTGGAATCCGCCTTCCGCTGGTTCGAGACGCAGACCGCGGCGCTTCAGACAGGCTCCTGATCCTGCCCACGCCCCGCCCCCTGCCGGTTCGACAAACGCCGCGGTGACACGCCATAGCGCTGCCGGAATGCCTTGGTGAAGGTGTTCGTCGCATTGAACCCGCAGCCATAGGCCACTTCCGCCACCGGCAGGTCCGTCTCCGTGAGCAGGGCCCGCGCGCGTTCAAGTCGCAGCCCGTTCAGGTACTGTTTGGGCGACATCCCGACATAGCGCTGGAACAACCGCTCCACCTGCCTGCGCGAAACCCCCAGTTCCGCCGCCAGACCGTCGATCTCAACCCCCTGCTCGAGGTTCTCCTCGAAACGGCGGATCACCTCGACAAGCACCGGATTGCGGATCCCGATGGTCGAGGAAAGCGACATCCGCTGCCGCAGGTCCGCCGGGCGCTGCTGCCCGTGCAGGCACATCTTCAACACGGCATCGGCCAACCGGTCCCCGAAATTCTTCGCGATGATCTCGATGAACAGATCGGTCGCTGCCGCGCCACCGGCACATGTCAGGATACGCCCGTCGATGCAGTAAAGCTGCTCCAGCGGACGCAGGTGCCCAAAGGTTTCCACGAAAGGCGGCAAGTTCTCCCAATGCAGGGTGAACCGCCGCCCCTCCAGTATCCCTGCCTTGGCCAGCGCATAGGCCCCGGTGCAAAGCCCCCCCACCGTCCGCCCTTGCCGCCATTGCTGGCGCATCCAGTCGGCTACCTTGCGGCTGGCCGATCTCTCGGGCTCCACCCCGGCGCAGACGAAGACCATCGCCTTGGGCTTCGTCTCGCCCAAGGCCCCGTCCACCTGCAATTTAACCCCGTTGGAACAGCCCACCGCCGCGCCATCCTCCGACAGCACCTCCCATTCGAACAGCGCCTGCCCAGCCAACTGATTGGCGATCCGCAACGGCTCTATGGCCGAGGAGAAGGCAATCAGCGAGAAATTGGGCAGCAGGACGAAGGCCATCCGAACCGGTTCACCCACTTTCGGCACGGGAACATGCGCCACGCCCTTGGGCACGAAATTGGCGGTCATCCGTCTCTCCATCGTTGAACCCGTCCCATGCCTGCCGCGTCCTCAGCCTGCTCCCGCCATGCCCCCGCGCGCGGCAAAGGCCCAGTCCCTGAAGGACAGCGCAGCCTGCGTAAGCGCCCCCTGCGCTCCCGGCCCCGACAGCAGGTAATAGCCTTGATCCTCCTGAACCGAAACATCGGAAAGGGCGACCAATCGCCCCGCCGCGATGTCATCGCCGATCATCGCCCTTGGGCATAACGCAACACCCTGTCCGGCCAGCGCCGCCGCCCGCAGCAGGTTGAAATCCTCGAAAACCGGCGCCCCGGCAAGCACAGGCATCGGCACCCCCATCCGCCGGAACCACGCCGCCCATCCCGACTGGTCCGTGTCGTGCAAAAGCCCCAGCGACAGGAACTCGGACGGCCGCTCCGGCCGCGTGCCACGCAGGATTGCAGGGCTGCAGACCGGCACGCTTTCGCCCGGCAGGAAAGGTTCCGCAATCACCCCCGCCAACTCCGGCAGGCCCTTGGCAAAGACGAAGGCCAGATGGACATCGCGAAAGTCTATGTCCCTTCCATGCATGGCATAAACCACCCTGATCTCCATATCCGGATACGCCGCCCGGAACCCCGCCAGCCGAGGGATCAGCCAGCACACCGCCACCGAAGGAATGGCCGCGATGACCAATGGCCCCGCCTTCATCCCCGTCCTCGCCCGCCCGCAGGCCGCCTCCATCTCGGCCAGCGACAGGCTGACCGCCCGCGCCAACTCTGCGCCATGCGGCAGCAGGCGCGGCCTTCCACCCTCGCGGTCGAACAGCGGCCCGCCGAGCCATTCCTCCAGATGCCGGATCTGGTGACTGACCGCCGACTGCGTGACGAAAAGTAAATCCGCCGCAGCCTTGAAGGACCCTGTCTTTACAACCGCATCCAATGCCCGCAAGGCGTTCAGAGGAATCTGCATGAAGGGACACCCGATGCCAAATGAGATTTTCTCATGTGATGCATGAGAAAGCCTCTTTTGACAACGCCCCCCATTCCCGCGACCTTCCGCGCCAAGAACCGCATCGGCGACGGAGGCCATCATGGAACGCGAAAGACTGCAGAACTACGTGGGCAACGGCGACCGCCCCACCCCGACCTTCAGTGCCACGGAAATGGAGCGCCGCCTGACCAACATCCGCAAGGTCATGTCCGACCTCGGCATCGACGCCGCACTCTTCACCTCCTACCACAACATCAACTACTTCTCGGATTTCCTGTTCTGCTACTTCGGGCGCCGCTACGGCCTCGTGGTGGATCACAACATCATGACCTCCATCTCCGCAGGCATCGACGGCGGCCAGCCGTGGCGGCGCACCTTTGGCGGGCGCAACGTCACCTATACCGACTGGCAGAAGGACAACTACTTCCACGCCGTCCGCCAACTCACCGGCGGGGTAAAGCGTCTGGGCATCGAATTCGACCACATCACCATCGACACCCTCGCCCTGCTCAAGCATGAATTCCCCCAGATGGAATTCGTCGACATCGCCGCCCCCGCCATGCGCCAGCGCATGATCAAGTCGGCCGAGGAAATCGCCCATATCGAAAAGATGACGCGCATCGCAGATATCGGCGGCGCTGCCTGCGTCGAGGCAACGCAAGTCGGCGTCCCCGAACATGAGGTCGCCCTCCACTCCACCGCCACCATGGTGCGTGAAATCGCCAAGGTCTGGCCGCATGGCGAACTTCTCGACACCTGGACATGGTTCCAGTCCGGCATCAACACCGACGGTGCCCACAACCCGGTGACCAGCCGCAAGATCGAACGCGGCGACATCCTCTCGCTGAACTGCTTCCCGATGGTCGCGGGCTATTACGTCGCCCTAGAACGCACGCTCTTCGCCGAAACCGCCACCGACGAACACCTCCGCCTGTGGGAGTTCAACTGCAAGGTCCATGATCGCGGCAAGGAACTTCTGGTCCCCGGCAACAAATGCAGCGACATCGCGAAGGAACTGAACGAGATGTACGCGTCCGAGAACCTCCTTCAGTACCGCTCCTTCGGCTATGGCCACAGCTTCGGCGTCCTCTGCCACTATTACGGGCGCGAGGCGGGGCTGGAACTGCGCGAGGATTGCGACACCGTCCTCGAACCCGGGATGGTCGTGTCGATGGAGCCGATGATCACCATCCCGAACCACCTCCCGGGCGCGGGCGGATACCGCGAACACGACATCCTCGTCATCACCGACGACAACAACAAGGGCAACCGCAACATCACCGGCTTCCCCTATGGCCCCGAGCATCTGATCGTCGGCAAGCGCGGCCCGCAAGCGGCAGAGTGATCGACGCCAACAAAACGACAGGAAGGCCGCCCGCCCGGGCGGCCTTGGTCCGTTCGCGGCAATTCCCGCCTGCCGGTCATACGATCCACGGCGTAGCCAACCCGGCGGCACCGCCTCAGGGCACCATTGCATCCGACCGGCAGGATACACAGGCCACCGCCGCACCCGACGCATCGGCCACGCAGGACCATCACAGTTGCGGAATCCCTGGTGCCCCCAGAGGGGCTCGAACCCCCGACCCCCTGATTACAAATCAGGTGCTCTACCAGCTGAGCTATAGAGGCACGTGCAGGGAGATAGCCGCTTTCGAGCCGTGGTGCAAGGCTGGCTCAGGTCCGGTTCGCGCGCGCCAGTGCCGCCACTGCCGCAAGGCCGACGGCCATAACCACCAAAGCGGCGGGGGCGGCCTCTCCCAACCGCTCCAGACTGGCCAATTCATAGACCCGCGTGGACAAGGTATTG